>Ga0207674_10008948_pt1 | contig 11507 bp, 10 predicted proteins | sample KBSCornC72_FD_184303 | JGI IMG/M metagenome (GOLD analysis project Ga0207674, IMG submission 184303) | Corn rhizosphere microbial communities from Kellogg Biological Station, Michigan, USA - KBS Corn C7-2 (SPAdes) (version 2) | ecosystem: Host-associated > Plants > Roots > Rhizosphere > Soil ... | reverse complement strand
CGTTCGCTGCTGATCCGCGCGCGTTTATTTGGCGGAGATTCGTTCGCGAAAAATAATTCGGAGCCTTTACAGGTGGTGACCGTGCCGGCGAGCGGGATCATCGACGCAGTGCCGTTCGTCACCTTCCTGCCGGGCGCCGACGACCCCGACAGCAGGCGCTCCGGAAGATTCTTGAATGGCGCGCTGAGCCTCGAGGGGCAGCCGCTGGCCAAGCTGAATTATTCCTTGTCCTTTCAAACGCTCGAATCCAGCCGGCGTTACGCCAACGGGCCGGGCGGCACGGGATATCAACCGTTCGGGAACCAGCGCTCACTGTATGACGGGCGCATCCAGACGGCCAACGGGCAGATCCACTATCAGCCGAGCACAGCCCACCTCATAACCGGCGGTTACGAATTCGAGAGCGAGAATTATGCCTTCGATTTCGTAGACGCGAGCGATCCTGGAGCGGCGTCCGCGGTGAACGTTACCCAGAAGAGCAACTCCGTTTTCGTGCAGGATCAGACGCGCTGGTTCGGCGGGCGCCTGATGGTGACCGGTGGATTTCGCGCGCAATATTTTTCGCTCGGCCGGCCGCTGTTTCTTCCGGCGGCATCGGCGCCCTATCAAGCGATTTCGTCTGCCTCTCCTTCGGCGGCTTACACCGGCGACGGCTCGGTGGCCTATTTCATCCGCGCCAGCAACACTAAGCTGCGCGGGCATGTGGGACGCGGCTATCGAGCTCCTTCGCTCTATGAACGATTCGGCGCGGGGTTTGACTCGTTCTTTGGCTATACAACCTATGGCGATCCGCGGCTGGCTCCGGAGCACTCAATCTCGTTCGATGCAGGGGTCGACCAGAGTTTGGCGAAGGGACGCGTGCACGCGTCGGCTTCCTACTTCTACAGCAGCTTGCAGCAGGTGATCGCTTTCACCACGCTCACGGGAACAGACCCCTTCGGCCGGTTCTTCGGATACTACAACTCGCAAGGCGGTCTCTCACGGGGGATAGAGACAAAAGTTGCCGTATCGCCCGTTGCAGCACTGAATCTCTCCGCCAGTTACACTTTCGTGACCGCCCAAGAGCGGACTCCCAACGTGGGCGACAATCTGCGAACCTTTGTGATTCCTCGGCACCAGTTTTCAGCAGCCGCGGCGTGGCGCGCCGGCAAGCGGACCATGCTCACCTTCGACACCCTGGATGCGGGAGACTATCTGGCTCCGGTATTCCCCGATTTCGTAAATAGATTCACCACGCTGGTGTATCGCTTCGATGGACTTCGCCGCATCAATGCCGGCGCCAGTTATCGCCTGCCGCTGGGTGAGTTCCGGGCCGTTCGCTTCTTTGTGCGCGCTGAAAACCTGTTGAACCAGGACTATTTCGAAAACGGCTTCCGCACGCCGGGGCGGACCGCAAACGGCGGTATTCAGTACGAGTTCTGACCGTCGGATGACGCTACCACCTCGCGTCGTTTTCGTGCGACGATCTTAGAGAGGAAAGAGAATACATGATCCAGAAAACAGTTGTTGCCGCGCTTTTCGCCGTCGCCACATTGACCGCCGCTTCCGTAAAGGTGGACCTCAAGGATGCGATGGGGAAGCCGGTTGGCACTGCCACGATTAGCGAAGCCAAGACTGGCGGCGTGGTGATTCATATGAAGTTGATGGGGCTCCCGCCCGGCGAACACGCGGCGCACATTCATCAGAACGCCAAGTGCGAAGGTCCGGCGTTCACCTCCGCAGGCGGACATTTCAATCCTGAAATGAAAATGCACGGCCTGGATAGCGAAAATGGCCCGCACGCCGGAGATATGGCGAATTTCACGGTTGGCAAGAAGGGCAAGGCTAACGTAACGCTCGTGAACACACGCGTGACCCTCGACAACGGCGCCCATTCGGTGTTTACAAACGGCGGCACTGCCCTGGTCATCCATGCCATGAAGGATGATATGAAAACTGACCCGGCAGGCAACGCCGGCGCCCGCATCGCTTGCGGAACGATTACCAAGTAATGGCGCCGTAGGAGGACAGGCCCAGGCTATGAGCCTGTCCTCCTTCTTACGCTTCCGGAGAGGCTACGAAGCGGTATCCGATACCACGCACCGTCACCAAATGCCGGGGATGAGCCGGATCGTCTTCTACGTAGCGGCGCAGACGCACGATAAAGTTGTCAATGGCGCGAGTGTCAGTGTCCTCGCGCAGGCCCCACACCTCCTGCAGCATGCTCTTGCGGGAGACGGCTTTACCCTCATGGTCGATCAGGTAGCGCAGGATGCTGGCTTCCATGAGCGTCAGCGGATAGACCTTGCCGGCGGCATGCACTTCCAGGAGATCGAAGTGCACGGATTTCTCACCGAAGACAAAAGTGTCTTTCGCCACGTCGAGGGTGCCCGCTGCCGGCGCCGCCGAGCGCAACCACTGCTTCCTGCGCAAAAGACTGCGGATGCGCGCGATCAGGATGGAAAGCTCGAAAGGTTTGGGTAGATAATCGTCGGCGCCGGCGGCGAAGCCTTCGAGAACGTCTTCGGGACGGCCGCGCGCCGTCAGCATCAGCGTCGGGACGAACTGCCCTGCGCCGCGCATCTCGGAGACAACCGTGAAGCCGTCTTTAGCCGGAAGCATGACGTCCAGCACCACCAGGTCGAAAGCGGGCCCGGTTAAGTCCTCCGCTGGCGGAATGAGCAAATGAAGCGCGGCCTCGCCGGTCTCGACGGCCTGCACCTGATAGCCTTCGGCTTCCAAGTTGAAACGCAACCCTTCGGCGAGGTGCTGTTCATCTTCGACGATGAGGATGCGGTCGGGATGGCTCATTTCGCGATGGGGAGCTGCAACACAAAAGTACTGCCGCGCCCGGGGCCTTCGCTCTCCGCCCACACCCGGCCGCGGTGACGCTTGGCGACAGAACGCACAATGAAAAGCCCCAAGCCAGTACCCTTGACGCGCGTAGCCAGCGGCCCGGAAACACGGTAGAAACGCTTGAAGATCTGCTTGAGCTCTGATTGGGGGATACCGGGACCGTTATCTTTCACGCGCACCTGCACAAAGCGGCCATCGATGTTTTCCGTTTCGACCTTCACCCGGACATCGTTACCCGAGTACTTAACCGCGTTATCGATCAAGTTCGAGACGGCGGCGCGCACTTCATCTTCGTCGCCCTGAATGGCGACCGGCGGTCCGGGACGGTACGTGAGCGCATCCGCCGGGACATGGTAGAGCCGGCGGGCGCGCGCCAGGCAATCCTCCACGATACGCCCGAAATCGATGGTGGAAATATGCAGCGCCCGCTTGGTTTGGCCGGTGCGGCCGGTTCGCAGGATCTGCTCGATGGTGCCCAGCAGGCGGTCGCTGTCATCCAGCATGGTGCGATAAAATTCCTGGCGCTTAGGCTCGTCGACGGTGCGCGTCTGCAGAGTTTCCAGGTACAGGCGAATGGAGGCCACCGGCGTCTTCAATTCGTGGGTGACGGCGTTGATAAAGGCGTCGTGCTGGGCGTTGCGCCGAACTTCGCGCACCAGAAAGGTGGTGTTGAGAACTACTCCGGCGATCACCAGGAGGACCAACAGGATTCCGAAGAACAGCAGAATGCCGTTTTGCCAGCCAAGCAAGACCCAGCCAACGTAAAGAAAGACGATAAACGTGATGAGTCCGGCGCCTAGCGCGATAAAAAACGCTATCGATGTGCGCCGTCCGCCAACGACCATGCTATTAGAGTAGCCCGGAAGCGCCCGAAACTGGAATATACTGCAAAAATGCCCGTCAGCGCGGAGACTCTTCGCATGCACCTGGATTACACGGCTTGGGCCGCTTCGCGGTTGCTGCATGCCGCGGCGCAGTTGTCGCCCGAAGAACTAATGCGCGATTTTGGGACCGCCGACAAGAGTGTCGTGGGCACGCTCGCACATGTATTCGCAGCGGATCGCGTCTGGATCGGGAGAATTCAGGGCCGCGCGCCGGCCAACTTCATCACCGACGAGGATCGCGACTTAGATTTCTTGCAACGCGAATGGCCTGTAGTGCTCCGTTCGTGGCAGGATTGGGCCGCGGGCCTGACTGACGAAAATGTAACGCAGGTAGCGTCTTACCATGATTTGAAGGGCAACGCCTGGACCACCCCCTGGTGGAAGATTGTCCTGCACGTGGTAAATCACGGAACTCACCATCGGGGTCAGGTTTCGGGGTTTCTGCGAGCGATGCGACACAAGCCGCCGCCCTTGGATTTGATCGCGTATTACCGGGAGTTGGGTTAGCGCGACGCCAGTACCGCGGCCTAGGCAGCCTTTTGTTCCATGATCAGCGCTTCCGGCTTCACCAGACGGATGCCCCAAACCAGGCCCACTGATCTCAGCAACTTCAGCGTGATCCAGGAGATATCCAGTTCGTGCCATAGCATCCCGTGGCGCGCCGAAGTCTGGTGAGCGTGGTGATTATTATGCCAGCCTTCGCCAAACGTCAGCACCGCCAAAATGAAGCTGTTGCGCGAGTCATCGGTGGTTTCAAAACGGCGCTTGCCGAAGATATGAGTGGCGGAGTTGATTAGCCAGGTGCAATGCAGCCCGTAGACGATGCGCAGGCAGAATCCCCACAAGAACATGGGCAGTCCGCCAAAGGCGAGCAGCATCAGACCTGTAATCACCACCGGGACCCAGTGATACTTGTTCAGCACCCAATAGAACTTGTGGCGCGCCAGATCCGGCGCGTACTTGGCCATGATCTTGTTGTTGTGATTGGTCTCGCCGAACACGATCCAGCCCATGTGCGACCAGAATGCGCCCTCGCGCGGGGAGTGCGGGTCACCGGGCTGATCCGATTTCGCGTGATGCAGCCGGTGCGTGCCCACCCAGAACATGGGCCCGCCTTCCAGCGTCATGGTGCCGCAAACCGCGAAAAAGTATTCGAGCCAGCGTGGACACTGATAGGACTGATGGGTATGCAGGCGATGATAGCCCAGACTGATGCCCCATCCGACCGCTACCCAATGCAGGGCGAGTGCAACAAAAAACACTTTCCAGCTAAAGCAAAAAAAGGCGCCTACCGCGCCTATGTGAAGGCCCACAAGGATTAACGACGTAACCCAGTTCACTTTTTGGCCGTTGGCGAGTCGAATCGCGTGTTTACTCACTTTGTCTCCGCTCATGTAGAGTAACAGTCGAAACCATGCGGAATTGTAAGAGTTGTGTAATTTCCTTTTTTAAATTCAGCAGGATACGGTGTTCGCCTGAGATTCGGACCAAAGGCCTACTTATTTCCCACCGCCAGTAGCGTCTCGAAGTGGGGGGACTCCTCTTCGCGATGAACGATGGAGATTTCGACGCCTTTGAAACCAGCATCCCGCAGAAACCGGCCGACCTCGGCTTCGGTGAACCCGAACCACACGTCGGCATACATGTCGCGAGCCTCCTGGTAATTGTGGCGCAGGAGATCCAACACCACGATGCGCCCGCCCGGCTTCAAAATCCGGTGGGCCTCGCCGACGGCCTGCTGCGGGTGCTGGGCATGGTGCAGCGCCTGGCTGAAGAACGCCAGATCGACAGTGCCGCTGCGGATGGGCACATCTTCGATGTCTCCCTTACGGTATTCGAGATTATCGACTCCGTGCTTGCGGGCCAGTTCGGCTCCGTACTCCACCATCTTTTCCGAGTTGTCGATGGCGATGACTTTTTTAGCGCGGCGCGCCAGTAACTGTGAGAACGTGCCCTCGCCCGCGCCTAGATCCGCGATGACCAGCGGCGGCATCAGCAGAAGCAGCGTTTCGGCAAGCCCTTCCCAGGAGCGTCCGGGCAGGTATTGGCGCCCGAACTTTCCGGCCAGGGCGTTGAAGTAGGCGCGGACTTTATCCTGGCGACGGCGCATGGTGTGCAGAAGTGCTTCAGAGTCGTGCTCCGCCTCGGGAATTTCGGACGCTGCTTCCTCAAGTACTTCCATCAATTGAGCAAAAGCCTTGGATTCGGCCCCGCGGGGTGGGCGGAGGCGATACAGGACACTCTTGCCGCTGCGTCGGTCCGTGACCAGACCGGCGCTTTTGAGCTGCGCCAGATGGGTCGAGATGCGGCTCTGGCCCATATTCAGAATGTTTTGCAACTCCGCCACTGAGAGCTCTTCGCGGGTCACCAGGAGCAGTATCCGAATGCGGCTGGGGTCAGCCAGCAGGCGAAGATTTTGAAGCATTGACGCCATGGAAGGTTCTGGACTAATATATCAACATATCTGGATTGCTAGATACAAGTGTGCGCCGGCGCACCAATTGCCGGACAGGAGACCGAATGAGTAGCGCCATCCAAAACATCACGGCGGAGTACAAAGTCGCGGACATGAGCTTGGCCGAGTGGGGCCGTAAGGAGATATCGATTGCCGAGCAGGAGATGCCCGGCTTGATGTCGATCCGGCGGAAATATGCGGTCGACAAACCGCTGCGGGGCGTGCGCGTCACCGGATCGCTGCACATGACCATTCAGACCGCGGTGCTGATCGAGACGCTGGTCGATTTGGGCGCCACAGTGCGTTGGGCAAGCTGCAACATTTTTTCCACGCAGGACCACGCCGCGGCCGCCATTGCCGCTGCCGGAGTTCCGGTCTTTGCATGGAAGGGCGAATCGCTTGAAGACTATTGGTGGTGCACTTATCAGGCGGTCAGCCACGCGGATGGCAAAGGCCCGGAACTGGTGGTGGACGACGGCGGCGACGTGACGCTGCTGATCCACCGGGGCTACGAACTGGAAAACGGCAGCAAATGGGTGGACACGCCTTCGGAGAGCCACGAAGAGAAAATCATCAAGGATCTGCTCAAGAAAGTCCACGCCGAGACGCCGAATCGCTGGCGGGAAATCGTCAAGGGCTGGCGCGGCGTTTCCGAGGAAACTACAACCGGCGTGCACCGTCTCTATAAAATGCAGGAGGAGGGCAAGCTGCTGGTTCCCGCGATCAATGTGAACGATTCGGTCACCAAGTCGAAGTTCGACAACCTGTATGGGTGCCGCGAGTCACTGGCCGACGGAATCAAACGCGCCACCGACGTGATGGTGGCCGGCAAGGTGGCTGTCATCTGCGGTTACGGCGACGTGGGCAAAGGTTCGGCGCACTCGCTGCGGGGCATGGGGGCACGCGTAGTGGTCACGGAGATCGATCCAATCAATGCTCTGCAGGCTGCCATGGAAGGCTTCGAAGTGACCACTGTCGAAGACACGCTGGGGCGCGGTGACATCTATGTCACCACCACCGGCAACGTAGATATCATCACCCTGGAACACATGCGGCACATGAAGGACCAAGCTATTGTGTGCAACATCGGCCACTTCGACAACGAGATCCAAGTCGAACCCCTGAATGCCGCGAAGGACGTTAAGAAGACCAACATCAAGCCGCAAGTGGACATGTACACTTTCCCGGGTGGCCACAGCATCTTCATGCTGGCCGAGGGAAGGCTGGTGAACCTGGGCTGCGCGACGGGCCATCCCAGCTTCGTGATGAGCAACAGCTTCAGTAACCAGACGCTGGCGCAACTGGATCTGTGGAAGAACAAAGACACCTACAAAGTGGGCGTCTATACGCTGTCGAAGAAGCTGGACGAAGAGGTCGCCCGCTTACACCTGGAGAAGATCGGCGTCAAGCTGACGACTCTTACCAAGAAACAAGCCGATTATCTGGGTGTTCCGGTGGAGGGTCCGTACAAACCGGATCACTACCGCTACTAGACAGCGGCTGGCGGCGGTCAACGAGATTTGAAATTAAGGAGAACGAATGTCCGATAAAATGCGACACATTTTCACGTCCGAATCGGTGAGCGAAGGCCACCCGGACAAGATGGCGGATCAGATTTCTGACGCCGTATTAGACGCCGTCATGAAAGACGATCCCACCGGACGCGTGGCCTGCGAAGTTTTGATCACCACCGGGATATGCGTGGTGGCCGGCGAGATCACCACTACCACATATGTGGACGTGCCGAAGCTGGCGCGCGATGTGATCGCGGATATCGGGTTCACCGACGCCCGAATGGGCTTCGATGCCAAGACCTGCGGGATCTTGAACACGATTCAGAGCCAGTCCCCCGACATTGCCATGGGCGTGGATACCGGCGGCGCCGGAGATCAAGGATTGATGTTTGGCTATGCCTGCGATGAAACGCCGGAGCTGATGCCGTTACCGATCATGATGGCGCACAAGCTGGTCCGCCAGCAGAGCGATGTGCGCCGCGATGGCAAGCTCACCTACCTGCGCCCGGATGCCAAGAGCCAGGTCAGCGTCGAGTATGTGGACGGCAAACCCAAGCGCATCGACGCCGTCGTGCTATCGACCCAGCATGACGACGACGTCACGACCGAACAGCTTCGCGCCGACGTGAAGAAGTACATCATTGATCCGGTGGTCGGCGGCAATATGGTAGATTCGCAGACCAAATACCACATCAATCCCACCGGGCGTTTCGTAATCGGCGGGCCGCACGGCGACACGGGGCTAACAGGCCGCAAGATTATCGTCGACACCTACGGTGGAATGGGCCGCCACGGCGGCGGCGCTTTCTCGGGCAAGGATCCGACGAAGGTGGACCGTTCGGCCTGCTACATGGCGCGCTACGTGGCCAAGAACATCGTGGCGGCAGGCCTGGCTTCGCGCGTCGAAGTACAGTTGGCCTACGCGATCGGCGTGGCCGAGCCGGTATCCATCATGGTGAATACCTTCGGCACGGGCACGGTTCCGGAAGAGCGCCTGGTCGAGATGGTTCGCGCGACGTTCGTGCTGACGCCTAAGGGAATGATCGAAACCCTTAAGCTGCGCCGCCCGATCTACCGCAAGACCGCCGCTTTCGGGCACTTCGGCCGCACCGAAGAAACTTTCACGTGGGAAGCCACCGACAAGGCCAAAGCCTTGAAAGAAGCGTCTCACGCGCTGGCAGCCGCGCGCTAAGCTTTTAGGTCCCGCCGTCCAATCTAGTTTGGTAAACAGCCACTCGAAAGGGTGGCTGTTTTTCCCGTATCCGAACGGGCCGTACCGTTAAAATACTGAATGTCAGGGGACTGATTCAGATCGTGGAGTCTGAGGGTCAAGAGGAACGTTCGAACTACCGGGAGCCTCCGGCACTCTTAGCATTCGCCGCAGGCCTAACGTGGTGATGATTCCAGGTTATCCGGCCGATGATATTCCCGTCGCGACCGTGAAATCGATTCTTCGGGCTGCGAGTCTATTGCGTGGCTAGGTATAGCGCTGTAAGCGCCAGGATCCGTTCCTTGGTCATCCTGACGAGACAGACATCCCCGCCTTTCTCGGCTTCGCATTCAGCGTTTCTGTAGGCGCGCCATTTACTCTCGGAGTCCTTGATGCTTTCGACTTCCTTCGGAGTATGCGTGCGCCGGGCGTTTGTTATGGCCTCAATGTAAGTGTCGTTTATTTGCGCCTCGACCTTCCCGAGTTCGTTTTCTTGAGCGTTACTGCGTGGCGCGAGGGTTCCTGTAAGTACGACCACGGCTGGGATGATTCTTGGCATCATGTCTTTAGTTTTACACCTCCCGGCGACAGCGTTTCGCCCTTAGTGACATATTAGCCTTCGCCTTGGCCGACCGCCCGGAAAAAGTGCGGCGAACCGGAGCTTTTAGGGCAGCCGATCACTGAACTTTAAGCCTGACTCCCGCCAGCAGTTTGGGGCTCCAGGTTATATTTATTTAGATGGCTCTCATTGAAGGTTGCAAGCATTCTCTGGAGATAACGGTTCCGGAGACCGAAGTGGATCAGGAAACCGAGCGCGCGGCGGCGGCGATTCAAGTCAAAGTACGCCTGCCGGGCTTCCGTCCGGGGAAGGCCCCATTGGCCATGGTGAAAACCCGGTTCGCTGGTGACATTCGCCAGGAAGTACTCGAAAAGCTGGTGCCGCGATTCCTGAACGAAGCCTTTGAACACGATCATCTTAAGGTGGTCGGGCAGCCCAACATTAGCGACGTGCATTTTCACAAGGGCGAGCCGCTGCGCTTCAAAGCCGAATTCGAAGTCGCGCCGGAGTTCGAGCTGGGCGAGTACCAGGGCCTGACGGTCACTTACGCCGAGCCCATGGCCACCGATGAGGATGTCAACGAGCGTCTGGAGGGCTTGCGCGAGCGCAAGGCCGAATACGTCAACGAGGAGCCGCGCGCCCTGGCCGACGGCGATTACGCGGTGGTTTCGCTCGAAAGCGTGTCGGGTGTTGACGAAAAGATTCAGCAGGATGAATTGATGCTGAAGCTAGGTGACGAAGCTACCATGCCGGCGTTTACCGAGAACCTGCTCGGGGCGTCTCCCGAAGAATCACGCGAGTTTGAAGTCACCTATCCCGCGGAATACGACCGCAAAACTTTGGCGGGCCGCACCGTGCGCTTCAAAGCCACTGTGAAGGCGGTTCGGCGGAAGGAACTGCCGGAGCTGAACGACGATTTCGCCAAAGACATGGGCGATTACCAGACGCTGGATGAGCTGAAAGATTCAATCCGCAAGTCCATTCTGCATGAGCGCGAACACCAAGCCCAGGACGACACCAAACAGCAGATCATTGCGAAGCTGGTGGACACCCACCCATTTGCCGTGCCTGACGTATTTATCGACCGGCAAATTGAGGGTACGCTCAATACGCAGCTTCAGCAATTAGCATCGCAGGGGATCGATCCGCGATCGCTCAAACTGGACTGGCAGAAGATTCGTGAGTCGCAAAAGGAGCGCGCCGAGCGGGACGTCCGCGCATCTTTAATCCTGGATAAGATTTCCGAGCGCGAAGCCATCGGCGCAACGCAGGAAGAGGTCGACCGCGAAGTGCAGCGCTACGCGCGCCAGCAGCGCGAGCCGGTAGCCGCGGTGCGCGCCAAAATGCAGAAGGACGGCACGCTCGGCCGCATCGCCAGCCAGATCCGCACCGAGAAGACGCTCAGCTTCCTGTTCGACAAGGCGCGTAAGGAAGCGCCGAAGCCGGTAGAGTTGCCGCCGGATGTGGAACAGGCGGTCGAAGCGGAAGCGAACGAAGGAAACCCGAACGAACCGAGTGTCTAGCGAACCCGGCGCATGCCTTTAGGGCGCCCCTCCAGGTCCATCGTTTCCAGGTACACCGCGAATGTTCCCAGCCAGTGGCTGCCCGCGTAGCTTAGCGCGAGGCCGCGTTCCCCGGTGATGGCGGCGACACCGTGATCGCGATGGGCGTCGGCAACGAGTAAGAGCCGAAGACGCCGCGGATCGTCATCCGGCAGTCCCTTCGCAATCCCGAATAACATCCAGGCGCGGCTCAGATTCAAGCCCCCGAGGTGAGCCAATTTGCCATCACTCGGGTCAGGCGATGAGACTGGCCGCAGCGTGGGAATGTCCGGAAGGAATGCGGTCAGCCATTCGGCGAATTCCGTCGGCGTGCACACGCGGCGCATTAAGTCGGCTTCGGCCAAACACGGCGAGAGGAAATCTTCGCCGGATGGTTCGAAGGTGATCGGTGCGTTGCGATCCCCGTGGAAAAATCGCACCGCGGACGCGAAAGGCAGCTTCTCGCTGCCTTGGCCCAGCAGGCGCGCCCAGTCGATCATTAATCCCAG
>Ga0207674_10008947_pt1 | contig 11508 bp, 5 predicted proteins | sample KBSCornC72_FD_184303 | JGI IMG/M metagenome (GOLD analysis project Ga0207674, IMG submission 184303) | Corn rhizosphere microbial communities from Kellogg Biological Station, Michigan, USA - KBS Corn C7-2 (SPAdes) (version 2) | ecosystem: Host-associated > Plants > Roots > Rhizosphere > Soil ... | reverse complement strand
CGCCGATCACCTGCAGCCCCGAAATGCCAGTGAGGCGCGCACGCACCTCGTCGGTGAGTCCGTCGGCGAAGTAGACATCGCCCGCCACTCCGAGATTCTCGAAGGGCAGCACGGCGAGCACGGGCCGCGTGGGCGCGTCAGACGACGATGCACGACGCGCGGCGAGCGAGACGCCGGTGATCACCGCCAACGTCACGAGGGCAGCCGTCGTCAGCAGGACGCCTCGCTTCCACACCGGTCGCGCACGGCCGCCGGCGCTCGCCGACGTTGGGTGCGCAGCGGCAATCGCAGGACGCACGACATCCGCAGATAACAGCGTCGTGACGTATTCCTGCAGCTCGGCCGACGGCTCGTGCTCGAGATCTTCGCGAAGGGTTCGCTTGAACATCTCGAACACTGCCATCATCCCGGAGCGATCTCCCTGCCGGTGGAGAATCTCGAGGTTGCGGCGCACCACGCGCTCGTCATTCGGCGCGAGGCCCAGCGCGCGGCCCGCCCAGTGCAGCGCGAGCGGCAGGTTGTCCTGCGCCTCAGCCTCCGCCGTCGCCGCGAGTGCAGCTGACAGCGCGATCCGCCGCAGTCGCGCGCGCTCCATCTCGACCCAACGCTCGAAGTCCGCGGGCGCATCCGCGAAGAAGAACGCATCGAGCAGGTCGCCTCGGTAAAGCTGCAGCGCCTCGCTCGCGCGCTCATTGGCGACGGCGTTCTCGAAGGCGATGGCGTCGCACCAGAGCGTGCCCGGCGCGATCGCGATCTCCTGATCGCCCCGGCTCACCAGCACACCCTCGCCGAGGCTGCGTCGGAGTACGTGGAGCGCCTGACTCAAGGCGTTGCGGGCGCGCGAGGCGTCGAGCTCCGGCCAGAAGAGTGCGAGCAGCCGGTCGCGCCGATGGAACCCGCGAGGAGTCGCCAGCGCCAGGTGCACCAGCAACGCCAAGCGCTTTGGCTGCGAGAGAATGGCTCGCACCTCGGTGCCGTCCGGATCGTCCAGATCGATCCCACCAAGGACGCGCAGGCGCAACATGCCAGTCCGGGCGACGAAGGGACGGTCTTACGCGGGCGATAAGGCCATGCGGCAGAGCGGCGTAAGGATCCGCTCTTAGGGTGCCCAACGTAGTCGCGGCGAATTGGGCTTGTCAACGAACGATGAGCGAATCGCCCGCTCGGACTTCACCCTCACCGGAGTGGAATGATGCACGCCACCGCACACGCGATCGTAGAGACGTTCGAACCCGCCGTCGGCATGGTCGACGCGTATGCCGCCACCACCGCCGGAGCTCCGCTGGAGCCCCATCGATTCCGCGCGAGACCGCTCCGGCCGATGGATGTCGAGATCGAGGTCACCCACTGCGGGATCTGTCATTCCGACCTGCACCTCATCAACAACGACTTCGGGCTGACGGCCTATCCGCTCGTTCCCGGACACGAAGTGGCGGGCGTGGTGGCCGAGGTGGGAAGCGCGGTGACGGAGCTTCGCGTGGGGCAGCGAGTGGGCGTCGGGTTCCTCGCCGGCGCCGACTTCACGTGCGAACTGTGCGCGGCCGGGAGCGACAACATGTGCGAGCACTGGGAGCCGACCTGCCTCGGACGCGAGGGTGGCTTCGCCCGCCGACTCGTCGCGGACTGTCGCCTCGCCTTCCCGATCCCGGATGAGATCCCCTCAGAGCACGCGGCGCCGCTGATGTGCGCGGGGGTCACGGTGTTCGCGCCGCTCCTCCGATACGCGAACGGCGCGACGCGGCTCGGCGTGATCGGCGTCGGCGGGCTGGGCCACCTCGCGCTGCAGTATGGCCGGGCGCTCGGCTGTCACGTGACCGCCTTCACGACCAGTGCCGACAAGGAAGCGGAGGCGCGGAAGCTCGGCGCGCACGAGGTTGTGGATACGATGGAGCCTGGGGCGCTCGCCTCGCACGCAAACAGCTGCGACCTGCTGCTCTGTACCGTCACGGCCGACGTGCCGTGGAACGAGTACATCGGCGTGCTGCGCCGCAACGGGAAGCTCTGCCTGCTCGGGTTCCCGGAGCATCAGCTGTCGATCGCCGCGGTTCCGCTCGTGTTCTTTCAGCGGAGCCTCGTGTCGAGCGGGATCGGCTCGCGGCTGGAGATCCGGAAGATGCTGGACTTCACGGCGCGCCACGGCATCCGCCCGCAGGTAGAGCTGTTCCCGATGCGTGAGGTGAACGTCGCGCTCGAGCGGCTGCGGAAGAACGAGGTCCGGTACCGGGTCGTGCTGGTGAACGAGTAGGTGTCACGAGCGAGGGACACAATGAACGGCGTCGCCGGGGTTTCCCTCGAGCGACGCCGTTCGTGTGCGAACCGAGTAGGAGCCGAAGAGCGCGGGGAGCCAGTGGCTGTGGGATTCCATCGGCGCGCTCGACTGGGGAACCGTGCCCTACACGATGGTCATCCGCGATCAGTACGACGGCATCCTCTTCATCGACTCGACGAATCCTCCGAAGTACCTATCACGCAGACGTCGACGGCTGAGCGGCGAGCGCGACGCGCAGCTCGCGCTTGAGCACCTTGCCCGTCGCGGTCATCGGCAGCGCGTCCACGAACTCCACGGTTCGCGGGTACTTGTACGCCGCCATCGTTTCGCGCGACCAGGCGATCAGCTCGTCCGCGCCGAGTGTCGCGCCGGCCTTCCGGATCACGAACGCCATCACCTCCTCGCCATACTCCTCGTGCGGCACGCCGATCACCGCGGCGAGCGACACGGCGGGGTGGGTCTGCAACACCTCCTCGATCTCGCGCGGGTACACGTTCAGCCCGCAGCGGATGATCATGTCCTTGAGGCGGTCGGCGATGAACAGGTAGCCGTCGTCGTCCATGCGCGCGATGTCGCCGCTGTGGAACCAGCCGCCGCGCAGCGCTTCTTCCGTCGCCTCCGGGCGCCGGAAGTAGCCCTTCATGATGTTGTGTCCGCGGATCACGACCTCACCGAGCTCGCCGCGCGCCACCTCCGCATCGTCGGCGTCGACGACCTTCACGTCGCACCCCCAGACGGGGAGTCCGACGGAGCCCGGCTTCCGCGGCCGGCCCACCTGATTGAACGTCGCCACCGGTGACGTCTCGCTCAGCCCGTAGCCCTCGAGGATCTCGACGCCGAAGCGCGCGTCGAAGGCGTGCAGGATCTCCACCGGCATCGGTGCGCCGCCGGAGCAGCAGCAGCGCAGGTTGGCGGCGATCGGCGCGGTGTCGATCCCCTGCTCCTCCGCGTGACGCAGCAGCGCCCAGTACATCGTCGGCACGCCCGCGAACCCGTTCACCCGCTCGGCCAGCATCGTCGCCAGCACCGCCGCGGGCTCGAAGCGCGGCAGCAGCACGACGCGGTTCCCTTGCAGCAGGTACGCGTTCATGACACAGGTCTGCCCGAACGAGTGGAAGAGCGGCAGCACGCCGAGCACCGTCGCCTGCGCGACGCCGATGAGCTCGAGGAACAGGTCGCGCGATGTCTGTGCGTTGAGCAGCATGTTCGCGTGCGTCAGCTCGGCGCCCTTCGGCACGCCGGTCGTGCCGGACGTATACAGGATCACGGCGGTGTCGTCGGGCGCGCGCAGCACCGTCTCGAACGTCGCCGGCGCCGCGCGCATCAGCGCGTCCAGCGTGGGCGTGCCGGCGACGGGGGAGACCGCCGCCGTGTCCTTCGTCATGACGACGAAGTGATCGCACGACTCCACCTCGCCGAACGCGGCGTGCCCCATCTGCGCCATCGGCAGCTCCGCCGTGCCCTCGTAGCAGAGATAGGCGCGCGCGGCCGAGTCGCGCAGGTGCTGGGCGATCTCGCGCGGCTTGAGCAGCACGTTGATCGGCACGACCGCCGCGCCGGTCTTGAGGATGCCGAAGTAGGCGATCGGGAAGTGCGACGTGTTCGGGCAGGAGAGCGCCACGTGGTCGCCTGCCTCGACGCCCAGCGCGGTGAGCGCGCCGGCGACGCGACACGCCGCGGCGTCGAGCTGCGCGTACGTGAGCCGCACCGTGCCGGCGACGATCGCCTCGCGGTCGGGATGCACGCGGGCGTGATGCTCGATCAGCATCGAGAGGTTGACCATCGTCGGCCGGGAGGATGTGGGAGCACGGCGGGTGCACCACTCCGAGCGAGCGGCGCACCAGCATGATGCCGATGTCGCCAGGGCGCCGCCAGCATTAGCGCTCCGGCGCCCGGGACCGGCCGTGCGTTTTCCTTGCCCGCGGCGGGCACGTTCACCAGTCTACGCCCTCCTGCTCTCCTTTCGTTCCCCGGCACTCTCCGCGATGCTCGCCGCCGCTCTCTCCGTACTCGCGCTCCTGCAGGCCTCGCCCGGCGGTCCCCCCGACGCCGACACGCGTGCCTGGTGGCAGCGGACGTCGGTTCTCTCCGCCGACTCGATGGAGGGGCGCGATGCCGGATCACGCGGGTACGAGCGCGCCGCGCGGCACGTCGCTCGGTGGCTCGCGGCGGCGGGGGTGAAGCCCCTCGGCGATGGTGGGTCGTGGTATCAGTGGGTGCCGATGGAGGAGGTCGCCGTCACCAGCGGTCGCCTGGAGGTCGGTGGGCGGCCCCTGCGGTTCCTGCACGACGTCGTCACACTTCGCGGGCAGGCACCACCAGCGACGCTGGAAGGCGCGCTCGCCTATCGCGGCTACTGCGCGGCCGACGTGCTCGGCGACGTGCGTGGGAAGCTCGTGATCTGCCACGCGACGCGGCGGCCCGGACTGCCGACCGACGAGCAGCGTCGCATGGCGTTGCAGCAGGCGGGGGCGGCCGGGATGATCGCCATCGCCGACCCGGGATTCACGGTAGAGCCGCCACGCTGGCCGGCGGCGTACGCGCGCAGCGTCTCCCTCGTGGGCGTGACGCCGACGCCAACGACTCCGTCGGTGCCGACACCGGCGCCGACGTCCGGGCCAGCGTGGATCGCCATGTCGTTGCGGGCCGAGGCGCTCCGCACGGTGCTCGCTGGAAGCGGGCAGGACGCCGACTCGCTCATCGCCGCGGGAAGTGCCGGACGGCCGCTCCCCGCGTTCGACCTGCGTGACAGCCTGCATGCGACGTTCACGATCGAACGGCGGACGCTGCGCTCGCCGAACGTCGTCGGGGTCTTCCCCGGGACCGACCCGACGAAGAGCGGCGAGGCGATCGTCCTCACCGCGCACCTCGACGGTTACGGCTACGGGACGCCGGTGGACGGCGACTCGCTCTACAACGGAACGCTCGACGACGCGGCGTACGTCGCCCTGATCGTCCGCCTCCTCGAACGCCGACATGGCGAAGGATTTCGACGCCCGATCGTCGTCGCGATCGTCACGGGCGAGGAGAAGGGGCTCCTCGGGTCCCGGTGGCTCCTCGCCCACCTCCCGGTGCCGCGAGCGAACGTCGTCGGGAACATCAACCTCGACCAGCTTCGCCCTCTCTTCCCGCTGGAGCTGCTCACCGTGCACGCACTGGACGACACGAGTCTGGGTGACGACGCGCGCGCAGTGGCAGAGTCGCTGGGCATCGCCGTGCAGCGCGATCCCGAGCCGGAGCGAGGCCTCCTGCAGCGCACCGACCACTGGCCCTTTCTCCAGGCGGGGATCCCGGCGACGAACTTCGTCTTCGGCTATCGGCCCGGCTCGGAGTCCGAGCGCATCTACCGACAATGGTACCGCGAGGGGTATCACACGCCGAAGGACGACCTGCAGCAGAAGATCGACTGGAAGGCGGCCGCGGACTTCAACCGATTCTACTACGCGCTCGTGGCGCGCGTGGCGAGTCAGAACGCGGCGCCGGCGTGGAAGGCAGGGAGCTCGCTGCGTCCCGTCGCACCTGCCCGAGACGGGCAGCCACAATCGCCGGCGCGTTCGTCCGCTGTGCCGGATCCGACTCGCTTCACGCGGAAGGTGCTCGTCGAGGGGCTGAACGAGCCGATACAGCTCGAGTTCGACGAGCGCGGCCGCGTGTACTGGATCGAGCGGGGCGGCACGCTCCGTCGCCTCGACGAATCCACGGGGAAGGTCGACCTCATCGGGAAGGTGCCGGTCGCGCTGGTCGGGGAAGCAGGCCTGATCGGAATAGCGCTCGACCCGAAGTTCGAGACGACGCGGCACCTCTACCTGTACTACTCCGCGCCGGGGGACGTCCGCGAGATGCACCTCTCGCGGTTCACCGTGAGCGCACAGGACAGCCTGGAGCTCTCGAGCGAGATCGTCGTGATGCGATGGCCGCACGAGGTCGCGTCGCACATGGGCGGCGGCATGACGTGGGACGCGGCGGGGAATCTGTATCTCACCGTGGGCGACAACTCGAACGCGACGCAGTACAACCCGATCCACTGGACCAATGAAGGCGGCAAGGGGCAGGACTCGCAGCGATCGGCGGCCAACTCGAACGACCTGCGCGGCAAGATCCTGCGCATCCACCCTGAGCCCGACGGCACCTACACGATCCCGAAGGGCAACCTGTTCGCGCCGGGCACGCCGAAGACGCGCCCCGAGATCTACACGATGGGGAATCGCAACCCGTGGCGCGTCTCGATCGACTCCCGGACGGGAGATCTCTTCTGGGGCGAGGTCGGCCCCGACGCGGGAATGGATTCCGCCGGTGTCGGACCGATGGGCTACGACGAGTTCAACGTCGCCCGCAGCGCTGGCTTCTACGGGTGGCCGTACGCCATCGGATACAACCGGGTCTACAACCGCTTCGACTTCGCGACGAAGACGTACGGTCCTCCGCCGGACGCCGCGCATCTGACGAACCCCTCGCCGAACAACACCGGGCTCGTCGACCTGCCGCCCGCGAGGCCTCCCCTGCTCGCGTATCCCTACGGCGTCTCGACGGAGTTCCCCATCCTCGGCACCGGTGGCCGCTGCGCGGTGGGCGGCCCGGTGTTCCATCGCGCGAACTTCGCGTCGAGCGCCAGGCGAGTCTTCCCGAGCTACTACGAGGGGAAGTGGTTCGTCACCGACTGCGTGCGCGCCTGGATCACCGCGCTCACGCCGAACGCGGACCGCACGAAGATCACGTCGGCCGAGCTGCTGCTCGCCAACGAGAAGTCCAACCAGCCGCTCGACCTCGATTTCGGACCGAGCGGAGATCTGTACGTCGTCGAGTACGACCCACGCGGCCCCAACGGACGGCTGTCGAAGATCGAGTACAACGCCGGCAACCGCGCGCCGCGCGTGATGGCCTCCGTGGACCGGCCGGCCGGCGCGACACCGCTGCGGGTCGCCCTGTCGGCGAAGGGCACGGTGGACGACGACCGGGATCCGCTCCGCTACACCTGGGTCGTGCAGCGCGATGGCGGCGGTGCGACGCGTCGCTTCACGACCGCGAGTCCCGCGCTCACGCTCGATCGGCCCGGCGTGTACACCGCGACGCTCACCGCGACGGATCCGCATGGCGCGGCGGGCAGTGCCCAGGTGAAGATCGTAGCCGGCAACGAGCCGCCGCGCGTGATGCTCGATCTCACGCGCGGCAATCGGTCGTTCTACTTCCCCGATGGCAGCGTGAACTATCGGACCACGGTGAGCGACCGTGAGGATGGCGCCCGCACCGCCGGCGACGACGTCACGGTGACGCTCGACTACATCCCCGCGGGGATGACGCCCGCGGAGCTGGCGGCGGCGCGCGATCTGGCGCCGGACGTCTCCCTGCGACACTCGCGCGCGCTCGCGATCATCGCACTCAGCGACTGCCGATCGTGCCACGCCGTCGACCGACGTCTCGTGGGTCCCGCGTTCAGAGAGGTCGCGGCGAAGAATGCGCGAGAGGCCGGCGCGCTCGAGCGCGTGGCGCAGAAGATCATCACCGGCGGCAGCGGCGTGTATGGGCAGCTCTCGATGCCGGCGCATCCCGCGCTCACGCCCGCCGAGGCCACGACGCTCGCGCAGTACGTGCTGAGCCTCGACGACACGACCGCAACGCTGCGCCGCATCGCGCGCGCCGGGAACGTCGCGACTCCGGCGCGGCTCGTCGCCGGTCGAACCGCGCGACCCGGACAGCCGGCGCCGGTCGAGAAGGGAGCCTACGTGCTCCGGGCGAGCTACACCGACGCCGGGGCGAACGGCATGCCGCCGATCACGTCGAGCGACGCGGTGCTGCTGCGCCATCCGCTGCTCGCGCCGGAAACGGCCGACATCATGTCGCCGGGCATCGTCTACAACACGTCGAACCGCGATCCCGGCTTCGTCGTGAACAGCAGCGGATCGTACATCGGGTTTCGCGGGATCGATCTCACGGGGATCGCGAGCATCGAGATCGGCGCGCTCACGCGGTTCTACACCTGGTCGCACTTCAAGGGAGGCACGGCGGAGATCCGCCTGGACTCGCCGACCGGTCGTCTCGTCGGTGTGCCGGCCGCGATCACGCCACCTCGCGCCGTCGCGACTCCGGGCGAACAGGCTGCGCGCGGTGACGCTCCCGCCGCCGCCGTCGTGCTCGGCGCCAATCTCGAGAAGCCGGTATCCGTGGCGCTGCCCGGCGTCAGCGGCGTGCACGACGTCTACATCGTGTTCAGAAATCCGCGCACGGGCCCCGCCGACGCGCTCATGCTGCTCACGAGCATCGAGTTCAAGCCAGCCAGTGGCGATGGCGCGGCACCGCGTGATTCAGCGGCACGAACCGGCGCGATCCCAGAGGGATTCACGCCGATCTTCGACGGCCGGACGCTCGCCGGCTGGCACATCAGCCGGACCACGCATCACGGCACCACCGGCGACTTCAGGGTCGAGGATGGCGTCATCACACTCCGACAGCGGCCCTACGGCCAGGGCGGCCTGCTGCTCACCGACCGGAAGTACCGGAACTTCGAGCTGTACCTCGAGGCGAAGCCCGACTGGGGAACGAACGGGGGGATCTTCTTCCGTTCCTCCGAGGGAGGATCCGCGTACCAGATCGAGCTGGTGGGCGGCGGCGGATCGGGAACGGGGAACCTGCTCGGCGAGGTGCAGCGCGTCACGACCGATGCGCGAGCGACCGGTGTGAAGAATGTGTGGAAGGAGGACGACTGGAATTCGTTTCGCCTCCGCGTCGAGGGCGACGTGCCGCACGTGTCGCTGTGGATCAATGGAGTGCCGATGTACGACGTGCAGCTGAAGCGGAACGATCTCATCGCCGACCGCACGGACGGCTTCATCGCGCTGCAGTCGCACTGGACGGCGAGCTACACGCCGATTCCCGGCAGCACGTTCGACATGAGCGGCGCGTGGAAGCCGGGCGCGGCGCACCGCTATCGGAACGTCGCGATCAGGGAGCTCCCGTGATCTCGCGCCGCGCCGTCACACTGGCTCTCGCACTCGTCGCGGCACCAGTGGGCGCGCAGCAGCCGACGCTGACGAATGCGATCGGCATGGAGCTCGTGCTGGTGCAGCCGGGGACCATGCTAGTGGGGAAGTTCCAGCCGGCGTGTCCCGACTCGCTCGCTCATCGACGGAGCGCGAGTGCGCCCGCGGTGGATCCGAGGACGCTGTGGAACGCGAGCGACTACGCCCGCTGCGCGGAGATGGTGAAGCGCGACGCGATGCCCGGCTTCACGGCCACCATCGCTCGGCCATTCTACATCGGGAAGTACGAGGTCACCCAGGCCGAATGGAAGAAGGTCATGGGCAGCAACCCGTCGGTGTTCCAGGGGAGCAAGGTGAAGGACGACGCGGACCGGCACCCGGTGGACAACGTCACGTGGGCCGACGCGCAGCGATTCGTCGAGCGCCTGAACGCGATGGACCGTACCGCCCGGTACCGACTGCCCACCGAGCTCGAATGGGAGTACGCGGCGCGAGCGGGCGCGAGCGAGGAGCCGACGTGGGCGTACATCCGCGACGTCGCGTGGGAGCAGGACATCGACAAGGGCACCACGCACGCCGTGGGCACGAAGAAGCCGAACGCGTGGGGGCTCTACGACACGCTGGGCAACGTGTGGGAGTGGGTGAGCGACTTCTACAACGAGAAGCTGTTCCCCGACCCGACGCCGCCGCGGACGGGCACGACCCACGTTCTGCGTGGCGGGAGCTTCGTCTCCGACGTCAAGAACACGACCTGGTTCACGCACGCCGGCGGGCCGGGAAGCGGGTTCGACGTGGGGTTCCGCATCGTGCGCGAGGTGCGATAGCGGCGCGCGCCGAGCGGCTCGGCAGTCGCGGGAACAGCCTCGCGTACGCGAGGATTCTGCTTCGATGCATCCGATCCCGCTCTCCGTTCTCGATCTCTCTCCCATCGTCGCCGGCAGCACGGCCGCCGTCTCACTCCGCAACACGCTGGATCTGGCGAGGCACGCGGAGCGGCTCGGGTATCATCGCTTCTGGCTGGCGGAGCACCACAACATGGTCGGGATCGCCAGCGCGGCGACCGCGGTCGTGATCGCACACGTGGCGGGCGGCACCTCGCGCATTCGGGTCGGTGCGGGTGGGATCATGCTCCCGAACCATTCACCACTCGTGATCGCCGAGCAGTTCGGGACGCTCGAGTCGCTCTTCCCCGGACGGATCGATCTGGGACTCGGGCGCGCGCCCGGAACCGATCGTCCGGCGATGCAAGCGCTTCGTCGCGATCCCATGGCGGCAGATCGATTCCCACAGGACGTGCAGGAGCTACAGGCGCTGTTCGCCGAGCCGGCACCGGGCCAGCTCGTGCGCGCGGTTCCAGGAGCGGGGCTCGACGTCCCGATCTGGATTCTCGGCTCGAGTACCTTCGGCGCTCGGCTCGCCGCGGCATTGGGACTGCCTTTCGCCTTCGCGTCTCACTTCGCGCCCGACCAGCTCCACGCCGCACTGGAGCTCTACCGTGGCGGTTTCCAGCCGTCGAGAACTCTGGACCGGCCGCACGCGATGCTGGGGGTCAGTGTGGTGGCAGCGGATACGGATGCCGAGGCGGCACGACTCGCGACGTCGCTCCAGCAGCAGTTTCTCGCCCTCCAGCGTGGGCGTCCCGTGCAACTGCAGCCGCCGGTGGACAGCATGGACGGTCTGTGGTCGCCGCTCGAACGGGCGCAGGTCGAGCACGTGCTTCGCGAGGCGATCGTCGGCGGGCCCGACACGGTGCGCCTGCGGCTCGAGGCGTTCATCGCGCGAACAGGTGCGGACGAGCTGATGATCACGTCGCACATCCACGATCACACAGCGCGGGTGCGTTCGTACGAGATCGTGGCCAGCCTCTGGTGAAACGTCGCGGCTACCTGCCGCCCTGCATCTTGCCGAAGATCGTGGTCATCGTGGCGGGGTCCAGCGCCTCCATGTCGACCAGCCGGAGCGCCTTGACCATCGGCAGCGTGGAAGACTTGTACTTCTGGAAGTGCGGGGTCCCGAGGTGAGACTGGTATGCCGCCCTGCTCGCGTAGATCTCCAGGATCCTGATCTCGGTCGGATTCTCCCGTTCGTACATCGGGAAGATGGAGATCACGCCCGGCTCCAGCCTGACCGATGCCTCGGCCTCCTCCTTCAGGATGGCCTTGTATTCGTCGAGTCTATTGGGCTCGATCCGGATCTCCGAGATCCGCACCAGCATCCCCTCGGCGTGCAGGCTGGAAGCGTTCGCGGTGATGGAGGGCGCCGGCG
>Ga0207674_10008946_pt1 | contig 11508 bp, 21 predicted proteins | sample KBSCornC72_FD_184303 | JGI IMG/M metagenome (GOLD analysis project Ga0207674, IMG submission 184303) | Corn rhizosphere microbial communities from Kellogg Biological Station, Michigan, USA - KBS Corn C7-2 (SPAdes) (version 2) | ecosystem: Host-associated > Plants > Roots > Rhizosphere > Soil ... | reverse complement strand
GCGGTTCGTACGGGCTGTGGACGCGGCGCGGTAGTCGCGGGCCGACCTGGAGCGGCTGGCCGCCTGATGACGAGAGGAGGCGGGGCGGTGGCGACCCGCGAACGAGGTGCCGGACGGTACGACCGCTGTCCGCGCTGCTGTGCGGCGACCGCGGTGTGGCCGAGCTTCACCACGCTGCTGCCCCGCTCCGTGACGTGCGTCTACGAGTGCCAGGAGTGCGGGCACTCATGGTGGACGACGTACTACGCGCCCGCGTGCGGTGTCGCTCGCGGTGGCGAGCCGGTGCGGATCGGAGACGCGCTGTGAGGCTACTCGCCGGACTCGCGCGCGATGCGGCGCTGTTCGCGCTGGTGGGCGGCGATCGTTGCCTTGATGTGCCGCCGCATGTCGTCGGAGCGCGTCGAGCCCATGGCGGTCACCGCCTCGCCGTAGGCGGCCCAGTCCTCGTCGCTGACGCGGATCACCCGGTTCGGCGTGTTCCCTCGGGTCGGTTTGTCCGGCACGGGCACAGCGTATGCGCTGCACAGGCACCCCGTCGAGTTGTCGATCTCGGCGAGCAGAGTCATCGGATCCCCTTGGCGGTCGCAAGTGCATATGCACTAGACAGGCAGCTGAGGTATGATCTGACCATGCTTGATGCATAGCACTGCCTATGCATCAAGCATGCAGTAACAGTACGGTCCGAAGCAAGTTAAAAGGGAGCAAAGGGCTCACATGCCATGGTTCAAGGTCGACGACGGCCTCCACGCACACCGGAAGGTGATCCGTGCCGGCATCCCGGCCATGGGCTTGTGGGTCGTAGCAGGGTCCTGGTGCTCTGACCAGCTCTCCGATGGCTTCATCCCGGACTACGTGGCCCAGCGCCTCGACCCGGACTTCAAAGAGCACGCGGCCGACCTGGTGGCCGCGAAGCTCTGGATCCCCGGCGAGAAGGACGACGAGACCGGCTGGTGGTTTCACCAGTGGTCCGAGGAGGGGCGTCAGCCCACCGCCGAATCGGTGATCGCCAAGCGCGATGATGCGCGCGAACGGATGGCGAAACTCCGTGCCGAGCGGGCCGAAGCGACGAAGAACAAGGCGGAGCGTTCGCAGGATGTTCGCGCGAACACATCGCGAACTTCGCAGGAAGTTGCTTCTACCCCGACCCGACCCGACCCGACCCTTATAAAAGAACCTTCGTCGGCTCCGCCTCCGCCGCTCGCTCCGCTCGCTGAGCGTGAGCCGAACTTCGAAGATTTTTGGCGGGAGTGGCCCCGCAAGGTCGGCAAGGGCGCCGCGCAGAAGGCGTGGGCCAAGGCCACCAACGGCAAGCAGCGCGCCAGCCCTGCCGCCATCGTCGCCGCCTGCCGATCCTTCGCCGAGCGCTCCCGCCTGACCAACGCAGACCCGCAGTACATCCCGCATGCCTCGACCTGGCTCAACCGTGGCAGCTGGGACGACGACCTCGACGCCGTCATGCCGCTCGGCCCGAACGCCCCGCGCCCCGCGTCTGAACGCCCCGCGCTGCCGCCGCACTGCGGACGCTGCGACCCGGTGACCCGCTGGGTTGAGCGTGACGACGGCCGCGACGAGAAGTGCCCTGACTGCCACCCCGACTACGTGAGGACTTGATCATGACACTACCCAGCGCCGAGACCATCAGCGAGTTCGCCCGCGAAGTCGTCCGTAGCCACGCCCAGGACATCGAGAGCATGTCCGTCGGCGAGATGATGAGCGGCGACCCCCGGTTCGATGAGGTCACCGAGGAGGAGTTCGACGACCTCCAGGACGCCATCTACGACCAGGCCCAGACCTACGCCGAGACGCTGACGTGGTCGCAGGATCAGGACGCCGACGTGCGTGCGGTCGCCGAGGCCTGCTCCGACTTCGGCAACGACGAGGGCCCGCGCGGGATCCGCCAGCTCTACGCCCGCTTCGCCGACCGCATCGCCGCGCTGAACGCCGAAGGCACGGCGTGAGCAACCAGCCCGGCTACCAGCCACACCCCGGCGTCCTCGACTCCGAAGCCGCCGTCGCCGGTGCCTGCGCACTCGGCTCCCGCTACGTCGACGCCGCCGCCGAGATCATCACCGACGACGACTTCCACAACATCGGCCACGCCGCCGTGTTCGCCGCCGCTGCCGAACTGTCCGGACGCGGCGCCTACGTCGATGCCGCCGCCGTCCGCAACGCCCTGATCCGCAACGGCAACATCCGCGCCCTCGGCGGCGACGGCTCCCGCCTGCTCGACCTGATCCACCAGGCAGCCCCCGCAGTCGCCGCCGTCCGCTACCACGCCGAGATCATCAAGGCCGACGCCATCCGCCGCCGCGCCCACGCCGCCTGCATGCGCGGCATGCAGATCACCGCCGAGCCCACCTTCGAGGCTGAGCACATCGGCCTGATCCTCGACGAGCTCGGCAAAGCCGCACCCGAAGGCGCCGACGACCGCAAGCTGTGGATCGGCGACGGCCTGGAGGACTTCCTCGACGGCCTGGAGAAGCCCACCGACAACGCCGTCCTGCCGACCCCGTGGCCTGACCTCGACCACCACGTGAAGATGCGCGGCGGACAGGTCATCGTCGTCGGCGCCCGACCCGGCGGCGGCAAGTCCCTGATGGGTATGCAGCTCGCCGCCCGCACCGCCATCACCGGCCGCATCCCGGCCCTGATGCTGTCGATGGAGATGAGCCGCGACGAGGTCATGAAGCGCATGTACGCCGCCGAGGCCGGCGTCGAACTGAACCACCTCAACGAGCACCGCCTCACCGACGACGACCACGCCCGCATCGACAAGGTCACCAGCGACATCCGTTCGGCGCCGCTGGTCATCGACGACACCGCCCACGCCAACCTCGCCCACCTGCGGGCCCGGCTGCGGTGGATGGCCCGCAAGGCCCCGGCCCGGCTCGTCGTCGTCGACTACGTCCAGCTGATGGCCCCGACCCGTCGCGCCGAGACCCGGGCCCTGGAAGTCTCCGAGATCACCCGCGGGCTGAAGGTGCTGGCGATGGAGCTCGGCATCTGCGTCATCGCCCTGGCTCAGCTGAACCGTGGCCCAGAGCAGCGGGCCGTCCGCAAGCCGACCATGTCCGACCTGCGCGAGTCCGGCAGCCTGGAGAACGACGCCGACGTGGTGCTGTTCCTGCACCCGGAGCCGGAGGACCCCAGCAAGGAAGGCGGCCGGCGCAGCTCCGAAATCGACGTGGTGATCGCGAAGAACCGGACCGGGCCGCGAGACATCGACGTGCCGCTGTCCTACCAGCCGCACAAGGCGCGGTTCCGGTCCATCGCCCGGCCCGCGTGGACCCCGAGCAACACACTGCGAGGTGCCGCATGACCGCGCTGCTGGCGCTGCTGGAGGAAGCCGCCGAGCGGGCGGACGCGGAGCAGCAGGGACGTGCGGCATGAGCGCCGCCACCCTTGAGGTCCGGCACGGCTACACCATGGCCGACCTGCACTCCATGGCCAGGCAGGCAGTCCGCGCCGACCGCTCGCTCGCCTCCGACGTTGACACCCGCTACAACGCGGCCTGGTCCGCGATTGCGCTCGCGCTTTGCGAAGCCGAGGAGGCCCCCGACCGCCACAACCTGGTAGCTGTCGGCTGGCAAGCGATCTACTGCGAAGTCAAGGAGATGCGCGGGATCTTCGGCTTCAAGGACCGCGATGGCACGACCGAGACTGCCTCCGCGCCGCGCTATGTCCAGTACTGGTACGTCCGGTATGAGCGCGATGACGAGCGCATAGCCGAGCGCGTAGCCGTTCACCAGATCATGCCGGAGCTCGGCGAGATCTATCGCGACGCCGTCATAGCCCTGGCCGTGCACGACGACTACCGGGCCGCGGCCGAGTCACTGGGCATCAACTACGGAACCTTCAACGCCCGGATGACTGTTGCGCGGCGCGAGTTCCGGCGCCACTGGTTCGCACCCGAAGCCGCGCCGCAGGTCAAGACAACCGACCGGCGTGTCGGCTCCTACGCCAAGCCGCTGTCGCAGTTCTGCCGCAACGGCGCCGGCCCACACGAGATGACGCCCGAGAACACGCAGTGGCGTGCACCGCGCAAGCCCGGACGTCGCCGAATGCGCGTGTGCCGTGCCTGCGAAGCAGACCGATCGAAACAACGCGTTGCGGCACGTCAGGCCGCACGTAAGGGGGAGGAACGATGAGCGACAATGAGCAATGGGGCGTGCTGGTCAGCGAAGGAAAGATCAACGCCACCGGAATGGGCTCCAACTGGTGGGCCGAGACGTCCATCCGCATGGCGTCCAGCGGCGTGCTGATCACCATCGACTCGGTTGCGATCATCGGCGGCACGGAGTTCATGCGTTGCGACAGCCGCGAAGACGCCGAGTTCGCCGCCGAGTACATCGGCCAGCACACGCACCCGAGCGTGGCGAAGGCCACCACGCTGGCCGCCGCCCGCAAGGCCGTCCGCGCCGCACACGCCAGGCGTTACGACCACGAGCGCGGGTGCCAGTACTGCCGCGCCGAGACCGCGCCGTCCGCCACATGACCACCCCGCCCCCGCCCCGCTGCCCCGGCGGCCCGCAGTACCGCCACGCCCGCCACGCGAAGGCCACGGCCTACAACGCCGAACCCGACCGACGGAAGCGGCCGGTGTACGTGAAGTGCGAGGACGGCCACCACCACCTGGTGGCGCGTGAACCCGAGAGCGAAAGAGCCTGACATGGCGATCAAGGAACACCGCTGCTTCAGCATCGTCTGCGACGTCTGCAAGGAGACGTTGGGCGGCGATGAAGGCGGCGAGATGCATTTCGAATCGGCCGAAGAAGCCGTTCGGTACGCCGACAACAGCGACTGGCACACCACGGCCAAGGGTGCCGTCTGCTACACCGACGACGCTGCACACCACCAGGCGATGCGAGAGCACCACGCCGCCGCCGAGCCGGGGCACCAGTGCTGGCCGGATTTCGAACAGGCGATCACGCTGTGACCGCGCAGCGCCAGGCGCCGGAATGCGGCGGGGCGGGGCACCTGGTGGCGCGCGAGCAGACCGAACCCGAGATGAGGACTCGATGACCGTCGCCGAACTGATCGCCAAGCTTCAGGAGCTCCCGCCGAACAACATCGTCGTGCAGGCGAAGGACGGCGAAGGTAACGGCTTCTCGCCGCTCTCCGAGATCGCTGTCGGTCTGTATGCCGCAGAGACCACGCGGTCGGGCGAGTTCTGGACGCCTGACGCCGAAGACGGCGACGAGGACAACGAGGCGGACTCCGCGGTGTGTCTGTGGCCTGTGAATTGATGCCGGCCGCCGAACCCCGCATCCGACCCCCGCACCTGCCCGCGCAGGACGCGGAGACCGACAGAACTGGAGATGGATCATGAGTGAGAAGACCATCAGCGACCGCGAAGCCGAGCAGCTCCGCAAGAAGATCGCGTTCATCACCCGCGACGGTGGCTACCGCACCGTCATCACCGACTCCGAGTCGGCCGATGGGATCATGCCGCGCTGCATGTCACCCGATCACCCCGAGGACGACCGCGAACAACAGTGGACCGTCTACGCCTGCTGCGAGACCGACGTGATCGAGATGGGCCATGAGCACATGGCTTCGCTGTTCGTGGACTCGCTGTACGTCATCCCGGCGCTGTTGGACGAGCGTGACCAGCTGCGGGCGCGGATCGCCGAACTGGAGCACGGGCGGGAGCGCATCGTCCTCGACCTGGAGGCCGCCAGCAACAAGTGCGACCAGGAAGCCGAGCGCGTGGCCGACGAACGCAGCCCGCTGCTGTCGGCGCAGAGTGACGCTCTGTGGGATGCGGCACGCCGGATCCGCGAAGGCGGCAACCAGGCAGACGCGAATGCCGTCCAGCCCGGACAGGAGCCGACCCGGTGAGCGGCGAGCAGCAGGACGGGGCGGTCGAGCGCATCGAGGCGCTGCTGAAGCGCGAGCCCGGCATCTTCAGCCGCCAGGAGGAAGCCGACTTCCGCGCCGTCCTGGCCGAACGCGACGCCCTCGCCGCGCGGGTTGCGGAGCTCTGCGACGAGTGGGGCGTGCAGAGCGCCGACAGCGGTCGCGCGCAGGTCTGCGACGACGAAGACCAGGCGCGGTATCTGGCGGAGCGCTACAGCCGCTTTCGGCTGCCCGGCGGCGACCCGGTACGGCACCACGTTGTGCGCCGGCTCGCGACTGGCTGGCGCGACGCAGAGGCCGCCGATGCCGCACCAGACGGCCGGAGCGCCACGGAGACGCCCTAGCACGCCAGTTCGGCAGTCGCAGGACCTAGCCAACCTCAGCGGGGCTCACAGGGGCCTCAGAAGCTTGATCGCGAAAGGAACGCCATGCATGACCCACTCGCAGTCGCATTCGAGGTCCGCCGCCCCTGGCCCAGGCGCGTCCCCACTGGCACCGGCCACCGCTGGCGCTGGCCTCCGGTCATCACCGTCTGGCACCGCGAACCCGGCGGCCACGACTCCGGAACCGTCTGTCACCCGCGCGACTGGTGGCGCCACCTCCACCATTGGCGGCTACAGATCCACCCGCTTCAGCACCTGCGCCGCTGGACCCTGACCCGATGCGCTTGGTGCGGCGGACGCAGCCGCAAGGGCGACCAAGTTAACTTCAGCAGCTCATGGGACGGACCCTCCGGACGCTGGTGGCAGGGCGAGCCAGGCCTGCGACACCACGACTGCGACACCACATGGCGCGCCAGCCGCAAGTGCCTGTGCCAGGACCCCGTCCTGCCCGATGGCTACGGCCAGTGCGCCAGGTGCAGCAAGTACCGCACCTGGGGTGCCGACGTCAGCGAAGCGGACCGGCTGCTCGCCGCCCTACCGCTCGGCAGCCGGATCCCGGCCGAGATGCGGCCGCGGCTCGAAGGGATCTGGGACGCACAGCTCGTAGCCCGAGGCGTCGATCCCGCGACGACGATCAAGCCGTGGAGGGACGAGCAGTGAGCGACGACACCGCACAGGCGGCGGGCGAGGGCATGAGCGAGGAGCGGCTGGCCCAGATCCGGGCGCTCATCATCCAGCCGGCCAGTGATGACGGCACCCCGTTCGCGTTCCTCAGCCGCCGCCTGGCCGCAGCCGTCGAGCTGCTGGCCGAGGTGAAGCGGCTACACGACCTCAATGCCGAGCTGAGCGAGACGCTCGACGTCCGCCACGACGAGACGCAGCGGCTCCGCGCCAAACTTGCGACTCGCGGCGACCTCATGAGCGGACTCGACGCCGAGGTGGACCGACTGGCGGGCGACAACGCGAAGCTCCGCGCCCGGCTGGCCGAGATCGGCGAGACGGAGGTGGAGTGGGGCGTGCGCGGAACCAGCGGCATCGGCGACGAGGCATGGGTCGGCTATGCCATCTGCGAGACCGAGGAGCAGGCCCGCGTCGCGCTGGACCACTACCGGGCTGTCGATCGGAACGAGCGGAATCCGGTCGAGCGCGCGCTCGTGAAGCGCCTGGCCGGCCGGTGGCGCGAGGTGCCGGATGCGTGAGGACGCAGCCGACGACCGCCTTAAGGCTGCCGACGAAGCCCTCGACGAAGCGATTCGTGAAGCACTGGCCGCCCGCGGGTACGACGTCGGCGTCATAGTCGACCGCTTCGTCTGCGTCGCGCTCCAGCACTACGACGACGACGGAGACCTGGTCTCCAGCATTGCCCGCATCGTCCCCGGCGAGGAGATCCCGCACTACCGGATGCTCGGGATTCTCGACGTGCTGACCACCCGGCTCCGGCGCGACTACATGACGGACGGAGACGACCTGTGACCTGCCCCCTGTGCCTGCGCGGCGACGGCTTGCACGAGAGTTGCCGTGCCCGCCTCGACGTCCGCCTCGACCGGCTGCCCGGACTCTACGTGCTGCTCGGCGCGGCGCTGGAGCCCGGCTCGGCGGCCGGCGACCGCGTGTCCGGGTCCCGGGAGGCGCCGATCCCGGTGAGGCTGGAGCCGCTGACGCTGCGATCGCGCGGCGGCATGGTGAGCGTGCTCGGCAGCTGGGAACGGGACTGGCGCGAGACTCGCGGGCTGTCCGTGCCGCCGTCGCGCACCTCCGACGCCCGCTCACTCGCGGGGATCGTGATGTTCCTGCGCGTCCAGCTCGAATGGGCGATCGCCGAGCACCCGGCCGTGGATGAGTTCGCGGGCGAGGTGCACAGCATCACGCGGTCCTGCTATGCGGCGCTGGGGCTGACGAGCACGGCCATGCGGATCGGGGACTGTCCGGCGATCGACACCGAGACCGGGCGGGCGTGCGGCAGGCGGCTGTACGCGGATCCGTATGCGGACGTGATCCGGTGCACGCGGTGCTACGCGCAGTGGGAGCGGCCGAGGTGGATGATGCTGGGGCAGATGCTGAGGGAAAACGCGCTGGCCATGGCTGGCGGGAGTGAGAGGCTGAGCGCGTGACCGAGAAGAAGCGGATTCGGATCGAGTCCAACGGGCGGTGCTACAGGGAGGGCGACACTCGCGTCTTCATCGACGGCGAGGACGTCAGTCACCAGATAAGCGATGTCGTGTGGAGCATCGGAGCGCACCACGGGCTGAACTTGTCCAAGGCGACGATCACCTTCACGGGCGTGGAACTGGCCGTCGAATACGTCGCCGAGGAGGTGGAGTCGAGCGGGCCGGAAGGCGTGACCGTCGTGCCATCCGCGTACTTCGACGAGCTCGTGGCCGACCTCGACGCGCTACCGGAGCCGAACGAGCGAGCACGCGAGGCGGCCCGGCTGCTGCGCGATGTGGTGCGAAGCCCCGGAGTCGAAGACCATGAGCTGATCCTGCGCGACAACCCCGAGCTAGTGCAGCAGATTCGCGAAGGCGTCGAGGAGGCTGAGGCCGGCCAGACGGTCTGCCTCGGGGCCTTCGCGGAGCACCTCGACGACGAGGACGGGGAGCCGGGCGCATGAGCGACGACAAGGCGCTCAGAGGATACGAGCGTCGCCCTCGTTGCCGCTGCATGCCGATGCCCTCAACGGAGCCAGCTACGCCGCTCAGCACTCGGACGCGCGCAGGTGCTCTTGCGGCACAGCTTGAGCGGCTGCGCAGTGCGCCACAGCGGGAGCAGGCATGACGGACATCACCGCCTTCCTGGCCGCGCGGCTGGATGAGGACGAGGCGGCGGTACACGAGGCGGCAGCCTTCTATGATGACGCCGACGAGAACGGTGTCAGCTGGCGTGGCCACGAAGGCGAGAACCAGAACGGCTCCACGCACTTCTGGCTCGTGCCACATCTTGGAGTGATCTACGACCCGGCGTCTGGACGACACATCGTGCGCCACGACCCCGCGCGCGTGCTGGCCGAGGTGAAGGCAAAGCGGGCGATTTTGGCGCGGCACAGCACCGGCACCGGATCCCTACGGGAATTCGGGGGCTGGTATTGCGAAGTTTGCGATGACGGGTGTGCGGAAGTACCAGTGCTTGCAGCCGTCTACGCCGACCACCCCGACTACGACCCGGCGTGGAGGGTGGAGTGAGCAGCCCTTTCGGTGGCGTGACGGCCGAGCAGGCCGGAGTGGGACTCAGCGCCCTGAGCTGCCCGACCCATCACGCCAACGTCGTGCCGGTCGAAGACCTCGACGGCGAACGTGTGGCGACGCTCTGCCCGGACTGCAACCGGCAGCTACCTGCCGACTGGAAGACGGCAGAGGAGCGGGCGAAGGCTAACGCGGAGCGGGTCGAGGCCATGGAGGCCAGCCACAGGAAGGACCATCACGGATGGTGGTCTGTCTCGCTGCTGGCCTGCCGTCTGTGCGCGGAGGAGAACAGCCCGGAGTGGTGGAGGACGCGAGAGTCCGATGCCTGAGGCGCCCTATTGGTTCGCCGACGAAGACGAGGACGAGCCTCCGCCGTACCGTTGGCGGCCGTACCTCCAGGCGGGCAGCAGCATGTGTTTGCCGCTGGAAGGGATCTGGTTCGGCACGAAGGAGCAGTGCGAGGAGTTCATCCGCGACGAAGTGCTGAAGGCCCGCGAATGCGTAGACTGACGGCGGCGTGGCCCGTAGCTCAACTGGGAGAGCAAGAGCGCCGGAGGTGCTACGGCGCTTCCGGCCGCTCAGGGTTGCGGGTTCGAGTCCCGTCGGGCTACGTCACAACTTGACACGCTGACGTGCAGCGAACACCATTGATCTCATCGTGGTGTTGTGTGCCACGGAGAGCCCCGCCAAGCGCGGGGCTTCTGCGTTTCCGGAGGTGGACATGACTGCCTTCCCGATCGCCACGATCGCCCGGCACTACCGCGTCGCACCCGGCACCATCCGGCGCTGGGTCAGCGAAGACCGGATCGCAGGGCAGGCCGACCCCTACGAGCGACGCCGCAAGGTGTACAAGCTCGACGACATACAGGCCGCCTACGACAAGCGGCATGCCACGGCGTAAGGCGCTGGTCGTCTGCCCGACGCCAGGCTGTCCTGTACTGACCGCGGGTGGCGCGTGCACTGGCCACAAGCGGGCAGCGGAGCAGCGGCGTGGTAGCGCAGCAGAGCGTGGATACAGCGGACGTGCGTGGCGTGTGGCACGACGTGCCGTGCTGCGACGGGATCCGATCTGCGTGGTGTGCAAGACCGCGCCGGCCACGGTTGCCGACCATCACCCGGTCAGCAGGCGCGAACTGGTCGCGATGAAGGTGGCGGACCCGGACGCGCCGAGCAGGCTGCGTGGCCTGTGCGCCTCGTGCCATAGCCGTGAGACCGCCAACAGTCCCGATCAAGCGGGTGGCTGGAACCGCAGGTAAGTCAGCAAGATGTCACACCGACCTGCGATAATCGAACAACAAGGACCCCGGCGAGTGCTGGTAACACTCCCGGGGCGTGGCCGATCTACTGAGGAGATCGACGTGTCACAGCGTATATGCACGGTGCCCGAGTGTGGGAAGCCCCACCGAGCGCGCGGGCTCTGCGCCACGCACTACAACCAGACGCACCAGCCGGAACGGCACGCCAAGGTTGAAGTCCCGTGTGCCCAGTGCGGGACGCCAGTGCAGAAGCACAAGACCAACACTCGCCGCTCGTTCTGTGACTACACCTGCCGCGATCTGTATGGCATTGAGAACAAGGTCGGCGCCTGGTCGCGAGAGGCGAAGCCAAAGGTGGCCGCACCGAAGCGCGACCTGCGCTCACCACTGCGTCGGGCGCTGGAGGATGGCGACCATGCCGGGCTGATCGCTGCGATACGCGAGTGCTGCGATGTCAGGCCGAGCGGATGCTGGGAATGGCAACGCAGTCTCGATCGCCACGGCTATCCGACGGTGAACGTCGGCAGCACAACGCATCTTGTTCACCGCCTTGTATTGGAAGCACGCCTACGGAAGCCGCTAGGTAAGCAGCCTGCACACCATGCCTGTGGCAACTCCTTCTGCGTCAACCCCGAGCATCTGCAACCGGTGACCGCAGCCGCGAACATGGCGGAGATGATGGCAAGGCGCTACATGCAGACGCGGATCAAGGACCTGGAGGCTGCGCTGGCGGCCGTGCAGCCCGACCACCCGCTGCTGACTGAGGTCGGAGTGGTGTCAACCACCTGACACCCCCAGGGGCAGGACCCCCAAAGGCGCTGGTCAGCAGAC
>Ga0207674_10008945_pt1 | contig 11508 bp, 10 predicted proteins | sample KBSCornC72_FD_184303 | JGI IMG/M metagenome (GOLD analysis project Ga0207674, IMG submission 184303) | Corn rhizosphere microbial communities from Kellogg Biological Station, Michigan, USA - KBS Corn C7-2 (SPAdes) (version 2) | ecosystem: Host-associated > Plants > Roots > Rhizosphere > Soil ... | reverse complement strand
GGGCGCACGCTCGGTGACCACGGGCGCGGGAGCCGGCCCACCTACACTGGGTAGAGGCGCTGTCGATGGCGTCGCGGACGTCGTCGTCGCCGGCGTGACCGTCTCCATCATCCGATAGGAATGGATGCGGAATCCGAGCGCCACGCTGAAGGCGATCGTGAGAAGCGTCAGAAAGACGGGCAGAAATGCTAGGCGGACTTTGGCGGCCACGGAAAGCTCAGTTGACTCCACCCGGAACAGCGAGAGTGAAGGGCTCGATTTCTGCGCGGAACATTTCGCCCGCGGCGGTGCGCATGAAATAGGCGCCGTGCATCGAGCCGACCGAGGTGCGCAGAGGGCAGAAACTGGTGTACTCGAAGGCCTCGCCCGGCGCGAGCAGCGGCTGCTCGCCGACCACCCCCGGCCCCTCCACCCGCTCGGTGTTGCCGTCGGAGTCGGTGATGATCCACTCCCGGCTCATGAGCTGCGCGGTCTCGCTGCCGACGTTGGAGATGCGCACGCGATAGGCGAAGAAGAAGTAGTTCTCGCGAGGCTCGCTGCGCTCCTCGACGTACACGCTCTCGACTTCGATGCGGATGCCGCGGGTGGTGGTATCGCTCATTGAGGGGTGAATGGTACAACCTCGCGATGCTTGCCCCCTTCCTCGCCGCCGCCGTCGAGCTCTCCACTATCGTCATTCCCATCCGCGCCTCGCTGAAACCGCTGCAGCCGGTGCTCGAGTCGCAGGTGCCGAAGAAGCAGATCAAGCTCGACGCCTACGAGCTCACGCCGGACAAGGACTTCGGCATCAAGTACCGCGTGGAGCGCGATCCGATCGCCCTGAACATGATCGGCAGCGGCCTGCACGCCACGACCACCGTGCATTACGCGATGCAGGGCTGCAAGCGGACGGTGAAGCCGCTGATCCAGAACGTGGTGATGTGGCCGTGCGTCTCCTGCGGCTTCGGCGAGCCGATGCGCGAGGCCTACATCGCCATCGACTCCCAGCTGACCTGGGACGCGAACTGGCGGATGCAGTCGCGCACCAAGGCCCGGCCGGTGGAGTTCCCCAACCGCTGCCGGGTGACCTTCGCCAGCATCGACATCAGCAACTGGAAGATCGCGCCGTTCGTGAACCAGCAGTTGCAGCAGGCGGCCAGGACCATCGACGCTAACACGCCGAAGCTCACCAACATCCGGCCGCAGGCCCAGCAGGTGTGGAACGCGCTGCAGGCGCCGCAGGAGATCGCGCCGCGCACCTGGCTGGTGATGGAGCCGGCCGAGGTGGCCATGGCGCCCATCGCCGGCGCGGGGCTGAACGTCACCAGCGCCATCGTGCTGCGGGCCATGACACGCGTGGTGGTCGGCGACCGCCCCCTCCCTTCCACCCGCCCCCTCCCGCCGCTGCGCACCGTGCGCGACGCCGCCAGCGGGATTCGCATCCCCTTCACCGTCGAGCTGCCGTACGAGGAAGCCAGCCGGTTGCTGACGCAGAACTACGGCCGCCGCCGCTATCAGGACCTCGCCGTCGACACCATCCGCCTCCTCCCCGGCTCCGGCGACAAGCTCGCCGTGGAGGTGAACGTCGACTACCGCGCCTCGGCGCTGCGCAAGTACCGCGGCCTGGTCTTGCTGGAGGGAACGCCGGTCTTCGACCCCGCGACGCGCAGCGTCAGTCTCAAGGACCTCGACTACGCGATCGACCCCAAGCGCCGCAGCGTCTTCCTCCGCATCGCCGACCGCTTCGCACACGACGCGCTGCGCACCCGGCTGGCGGAGAGCGCGCGGTGGCCGATCGCGCCGCAGATCGCCACGGTGCGGGGGGAGATCCAGAAAGCGATGGTGCGGCCGCTCGCGCCGGGCGTCTTCCTGCGCGGGCGGGTGGACGACATCACTCCGCTGGCCGTCGGCGTCCACCCCGCCGCCATCGCCATCGACGTCGTGGCCACCGGCAGTGCGGAAGTGGAGATACGATGATCCGATGCGGGCCACAAAAGTCGAAGCGCATGAAACGAGCTTCTTCGATACCGGCGTCGACTCCGGCGGGAAGAAGCACATCCTCACTCCGTTCGACGCCGACGGCGTCCCGATGATCGGGGCCAAGCTGCAGAATGGCGACAAGTCGTTCTACTACGAGGAAGAGGTGCCGAAGGAGCGGATCGCCGTCCACTTCACGCAGGGCTACCTCAAAGGCGACATCGACACGCTGACCAAGCCGAACAACCACGTGTCGGTGGCGTTCGTCGTCGCCCGCAGCGGCGCCATCGTCAACCTCTGGCCCTCAAATCTCTGGTCCTACCACCTCGGCAAGGGCGCCGCCGGCGGCAACAAGGAGATGAGCAGCCGCAGCGTGGCCATCGAGATCTCCAACATCGGCTGCCTGACGAAGACCAACGCCGGCATGGCCACCGAGTACGGCGATGTCTACTGCGACGTCGCCGAGCAGGAGTACTACACCGAGGTCGCCCCGTTCCGGGAGCGGACGCACTACGCCACGTTCACCGACGCGCAGATCGACGCCACCATCAAACTCCTGCGGTACCTCTGCGCCAAGTTTGACATCCCCCCCGCCTTCCTCCCGCCCGACAAGCGGTACGGCATCGTCAACGACGTGGCGAACTTCCGCGGCATCACCACCCACGTGAACTATCGCAAGGACAAGTGGGACATCGGGCCGGCGTTTGATTGGGATAGGTTGATCGCGGGAGTGACCGCGTGAAGAGGGGGACGGGGAATGTTGAATGGGACCTCGTGCCTCCATTCAACATTCAACATTCCTCGTCACTCCGCTCTGATCACCTCGCCGGCGTCACCGCCGCATGAGCTGATCGATCGAGAAGCGGTCCCACGCTGCCGGCGCGACCAGTACGAAGAGCACCAATACCAGCCGGACCGAGGTGGAAGGTCTTCCAGAAGCCGGCCATGAAGAAGATGAGGCCGAGGACGAGGCGGGCGAAGAGGAGGGCGAGCGCTCTGGAGAGGGCGTCGGACATCGCCTCACATCTTACAGATTAGGTTCGAGGTTCGAGGCGCGAACGAAGAAGTAAGAAGTAGGCCCAGACAGATCTTCTTCATTCTTCATTCGAACCTCGAACTTCGAACTTCTTCCGCGATCACTCCCCTCGAATCTCCGCAAAAAACGCCTCACTCGACACCGGCCGCCCGAGGAACCTCTCCACCAGATCCCTCGCCGGCTCCTCGCTCCCTCTGCTGAGGATCATGCTGCGGAAGCGCCGCCCGGTCTCCTCGTTCATCAGGTCGGGGCCGAAGGCGGAGATCAGGTCGAGGGCGATCACCTTGGCCCACATGTAGCCGTAGTAGCCGGCGGCGTAGCCGCTGGCGATGTGCTCGAAGGTGCCGGGGAACGCGGTCCCCTCCACGTAGCCCATCGGCGTCGACGACTCCATCCGCTTCCATACCTCCATGGCCGGGCCGGGGGCTTCGCCGGAGAGGGCCATGTCGAAGGCGGCGTAGAGATGCTGGCGTCCGTAGTCGATGCCGGAGCCGAACTTGCGCGCGGCGCGCAGGCGCTTGACCAGCGACTCGTCGATGGTCGGGCAGGTCGTGCAGTGGTTGCGCATCAGCACCAGGCTCTCCATCCGCGCCGCCCACTCCTCGTACATCTGCGAGGGCGCCTCCACGAAGTCGCGCTCCACGCTGGTCCCGGAGTGCTGGTTGTACTCGGTCTCCGAGAGCACGCCGTGCAGCACGTGTCCGAACTCGTGCAGCAGCGTCTCCACCTCGGCGTGCGTCAGACCCTGGCGGTTGAAGTTCGTCACCAGCGCGGAGATCGGCTTCCGCCCCGCGCGGCGCGACACGCCGCGCACCGGCCACGCCGCGGCGTGCTTGTACTTGTCGGGACGCGGATAGAGATCGAGATAGATGCCGCCAATGAGATCGCCGCTGGCGGCGTCCTTCACGTCGAGGTACAGCACGTCCTCGTGCCACACCGGCACGACCGCCTCTTCGAAGCGGATGCCGTACAGCCGCTCGGTGATCTCCAGCATCCAGCGCAGCGTGGCCACGGTCGGGAAGTGGTCGCGCAGCGCTTCCTGGTCCACGGCGTAGCGTTGCTCGCGGAGCCGCTCGCGGTAGTACATGACGTCCCAGCGGTTGATCGGCGCGCCCTTGATCTCCGCGAGCTCGCCGAGGTCGTTGATCTCGCATTCGGTGACCACGTTTTTCACCTCGTCGAGGAAGCGCGACACCGTCTCCGGGTTCTCCACCATCCGCCGCTTGGTCACGTAGTGCGCGTAGCTGGCCACGCCGTAGAGGTCGGCGATCTCCTTCCGCAGCGCCACGATCTCGTCGAGGATCTCCAGATTGCGCGCCGTGCCGCGGTTGGCGTTGGCAATGTAGTAGCGCTTCCGCGCCGCCTCGTTCGCCCCGTTCATCATGAACGGCAGGTAGTCGGGGTAGTCGAAGCCGACGACGACGTTCCCCTCGCCATCCCTCGGCACGCGCTCCATGTACGCCTGTGGCAATCCCTCGCACTCCTCGGGCGTGAAGTGCAGGACGGTCTTGTTCTCACGGATGTTCTTGCCGAACTCCTGCGCCAGCTCGGTGAGCCGCTCGGAGATGTCCTTGAAGCGCTGCCGCTTCTCGGGCGGGAGGGCCACGCCGCTGTCCTCGAAGGCCTCGAGCAGGTCCTTCTGCAACTGCTTCTGCGCGCCGGTCGAGGGCGTCACGCGGCGGACGTGGTCGTAGAGCTGCTCGTTCTGGAAAAGCTCGGTCATGAAGACCGACTCCTCGATCAGCGCGCGGTCGGCGGCATCGCGCACCGCGGGGTCGGGATGGACGCTGTTGAGCAGGGAGATCGGGCCGTAGGCGTCTTCCAGTCCGATGGCCACGCGGTCCCACGCATCGAGCACGCTCTCGGCGGTCACCGCCTCGGGCGGCAGGCGCTCGATCTCCGCAAACCCCAGGCGCGCCTCGGCCAGCGCCCGCGCGGCGGTCTCCGGCAACTCGTCGGCGTCGAGGACGGCGATGGTGGCGCGCTCGTTGAGAGTGATGGTGTCGGCCATGCGCGGCGGCAGATTCTACGGCAGCAGCAAACCTTTCCACTGCAAATCGCGTACATAGGCTTGTATGCGCATACTCACCGCCCTGGCCGCGGCCTTGACGGCTGTTTCCCTTTCTGCCCAGACCCCGCTCATCGATCAGGGGCGCGCCGCCATGGCGCGCGGCGACGCCGACGCCGCCATCGAGCTTTACGAGAAGGCCGTGGCCCAGACGCCGAACAGCGCCGAGGCGCATTTCGGGCTGGGAGGGGCGTACGGGACGAAGGCGCAGCGGAGCGGGATGTTCGCCGCGGCCAGACTGGCGGGCAAGACGAAAGAAGAGTTCGAGAAAGCGGTGGCGCTGAATCCGAACTACGTCGACGCCCGCTTCGCCCTGGTCGAGTTCTACACCATCGCCCCCGGCTTCATGGGCGGCTCGTACGACAAGGCGCTCCAGCAGGCGCAGGAGATCAAGAAGCGCGACCCGCTCATGGGTCACCGCGCCTTCGCCTTCATCTACTCGGCGCAGAAGAAACCGGAGCTGGCCAAGAAGGAGCTCACCGACGCCGTCGCGGCGCAGCCGAATTCAGGCCGCGCGCACGCCTACCTGGCACAGCATCTGGCCAACGCGGAGAAGAACTACAAGGCGGCCTTCGAGGAGCTGGAGACCGCCATCAAGGTCGAGCCCAGCTACATGTCCGCGTGGTACGCGCTGGGCCGAACGGCCGGCGTCGCCGGCACGAACCTGGCCCGCGGCGAAGAGGCGCTCAAGAAGTACCTCGGATACACGCCGAAGGAGAACGAGCCGCCGCTGGCCGGCGCGCACTATTGGCTCGGCGCGATCTACGAGAAGCAGGGACGCAAGGCCGACGCGAAGCAGAGCTACCAGACGGCGCTGAAGCTCAATCCGTCTCTGAAGCAAGCTTCAGAGGCGCTGAAGCGGGTGTCGTGAGGATGGGGTAGGGGTCGATCGGCTCACCCTTCCACCACTCTTTCCCGGCCGTGAGCCGGGCGATGGCGAAGTGCAGATGCGGCGTCCCCTCCGGCGCGTTCCCCGTGGTGCCGACGTAGCCGATCACCTCGCCGCGCTTGACCCGAATCCCTTCCCGCATGCCGAGGGCATAGCGGTCGAGGTGGGCGTAGTAGTAGACGAAGGTCTCGCCGGCGTCGAACTGGTAGATGGTGATGCCCCCCGCCCCGCTGTTGAAGAGCTTGCGGATGGTGCCGTCCACCGCCGCCACGACCGGCGTCCCGCGCGGCGCGAGGATGTCGAGGGCATGGTGCACGTGCCCGGCGCGAGCCTGGTCGAACGCGGGCTTGAGCTCGGAGGGAGCCACGCCGAGGACGGGCATGGCGACGTCGCCTTCGAAGTGCGGCTGCGGAGCTGCCGCTTTGAAAGCGGCGGCGGGCCGCCGCACTCCGAAAGCGGCCGACGCCATCATCGCGACCAACGCGATCCTGAACATCCAACGCATAGCACCGTCATAATGCCTCTGGGATGCCCGAACTTCCCGATGTGACCGTCTACGTCGAGGCGCTGCAGAAACGCCTTGTGGGGCAGTCGCTTACGAAGATGCGGCTGGGCAGTCCGTTCGTCCTGCGGACCGTCGAGCCGTCCCCCTCCGAGGCCGCCGGGCGCCGCGTCATGGACATCCGGCGGCTCGGCAAGCGCATCGTTTTGGAGCTCGAAGGCGAGCTCTTCATCGTCATCCACCTGATGATCGCCGGGCGCTTCAAGTGGCTGCCGATCAACGCGAAGGTTCCCGGCAAGATCGGGCTCGCGGCGTTCGACTTCCCGAAGGGGACGCTGCTGCTGACCGAGGCAGGGTCGAAGCGGCGCGCGTCGATCCACATCGTGCGCGGCGCGGCCGGCCTCGCGGAGCACGATCGCGGCGGCCTCGAGCCGCTGGCGATGACCCTCGCCGAATTCAGCGACGCGCTGACCCGCGAGCGCCACACGCTGAAGCGCTCGCTGACCGATCCGCACCTCTTCAGCGGCATCGGCAACGCCTACTCCGACGAGATCCTCCACCGCGCCCGGCTCTCGCCGGTGCAGATGTCGACGAACCTCTCGGAGGAGGAGATCGCCCGGCTGTACGACGCCACCCGCGACACGCTCATCGAGTGGACCGACCGCCTCCGCCGCGACGCCGGCGACGGCTTCCCGGAGAAGGTGACCGCCTTCCGGGAGGGGATGGCCGTCCACGGCCGCTACAACCAGCCCTGCCCCGTCTGCGGCACGCCCGTCCAGCGGATCGTCTACTCGGAGAACGAGACCAACTACTGCGCCCGTTGCCAGACCGGCGGGCGCCTGCTGGCCGATCGCGCCCTGTCGCGCCTGCTGCATGGGGATTGGCCGAAGTCGATCGACGAGCTGTGATGGCGGGTGCGGGGTCGCGAGGTCTCGCGGTCTCGCAGTCACACCCACCCCGAGACCCCGAGACCCCGAGACCTCGAGACCCCGAGACTTCTAACCTTCACCAACCACAGGCGTCTACACGCCCAGACCATGACGTTATTGTCCCTCGCCGTAGACTTCCCGAGACCCGTGATCACCAGCGCGACGCAAACCGACGATCTCCGGCTGGCCGGCGGGTGCGCCGCGGGTGATTCCGACTCGTTCGCCGAGGTCTACCGCCGGTTCGGAGAACGGATGAAATCGATCGCCTTCAACCACCTCGGCACCATCTCCGACGCGGAAGACGCCGTGCAGGAGACCTTCGTCAAGCTGCATCGCGCGGCGAAGGGCTTCACCGGCGAGGCGGCGTTCTCCACCTGGCTGTACCGGATCCTCGTCAACACCTGCCTCGACGCCATCCGCCGCCGCAAGCGGCGCATCCAGGAGGCGCCCATCGACGACGAGATCGCGTTCGGCCGCGCGGGAATGAGCGTCGACGACGCCAAGCGGATGACGCTGCGCAAGCTGCTGGCCGAGCTGCCGGAGCAGCGCCGCACGGTCTTCATGCTGTTCGAGGTGGAAGGCCTCAGCCACGCCGAGATCGCCGGGATCCTCGACATCAGCGAGGGCAATTCGAAGTGGATCCTCTTTGCCACGAAGAAGCAGTTGCAGGAAGCGTGGCGCGGAACGCAATCATGACCATCAAATGCACTGACATCGACCATCTGCTCATGGAAGGCGACGAGCTGGCGCTGGCCACCGCGGCGAAGCACGCCGAGGGGTGCGCCGCCTGCTCGGCGAAGCTCGCCGACTGGAACGACATCTCCGCCACGGCGCGCGGCATGCGCGCCTCGTGGGACAACGACCTGCTCTGGCCGCGCGTCGAGCGCGCCATCGCCCGGGAGCGGCGCCGCGGCTGGACCCAGCTCTGGCAGGTTGCCGCGGCCCTGGCCATCTTCGCCGGCATCGCCGCCGTGGCCTGGATCACCACCGAGCGCCTCCGCATGAAGGAGTTCGACCGCGTGATCTTCACCGCCGACGCCGTCGACGAGGTGGACAAGGCGCAGAAGAGCCACGTCGCCGCCATCGACCGCCTGGAGAAACTGGCCGAGCCGAGGCTGGAGACGCCGGAGACCCCGCTGATGGTCAGCTACAAGGAAAAACTCATGCTGCTCGACGACGCCATCGCCGAGTGCCAGACCGGAATCGAACGCAATCGCAACAACGCACATCTGCGCAAGCAACTCCTGGCCATCTACTCCGAGAAACAGCGGACGCTCCAGGACGTGCTGCGGGAGGAGACCAATGCATCGCATCAGTAGACTGTTCATCATCGCCGCGCTGGTAGCGCCGGCGCTCTTCGCCAACGACACCTATCGCTACACCCAGAACGTCGACAAGACCATGACGTTCCGCGGCGGGCGGGTGGTCATCGACCACAGCTTCGGGCCTCTGGACATCCGCACCGGCAGCGGCGACACCATCGAGGTGCACGCCAAGATCCGCTCGTCCGATCCCGACATCGGCCGGCAGATCAGCGTGGAGATCTCCCCCGCCACCGCCTCGGGAGTGACCATCCGGACCCGCTACCCCGACATCCACATCCACAGCGGATCGATCTCCTACTCGGTGGACCTCGACGTGGTCGTGCCGGCCAACGCCCCGCTGATGGTCAAGAACAAGTTCGGCAGCATCGACGTCGCCGGCGTTCGCGCCGCGAGCGAGTTCGTCAACGCCCAAGGCTCCATGGAGGCCCGTGACCTCGCCGGCCGCCAGCGGCTGGAGAACTCGTTCGGCTCGATCACGCTGCGAAACAGCGCCGGCGACACCACGATCATCAACTCCAACGGCTCGGTCACCGCGTCGAACGTCCAAGGGCCTCTCGCCATCACCAACCGCTTCGGCTCGGTCGAGGTGCACGAGGTGAAGACGGTCGCGGTGCGCAATGCGAACGGGGCGGTCGACGTCCGCAACGTCGACGGCAACGCCACCATCGTCGACTCCTTCGCCGGCGTGTCGGTGCAGAACGTCAGCGGCGACCTCGACCTGAACAATCAGAACGGGCGGGTGGAGGTGCGCGACATCCGCGGCGGCGCCATCATCCAGAATTCATTCGCCTCGACGGAGTTCACCACCATCGCCAAGAGCCTGGCCATCACCTCCAACAACGGCAACGTGCGGGGCGGCGGCGTTGGCGGCAGCGCGGTCATCACCGCCAGCTTCGCCGCGGTCGAGGTGCGCGACATCGGCGGCCCGACCAAGATCACCAACAACAACGGCAACGTCACGGCCACCGACATCCGCGGCGACCTGACCGTCGACACCCGCTTCGGCCTGCTGCGCGCGGAGCGCATCCGCGGCTCGCTCGACGCCGACAACGGCAACGGTGGGGTGACCGCCAGCGAGATCGGCGGCAACGCCCGGGTCCGCACCAGTTTCTCCTCGGTGTTCCTCAAGGGCGTGGCCGGGACGGTGACGGTGGACAACTCGAACGGCTCCATCGCCGTCGCCGGCCTGCGCGGCGCGTGCAACGACATCAGCCTCAAGACCAGCTTCGCCTCGATCAAGCTCGGCGTGCCGTCGTCCGGCGGCTACAACGTCGACGCCCGGACCAGCTTCGGCTCGGTCACCACGGAGATCCCCATCCTGGTCACCCAGAAGAGCGAGAGCTCGCTGACGGGAACGATCAACGGCGGCGGCTGCCGGATGACGCTGGTGGACAACAACGGGAACATCACCATCGGGCGGGAGTAGCTTGCGCGGCCGGCCCGGAGGCCGGCCGCGCAGAATCAATTTGCGCCCGTGCGCATGTCTTCCATGTGGATGATCCTTATCGGCATTCCATGCGCCGGCGTCTCGCGGAAGGTCGCCGCCGACGCGCCGATCGACGAACGAAGCGACGTGATCTGATTCTGGACCGTCGTGAAGTCGGTGTACGCAATCACCTGCGTCTTCACCTGCGCTTCGTCGAGCGCGGCACCGGTGAACGGAAGTGAGGGACAGATCGTCGTGCCGGCGTAGGTGCAGATGGCGTTCACCGCCGTGCGCACTTCGATGATGTGCTTGGCGGCAACGATCGTCGTGGTGGACAGTTGCGGATTGGTGTAATCGATCGTCGTGGCCAGCTCGTAATTGCTGTCGGCCGAGAGATTCCCCGCGGCGTCGTACGCAACGACACGATAGAGATACGCCCTCCCGGCAGTGAGTCCGCTGTTCGTGGTCTGCGTTGCGTTCGTGTCCGCGACGGAGCTCCAAGAAGCGCCGTGCGCGTCGCGGCGGAAGACATGGTACCCGGCAACGCCCGGCACCGCACTCCAGGCGATCGTCGCTGAGCCACTCGCCGAGCCCGTCGCGGCGATGGTCGGCGTGGGAACGGGAACCGCCGCAATGGCGGTCTGGAGATTCGGCAGAGGACCGATGTTCACACCCGCGCCTTGAGGAGTGGCGCCGACCAGCAATGCGGTACGCATTTGTTGGGAGGTCCAGTCCGGCAGCCCTCGCCCACGCCGGACGCCTTGGAGGATCGCTGCCGCGCCGGTGACGATCGGAGCCGCGCCGGACGTTCCGCCGAAGATCGCCGTGTATGTCTGCCGCACGTCTGAATTCGGAAAGAAGAGGTCCTCGTAACCGAGCGTGGCGATGTTTTCGCCCCAGCCCTGCACGTCGAGTCGTGCGCCAAAGTTGCTGAAGCCGAGCGGGGCGTGGGTATTGGACCGGCCGGCGCCGACATAGATCGCGCCGCTGTCCTGCACATTGCGATTGAAGCGAGTGCCGAATCGCGCGGCGTCGTCGAGATTTTGGGTGCCGTTGCCGGCAGTCTCGATGACGATCCGCCCGTTGGCCACGGCCGTTTGCACGATGCTGAAAACTGCCGCATCCCACTCCGGCGGACAGAATGCCTGATCGGCCGGATAGTTGTAGTAGACCTGCTGCTCGATGAGGATGAAGTCGCCAATCCGCGACTGGTTGTAGGCGCGCTGGACGCCATCCGGAAGATTGTAGGTGTCATTGGGTGCGGTGTTCGGCGAGGCGATCGAGATCTCCACCGCGGGCGCGATGCCAGTCATCCCATAGCTGTTCTCGAGTGCGGCGAGGACGCCGACAACCGCGGCGCCGTGATAGCGCCAAGCG
>Ga0207674_10008943_pt1 | contig 11510 bp, 6 predicted proteins | sample KBSCornC72_FD_184303 | JGI IMG/M metagenome (GOLD analysis project Ga0207674, IMG submission 184303) | Corn rhizosphere microbial communities from Kellogg Biological Station, Michigan, USA - KBS Corn C7-2 (SPAdes) (version 2) | ecosystem: Host-associated > Plants > Roots > Rhizosphere > Soil ... | reverse complement strand
AGCAGACGCGCGCGCTGGCCCAGCTGATCGAGGTCGCGAATAGCGAACAGCCGGACCTGATCGTCGTCGCCGGCGACCTGTACGACACGGCCAGCCCGAGCCCCGACGCCACGCGGGTGGTCACCCGGGCGCTCACGGCGCTGCGAAAAACCGGTGCGGACGTCGTCGCGATCGGCGGCAACCACGACAACGGCCCGGCGCTGGACGCGCTGCGGCCGTGGGCCGAGGCGGCCGGCATCACGCTGCGCGGCGCGGTGACGAACAAGGCGAGCGAGCACACCATCGCCGGCCGCACCGCCACCGGCGAGGAGTGGCGCCTGCTCGCCCTGCCGTTCCTGTCGCAGCGCTACGCGGTGCGGGCCAGCGAGATGTTCGACCTCACCGATGCCGAGGCCACCCAGACCTACGCCGACCACATCGCCCGTCTGATCGGCAGCCTGGCCGAGACGGCGTTCGAAAAGGACACCGTCAACCTGATCACCACCCACCTGACGGTGCTCGGCGCCACCCAGGGCGGCGGCGAGCGGGAGGCCCACACGATCATGGGCTACGCCGTCCCGGTGACGGTGTTCCCGCAGGCCGCGCACTACGTCGCGCTCGGGCACCTGCACCGCGCCCAGACGGTGCCCGGCCCCTGCCCGGTGCGCTACAGCGGCAGCCCGCTGGCGATCGACTTCGGCGAGGCCGAGAACGCGTCGTCGGTCTCGATCGTGGAAGTCACGCGGGACACCGCGGCCAGGGTCCGCGAGGTGCCGATCACCGCGGCGACGCCGTTGCGCACCGTGCACGGCACGCTCGCCGAGCTTGCGGAGCTGGGCGAGGAAACAGCATGGCTGCGCGTCTTCGTCCGCGAGGCGCCCCGGGCCGGCCTGCGCGAGGAGGTGCAGGCGCTGCTGCCGACGGCGCTGGAGGTGCGCATCGACCCGTCGATGCTGCCGGAGACGGCCACCGACCGGCCGGCCCAGGCGCGCGCCGGCCGCTCCCCCACCGACCTGTTCGCCGAGTACCTCGGCACCCGCGGCCACGCCGACGAGGCGACGCTTCACCTGTTCGGCCGGCTCTACGAGGAGGTGGGCTGACCCGTGCGCCCGCTGCGGCTGGACCTGGCCGGCTTCACCGTCTTCCGCGAGCCGACCACCGTCGACTTCACCGACACCGACTTCTTCGCCCTCGTCGGGCCGACGGGTGCCGGCAAGTCCACGGTGCTCGACGCGATCTGCTTCGCCCTGTACGGCACCGTGCCGCGGTGGGCCAACCGCACCGCGATCGGCAACGCGCTCGCGCCGAGCGTCACCGAGGGCCGGGTCCGGCTCGTGTTCGAGACGGCCGGCGCCCGGTACGTGCTCACCCGCGTGGTGCGCCGCGACGGCAAGGGCGCGGTGACCACCCGGCAGGCCGGCCTGGAGGCGCTGCCCAGCGGCTTCGACCTGAGCCGGTTCGACGACGACGGGAAGATCGACGGCGAGCTCGGCGAGGTGCTGGCCGGCACGCCCGGCGAGGTCGACCAGGCCGTCGCCGAGGTGGTCGGCCTACCGTACGAGCAGTTCACCAAGTGCGTGGTGCTGCCGCAGGGCGAGTTCGCCGCGTTCCTGCACGCCAAGCCGGCCGACCGGCAGAAGATCCTGGTCAACCTGCTGGGCCTCGAGGTCTACGGCCGGGTGCGGGAGCGCGCCGGCGTGGTCGCCAATGAGGCCGACATCCAGCTCAAGGCCGTCGACGGCCTGCTCACCGGGTACGCCGACGCCGACGAGGCGGCCCTGACCGAAGCCACCGCGCGGGTCGATGCGACCAACCGGCTGGTCAAGGACGTCGACGCGGCCCTGCCCCGGCTCGCGGAGGCGCAGAACACCGCCAAGCAGGCCAAGACCGCACTGCACAAGCTCGACGACGAGATCGCGCGGCTCGCGGCAGTGCGTCGTCCGCGGGCGGTGGACAGCCTGGCCACGGCGGCGGCCGACGCCCGGGCGGCCGCAACCGACGCGGCGGCCGCGGTGACGACGGCCGAGGAGCGCGAGGAGAAGCTGCGCGCCGAGCTGGCCACCGCCGGCGACCCGACCGTGTTGCGGCGCTGGCTCGACCTGCACGGCGAGCGCGCGACGGTGGTGCGCCAGGCGTCGGCCCTGTCCAAGCAGCTCGCGGCGGCAAGCGCCGAGCACGAGGCGGCGGAGGCGGCGGTCGCGGCCGCCCGGGCCGACGCAACGGCGGCCGCGACGGCCCTCGAGGATGCCCGCGAGGCCTACCAGACGGCGCTCGCCCTCGACCGGGCCGGCGAACTGCGCCCGCATCTGCGCACCGGCGAGCCGTGCCCCGTGTGCGAGCAGCCGGTCGCGAAGCTGCCGCCCGCGAAGCGCGCGGCAGCGGCGGAGAAGGCGAAGGCGGCCGGCGTCACCGCCCGGGCAACGGCCGACAAGGCGACGGCGGCGCTGGAGCAGCGCACCGCCGCGCTGCGCGATCTCGACCGGGCCCTGGCCGGCGCGCGGGCGCAGGCCGACGCGTTCGCCGCCCGACTGTCCACACTGGACAGCCAGCTGGCCGGGGCGCCGGAGCCGGCCGCGCTCAAGCGCTCGCTCGCCGACCTGGACGGCAAGCGCAAGGCGTGCGAGGACGCCACCGCCGCCGTACGCCGGGCCCGCGCGGCGGCGCGTGCCGCGTCGGCATCGGCCGCGACGGCGGAAGCGGCCGTCCGGACGGCCTGGCGCGACTTCGACGCCGTTCGCGACGGCCTGGCGCCGTTCGCACCGCCCCCGGCCGACCGCGACGACCTCGCCCGCGCCTGGACCGCACTCGCCGACTGGGCGGGGGCGCAGGTCGCATCCCGGCGCGACGAGCGGGCCGCGAGCGCGGCGGCGGTGTCGGCCGGCGATGCCGCCGTGGCGGACGTGGAGGCCGACCTGGGCGCGCTGTTCGTCGACGCCGGCGTGCCGGCGCCGGCACGGTCGGACTTCGCCCGGGCGGCGGCCGTGGCGCTCGAACGGGCCGCGGCGGCCCGGCGGCGGATCGAGGAGCGCATCGCCGAGGCCGAAAAGCTGCGCGAAGACCGGGCCAGGCACGAGCGCGACGGCCAGGTGGCCCGCGCCCTCGCCACCCACCTGCGGGCCGACCGGTTCGAGCGGTGGCTGCTCGCCGAGGCGCTCGACGCCCTGGTGGCCGGCGCCTCGCGGATCCTGCGTGAGCTCTCCGGCGGACAGTACGACCTCGGGCACCGCAACGGCGAGTTCTACGTCGTCGACCATCACGACGCCGGGCTGCGGCGGGCGGTGCGGACGCTGTCCGGCGGCGAGACGTTCCAGGCATCACTGGCGCTGGCGCTCGCCCTGAGTGAACAACTGGCCGGGATGTCGGCGGGCGCCGCGAGCCTGGAGTCGATCGTCCTCGACGAGGGCTTCGGCACGCTCGACGTGGCGACCCTCGACACGGTGGCCGCGACGCTGGAAAATCTGGCCGCGCGCGGCGACCGGATGGTGGGCGTGGTCACCCACGTGCGGGCGCTCGCCGAGCGCATCCCGGTACGGTTCGAGGTCAGCCGCGACGCGCGCACGGCACGGGTGGAACGGACGTCGGTATGACTCGGGTCGCCAGCGGGCGGAGCGGAGCGGAGCCCGCGGTCAAGCGGCCCGCTCAAATGCAGCTCTTCGTGGATGCCTGGGACCCCTCCTACGGGGCCGGGGTGGAGACCGGCGACTTCGTGAGCGGGGCCGGCGCGTCCGAGGCGCGGCTGGAGTTGGACGTCGAGCGCGATCCGGCCGTCTGGGAGCCGATCTCGCCGCCGCCGGACGTCCGCGCGGCCGACGTGGCGCTGCTCGTCGACGGCGTGCGCCGCACCGACGCGCGGGTCTGGGTGGGCGACGAAACCGATGTCCACCCGGGACTGGCGGCGTCGTTCGCGGCCGGCGTGGTGCGGTGCGACCTGCGCCGGGCCACGGCCGAGGTGATCACCGCCCGGGTCGAACGGGCCGTGTTCACGCCGTTCACCGCGTCCGGCGCCATCGAGACGTCGGCCGGCCGCTATCCGGTGCTGGCCGCGAAGAGCGGCGAACTGCCGGCCCTGTCGGGAGCGCTGCAGCAGCAGTTGCAGGCCCTGGAGTCGGCGGTGCTCGCCGAGTCGCGCGACGAGTCGACTGCCGACGAACTGCTCGTCGCCGACGGCCCGCTGCGCGGGCGGGCCGGGATCTCGCGGGTGCTGGGCTACATCAAGAGCCACGAGAAGCCGTACCTGAAGCCGCCGCAGTCGAAGGTGCTCACGGCGCTGCGCACGGGCCAGCGCACCCCGGTGTTCAAGCTCGGCACGCGCTGGGAGCAGTACACCTGGTACCTGCGCCTGCCCGGCCAGAGCGGGGCGCCGTGGAGCAACCTGGCCCGGATCGAGTGCTCCGTCGAGCTGCCGCCGCAGGCCGCGATCGCGCTGGCCGACCTGTCCATGATCACGCTGCCACGGTTCGCGGCGACCGCGTACAAGGACCCGCGCGCCCCGCAGAACCTGGTGCCCATCGCGGGGCTGGAGCGCCGCCTGCGCAGCATGCTCGGCGACGGGCGGCTGCTGCACCGGGCGCTCACGCTGGCCGCGCACCGGGTGCCGGCCGGTGTCTGAGGTCGCGTTCGCGATTCCCGACCGGTACGACCTCGGCCGGACGATCGGCCGGCTGGCCGTGATCCCCCGCGACCCGACCGTGCTGGCCGGCGGCAGCGAGGCGTGGTGGGCGACGCGCACTCCGGACGGGCCGGGCACCCTGCGCCTCCGGCTCAGCGGCGAATTGACCGCGACCGCGTACGGGCCCGGCGCCGGGTGGCTGTTGGAACGCGCGGACGCCGTCGCCGGCCTGCGCGACGACGTGAGCGGGCTCTCCTCGTTCGACCACCCGTTGATCCGCCGGCTGTGGCACACGTTCGCCGGGGTGCGGCTGCCGGCGTCCGGACGGGTGTTCCACCACATCGTCGCGGCGATCCTGGGGCAGAAGGTCACCGGCAAGGAGGCCGCGCACGGCTACCGCCGGATGCTGCGGCACTTCGCGTCGCCGGTGCCCGGCCCGGCTCCCGATCGGCTGATGCTTCCCCCCGACCCCGCGGACGTCGCTGCCACTCCGTACTGGAAGTTCCACCCGTGGGGCGTCGAGCAGAAGCGGGCCGACACGGTGCGCCGGGCGGCGGCGTTCGCGGCCCGGCTGGAGACGGCGCCCGACTCGGCGACAGCGACGAGGCTGATGACCTCGCTGCCCGGGGTCGGCCCCTGGACGGCGGCCGAGGTCGTGCGGGTCGCCTTCGGCGACGGCGACGCGGTGAGCGTCGGCGACTACCACCACAAGAACACCGTGGCGTGGGCGCTGGCCGGCGAGCCGCGCGGCACCGACGAGCGGATGCTCGACCTGCTGGAGCCGTTCCGCGGCCACCGCGGCCGAGTGGTGACGCTGCTGGAACTGGCCGGCCTCGGCGCCCCGAGATTCGGCCCCAGAATGCCCGTCCGCTCCTTCGCGAGGTTCTGAGCCCCGGGGAAGCACGCGACGCGACGGATTTCCCCGACGGGGTCAGCGGTTGCGCATCGCGAGAATCGTCTCGCGGGTCCGGTCGCGCACCTGGGCCAGCTCGTTGTGCAGCTCCCAGTAGTTGGGCCGGGGTGCGGCGAGCGCCTTCCCGACCGCGTCCACCCGCTGGGCGAGGGCGGTCAGGCGTTGCCCGTGCTCGGCCGGCACGCCGGGCGAGAGCATCTCGAACAGCCGCTGGGCGTCCCGGACCGCGAAACGCGCCTGCTCGAGCGGGCCCTTCGGGTCGGCGGCCAGCTCCTCGAGCACGGCCAGCCGGCCCGTCAGGGCGGCGATCGACGCCGTCGCCTCCTCCAGCGCCTGGCGGGTGTCGGCGATGGCGGTGCGCACCAGTTGCCAGCGGCCCGCCTCGGCCTGCCGTTCGGCGATGGAGAGCATCTCGCGCGCGGTGCGCAGCTGCCGCACCGCCCGCGGCTGCATCGGTTCGACGTCTTGGAACGCCGGGATGACGAACTTGCGGCGCAGCGTGCTCATGGTCTCGGGCAGCTTCTCGAGCCGGTGCTCGACGACCTCGGCGCGGGTGCGCACCGAGCTCAGCGCGCGGCGCAACTCCTCGCGCTCGGCGTCCGGGTCGGCGGCCGGTGCCGCGCTCGGCGACGACACCGGCAGTGGCTCGACGATCCCCGCCGAGGCCGCCGGCGGACGCGCCGAGTCCGGCGGCTGGAGCGGCGGGCGCGGCGGCTGGGCCGGGCGGGCCTGCTCGCGACGGGGCTGGGCCGGCCTGATCTGGGCCGGTGCGGCCTGGGCCGGTGCGGCGTGGCCCGGCGGCGCGGCCGGCGCGGCCTGGGCCGGCGCGGCCGGCGCGGCCTGGACCGGCGCGGCCGGCGCGGCGGCCGGTGGGGCCTGGGCGGACGGCGGCGCGGCCCGTGGCGGGGCCGGGCGGACCGGGGCAGGGGGCACGGTGCCGACCCAGAGCACGCCCTCCGCCGGGACCGGCGCGTCGTCGTCGGGCCACTCGAAGGCGTCCTCGTCGTCGTCGTCAGCGGCGGTCGGCGGCGGCAACGGCTGCAGCGGCCCGGGCGGGGGCGGCTCGAACGGGGGCGGCTCCGGCGCGCGCTCCTCCTCGGCCGGCATCCGCCACATCGTCGTGGGCTCGTCGCCCGGCAGCGGCTGACCCGGCCGGACCGCGGGCATCGGCCGGGTGGGCGACACCGCGGGCATCGGCAGCGTCGGGTCCGGGCGCGCGTGCCGCGGCGAGTGCTCCTCGACGCTGGGCGGTTCGGGACCGAACGGATCCGACGCCGGGCCGAACGGATCGGACGCCGGGCCGAACGGGTCGGACGCCGGGCCGAACGGCGACGACGCGGGTTCCGGCCCGAACGGCGACGAAGCCGGCTCGGTGCGGGACGGCGCGGCGCCAGCCGGGGGCGCCTGCTGCGGCCAGAGCGGCGCGGTGCGGTCGGCATCGGCCGGCTGGGTGCGGCGGCCCGGGTGCGCGTCGGACCGCGCCGGCCCGGAGGATCCGCCCGAACCGCCACCGGCCCCTGGCGTCGCGGGTGTCGTCGGCGGCGCCGGTGCGGTCACGCCCGGCGAGCCGGCCCACAGCGGCTGCGGGCCGGCGGGCCGCGCCGCAGCGCCCGACCCCGGCCCCGTCGACGGCGGACCGCCGGGCGGCTGGCCGCCGGGAGCCGCGCCGCCCGGAGCCGTGCGACCGGGAGCCCCGCCGCCCGGAGCCGCGCGACCGGGAGCCCCGCCGCCCGGAGCCGCGCGACCGGGAGCCCCGCCGCCGGGCACGCCGCCGCCGGGCACGCCGCCGCCGGGTGCCGGCCGGCCGGGATGCGCGGGCCCGGCCGGCGCACCCGGATACGGCGGGTACGGCTGGCCGGCTGCCTGCCCGGGCCCGTATGCCGGGCCACCCGCATAGGCCGGCCCGCGCGCCGGACCGGCGGAGTACGCCGGGTTGCCCGCGTAGGCCGGGGCGGGGCCGCCCGCGTAGGCGGGACCGCCCGAGTACACCGGGCCGGTCGCGAACCCGGGCGCCGCGTACGGGCCGACCCCGCCGCGCACCAGGTCGACCCGGCCCTGCGGCTGGGCGGCCGCCACCAGGCCCAGCGAGCGCAGGGCGCCCTCGGCAACCGCAAGCTCCGGGGTCTCCACCACCGTCGGCGCGATGCCCAACTGCTGGTGCAGCAGCGTCGCCGCGAGCGGGATCCGGCTGGACCCACCCACCAGGAACAGCCCGGTGACGTTCTGCGGCGCCACCCGCGCCTGCGCGATCACCGCGCGCGTGGTCTCGACGGTGCGGACCAGGATCGGCCGCGCCAGCTCGTTGAACTGCTCGCGGCCCAGCGGCGCGTCGGTCTCGAACAACGGGACGTGCACGAGCGTCGCCGGCTGCCGCGACAGCATCTCCTTGCCGGCCCGCACGTCGTCCCAGAGCAGCATCGACGAGCGCAGGTCGGCCTGCCCGGACGGCTCCACCAGCCGCTGCCAGGCCGTCCGGTCGCGAGGCGAGTACACGGTGCCGAGGTAGCCGACGATCGCCGCGTCGATGTTGACGCCGCCGGTGTCGGGCAGGCCGTCGGTGGCGAGCACCTCGAAGCCCGTGGGCGTGCGCCGCACCACGGCCGCGTCGAAGGCGACGGCGCCGAAGTCGTAGACGACCACGCACGACCCGACCGGCACCGGGCTCTCCGCGGCGTGCAGGAACGAGTACCCGGCCGCCACCGGCTCGGGCACCAGGTGCGGCGCGGCCAGCCCGGCGCGGGCCGCGGCGGTGTGCAGCACGCCGAGGCGGTTGCGGTCCCAGCCGGCCGGATACGTCAGCGTCGCCGACTCGATCGCGCCGCCGGCGACCCGACGCGCCTCGCCGACCACCCGGCCCAGCACCGCCGCGATCATGTCGACGACAGCGACGTCGACGCCGCCGAGCCGCACCGACGCGACGTCGACGCGCCGCCTCGGGTTCGGGTCGAAGCCCTCGGGCGCCGAGCGGGCGGCGTGGACGGCGTCGCGGCCCACCAGCAGCCGCCGGTCGCGGGTCAGGCAGACCGCCGACGGCAGCACCGGCGCCCCGTCGACGAGCAGTTGCCGCATGGTGCCGCTGGGTGTCGCGAGCACGGCAACGGTGTTGGACGTGCCGAAGTCCACTCCGAGGCGGAATCCGACAGGTGTTGCCACGATCCCAACCCTAGCGACGCCGTGCCCTACCCTGTCGAGCCACCGCCCTCAGATCCCACGGAGCCGACGCACCACGTCGGCCGTCTCGTCGCGGATGCGGGCGAGGTCGCGGTCCAGCCGCCAGAAGTCCGGATGCGGGGTGGCGAAACCCTCCTCGGCCGTCGTGACGCGGCGCACCAGCGAGTCGAGTTGGGTGGCGTAGCGCTGGTCGACCCGGTCGCCCAGGAAGACGAACAGCTTCTGCGCCTCGCGCACCACGAACCGGGTGCGCTGCACCACCGTCTGCGGGTCACGCTTCAACTCCCGCAGGTAGTCGTACCGCTGGGTGACCGCGTCGACGGCGCCGCCGGCCGTGTCCAGCGCCTGCCGGGCCGCGGCGATCGCCGCCCGCGCCAGCGGCAGGTTGCGCCGGACCAGTTGCCGCTCCGCCTCGGCGAGCCGCTGGCGGGCCGTGGTCAGCGCCGCGTCGGCCGTTGCGGGTGCCCCCTCGACGTCGGCGTACGAGCTGGTGATGAAGTCGCGACGGAGCGCGCTGAGCGTGTCGGCCAGTCGCTCCCGTCGGGTGCCGACCGCCTCCATCCGGGTGCGTGCCGACGCGAGGGCGCGGCTCACCTCGTCGCGTTGCGCGTCGAGCGTCTCGGCGAGCGTGCGGGCCCGGAACGCGGCCGCCAGCACCGTGTCGGCGGCCTGGACCGCCGCGCGGAGCCCGTGCACGGCGGCGCCCTCACCCAGCACCGCGCGCGCCTGCTCGGCCTCGGCCAGCGCCTCGACCGCGTCGTGGGCGGGCGTGCCGGCCCGCTCGGCCGCGGCGATCGCGGTGCGCGCGGCCGCGACGGCGGCCTCGGCGTCGCGGCCGGCGCCGGCGAGACGGGAAAGCGCCTGCTCGACGGTGGTGAAGCGACCCTGGTTGCGCTCGGAGAACGCGGTGACCTGGGCGAGCGCCTGGCGCAGGAAGTGCTCGGCGCGGCGCAGAGCGGCCTCGGCGGAGCGGGCGTCGGGCTCGGTGAGATCGGCATCGACGTCGTACTGCTCGGGAACGCGCAGGTAGCCGGCGGCCGCGTCGTCGGCGGTGCGCCGGATGGCGTCCCATTCCGCGGCCAATGCGGCGCCGGCCGGTCCCCGCTCGAGGGCCCCGTACGACTCCACCTGCAACGTCGTCGCGCGCTGCCGGGTGTCGAGATCGACGAACGCGGTAGCCGCGGACGCGGCGGCGGCGCGCGCACGCGCGAGCGCCTCGTCGCGGCCGCGCCGCCACCAGCGCGTCCCCGCGCCATGCGCGGTCACCCGTTTACCTCCCGCGTCGAACCCGGCTGGCCGCTACTGTAGGCCGCCGCGCCAGCGCCCGCGGGTGTCGGCCGTCACCCGGCGCGCCGCGCGGCCACTCCGCGATCTTGGACGTTTGCTGTTGCTCCTGCGACAGCAGGCGTCCAAGATCGCGTCATCTGCGTACGTCGGCGGCCGGGCTACCGTGGGAGCCCATGGCCTCTTCCGCCCTTCGGCAGGCGCTCGCCGATCCGGCCGTCCGGCCGCTTCCGTCGGTCGCGGCCGAACTGCTGGAGGCCCTCGACGCCCCGCCGCGCCTCGCCGCGCATCTGCGCGCCGTGCACCATGTCGCGCACCAGGTCACCGAGCGGCTCGCCCCGTACGGCCTCGCCACCGACCGGACCGCCGTGCTCTTCGGCGCAGCCACCCACGACATCGGCAAGGTCCGCCACATCGAGGAGCTCACCGGGCCGGGCCACGCGCACGAGCCGGCCGGGCAGAAGATCCTGCTCCAGTACGGCGTCCCGGCCGAGCTGGCCCGCTTCGCCGCGACCCACGGCTCGTGGCGGGAGCCGGCCCGTACCGTCGAGGACCTGCTGGTCAGCGTCGCCGACACGGTCTGGAAGGGTGAGCGGGTCACCGCCCTGGAGCAGCGGCTGCTGGATCACCTCGTCGCCACCACCGGCCTGGACGAATGGGACGCCTTCCTCCGCCTCGACGACGTCCTCGCGCAGGCCGCCGCCGACGCCGACCGCCTCCTCGCCTTCCAGTTCAGCCACCCCGTTTAGCGCGATCTTGGACTCCTGTCGGTGCCGGAGCACCGACAGGAGTCCAGGATCGCGGAAAGCCCGCCTAGGATCGCCAAGGTGACGCTGCCCATCTCTCCGCCGGTCGAACCGATGCTCGCCAAGAGCGTGGCCGAGATCCCGGTCGCGGCCGGCATGTCGTACGAGCCCAAGTGGGACGGGTTCCGCTGCATCGTGTTCCGCGACGGCGACGAGGTCGAGCTCGCCAGCCGCGGCGGCAAGACGCTGACCAGGTATTTTCCCGAGGTCGTCGCGCAGGCCAAGGACCAGCTCCCACCCCGGTCCGTGGTCGACGGCGAGATCGTCGTGATCCGCCGCGCCGATGGGCAGCAGCCCAAGCTCGACTTCGAGCTGCTCGGCCAGCGCATCCACCCGGCCGCGTCGCGGGTGAACATGCTCGCCGAGACGACGCCCGCGAGCTTCATCGCGTTCGACCTGCTGGCCCTGGACGACGAGAACCTGATGGATAAACCCTTCGAGGAGCGCCGCGCCAAGCTCGAGCAGGCGCTGAAACACGTCAAGGCCCCCGTCCACCTCACCCCGGTCAGCCGCGACCCCGAGGTCGGGCGGCACTGGTTCGAGCTGTTCGAGGGCGCCGGCCTGGACGGGATCATCGCGAAGCCGAGGGACATCCCGTACGAGCCCGGCAAGCGGCTCATGTTCAAGATCAAGCACTCCCGGACGGCCGACGCCGTCGTCGCCGGGTTCCGCTGGCACAAGTCCGGCCCGATCATCGGCTCGCTGCTGCTCGGCCTGTACGACGACGAGGGCCACCTGCACCACGTCG
>Ga0207674_10008940_pt1 | contig 11511 bp, 11 predicted proteins | sample KBSCornC72_FD_184303 | JGI IMG/M metagenome (GOLD analysis project Ga0207674, IMG submission 184303) | Corn rhizosphere microbial communities from Kellogg Biological Station, Michigan, USA - KBS Corn C7-2 (SPAdes) (version 2) | ecosystem: Host-associated > Plants > Roots > Rhizosphere > Soil ... | reverse complement strand
GCATTTTTGAAAAATCGTAAACCAAACGCGTAGTTGCCTGTAACAATAAGTCTCTTCCATAAGCCAGCGGGTCAGCAAAGAAGTCCCGGATTTCTTCAACTGACAAGTCTGGCTCAAAGCCAAGCAGATCATCTGCTTCTGCACCTTTGCCCATTACTGCCGTAGTAAGTGCATCGGCATTAGAAACAGGAGCTGTGGCTAAAGATTGATCAATGCTCTCCTTGGTTATGCTGGTATCATTCGGGTCATTGGCTTTGTGCAAAAACTTTTGCAATAGACCCGGTAAAGCCCCTGCTATGGCTCCAGTGACTGCAGAATTTAGACCAAGTTTGCCCAATATACCACCAACTAAGCCTCCCTGTATAGCATTCACCATAGGACTGCCGGAAGTAAGACTATCCTGTAGCATTGACAACAACCCTCCGGCGCCACCTTGTGCACTTGCCTGGCTTTTCAATTCATTTGTTACGTGCGCAGCTACTTCATGGTGCACAGCATCTTGCTGGTCAGCCGGCAGAGACGACACCTCCTGGTTGTTCCCCAGTTGGTCTTTTACCATTTTCAAAATTTCATCAAACATGATCTTGTGTTTTAGATTAATCAATGAATGTAAAAAACGTTGATCTGAAAGTGTAGTGGTGACTGATCATTCCCTGTGTGGCGGACCAGGAAGTTACAATACAATTTAGAACTATTTTATCATTTTTTCGAAAATGAAAACCATTTGTATACTTTTGTTGCGCCCGCGACTAACTATCCCACCTTCAAATCTACACTCACCAACTGACTAATGTGACCACTATTGACAGGTCCATGATGTGAAATAATGCTTTGTTTCGAAAGGAAACATTTGGCAAAATGGCGGATTGGTGGTAAGAGATTTGTTACACGTAAGAGAAAACTTTATTTAATAATTTAAAATTCTAGAGTCATGGCAATTGTAAAAGTAATAGAGGTGATCTCCTCTTCAGAAAAGGGTATCGATGATGCAATCAGGAGCGCCGTAACTGAAGTCGCAAAAACAGTACGGAATATTGATTCAGTTTATGTGAAAGACATCAAAGCGCATGTAAAAGGCGACAAGGTCACTAGTTTTGGTGTCATCTGTGAAATATCATTCAGAGTGGAAGATTGAATTTCGAAGTTTTCAATTTTAATTACAATAAAATAAAACGTATGAAAAAACATTTGAGCCTGGCGGTTATCATTATGAGTTTTATTATCCCGGGTATTTTGGTTTCGTCGTGCAAAGAAAAGGACAGCAAAATACAGGCTGCAGTTGAGGCATCTTTAAAAAATAGCGGCATGCCGGAAATATCAGCTTCTGTAAAAGACGGAGTTGCCACCCTGACGGGTGAATGTAAGAGCGATGCGGATAAAGCAGCTGTCGAATCAATGATCGCAAAAGTAAAAGGAGTGAAACAGGTCGTGAACAATTGCACAGTGGCTCCGCCGCCGGCTGCTGCTCCTGCTCCTGTTGTCATAGCTGCAGATGATCCTCTTTCAAAAGGTGTAACGGATGCAATCAAAGATTATCCCGGCGTAAAGGCAGACGTAAAAGATGGCGTTGTTACATTAACGGGTGATATCAAACGGGCCGAGCTGCAAAAACTAATGCAGACACTTCATACGCTTAAGCCTAAGAAAATTGATAATAAACTTACCATTAAATAAAAATCGGAGAATATTTTATGGCACTTCAAGATAAATATAAGGAGCTGCTGGATACAGCTAAATCTGTTGGCGTAACAGGACTGCAGGCGAGAGAACAGGACAATGTTCTTTACATAGACGGCCAGGCGCCAAGTGGAGCCGCGAAAGATCAGTTGTGGAATGTCTATGGAAGACTTGATCCTGATTTTCGCAGCGGGGATGTCGTGATGAACATAAATGTTTCGACTATGGTACCGGGAAGTAAAGCGCTTGTCACAACCCAACAGTCAAATTTGAATATTAGGAAAGGCCCCGGCACAGATCAGCCAATTGTGGGTAAGGCCGCTCATCACGAAGTCGTTACACTGGTAAGTAAAACCAATGACCAATGGTGGTTGGTGAGAACAGACGCAGGAGAGGAGGGATATGCATCTGCACAATACTTATCGCCCCAAAACTAAGAGTCGATACTCTCTGAGAGTTCGTCTCTATCCATAAAAATTTTGGGATGAGTCGCAAGGAAAGGAAGTAGCAGGGAGACCAGCAGCCCTGTGATCAATATTATGCCAAACAAAAGGTCGCCGATCCCTTTATCAAGTTGACGAAGACCGAAGACCAGTGCGATCGCCATCATGATCAGTGACAGGATCGTAAAGTACAATCTACCTTTCCTGATGTTTTCGACCATCTCAAAAAAAATAAATCCGGCTATCACGAACAGTAGAGGAAAGGCGATAAAAATTAAAAGCGGTTCGACAACTTTGTACGCACTGAAGTCTGTCGCTTTTCTGTAAAATACAGTAAAGACAACATTCAAGATCGCGGCAAGGATCCCGCAGACTATTCCGGCCAGCAATGACCTGGAAAAACTTGTATTTTTTGTGGAGGCTAGATGCATGGTAAAGGCTTTTAAATTTTCGATTACACAATGAAAAAGCCACAAAACGTATGCCCGCAGCAGGTCTTTCACGCAAAAAGATGTTGAGGTACAGGCTGCGAAGATTTTTTTTGCAGGAAAAATTATTGGCACATTGAAATGGGATATTGATTTATTCCACCAGGATATTTTGCCTGATTAATGTTACTGTTCCGTTTTGCTGCCGAAGTTATTTTGTTTGAGAGAATATTCAGCTAGGTAAACGTAAACGCACAATCCAAAAAGCTACTCTCATCGTAACAGTCGATCTTACTTAAAACTGCGGGAGCTGACTCATAGTGCTGGTGTAGCCAAATAAAAAAAGGGCCGGATAGAAATCCTGCCCGCCAACTGATTCTCCTATGAAAAACCGCGAGACATAAAGCAAACGGCGTGCTAAATTTTTTGCTGAGCTTGGGGAAACTCCACGTATTTTTATAGATTACTAAGAACAGTTCAACTAAAAGTTGGTCAACAAATGAAAATAGCTACGTATAATGTGAATGGCGTGAATGGTCGTCTTGCCGTATTGCTGCGCTGGCTCGATGAAGCTGAGCCTGATGTTGTTTGTCTGCAGGAATTGAAAGCACCCGAAGAAAAATTTCCAAAGTCAGCCATAAACGACGCGGGCTACAATGCGATCTGGCATGGACAAAAAAGTTGGAACGGAGTGGCCATACTTACACGTGATAAACAGATCAAAGAAGTATGCCGTGCATTGCCCGGTGATCCCGAAGATCTTCACAGTCGTTATATAGAGGCCGTGATCGATGACATCGTCATCGGTTGTCTTTATTTACCCAATGGTAATCCCGCGCCGGGTCCTAAGTTCGATTACAAACTTGCGTGGTTTGAACGATTGAGAAAACATGCTGCGCAACTTTTTAAATCCAACATGCCGGTGGTGCTGACTGGGGACTATAATGTGATGCCAACAGAACTGGATGTTTACAAACCCGAACGATGGGTAAAGGATGCTTTGTTCAGACCTGAGACACGTGAGGCGTTCAAGAAAGTTGTTTCGCAGGGCTGGACGGATGCAATACGTAAACTTTATCCGACCGAGAAGATATACACCTTCTGGGATTATTTTCGAAATGCATACGAACGCGATGCAGGGTTGCGCATTGATCATTTCTTATTGAGTCCCCATGTTGCTAAGCGACTAGTTGCAGCCGGCGTTGATCGTCACGTTCGCGGATGGGAAAAATCAAGTGATCATGCCCCGGTGTGGATAGAACTGGCCGATTGATTTAATGTGAATTAATTTTTTACTGCTATGAGAAAAACAAATAGCAATGGCTTCTTGTATATTTATTTACTCGTCAGTTACCTATTCGCCTCATGGCTTAGCATTTTCATGATTTCAGACTTAAAGATCATTTATTTGTTGGTTGTTTTATTGATAATTGTTTTCAAGTCCCTGAGTCAACTCACGTATCTTGTTTTGTCTAGTCCCACCCTGTACCAGGAAAATGATAGCCTGGAAATTAAAACAGTTTTCAGGGCAAATGAAGTGATCAAGCTAGAAGAAATTATTTCATTGGAGCAAGTAAACCCATTGTCCTTTATTGCTCCTCCTGGAATACGTACATTGATTAAAAGATACAAGATGACAATTCAAAAGAATGAGAACGAGGTATTTTTTTATGATACTTTTTCCAATGGAAGAAATATTTCTGAGTTCGCGGGCGAGATAAAAAAAGAAAACCCATTCTTTAGGAGTAGTTTGTAAAATTGTCAGCCCATATCAGGATTGCCATCATTGATCTGGACGGTAGTTCCCATTATTTTATTTACTCCACGATGGACTGTTGGCATTCTTTACAAGTAAGCGTGACTCCGATCCACTCATATTTTGTATCCACAGATCAGATGGCGAGTTCTCATCATATTCTTTGGTTCGTTCGTACACGATCCAGTTGCCGTCAGGTGAAACGCTGAATTTTTTGGCGAACTCATTTTCGAATTTTGTCACCTGGGTGGTTTGTTTTGTATTGAGATCGTAATGAAAAATATTTGATGAACTTCTCATCAGGTCCGCTGTGGAGTAAAGAAATCCGGATCCGCCTGGAAGCCAGTGAAGATCCTGCAGAAGCTGGTATTGAACGTCGGAATAGTTAACAAGCTTAGTTCCAGGATGTGTACCGCCTTCAGTCATCAAAAATATTGCTGATTCCGATGAGTTCTCAGTATAAATGACCTGGTTCGCCAAAGCCGGTGTTGGTCCCCAGTCCCATGAACATGCACCGAAGGGTGCTTTTCCACCAAACATCGCTTTAAAATAAAATTCACCTTCAGGTGGATTCACGGGAATTCTGTCTACCGTACATGCACCTGTTCTGTAACTGATCTCTGACGCATCGCTCCTCCACACCGGGTGAAATGCTCCAAAATATTCAATGCCATCACCGGTAATACTCATGTCGGGCGCTTTTACTGTTTTGCCGGCTTCTACGTCAGTCCCAGCTTCAAACCAACGATAGTTCCCATAAATAGCAACGACAGCTTGTGCTTTTTTTCCAAAATCTGCAACTGAATTAAATGTGATCGTTTTTGATGTTCCAGGCGGTATTGTCACTAATTGTGGAGCATCGGCTCCGGCGATATAAACAAAGAAAGTACCTGCAGTTGCATTGGATGTTTGGAAAGAATAGGAATCATTTCTTACTGTAAGCGCAATTTTCCCCTTTGGATATTTTGAATACTCGCTTTGGCCGGGGGGATTGGTGAGTTTGCGAAGTCCTGAACCATCTGGTTTAATGGTGTAAATGTCTGAATGAAAAAGAGAGAGGGCTGAGGCATGCCCGCTTGAAAAAGCAAGAATTTTTCCGTCGGGGCTCCAGGCAAGGTCTCCAATCCCTGAATAGGCTTTGGCATCTTTATGTGTCCAAAGTTGCTGATCACCGCTTCCATCCGCGCGTATTACACGAATCTCTTTTTCATCACGAACGTAAGCAACATTCCCGGCAGGTGGTTGGTGAGTTGACTTATTACTTTGAAAAAAAATGATCGCAATGATCAATAAAGGCAGAGATCTTCTGTATTTCATAAAATCAGTTTAGGCCAGTAAAAAGATAATCGCATTTCAACGGGTCGAAAACAGGACAGAAGATAGTGGGCAAAATAAATTTAGGAAATAGAGGAAAGAAGTTTGAGAAAGCGGAAAGATATTTATTTCGATTATGCGATGAGAGTGGCCCTAACGAAAATGGTCTTTCCCTGGAAATGACTTTTTCATTGCATCCGGCCAAGGACTTCAAATAACTTTTTAATACTATTGGTGGGTGGCTACAGCAAGTTTGATTGGGGGGTTCTTATTTCTGTATTGAGAACAACGAGGAAACATACCGGTTTGACAAGAAGAAAAGAATTACGGCACTATCAAGACTATCAAAAAGACTTTTAGTTTTTTCATCTTCTTTCATTTCTTCTTCGCAGAATGTCCGATAGGGGACTCTGCGAACTTGATCAGCGCTCGCGCTATTTCAATTCCTTTATTTTGATATTCCGGAAATAAATCGGTGCTCCTGCGTGCTTTCCCTGGAAACCGATGCGTCCGTGTAAAGGAAGAGAAGCCATGGGATTACTGAGCCAGGATGGAATTTCAGTTCCATCGGGATTTGTTTTTGCAGAAGTAAACAGGCTCATGTCGCACACATTTACCAATTCACCGTTGAGCACAACCCATATTTTTTTATCAATGCAGGTTATAGTATAATGGTTCCATTCGCCGGCTTTTTTTACAGTGCGCTTCGTAACCGGCTGGTGCCCGAAAATTGCCGCACACTGCCATGAGGGAACGACGCTGGCCCATTTGGTTGAATAATCGTCTGCGATTTGTATCTCTACTGAATGCGGGATCCAATCTTTTATATCAGTGGCATGAACAATTACACCACTATTAGTACTGTCGGCATTTTTAAATTCAAGATCAAGGATGAAATTATCATATGCTTTTTCACTCCACAACGCCTCATCTTTTGAGGCTGTGAACACTCCATCGCTCACGGTCCATACACCCTTTTCGAAAATTGCATTGCTGAGATCTGTTTTAAAAAGATCTGTCCATCCCGCACCGGAAGTGTTTGGATGTTTATCATGGCCGTCCTGGGCGGAAGAATAATAATAGAGGGAACAAATGATCGCAAAGCAAAGGATGGGCTTTCTCATAACAATTTATTGAGGCAATAAAGATAAGAGAGAAGAAGATTTTAAAACAAACAATAAAGTGACTTCCCCGGTTAGCAACCACGGGTGCGACCGTATCGATAAATAATTATAACTGGAATAGAAAGTGTAAATTTCTCGTTTAACGGGTCTTTTTGCCTAACCCAACTCCCGTTTTCATTAGGTTATCAAAAGACCCGGTTAACACATCACTGAAATAGAAAGTGTAAATTTCTATGCAAATGATTCGCAACCAATCATACAAGCTCTTGCTGTTTACTTTTCTTTTAGCAGGTTACACAGGCTTGGCGCAGGAACTTTGCAATAATGGTGTCGACGACGACAGTGATGGGCTGGTTGACCTTCGTGACCCGGACTGCCAGTGTCATTTTGCAGTAACTAACAACCTGCTGCAGAACGGATCATTTGAATTGTACGATCATTGTCCTCTCAACTACACATACATCGCTGATTCGAAGATCGCAACTTATTGGCAATATGGAAGCCTGATGAATGAAGCCAAGTACTACCATAATCTCAGCTGTAGCTATGATTCACTGCAAGTGATGCTTTACATGCCACCTGCCTTACCGATACCAGATGGGCAAGCATTTGTTTCAATTTTGAACAGCGCATTCATCAATCCAATCCCTGAGAACGATATGCCGAAAGGATATGTTGGACAATGCCTGCAGGCTTCACTTACTGCAGGTGAACAATACACGCTGAGTTTTTATGCAGGAAGATTTCGATCATGGGATAATTTCATTGGCAGGATCTTTCCTTTTACTATTGCTGTTTTTGGTAATGTGGATTGCAATGCTGTTCCTTTCGGAGATGTGAGTGCACTTGGCAATGGTTGCCCTTCTAATTATCCAGGCTGGGTGTTGCTTGGAAAAACGCAAGTTACCAGCGCGGGTGAATGGGTGCAAAGCAAGATCAATTTTACTTCACCGTCTCAAATAAATGTGATAGAGGTCGGAGTTGACTGCTCCATTCTGCCACAAATACCCGACCTGGCCGACAGCACTACTTTCCTTGATTATCACATTTACTACCTCGATGATCTGCATCTGTTGCCAACCAAAGATTTCCCTTTTCAATATATCCACGCACAAGCAGGGACTGGTTGTAACGGAAACGGACTTCCTATTCTTGAATCACCCATTTTTGCAAATGCAAACTATCAGTGGTACAAAGACAGCGTTGCTATCAATGGGGCGACAGGAACTTCTTACCAGTTGCCGGATACTGCCGGCGAAAGCTACTACAACGTGTTAATTTCTACTACGGGGAAATGTATTACTACTGAGCCATTCCTGGTTTCGGGTGCGCTGAACAAAATCTATATACCTGCTGATACTATAATTTGTGATAACAATGATCTTGTTCTCGCACCGGTTACAGATGGTATCATATATAACATCAATGGCACGATTGCTGACAATGTCATTATCACGAGGCAAGGAAGCTATAACATAACCGCAACGGATAATTTTGGTTGCCAGCGATCATTCAGCGTAAATGTGATACAACAAAAATGCACCGACTGTGATCTGTTAATACCAAGCGCTTTCACTCCAAATGCTGACGGCTTGAATGATATCTTCAAAGCAAAATCTTATTGCGCTTTCTCAGAGTTCGATTTTCAGATCTACAACAGGTGGGGCGAAAGGGTTTTCGAAAGTCATGACAGCAACACCGGCTGGGACGGAACTTACCTGGGCAGTAAAATGCTTTCCGGCGTGTATGTTTATTTCATCAGTTACTCAACGGCATCACACGTAAGCAAAACGGCAAAAGGAACAGTTGTATTGATCAGGTAGAGAAATAAATAAAACTATAACTTCAATTCGATTCTCTTTGCTTTATGTATCGACAAATAAATTGCATCGATAATTTTCAGGTCCTTTAATGCTTCCTCTCCGTCAACAGGAACTACAGGTTGCTTTCCCTGTAATATGATACCCGCCATTTCATCCATTTGCACGGTTTGATGCGTTTTATGGGACTGTGTTAATTCACCCTTGCTCGTCCTTCCCTGTATAGGTCCATATCCCGTTGCAGGCATCAATTCAGCAAAACCTTTATCACCGTCAAGGAAAAAACGATCGAGGTTATTTAGACTATAAGTGGACAAACAGGATGCAACAGCTCCCCCGGGAAAGCCCAACTGGAATTGGATCGTTTCATCAATTCCTTCTTTAAATTTTTCTTTATTGTTTTTTGTCTCCTGCGCAGTAACCCAGATCGGTTCTTCCCCGATCATATATCGTGCGCCATTGATGGAATAGATACCAATGTCCATCATCGCACCCCCACCTGACAATTCCTTTTTCAATCGCCATTGAGTGGGATCACCGATTATAAAACCAGACAATCCCTGGAAGAACAAAACTTTTCCCAACTCACCATCTTTTCTCATTCTTATTATTTCAAGTGTCTTTGGCTCAAAATGCATTCGATATCCAACAAGCAATTTCACGCCTGCCTTTTTACAAGCATCGACCATTTCCTGGCCTTCTTTTGCATTTACTGCCATCGGCTTTTCGCATATTGCATGCTTGCCCGCCTTTGCTATGCGCATCACATGATCACGATGCAATCCATTCGGTGTGATCACGTACACCGCATCAATGTCAGGATTGTCTTTAATCGCATCACAATTCTCGTAGTTGTAACAATTTTTCTCCGGGATATTATACTTACTCTGCCAGGCCGTTATCTTGGATGGTGTACCGCTAATCACGCCAACCAATTTTGCGTTCGTGCATGATTGCATTGCTTCAGCAACCCTTGTTCCATAACTGCCCAACCCCATGATCGCAACGCGTAGTACTGGATCATCGGAAACCTGTCTATTCTCATCGCTGTCCGGACCAGTTTTTCCACCAGCCGGTTGAAAATATTGTGTTAACGGTAAAGCAATAGCTGAGGCAGTAATCTTTTGTAAAAACTCGCGGCGTGAATTCATAATGGTTGGTTTTTATGGTAAGTTAACTCAAAAATATATTTGAATGCATCCTTGACCTTCTTGTGTCACAGATGAAAATTTCGCCCATTGCCCATCGGGGCAACCTTTTGGTAGTCGTAAAGAGTGTACTTGGAGTAAGCCTTGTAGGGGCGATATTTATGAAAGCCGTTTTCCGATCATAAAATGGAAACGTCGCCTCCACGTGACTCGGAATGAATGGATTTTTACCATAATAATGAGGTCGTCTCAAAAGTCGCCACTCGTCATTGCTGCGAAGGAGGAACGACTGAAGCCTGCCTACCGGCAGGCAGGCAATCTATTTGATAATCAACAATGACTTTTTTTAGATTGCTTCACTACTCCCGATAGCTATCGGGACGCAATGACGACTTTTGAGACAGCCTCTTATTATAATATTAATGAATCAAAACCTTCCAAAAAATGAAGCCGAATTAGTACAGATCTTTTTTCAAATGATGGGACAACCTATGATATTGCTCCAGCGGGCCAATCTTTCGGTAGAAAGATTGTAATTTGAGTTAAGCCCCATTGGGGCGACATTTTGATCAACGCATTGATTATCCATAGGAGCAACCGTTTACCCTTTCGAGGCGATACTCGATCAACTATTCAAATGTTTTATTATGAAAGATATCAAAATAGCAACCGCCCAATTTGAAAACAGGAGTGGCGACAAGGAGTATAATTTAAGTGTGATCGATAAGCTCAGTAAAATAGCCGCGACCGACGGGGCTGATATTGTCGCGTTTCATGAATGCTCGATCACCGGTTACAGTTTTGCGAGACACTTATCTGAAGAAGAAATGCTCGAGCTGGCTGAAGTTATTCCCGAAGGACCGAGTATAAAACGGTTAAAAGAAATAGCCGCAAAAAATGATATCGTTATTCTTGCTGGTCTTTTTGAAAAAGACAGGGAAGATAAATTACATAAGGCACAGGTATGTATTGATAAAAATGGATTGATCGCAAAGCACCGGAAAATACATCCTTTCATTAATCCTTACTTGAATCCCGGCAACAGCTATACTGTGTTTGAATTGTTTGGCTGGAAATGCGGCATATTGATTTGCTATGACAATAATGTTATTGAAAATGTAAGGGCGACTAACCTGCTGGGCGCAGATATAATTTTTATGCCGCACGTAACCATGTGCACACCGTCTACGCGGCCGGGTGCAGGCTTTGTTGATCCTGAGTTATGGGAGAACAGGTTCAATGATCCGACTTCATTACGGCTGGAATTCGACGGAATGAAGGGACGTGCGTGGTTGATGAAATGGTTGCCGGCTAGGAGTTATGACAATGGAATCTATGCTGTCTTTTCAAACCCAATTGGTATGGATGATGACCAGCTAAAAAATGGATGTTCAATGATCATTGATCCCTTCGGTGATATAATTGCCGAATGTCGCAAACTTGATGACGACGTAGTAACGGCAACGATCACCGCTGACAAAATCAAAAAAGCCGGAGGTTACAGGTATAAGCAGGCGAGGAGACCCGAACTTTACAGGGATATCATCGGTGAACCGCATGTTTCAGAGCAAAAAGTAATTTGGCTGGATACTGAACTTGCTCAAAGTAAGGATCACGTTGTACATAAAGTGTGACACCAAGAGATCATTGAGCCATGGACTATTTTCAAAAGATCATTGGCGAAATTGAACTTCATTCCATTGAGGGAATAAACGAATGTTGTATAAATGGAGTGGATCCAAACGATCTTTTCAGAGGTGAACCGCTAATCTACGAACTAACAAGTGAGTACACAAGAAGT
>Ga0207674_10008939_pt1 | contig 11512 bp, 15 predicted proteins | sample KBSCornC72_FD_184303 | JGI IMG/M metagenome (GOLD analysis project Ga0207674, IMG submission 184303) | Corn rhizosphere microbial communities from Kellogg Biological Station, Michigan, USA - KBS Corn C7-2 (SPAdes) (version 2) | ecosystem: Host-associated > Plants > Roots > Rhizosphere > Soil ... | reverse complement strand
CAATGCGTGCGGATCGCGTTCCATCAGGTAGCGGTCCTTGAACGTTCCGGGCTCCGACTCGTCCGCGTTGCAAACAACATATTTTGTTTTCGGCGAGTCCTTCGGGACGAACGACCATTTCATACCGGTCGGAAAGCCCGCACCTCCGCGTCCCCGCAAAGCCGATTTTTTGACTTCATCGATGATGTCCGCCGGCGCCATATTGAGCGCTTTTTTAAGCGACTCATAACCGCCGGTTTCTCGATACACCTTCAGCGTATGCCCATCTTTAATGTGCATCCGCTTGAGCTGCAATGGCTCACAACCTATTGCTTTAATTTCCATAACCTTATGAAATCAACCTGTCATAGTCAGCATGGGATCCAATCCAAAACCAAACAATCCCTTCCTCTTTGTTAAGGCCAAGTGCTCGAAAATGTCTCCGACCCGAACCGACCAAAGCGCTCCAATTTGCTTGAAATGCAAAGAGGGATGTTTTGGATCGGATTTTAATAACTCAAAATTCTTATCTGCGAGTTCACGAACGTTTTTGGGTAAGGAGTTATAACACGCCCAAAACCTCGGTGAAGCAAAATGCTTCATAATTCGTCTATGTGCTTGCTTGCAAAATCTGTCTCAGCCTCGCTAATTAACTCCCGCAGCTTCCCGTTCTCCAGATCTTCCTTGATTTGGGCATCCCATAACTGGGATTCAAACTCTTCGAACCAAGCAGCGAGCTTTGATACATCATTCGGCGAAAGCTCTTTGATCGCTTTTTCTATTTCCTGGACAGTCATGCTCATACTTTACTCGCAATCCGCCAAAATCTTATCAACCTTTTCCGTCGTCAGGTCCTCGTGATAATCAAACCCGATCTGCATCATCGGCGCGGTGCCGCAGCTTCCGAGGCATTCGACCAGCGATACGGTAAATTTGCCGTCTTCGGTCGTCTCGCCGGGGTGAATGCCGAGTTTATTGCAAATATGCTCGGTAATTTCCGGTTCCCCCATGATCTTGCACGAAAGCGTTTTGCAGATCTGGATGTGGTGGCGACCGACGGGACGCATATTCAGCATCGAATAAAACGTTGCGGTTTCCCAGACATCGGTCACCTCGAGATCGAGAAATTTTGCAAGAAAATTGACTCCCTGGTTATCGATGTAGCCGCGCTCGCGCTGGACGACAAACAAAAGCGGGATGAGCGCCGAGCGCTTTCGCTCTGGCGGATATTTTACGAGATGGGATCTCATCTGTTCGACGACCTCGGGCGAAAACTCCGCCACCTCGTCGGTGTAGATAACCTTATCTGTGTAACTTGTCGGAACTGCTGCTGCCATGATTTCAGTGAACTCCGGATTCGAGATTGTCGACGCGCTTTTCCAGTGAGTCAATCCGTTTGTGGTCTTCTTTTGCCATTACGCCTATATCGAATTTGTTTTCCAGCGTGCCTAAACGCGATGTGTTTTTACTGAGTTCTGTTCGCAAATCGCGAACTTCCATGCGAAGTTCATCCACACCACCTTGAGTCCTATCGACTCTTTTTAATGTCTCCTGAAGAAGTCCCGTTATTTCCTCAAATCTGTTGTCGTATTCTCCGGCCATACAATATATAAATTCTATCAGTGCAAAACTTTGGATTATCTATCAATTTCCCCTAACACAATATCTAGCGAGCCAATGATCGCCACGACATCCGCGATCATTTCACCTTCGCACATCACGGGCAGGGCGGACAGGTTCACAAAACTCGGACCGCGGAAGTGAACGCGGTCGGGTTTTGGCCCGCCGTTCGATTTCATATAGACGCCGAGTTCGCCCTTCGACGCCTCGATCGGCATATAAACTTCACCGGCCGGAACATTAAAGCCCTCCGCAACGATCAGGAAATGGTGGATCAACGAATCCATATGTTTGCGCATATCGTCGCGGTCGGGAAGCACGACTTTCGGTGCATCGGCTTTGACGGGGCCGGGCTTGAGACGGTCGAGCGCCTGGCGAACGATCTTGTACGACTCGTAGCACTCGCGCATGCGGACGCGAAACCGTGCCCAAACGTCGCCGTCGGGTTCAACCGGTATTTCAAAATCGTACGTTTCGTAACCGCTATACGGATTGGCCTTGCGAAGATCCAGGTTTACGCCGCTGCCACGCAGGCTCGGGCCGGTCAATCCCCAATCGATCGCCTCCTCGGCCGAAATTACGCCGATGCCCTGTGTTCTCGATTGCCAGATCGTATTTCCCGTGACGAGCGTTTCGAACGTATTCATCGCCTCCGGAAAATCAGCAAGGAATTGGTTACAGCGCCGTTCAAACCCCGCAGGGAGATCCATCATTAACCCGCCGATCCGGAAATAGCTTGGCGTCATTCGCCCGCCCGACGCAGATTCGATCAGATTCAGAATTTTTTCTCGCTGGCGGAAACAATAAAAAAACACCGACATCGCGCCAATATCGAGCGCGTGCGTTCCGAGCCAGACCATGTGCGAGGCAATTCGCTGCAATTCACACATCAGAACACGGATGACCTGTGCCCGTTCGGGAATTTCGAGATCGAGCAGCTTTTCAGCAGCCATCACATACGCAAGGTTGTTGCCGAGCGGATTAAGGTAATCCATCCGGTCGGTGATGACGATGCCCTGCTGATATTTTTTGTACTCGAAAAGCTTTTCCATTCCGGTATGCAGATAGCCGATATCGGGAATGGTTTTTACCACTAATTCACCGTCCATTCGCAGGTCGAGCCGCAGGACGCCGTGAGTCGAAGGGTGCTGCGGGCCCATCGACAACGTCATCTGCGAATCGAGCGGCTGGTCCTCAACTTCGTATTGGCCGGGAATGTTCTCTACTACAGTACTCATAACAATTTTGGATTTTGGATCTGGGATTTTTGGATTTTAAGATGGTCGTTCGGCTAATCTAAAATCCAAAATCTATCCAAAATCGGCTAGTTCATGCTATACGGCTCATAACCTCGTAATGGATAATCCTTGCGGAGAGCGTGGCCGTCAAAATCGGACGGCAGCAATATTCGCCGCAGATCGGGATGTCCGTCGAAGATCACACCAAAAAGATCGTAGGTTTCGCGCTCGTGCCAATTGGCTGTTTTCCAAACAGTAGTAACCGTAGTTACGTTCGGATCGACCTCGCTCAGTAAAACCTTTAGGCGCAGGCGGTTGTAATGTTTCGTCGAAAAAACATGGTAGTTGACTTCGAAACGCGGGTCTTCCTCAGGCCCGCGATCGGCTCCGCAAAGGTCCGCAAGCATGTCAAAACCATGCTTGGTCTTGAGTACCCAGCAAACGTCAACGATCGATTCGCGCGGGACGACGACGGTAACCTCGCCATGAGCGTCGTTGACATCCACGACCCACGATGCGTTTTCAGCTTTTAGCTTTTCGACGAATTCGTGCAGCTTTTCAGTCATAGCAAATTAAAGGATTATACACCGCAAAGACGCAAAGTCGCAGAGTAACCGAATTGACCATTCTCCGCGTCTCTGCGTCTATATTAAATCTTCTTAACTAGGAAGACCTTCTTCGTTCGTGTCGCGACGGAATCGTATACGGGCGCGATACCTCATTTTGTGCAACTTCGACCTCGGTTTCCCGCTCAAGTGCTGTTCCCTCCGTGACCGGCAGCGTTCCGGGAACGACGGAGAGCCGCGATTCGGGTTCAAATGTGTCGCGGCGGTCTTTGACCGATTCCTTCATTATTTTTTCCTGCAGCATCGTGATCGCGTGAACCAACATCTCCGGCCGCGGCGGACAGCCGGGCACGTACACATCGACCGGAACTACCTTATCGACACCCTGAACGATCGCGTAGTTATCAAACACTCCGCCCGATGTCGCACAAGCGCCCATCGAGATAACCCATTTCGGCTCGGGCATCTGGTCGTATATTCGACGCAGCACCGGCGCCATCTTTCGCGAAACGCGGCCCGACACGATCATGACGTCCGATTGACGTGGGCTCGCACGAAATGTTTCCGCACCGAACCGGGAAAGGTCGTTTCTTGCCGAGACCGTGTTCATCATCTCGATCGCACAGCAGGCCAGGCCGAACGTCGCCGGCCAAAGACTCGACTTTCGTGCCCAGTTCACAACTGCGTCCAGTTTAACTGTGACAACGTCCGGCAGTGATTCGAATAATGTATTTTCTAAACCCATATAAACATTAGATGCCCGGCATCCAATTAAGGCGCGACGCCAAACGCCTAGGCTGCTTTTTTCATCGCGGCGATCCGCTGCCTTTTCTTATTTGCCAGCTGCTTCGCTTCCGCTCGAGCCTCGGAACGTGCCTGCAGTCCCCAGTCGAAGGTTCCTTTTTTCCAGACGTAGATAAAGCCCACGATCAAAGTTGCGATAAACGCCAGAATTTCGATAAGCGCAACGGTTCCGAAGGTTACGCCGCTGATCTTTTCCTGTTCGAGGAGGTATTTAAATGCCACCGCGAACGGCACCATGAAAAGAACTTCGATATCGAACAACAGAAAGATAACCGCGACCGTGTAAAATTTGATCGAGTATCTGTCACGAGCTGAGCCGACCGGATCCTTGCCGCACTCGTAAGGCATCAGTTTTGTGGCTGTGCGTTTACGGGGGCCGATCAATTGCGTAACCAGCAGCTGGCTGATCGCAAAGCCCACCGCGACGATAAACATTATTGCGATCGGCGCATATTCGAAAAGGCTGAAATCACTCATTGAGGCCTCAAGGCAATCTAGTTCCCGGGGTGGAAAGGATGCAAAAAAACGCTCCAATTCCCCGAATAAGATTGAGAATTTTGGAACAAACTCAATCGTAAGTTAAGCGTCTATTAGTGTCAAGGCAGGCGGTTCCTGCCCTTTAGCGATTTGGGCAATAAAAAAGGGTGCGCGAAATGTACGTTGCAGATCGATTTTTATTGACCGCAAAAGCAGCCGTATGCTAAGTTTTATTTAGCAGATCTCCTAAAACTGCGTCTGCGCTTCACGCCTTTTTAATCAAATACTGTGATCACTGGGTTTAATACAGATATCGAGCACGACGGTATAACGTACCACGTTCAAACCGAAGACAAGGGACTTGCTACGCCTATAATTCTATCGCTGGTTTACAACCGCGGAACGATACTCGCAAGCAAGCGGTCGCCCTACGACGATCTCATCGGTGACGAACTTGACGAAACGGTGCTGGCCGAGCGACTTCAGCGTCAACACAAGCTGATGTGCGCAGCCGTGCGCGCAGGACGAATCGAAGATCTCAAAAAGATGACCGAGGCAAATCGCAAGTCCTCGGCAAAAAGCGAGCCCAAGAAGGCAAGAAAAGACAAGAAGGCGGAAGAAAGCACGACCGAGGCGAAGCCGAGAAAGGCAACAGGTTCAGTGGCCGCCCCAGCTGATACTGATGCTGAAACGGACGCTCCGATCCCAATGCCGGCGGCAAGCACAAGCCTGATCGACGAGTTCGTGACGCCTGTTCAGTTTTTCGCAAATTTCGACAAGTTTAATGCGGATGAAGTTTTGCCGGTTGAAGCCGTCCAGATAATGAGCGACCTCGCGGGGGAATCGCGGCCGGAACACAACAACCTCAACGCTGAGATCATCGGAGTTTCCAAATTCAAAGGCGGCGATCAAAACACGGTTTGCATAATGGTTTCGCGCGGCAGCTCACACAAGGTGATCCCGAATGCCGAAATCCTTGTAAAAGTGATCGGTTCGGAGTTCAAGCCGCGTGTTTTTCACTCAAAGACAGATCAGAACGGCCTGGCAAATATAAAAATTAAGGTGCCGAACTTCCAGTCAGGCAGGGCTGAATTCGTCGTAAGCGTTCGCAGTGACGCCGAAGAGATCGAATTGCGTCGCGCCGTTGCGAAAGGCTAAGAGCCTCAGTTGAAATTCACCGGACAGTGAGCGAAAATTGTCATTGGAAAAATGACGATTGTAATAAACGGCGATTCGAAAGAAGTACCGAACGGATTGAATCTTGAGGGAGTTCTCGAATTTTTCTCCCTGCCCTCGCAGCGTGTTGCGGTGGAGTTGAATAAAACGGTCATCCCCCGACGCGAATGGACGACAACGACTGTTGCCGAGAGCGATAAGATCGAGGTTATACATTTCGTCGGCGGAGGATAAATCGATTGCGGATTTGGATTGCGGAATGCGGATCGGGGAGAAATCCCCGATCCGTTTTTCTGTGCCCTCTTTGCGTTCTTTGCGGCTTTGCGTGAAAATTGTTTTATAAATATGTCAGACAAGTTTTTATTAGCAGGTAAGGAATTTTCCTCGCGTCTTATTATCGGTACTGGTAAATATCGCTCATATTCTGAGATGCAGTTGGCGCACAAGGCGTCCGGAGCCGAGATGGTTACGGTTGCCGTAAACCGCGTGCCCCTTGACGGCAAAACCGAATCGTTTCTCGATCACCTTGACAGGCAAATGCAGATATTGCCGAACACTGCGGGATGTTACGATGCCGAACACGCCGTTCGTACGGCGCGGCTGGCCCGAGAGGCGCTCGAAACCGATTGGCTAAAGCTTGAGGTGATCGGTGACAAAGTAACGCTGCTGCCTGATAACGAGCAAACGCTGGAAGCTGCGAAAGTTCTTGTTAAGGAAGGCTTCATCGTGCTGCCGTATTTTTCTGATGATCTTATAATGGCAAGAAAGCTGCTTGATATTGGCTGTCCTGCGGTCATGCCGCTAGCCGCCCCGATCGGTTCAGGATTAGGTGTGCAAAATCCTGCAAATCTTAAGATAATGCGCGAGCAGTTGCCGGACGCAACAATAATCGTTGATGCCGGCGTAGGCGTTCCGTCTGACGCGGCTGTTGCGATGGAGCTAGGCGCGGATGCGATTCTCATGAATACTGCCATAGCCGAGGCACGCGATCCCGAACAAATGGCGACCGCGATGAATCTCGCCGTCCAGGCCGGCAGACTCGCATATCTCTCGGGACGGATGCCGAAACGCCTTTATGCGTCGGCGTCGAGTCCTATCGAAGGAGCAATTCGATAAGATCTGCTGTTTAATATTTAATTGATAATTGGTTAATTAAGGACAGACAAATTTCAAATATCAAAATCCGCAACAACCGGTAAGTGGTCCGACGCAAGCAGCGCAGTTTTGCTTCTGTGAAGGAACGCGTTAGTGAGTTTGATATCGGAGTCGAAATAGACGTGGTCAAGGTGAACGAGTGGCATTATTCCCGGATATGTGCGGTTTTTCCCGAGGTGAAGCCTGGCATCGACACTGTTAAAATTTGCCTTAAAAAGCCGCGTAGTTAAGCCGGTCGTCCATTCATTGAAATCACCCGCGATCAGCCGGTTTTTCGGCTCGCTATGCGAGTCGAAAATGTGCTCTTGCAGCAGCCGGTGCACCTGCTTTCGGCGTTCGAAAAAAGAAGTTCCCATGTGGACGTTGAAAAATTGCAATTGCGTGGGACCGGTGTCAATATCGGTCCAGAGACAGCCTCGGGCCTCATATTTTTTAACCGTGATGTCGTAATTTGCCGAATCCGCGATCTTGAATCGTGTAAACGTTGCATTGCCGTAATCGCCGCCGCGTATTTGCCGGTTTTCGCCGAGCCGGAAGTCCATGCCTAATTCCTCTGCAATAAACTCCGCCTGGTGGTCGCGCCGATTCGGCCGCGAATGACAAAGGACTTCCTGCAGCGCGATAACATCGGCATCGATCTCCTTCAGAACCTCCACGATTCGTTCAGGCGACGATCGTCGATCAAGGCCGACGCATTTGTGAATGTTGTATGTCGCAATTCGGAAGGAGTTCATCAATGGTCCCGATAATTTCGAAGTGCTTTGATTAATGTCGGAACGCCGAGCAGCAGTAGAACGACAACAAGCGGCACGGACGCCCCACGCGGAAAGATCGTCAGCAGAAGCGCGTATAAGACCAAAATGCCGCCCGCGATAAACAACAAACGCGATTCAGCCGGCCCGAGCGGGGCCTTTTTTGCAATTGCCGAACTGATCGACGTTGCGGCGTTTATTGCGCCGGCGGTTGCCTTTCGGACACTTCCGCCTCGTTTACGGCCTTCGTGTTTCTCGACCGGCTTTGCCTTTTTGAAATTATTCGTCAGAACGATCTCCGTCGCATTGCCGAGATCGTTGAGAAACATTTCATTCATTTCTCGTCCAAAGTCTTCGTCCTGGATAAAGACGTCGAGTTCGTAATTTCCAAACCAGCTTGCGATATTTAGGTTGCTCGAACCGACGCGCGAGAAGCGGCCGTCGAAAACAGCGGTTTTCGCGTGAACCATGGGACCGTTCCACTCGAAAACCCGCACGCCTGCTTCGAGCAGCGGACGATAGGTTGAACGCGTGGTGTCCCTTATGATCGGGATGTCGGTCGATTGCGGCACGAGGATGCGAACGTCAACGCCGTCCGCCGCAGCGTCTTTCAGAGATTGTAAGTAAGACGGAAGGCCGACGAAATATGCGTCGGTCAGCCACATCGTCTCCTGAGCGGTTGCCGCGAGTACCTGATCGATCCGGTATATGTGCGCCGCAGAAGGGACGCTTTGTACGACCCTGATGCCAATGCCGTCCGGCTGCTTTTTGACGTGGTGGCCGTTATCCGCCGAAATATCCAGCGGCGTTCCCATAGTTGCCCAAACCTCGGCGAATGCTTCTTCGACGTCCTTCGCGGCCGGTCCGACAATACCGACTCCGGTATCGCGCCACGGTTCGATGTTCTTTTCTTTATTGCCGACCCAATCCTTTCCGACGCAGAGCCCGCTGACAAACGCAGTTTTCCCATCGACGACCATCGATTTGCGGTGATCGCGGCTAAAAAAACCGAGCGGATCAGCGAATTTCGGTGGATTATAACAGCGTACCTCGACGCCGTTTTGCCTCAAACGCCGCCAGTAGCTTCGCGACGTCGCTCCGACGCCGCCCATCCAGTCATAGATGAGTTTTACCTCAACACCGGAGCGTGCTTTCTTTATTAACGCTTCCGCAAATAGCTCGCCTTGCTCGTCCTCGTGGATGATATAACTCTCAAACAGAATTCGCCTTTCCGCATTCTTTATTGCTTCAAGCCATGCAGGATAATTCTCCGTCGCATCGACCAGCAAACGAACATCATTGCCGGCGACAAGCCGCGCACCGGTGACACGAGTGATCGTGTCGTCAACAAATTCCTTTGTGATCGCGGCCTGTTCAGGATTATATCGCGTGATCGTATTCGCGCTCATTAGTCAGTCGTGCTTTAAATAATTATACAATATTACGGACCGGCCTTTTTTCTGCGTTGGTCGTATAAAATAGTTCGGGTCGTTTTTATGAAGGTGAATGTATTATTTTTTGGCGTGACGGCGGACATTGTCGGGAAACGAGAAATTGAATTGCCTCTGCAGACGCCGATCCGATCGGGGGAAGTTTTTCGTCAGATCACAGACCGCTATCCACAACTGAACGAGCACCGCTTGTTATTCGCATTTAATCAGGAATACTCGAGTGGGAATGAAATGGTCAACGATGGCGACGAGCTGGCGGTTTTCAGCGCGGTGTCTGGCGGATAGTCGTTTTACAGTTCGTTCGGTGTGAATTGACCAGACATAAGGATCATAGTTTACCAATGGAAGATATTCTCCAACTTACGACCGGCCCTCTCGATATCGGTAAATTTGCTCGTCGCGTTGTACCGCCCGAATGCGGCGCGACCGTAACGCTTGACGGCTACGTTCGCCAATTTACGAAAGGCCGCGAGACCCTTTATCTCGTTTATGAAGCGTACGAGTCGATGGCGCTAAAGGAAATGGAAAAGCTTGCCGCTGCTGCTCACGAGCAGTTCGAAATCGCGCACGTCTCTATCGTTCACCGTATTGGCCGGTTGGAGATCGGCGAAACGAGCGTCGTTATTGCTGTTGCCGCACCGCACCGAAAAGCGGCCTTTGCCGCATGCGAATGGCTGATCCGCGAACTCAAACGAACCGTGCCTATCTGGAAAAAAGAAATTTACGCCGACGCCGAAGAATGGGTCGAAGGTGAAAGTACGGTAGCGAAAGATTGAAATCCTTCCCTGGTTTTGCGATAAAAATGGCGACCACAAGAGCCGCCATTCTTATATCGTCATACGGCCCGCGTTATTTTATATCCAGTTCGAAGGGCAACATCAGCATTGCCTCGCCGTTGCGCATACGATCAAACAATTCGGCATACCTGAACGCGCGTTGGGCGTCTTCGGGCAGGGCGTCAAACACGGCCTTCTGGGCCTGTTCGCTTTTTGCATCGGCCGAGCTGTCGCTGCCGAACAGTGTTTCAAAAAACGGTTTCGGTTCGGGCAGAACCACGCGACGAACGTCCTTGTCGGCCGGAAGATTTGCCAGCTGTTTAGCAACGTTGATCGCCGTTTCAAGCCCGCCAAATTCATCGACGAGCCCATTCTCTTTTGCTTGTGTCCCGGTCCATACGCGACCCTGGCCGATGGAGTTTACTTCTTCGTCCGTTTTGTTGCGTCCCTGAGCGACCTTTGGAACAAAGCTGTTGTAATAGATATTATTTGCCGACTCGACCATTTTTGCTCGTTCCTGATCGGTCCAGTGTTCGGTTTCGCGGAATATACCGGCGTTTTTCCCGCGCATTACATACTCGTTGCTGATGCCGAGCCAGTTATACAGACCCTTTACAACAGGTTTACCCATGAAAAGCCCTATCGAGCCCGTAATGGTCGATGGTTCAGCGATGATCTTATTTGCATTACACGAAATATAATAACCACCCGACGCGGCGACATCGGACATGGAGACAACGACAGGCTTTTTCTTCTTAGCGTTCTCGATCGCGTACCACATCAGATCGGACGCTAGCGCCGAACCGCCCGGCGAATCGACGCGCAGAACGATGGCCTTGATCGAATTATCCATCGTGGCCTTGTTAACGGCGTCAACGATCGTGTCAGACCCGATCATATTTCCGCCGAACGGGCTGTTACTGGAATGGCCGACATTTATCGCGCCGGAGGCAAAAATTACAGCAACGCGCTCGCCCTGGTTTAGGCCCAGCGAGTCCGACGGGATCTCGCGATAATCGGCTCCGCGAATCGTCCTAAGCTTGGCATCGCCCTGGTAACCGAGACGCTGCCGCAGCTCTTCGTAAACCTGGTCTTTGTAAAATGTATCGTCGATCAGACCGAGAGATTTTGCCTGAGTCGCGCTGTAGGGAGCGCCGTCGATCAGCGTTTTGACATCTTCCGGCGATTTATTTCGCGCCTCGGCTATAGCGCCCGTGAAGCGGTTCCAATATTCGTCCAGGACGGCGTTTATGACCTCGCGCTGGCCTTCACCCATCTCCTTTTTTGTGTACTGGTCGGGAGCGTTCTTGTATTTTGGACCGATCTGTATAACATCCGTCTCGATGCCCAGTTTATCCAGCGAACCTTTATAGAACATCGCCTCGGCCGAAAACCCGTTAACGTAGATGTCGCCCGACGGCGGCAGGAATATCTTGTCAGCGGCCGTCGCGATGTAGTATTCGCGGTTCGAGCCGATCTCCATATATGCATAAGCGGGTTTGCCGGAAGAGCGGTAAT
>Ga0207674_10008938_pt1 | contig 11512 bp, 34 predicted proteins | sample KBSCornC72_FD_184303 | JGI IMG/M metagenome (GOLD analysis project Ga0207674, IMG submission 184303) | Corn rhizosphere microbial communities from Kellogg Biological Station, Michigan, USA - KBS Corn C7-2 (SPAdes) (version 2) | ecosystem: Host-associated > Plants > Roots > Rhizosphere > Soil ... | reverse complement strand
TTCAAGGACCTCCCCCGGGATGCCGCTCAGGCGCTTCTCCAGAGCCTCAGCGGTGGCCGCGGTCGCCCCAAGATGGTGATCAAGGAAGATGCCGAGATGAACAGCTGAGGAGTCTCGCTCCGAACAGGGTAGGAAACTACCCTGTTCCCATTTGTCTTTTAACTTGTCTACAGTATAACGGGGCCTGGAGAAACTCGCAATCTAAAGATGTAACAAGGCGTAAGTCGATGTCAACTATTTTGACAGATATCCAATAAACAGGTATACTGCATATTCCACAACAAAGGAGGTCCAGATGTCAATCAAGGATGTGGCAGAAGCCCTTGAACGCGTTCAGAATCGCATCAAGGAGCACGCGGGCGATTACTCCCTTTGTTCCCGGCTGTCAATCATTGAGTTCGCCAGCACTCTTCATTGGTGGCTCGAAAAGGAATGCCCGATCGAGTTCGGAACGGCTCTCGACTGCCTGCATACAAAATCCCCGTTGGTAGCCAACTACCTTCTGACGGAACTCTTCAAGGAATTGGGCTGCAAGGAACGCGGGGACCTTGACGCCCACCTGCTCTGCAAGGCGTAACTAGATGTAACAACGCCTTGACAGGATTGGTTCCAGCTTGCATAATACAAGCATGGACAACACAAACAAGGTAGCAGAGGCATTGATTGCTCGGGGCGAAGAGCTCATTGCCAAGACTGCTGCGCTGAGACAGTGGTGTCTGGATAATTACACCAGGGGCGCAGACACCATGGTCGAGTGTTGGGATGATGCAGATTTCCACGATCTGCTGGTCGAGCAAGACTTCAACGTGGAGAAATCCAAAGAGGTTCTGGAACGGGTGGCATCGGTCTATCGCGACCGGCAGGCAGACGCCGCCCACCATGCACACGAGCGCCACGATTATTGATCGTGCCGCCCCTGATTGTCAGAGGTACCGACTACCTCGGCGTAGATCGGTGGCTTGCGACTTCATATCCCCTCGGCATACACCTGGTGCTGCTAGGGGAAGAGGTCCCGGATATTGCAGGAAAATCGTATAAAATAGACGGCTGCATAGCCCCTACAGGGCCCGTGTGCCCCGGGTTCGTGCTCGTCAGTACCCCTGCCCCCAGAAAGAGCCTACGGCTATCAAAACCGGTCGATGGCCGAATACCCCTAACCCAATTCCCAACCTTGCGTTGGATCTAGGAGGCATGATGCTCTATCTCTACGGCATTCTGATTGCACTCGGCACCATCTCGGTGTTCTATGCTAACGCCAAACGTGCATGGCGTCTAGCCACACTGGGCGGATTTCTGATTGGTGTCGGCATTCATCCTCTGCTGTCTTATTTGTAACAGTGGTTGACGGAAAGTTCCTACGACGACATAATACTTACATCAACAACGCGCTAAGGAGCACAGCATGAGCCTCAAGACCATCGTCGCCGAACACAACCGCATGGATTCGATGTTCTTCGGCGGCAAGGACCAGTGGTCCGAGAAGCCCACTGCCGAGCAGGCCCAGGTGATGTTCGCCCGCATCGACAGCAACCTGTCGCCGGAGGTCATCTACATGGACGGCGAGCGCCGTGGTGCTGCTGCCAAGAAGTTCGAGGCCACCCAGCGTGCCGCGCTCAAGGACCTGGAGTCCCTGGGCTTCAAGCCCGTCGAGAAGATGTACAACGTGTAAGTTCTGTAACAGTGCTTGACGGAATGTTCCGTCGGGCACATAATACAGGCATCGCAACAAGGAGTAAACAGAATGGACACGCAAAAGGTTGCCGAGCTGATCAAGGAATCGGTCGAAAACATGGGCGACGAGGGCGTGTCCTTCTACAACGGCTACAGCGGCCGGGGCATGTACGGGCGCAAGTGCGTTGGCATCACGGGCGACATGCAGGGCTGCATGCGCGTCGTTGGCGAGACGCTGAAGTACGTGCATGAGGTTGCCGAAGAAGACGGCATGAGTTTCGATTGCGTGGTCGACGCGCTGATGGCCTTTATGCAGGACAGCATGGGTCGCGACATCATCATCTACTGGCCGGACATCGAGGCCCTGGCCGAAGACGCTGCGAACGACGAGTAAGAGCTCCTCGTGGGGCGCCTAATCCTTGTCTCCGGGCGCCCCTTTGTGAAGCAGGTAGGTGCTACCGAGAACAGAGAAAGCCCCCCGGCTAGGTCTCTGCCGTAAGTAGCTAAGTGGGTACAGCCTGCCTGCTTCTTTTTTCTGGTTTAGGTTCTGTAGATGAATTCCGCAGATAAAACCTAGGACCAGATTTGGTTTTGAGTGCAAGTGTAACAGTGGTAGACACCATTGTCTGTTGGACGCATAATACAAACATCAACAGCGCAACAGAGGAGCACATCATGCAACACCCCTTCAGCGTCAAGCTCACCTACAAAGCCAAGAAGGGCAACTTCCCGGCCATGCGTGGAGAGATCTACGAGCGCATCCCGAAAGTCGGGGAAGTGCTCATCGGGACCTTCTCCCGTGGCCCGACCGTGGACCATTTCGTCCCGCCCATCACCTACAAGTTCCGTACCGATGCTGCCCGCAATCGCTTCGACGACTTCGCCGACAGCCTCAGCATCGAGGAAACCATCGAAGCCCTTGTGTAAAGATGTAACAAAGGGTTGACTGGAAACGGCAACCCTTGTACTATACAAGCATCACAACACCGGAGCAGACATGCACGCTCAAATCAAGTACGTCATCGACCACCTGAAGTTCAAGCACGGCAAGATCTACGTGGACCTGAGTGCTGGTCAACATACGCCGCTGGGCAGGATCATTGGCAAGATCTACAACACCAATGTCCTGCACTGCCTGGAGAAGGATGTGGAGTGCTTCGGCTGCCCCTACACCGGCGGGCAGCACAAGCTCGAGCTGGTGTGCAGGCCTCTCGACGCCATCGAGATGGTCGAGCTCATCAAGGAAGAAGCACTCGCCAAGTTTACGCTCACCCCGGATGAGTGTCAAGTGGCACACGAGCTCAGTTACATCTCGCAAGAAATCCACGTCCTGCGTAAGCAGATGTAACAGGCGTTGACGCGTTGGGCTCCTGGCAGCACAATAAGAACATCGCAGCAAGGGGTTCAACATGCAACAGCTCAACGTCGCCCAAATCAACTCCGCCCTGTTCGGCCACAATCTGCGTGCCAAGCGCCTGTCAGCGGACATCAGCGACATTGGTGGTGGCCAGCCCTTCCAGCCCCTGTACAAGGGTATGCCCGACGTCGGCTTTGCCCTGCGCAACCCCGTTACGGGGAACGTGACGCGCTGGCGTGTTGCGGGCGAGCTGCGCAGCAACGACGCGGACAACGAGCTTCAAGGCTGGTGCCTGGTGCCCACGCCGGAGAGCATCGAACGGCAGCCCATCCTGGAGGGCTACTGCATGACCGTGTTCAACGACTAAGATGTAACAGTGCTTGACGGAGCATTTCGTTGAGCACATAATAGAAAACATCAACACAGCGAGGTAAGCACCATGCACAAGTTTCCCGGTTCCATCCGTGTCAAGGTCCAGGTCAAGGGTCTGCCCGATGCGATCCAGACGTGCCTCAAGCACAAGGCAACGCCCGAGCTGACCGTCGACTTTCTGAACAAGACGGCCCGCCGGCAGGGGCTCTCGACGGTCTACACCCTGGCCACCGAGGAAGAGTACCAGGCCTACCGCGAGAGCATCAAGGTGTAAGGAGATGTAACAGTGCTTGACCCCTCCGGGGGTTGAGCACATAATGGTCTCCTGTTCGAACTAAGGAGGGGATGGACGTCGAGGGCCACCTACCAAACCGGCGGTCAGAGAAGATGTAACAGTGGTTGACTGGAAGACTTCCTGGACGCATAATAAGAACATAGCAACAAGGAGCGCACGATGAAGAAGTTCAGCAAAGATTTCATCCAGGCCATCCACGACACCTGGCAAGCCATCGGTTCCGACCTGATGGAGGCGTGCGCCTGCTGCGGCGAAGAACTGGACAACGAGAGCGCCGTCGAAGGGTGCATCGATGCTGACCGTATTGTAACATACGGTGGGGAGAAGGGCAAGGCCGCACAGGACGAGTTCCGTGCGAGAATGCACGAAATCGGTTACCGCCCGGCGCTGCTCGAAGCCATGCACAGCCTCCCCTACCCGCTGGCCTGAAGATGTAACAGTGGCAGAAAGTCCTTGACTGGACGCCACTTGTGGATGCATAATAAGAACATCGCAACAAGGAGCACAGCATGCCCGATCCCCAGTTCATCAGCCTGAGCGACGCTGAACTCATCGAACTGATTGCGTTCCTGCGCAACCGGCCCGGCGGTGTTGGCCCGATGGCTGGCCAGCTCCAGGATGCCTACGCTGAATTGTTCCGTCGGCAATACTGTTCCTGAGAGGTTGACATGGAAGTCAATGGTGTGTATGGGCTCCCGTACGAGCCCAAATCCGATCCGTCGGAAGAAATTGCCGTCAAGTGGGATGATCTGGACGAGGAGTATGTTATACTCACTCGTAACGGCCTGCAAGAGGAGTTTCTCCACGAGGACGGCACCTGGCGCAAGGCCAATCCGCATGCGCTAGCAGAAGCCTGGGCGACTGTCAAGTCCATGAACCGCCGTGTGAACGAGGGCCGGAACAGACGTAAGCAGATGTAACAACATCCAAAAGACGTTGACAGGAACCCCTTCCAAGCACATAATACAGACACTGCAAACAAAGCAGCAAACGAAACGCAACGCAACTAGCAAGGAGCACATCATGTCCGCAACCCAAAGCATCCGCAAGGCAGTCAACAACAAGTTCGTCGCCATGCTGCCGCAGCTGGCTACGCTGGGCGGCAAGGGCTTCCGCCGCACGATCTTGGATTGGTCGGTGGAGGAACTCAAGATCACGATGGCCGCTGCTGCAACGCACTACAACCACGCGTTCAAGCGCATCAAGGAATCCGAGCCCGAGCTGGTCGTCGGCCTGGGCCGCCCGGAAGGCAAGAACAACGGTGGCCGCAAGAAGAAGCCCGTCGAGGGTGCTGTTGCCCCGGCTGCGCCCCTGCTGCTGACCTACACGCCGCCGGCGATGAACGACGCTGCTCCGCCCGAGGGCGTTGACCTCAGCGCGCTGCTGCAGAAGCCCGCTGCGCCCCTGCTGCCCGAAGCGCCGGTCGAGCCCCAGACGTTCACCGTCGTGCGCGTCAAGGACGGCGCTGAAGTGGGCACGGGGCTGTCCAAGGAAGAGGCCGAGGCGATGATCGCCAAGGCTGCTGCTGGCAAGAAGGCCAAGCTGGCGATCAAGGAGTAAACCTTAAACGGACTTGCTTGTCAAGTCCTGTTACATTCTCCAAAAGGATGTAACAGGCGTTGACAGGAACTCTTCCTGGAAGCATAATACAAACATCGCGCAACTAGGAGCATGTGATGGCAAAGACCGTCGGCAAGATCACCATCGACAACGGTTCCATCCAGGTGGAGGGCAAGGAGGTCGGGCGGGTTGACCAGGAACTCAAGTTCGGTTATCACCCGGCTGTCAAGCTCTCCGTTGGCAAGAAGATCGAGTGGTTCGAGCTCGACACGGAGAAACTGATTGACAAGGTCTTCGCCAAGGCGGCTGAGTTCATCGGCTAGGCAAGATGTAACAGGTGTTGACAGAAGCACCCATCCAGCACATAATGTAGACACTGCAACAAAGCAGTGACGCAAAAGGAAACGAAATGACCGTGATCGCCAACACCATGTATTTCCGCGTGACGGAGCAGAAGACCCCCTCGGGCAAGACGGTGGGCTGGAACATCCTCGGCGGGTTCGACCCCAAGCTGGTGTTCGCCACTGCGGCCTACAAGGAGTCCTGCACCGACAACGCGACGACGGGCGAGATCGATTTCATCGTGGCCAAGATGGCCAAGCACGGCAACGCGGCCAGCACCTCCAACGTGACCTCCAGCGGCATGCTGAAGAAGATCGCCAAGAACGACGAGCGCATGGCGTTCGCGTTCGCCTAAGGGCAGATGTAACAGGGGTTTCGTCAACCCCTGTTTCTGCTACACTTGTGGCTTAACAAGCAAGGAAGCACATGATCACCAAATTCACACAAGGGCCCGCGGTCACCATCAGTCTGACCCTCGAGATGCTGGCCCTGCTCCAGCGTGCTGCCCGTGGCGATTATCACGCCACCGAGGAGGAATGTCAAGCTCTGATTTCCTTCCAGCAGTGCGCTGTCCAGACTCTCGCCTACTGCGTCGACCACCCGCACGACCGCCAGGTGGTGCACGGCTTCTGCGTCTAGATGTAACAGTGGTTGACGGAAAGTTCCGTTGGCCACATAATAAAGACACTGAAACAAAGGAGAAGATGATGCTGATCAAGATCCTCATCCTGTGGCCCGTGCTGATGGCAGTGGCCCTGACGTTCATGGCAGGCGCGTCCCGCGTCAGTGAGCGCTGAGATGATCAGCGTCTACCTCGTCGACGGCAACACCCGCTTGCACCTGCCCAGCAGCGAGTGGGGCAAGCAGGTGCTCCAGAAATTGGAACAGCAGCGGCACACGGTTGTCAACCAGGGCGAGTTCAACGGCATCGACGACCGCAGCCAGCTGGAACTGGCCCGCCGGGACATCCTGCTGCACCACACGGGGCTCTAGCATGAACCTCCCCGGCGATAACAGAACCTACGCTCCGCGTCAAGAGGCCGAGCTGGCCACCCAGGACACCCTGCCGGCAGCCAAGCCGCTGCCCATCCTCAAGCTGATCCCCGAGCGCCAGTACCACATTCCGGCTGCGCACGCTGACCAGTCGGGGTTCATGATCGGTGACGCGAGGTTGTAACAGTCGTTGACAAGACGGCAGCCAACCAGCATAATACACACATCAACAACGCAGAGGCAACATGCTCTACTTCCTGATCTCCTACGAAGGTGTCCGCGACAGCGAGACGGTGTGCGACGCGGTGGACGCCCTGGGCGAGCAGGTGATCGAGTGCTTCGATGCCAGCCATGTGGACGGTAGCGAGGTCGTGGCCGTCGCAGTGGAAGCCGAAGCCAAGGATGAGGCCAAGTGGAAGAAGGCCATCCAGAACGCCACGTGGAGCGTCAACGGGGGCCTGTCTGCCGACGTTCGCACGCTCAACGAAGACCAGTACGACGAGTTCTGCTAAAAAGGCGTTGACAGGAACAGCGCCAACCAGCATAATACACACATCAACAACGCACAAGGAAGCAAGATGAAAGTCCGCAAGCAAGGCAAGATCCGCACCGCACACCTGGTCATCAACGCCAAGTGGTCCCTGCGCATCGCGGCACTCCTGACTCCGACGGCCGCCGAAGAGGCCGAGCGCACTGCCAAGCTCCGCGCCCAGTGGGACGAGCTCCTGGCCAAGATGGACAAGGCCGACCTGGTGGAGCCGAACCCCGAGGGCGAGAACCACACCACTGCGACGTGGTACAACGTGGCCAAGAAGTCAACCGGTCAGATCGTCGGTACCTTCAGCACCCTCGAGGCGGCCCAGGGCGAGATCGACAAGGCCAAGCGCCAGAAGAAGGCCGCACTGGTCCTCGCCTAAAGAGGTTGACAGGAACACATCCTGGCAGCACAATACATTCATCAACAACGCATCCAACAGGAGAGCAAGATGTACATTCCCGAGAACAAGCGCACCACCGTCACCGTCGACGAGCGCCGCAAGGTCTTCGTGCTGGCCAAGAGCCGCAACGCCAAGGATCGTGCCAAGCTGCCCGACGAGGCGTTCATCCGTCAACAGCTGAAGTCCAGCATGGGCTACGGCCCCAAGGACAGCGCCCCGGACAGCATCAAGTCGGTGGCCAAGGAGATGGCCCAGAAGATCCTGGCCGAAGCCAAGGCAGCCGCTGACGCCGCCAAGGCCAAGGAGAAGGCCACCACCAGCGAGGAGGCCAAGGCCCCCAAGGGCTGGGACAAGGTCGAAGGCGGCGTGGAAGTCACAGCCTAACACCAACTCCACCCAACTGTCAACCACTGTCAAACAACAGACAGTGGTTGACTCACGAGTGCTCTGGAGGTATACTGTGGTCATGAAGATCCTTGCCGCCATATTCCTCGCGTTCGCCATAGCTGGCCTCAAGGGCCACTACGAGGTGACCGCCATCAGCATCACGATGCTCTTCCTGCTGCGCCATGCCGACAAGGTGTTCGCCCAACAGGACAAGGAGTGGAGGGAGAGCCGCATCATCGTCCCAGGCCGCATCGAGGAAGAGCTGGAGGAACAGAGCTGCTCCTTCATGTAAGCAGATGTAACAATGCTTGGCAGTTGGAGGGACTGGACGCATAATACATTCATAGCGCAAACAACAGAGGAGCACGCTATGGATACAAAGGCAATGCGGAAGGTGGCCCACGCGGTGGCGGCAGAGCTTGGGGTCAAGCTGGGCAAGGGCTGGACTGACACGGCAGTCAACGGCGACAAGCGGGTGGCATGGCGGCTGTGGGGCAAGGATGCCGCGGACAAGGCGGACAAGGTGGCCAAGCGGCTCCGGACCAAGGTGCCCTACAGCATTATGGTGCGGCGTACCAGCCCGGACGGCAAGGGCGCCCCGTACGCTGGTGGCGAATACATCCGGGTGCGGGTGCCGAAGTAAACGGAGGGGCCATTGCGGCCCTGTGTCAACCTCTGTTACATTTAGAGTGATAGAGGTTGACAAAGAAAGATTTTCTCTAGAATTCCAGTCAGCAGGTTAGAATGCCAAATGGTTGGCACAGAACGGACCAGGGCAAGCCGCTCACGAGAAATTTTGTCTGCCCACTATGGGCCTCCATCATTATGCAACCATACCAATCCAAAGTCAAGAAAACACTAGAACAATTACGAATGCAAATTGAAGAATATGGTACCCCAAGGCCCGCGCCATCCAATGCGGTCTGCCTTAGAAATCTTGCAATCATTTCCAACTCTGTTACACAATTATCTGTATGGTACTCTGATATTGAGGTATGGTGCAATCAAAAATGTAAAGGCGAGTGGTACTGGGGGTGGTTCACGTATACAGTAGAAAACAATGACTTCACCGCTCACATATACTTCGATAATATGGAAGATGCTACATTGTTTAAACTTTCTTTTCCGGTGTAAACACAATGGGTGACATCGTAGGAACTTTCAAGGGCAATAGTTATGGACGATATGGGACACATTGAATACCATGTCCTAGGACAGATCGACCGTCAGGGGATAGGCGTGCCCTTTGTGTTTAGAAGTGAGAAATACTTCAAGCGTATAGTTGAATGGTGTGAACAGAATATAGGCCCTCATCGCTATGGATGGTATATACACACTACGGACGATGAATACTATCAAGGTAACGTTAGTAACATACCGGAACATATAGCAATTACGAATGCTCAAGATGCAACTGTGTTGAAGCTTGCGTTTCCTGACGTTTATATGGTACACTCTATTACATATGGAAACTTCAACAACTTACCAAATCCTGACTTACGTTAATATCGAAGGGGCATGGGAACCCTTTCATCATGATATACCTGCTAAGACTGAGCAAGGGCGTATTGGCGAATGGCTTTTAAATAATGTTGGACCAATGGGTAATGCTAGATTCCCAGTAGATGGATGGAAGTGGGCATGGTCACTTTCAACTGCAAAGCTTGATATGCCAGTCGGTGTTTACTTTGTTGATAAAGAAGATGCGACTGCCTTTATGTTGAAGTATGCTGGTCTAGCACGAATGCATGGTAGATAAAATGAAATGGCCGTTTGACAAATACCACTGGTTTGATGTAGCACGGCGGGATGCTGCCGAAGGGTGGATTCTGCATGCAGCTAAACTCGCAGCCTATGAAGCATGGTGCATAGAGAATATGGGAAACAGAAGGTTGAATGGCCCTTGGGTTATCCTTGACAGTAACGACCGTCCGTTGCATCCTAACCGCTCTTATAACGTGCAGAACTTTTTTAGCATTGGTATTGAAGATCCTGAATTAGCAGTGTTGTTTAGATTGAAGTTTAATAAATGAGTATCCGCATTGAACCAAAGCTGTATGAGAATGAAAAGATAACCGATTACATGATGCGATTGGCCGCAGTTAGAAATTGGTGTTCTGAAAATTTACACCACCGCAAGGGTGGGCAGTGGGACGTACTGGATATAAATTTGGAATCTATACGTGGCGGCGGTTCTATACTTGATGTTTGTTACTTTGAATTTGCTGACCCCGAGGTTGCTTCCCTTGTTGCATTAAAGTTTGGATTATGATTCGTGCTGATACAAGAGTTCTTCCTAATGAGGAACTTAATAGCTGGCTAAAGCGGATGAACGACATCTGCGATTGGTGTGAGGATAATCTGAAAGATTATGAATGGGATGTCTATGACAAGCATGATGTCTCGGCGAAGAATTCGAGCTTGTGGCTGTTTGCTTACTTTGAATTTCTAAAGAAAGAACACGCTACTTTGGTTGCTCTAAAGTTTGGATTATGACTCGCGTAAAGATAAAAAAGGGAAAAAGAAACTTCGGTGAATTTGTCGCATTAGTCCGTAATGTTGATGCCTGGTGTGAGGAAAATTTGCAGGATGATGAATGGGATATTCTGAGTGCAGAACTTGATTCTGTTAAGAAAGGAAAAATTCTGATCTTCTATGCTTATTATGAATTTAAGGATCCGGAAGTTGCTACACTGATGTCTGTAAAGTTTGGATTATGATAAGACTAAAAGCAAAAGGACTTCCTGGAGAAAACTTTGGCAAGCATGCCAGACGATTAATAAACATCGAAGATTGGTGCAGAGAGAATTTAAAAGATGACGAGTGGGACATACTTAACGAAAGCTTTGTTTCGTTAAAGCGTCCGAACGATAATTCCTTCCTGTTTAGTTACTTTGAGTTTAAGGACAAAGAGATTGTTTCTCTAATTGCTTTGAAGTTTGGCTTATGATTCGCATTAGAAATAAAAGGCGGCCAGAAGAAAACGTTTTGGATTTTATGAGCAGGTTGGCCCGAATTGAGCGATGGTGTACAGATAATTTAGAAGACGAAGATTGGAACATATTGAATATAAATTTGGATTCGGTAAAAGAGGATAATGGAAGTATTCTACGGTTTACCTATTTTGAATTTAAGAATCAGGAAGATGCGGCATTTGTTAAGCTAAGATTTGGTTTATGATTTGGATACATTGCATTGAAGATACCGGTGCTGCCGAAAATAATTACAGGCTTGCAAAAATAGAACTTTGGCTGAATGATAATGTAGGAAAGCGTTGGCAAGATTGGGACTGGGCCAGAGTGTATGGATTTGTTGGCATAAAGGATTCGGAACTTGCCACTGTGTTTAAATTAAAGTTTGGTGTATGAACTGGCAGGAATATTACGCACAACCCGTGAAGCCTAACTGGCATTATATTCTATATGAATCTTGGAATCGGGAATGGGGTGCATGGTTGGAAGAGTCTGTAGGCGAACAGTGGGTGGATTATAGATTCGATGACAACGCTGGATATTTCTTTATCTGCTTTGCCAGAGAGGAAGATGCGACTGCTTTTAAATTGAAATGGAAATAATATGGGATGCAGAGTAAGAATTC
>Ga0207674_10008936_pt1 | contig 11514 bp, 10 predicted proteins | sample KBSCornC72_FD_184303 | JGI IMG/M metagenome (GOLD analysis project Ga0207674, IMG submission 184303) | Corn rhizosphere microbial communities from Kellogg Biological Station, Michigan, USA - KBS Corn C7-2 (SPAdes) (version 2) | ecosystem: Host-associated > Plants > Roots > Rhizosphere > Soil ... | reverse complement strand
GCCGCAAGGGTGGCGGGGCCTGGCCCAGCGGCGGTAAGAGCGCGAGGCTAGACGAGATGGCGATCAGGCGGGCATGGTCCGAGTGTGTGTACGTACGCGAGTGTCCGAGGGATTTAAACCCCCATAGCCATAACCTGTGACTTTGTTCGTCCGGCAGATTCGGCGGGAGGATAATCGCGGGTCAGAGACTTAGATGTGTGTCCGAGGACCGACTGCACCAAAAAGCCTATGCATGCTGGCCACTGAGTTCGTGCTTGATGGCGTTGTTCGATGATGGCGACGGACCGGGTCATCAGGTACGCACCAGGCTGCTTCGTCTGGCGTCAGGCCCCCCGGTCTGCGGAACCGTGCCGGGTGACAGCCAGTGGGTACCGTAGCGGTGCCTGCGCCCGTTCCGGCGGCCAGACCACGCGCCGCACACCGCCTTGCCATTGAGTAGTCAGCACCTGGTGCCCAACCTGGCGGCGGGTCCGGGGATCCAGTCGGAACCGCGCGAACATCGTGGTGACCTCAATGCCGCAGGCGGCGGCCAGCAGGGCGTCGTCGTCGGCGGTCCCGGCCTCGCGAAGGCATCGCGTCGCGATGACCCCGGCACCGAAGGCCTGCGCGGCGGGGTAGGGCGGGTCACTGCCAGTGCGGCGACGATAGGCGACGACGAATTCGGCGGCTGTCGGACCATCATCGGGTCGCGGCGCTGCTTCCGCCAGCCACTGCGCGGGCCCGAGCAGTCCCTCGCGGCCCCGGCCGAGCCCAGCCAGAACCTCCTCGACCCCCGCACCCACGAATCCCGCCGCACGCCAGTTTCCTGGGAGAAGCCGGCGCGCGGCGTCCACTTCGGCCGCGAATCGTCCGGAGACCAGCAGCATGTCGGCGGGATGGGCGCCGCCCGGCAGCCTTCCGCTGATAGCCCGCAGCCCAAGCCGGGTGGCTTCGTCCACGGCTCCCTGGGCCACCGCGTCACTGAACCCCGTTTCGCTGGAGAGGACGCAGAGCGTACGGACTCCGGCGTCCGCCTTCGGCACCGCTCGTATCGCCCCGTGGAAATAGGTATCCGCCGGCGCGAGGACCGTGACGAGGTTGTCCGCTGCCGGGACCCATGCCCCGCCGTGATTCCACACCAGCCTGGACGTCGCCCCTGCGACCGCCGCGGTCGGACCGCTGCCATAGGGGCCGAACAGAAGATCCGGTACCGCCTGACTGGAGCGGTTCAGCGCCGCGACCGGGTTCGGGTGAGCGTCGAAGACCGTCATCTCGATCCACGGCCGGAACCGGTCATTGTGCCAGCTCGCCCATAGTGCCAGCGCGTCCGCCCCAGCCCGGCCATAGCCGCCGAGCGAGCCGGACAGGGGAGTCACGAGGACAGCGCGCAGCATGGCCATGGCCCGGAGCGATTCTGCGGGCGGATGCCGGGAATCCCTGCCGTCACGGTCCCGTGCCCTGGGCAAGTTGGCCCGCCTGGCTGACCCCATCCCGCCGGACCCGCCAATACTCCAGTGCCCACCACACCTCGATGATGGCTTCGGTATCTGTGAGGTCGGCACCTGTTATCGACGTGTACTTCTCCAGCCGGTAACGCAGCGTGTTGCTGTGGATCAGGAGGGCGTCCGCAGCCGCCTGTATCCGACGGTGCTTGGCCAGATACATCTGAACGGACTCCAGTATGAGGTCCGCGATGGGGCTCTCTTCGAGCACTGTGGCCACGTAACGATGGAACAGTGCCGCGCCGATCTCGCTTTCCTCGATAACCGCGATCCGGACGGATAGCGATTCACGGTCCACGAGGCCGTGCTTACCGTACCGGGCCGCCACATTCAGAAGCCGCGTGCATTCGGCGAAGGCCTGCCCGAGCATGGGCAGCGGGAAAGGGCCCACGATCGCGAGCACGGTGACGTCATCGTTCACCGATGGGCGTCGGCAGGTGATGCCGGCCAGGTCTCCGTCTATCGGGCCAACCAGCGCTGGGAAGTGCTGCCCGGCGCAGGTGCGCTCGATATGACGGGTGAGGGACTCCGGCGTTCCGTCTGGGTGGCGCGCGCGGAACACCCAATGCTTGCTGTCGGGTTCGAGGCCGTATGCCGAGCCAAGGTGCGCGACCTCTGACGGAAGCAAGTTGCCGCTGAGAATGCGCTGCAGGAGCGCCATCTTCTGGCGCTCGTCGTGGCGGGCGAGATCGATGTCGATCTCGTGCCGGGCCTGCATGAGCACACCGCCCAGCCGCTCGGTCATGTCCCATAGCCGCCGCGTGCCGGCCAGGACAACGTCGGACGGCAGCCCCGCCGAGGTAGCTCGCGTGATGAACTCGTCGCGCAGCACCGACAGCACCGCCCAATAGCAGGCGAGCACATCTTCCGCGGGTACGCCCTGGATGGCCCGGCGCCGGGATGACGTGCCCTCATCTTCGGAGATGTCGGCTGGCAGCAGGTCGCGCCCGTGAAGTGTCTCGACCACGCGGAACACGTTGCGCCGGGATGACCGGTGCAGGTCCTCGTCAGGCACCTTGTCGTAGGAGGGGAATCTCCGGCACACCGCGACCTGGCGCCAGGCGAGCTCGTCCGCTGATGCCCGCAGCTCGTCCGCGATCTGACTGAGCTCGTGGAGCTGGTCAATGCTCATGCGATCACCCAGCCGAGGAAACTGGGCTCAGCCCGATAGCCCCGATAGCAGGGCTCCAGCCCGGCGCTCCCCGGCCCTCTATTGGACATATCTCCGATGTCGGCCCTGCATATTCGGAGACGTCAACATTGTGATCTGGGTCTCACACCAGGAGCATGGAAGCTGGCGGACATGCCTGATCAGCGCGCGTAGCGCGCCCCCGAGGCTGAGCAGATGGCGACGCCGAGTCAGGAGGAGAGTGAGTCATGGCCGTCCAGACCGAACATGTGCTCTTCAGGCCGGATTACCAGGCGAGCGAGCGGGCGACGACCCTGGAGCCTACGGAGCAGCAGCAGCTTTCCCATGCGTTCACCGACACGCCATCCGTGTTCCGGTTGCTGAGCACGGTCCGCAGCCGCCGGTTCGGCATGGGGTACCGGTACGAGACCGGCGAGCCGGAGACGCTGACATGGAGCCAGAACCGCACGGTCACCACCGAGCGCGGACCGCTCGCATACAAATCCGCCCAGAGCCCGCATCCGCTGGCGGAGGTGGAGGAGGCGCTGGCCGCGTGGGCGGCCTGCGGGCCGAATGGCGTGATCGCCGCGGACCTGCCGGTGACCGGCAACATGAACACCTGGCTGTGCTGGGCCGGGCGGACGATTCCCGCGCCCTGCAATGACGTGGCCGTGGACCTCGTCATCGTCAACGACCAGGGCACGTGGATCTACCGCCCGGTCGCGGAGCGTCGCGCCCCAGTTGAGATCAACGGCCCGGAAGACCAGTGGAAGGTGCTCGACTGGTACCGGGAGGGCAGGATCAAGATCTCCGACCAGCGGATCGACATCGGCGCCGACCTCGGTCCGGGCCTGGCCAACCTGACAGGACCCTGGCAGTACAACGTCAACCGGCCCGGATCGACCTGGTTCATCCCAGTGGCCGACCTCGGCTTCGAGTGGTTCAACCTGCTCATGCCGTTCTACGAGTACGACCACTTCTACCTGAGCGATCCCGAGACCGGTGAGCCTTGCGGTACCGAGGAATTCATCAAGCCGGGCATGCTCGAGGTGCCTTGTCCGGTACCGGTCTACGACCAGCTCCTGCTGATGGCGACCCCGGGACATCAGGTCGGCTGCCTGATCCAGAACCTCCGGCTCGCCGCGGAGGCGATGGGACTCGGCGCGTGGGTCTTCTGCGGCACGTTCAGCGACCTGATCCTCGGCGGCTATCCCGACGTCGCGAAGGGGATCGGCTTCAAGTACGTGGAGCGGGACCCGGCACGGAACCCGAACAAGGTGCTGACCTCCTACGGGCTGCCAGGGATCAAGGAGGCCATGGTCGTCCCGTCACCGCAGTACCCGACGCCGGAGTCGGCCACCAACGAGGTCTACGAGATGCGCTACCGTCGGGGCGCCCACTTCGCGACCGAGGACAACTGGGCGCTGCGTAACAAGGCTCCGTACAAGCCCCAGGTGATGGAGGAGATCCTCGGCCATCCGAAGATCAAGTACCAGGACTGGACGCTTGAGGCGATGCTCAGGACGGTCCGGTACATCGTGGACAAGTGGGGGGCCTGCCCGGCGTTCGTGAACCCGGTCCAGGCGCAGTTCACCGCCCAGCTCCACCACCTCGACCTTGACTTCTACCGCAAGTTCCAGGTGACGCTGCCCGGTGACGAGGAGCCGTTCGTGATCAACCCCCAGATCAAGGCTCACTTCCAGCAGTGGCACAAGGGCGAGCCGGACCCGTACGCCAACGGTAGCCGGTAGTCGCGCCCGGGGCGCGGGGGCAGCGCCAGCTCCCGCGCCTCACTGGCCGGGCAGAAGCGGAGGGCAGGCTGCATGACTGAGCAAACCGTTCGGGCCAGAGAGGACGTGCCGTTCCGAGCGTGCTGCGGCAAGCTCCGGTGGGCTCTGCTTGAGGCCATCGACTCACTGCCGGCAGGCGCTTATGTCAGCGGGCTGCGCTGGGGGCCAGCTGAGATTCCGCTGGACCTGCGGTTGGGTGACATCTCGGCAGGGGACGCGGTCGAGGCGATCCTGGACGCCGCGGAGCGGAGTCTGGGCCCCGCTGCCACCTGTTATTCGGGACGGGGGGCGCTGGTGATCGACGTCGGCAGGCCCGGGTGAACGGGCCGCCTCGCTAGCGAAGGAAAGGGGAGGAAACGGCGATGGAGTTCCTTGAGGTTGTCGGATCGCGTCGCAGCATCCGGTGGTACAAGACGTGGCAAAAAGTCCCCCGGGACAAGATCCAGCGGATTCTGGAGGTCGTCCGCCTTACCACCTGCCCGGGCAACCTGCAGCCGTGGCGGGCAATCGTCGTCGAACGCGACGAACTCGACGAGCAGACGCGAGACGGGCTGCTCGGTGCCGACAACTGGCAGGGCGCCCACACGCAGGCTCCGGTGTGGATCTACTGGTACGCCGACCCGGACAGCGCCCGGCCAGAGTCGTTTCAGGAGCGCACCATCGAGTTGACGGATGTCGGGGCGCTGCCGTACGCGTATGGCTGGAGCAAGGAGATGATCGAGGCCGCCATCCAGCGTGGCGAGGTCGTGCAGGCGGGCGGCCCGGCCATCAACGAGCTCATTCACGGCATGCCGGCCGAGGTAGGGGCCCAGGTCGCCTACGCGGAAACCGTCGGCGCCTGCGCCTGTGCCTGCCTGGCCGCGGTGAACGAGGGCCTCGGCACTAGCCTCCACATGATCGCGGCTCCGTCGAAGCAGAACCGGGTCAAGGAACTGCTTGGGGTGCCCGAGCGGGTCCTGCCCGTCTGGGTACAGCTCGTCGGCTACCCGGCGGAAGACCCGGAGGCAGGCGGGCAGCGGCCGCGCTTCCCGTTCGAGACGCTCTTCTTCGAAGGCAGCTGGGGTCGGCCGTTCCCGCGGGACGAAGAAGTCGTCAGCCAGCTAACCAAGGAACGGCTGCTGCAAGACCCGATGCCCAAGCCCGGCCGGTTCGACGAACTGAAGTTCCTGTCCCGGATGTACGGATACCCCGAATAAGCAGATAAAGGGGGCCTGGTGACCTTCGAGAAAAAACCTGATATCTACTCCTCCGTGCAACATTGGATGGAGTCAGTGAATGCCAGGCACAGGCTCTCTGACCGGGAATGGGAAGAGCGCCTTGCGGTGCTCTGGAACTTCTGCGAGAACCTGGGGAAAGATCCCGACACCATTATCAAGGAGGCTCTTGACGAGCGGGACAGCAAACTAGACTACATGCGTCATCTCAGGCGGTGGGCTAACGATCAGGCCAAGGGGCCGCAGACCACCCACGAGCTGCAGAATGTCATCCGCAGCTTCTTCATCAACAATGGTGCGCGCGTGCTGACCAAGCCATATCCGGACGTTTACGGCAGGGGAAGCTCGTAGCTGGTCAGGCCTGCCATGACGATGAACCGTTTAGCGGCACGGGAAAACGGCGAAAGAAGTTGATCGGCGATGAACGTCGGGCGTTTTCTGGCTAATGCTGCGGAGCGTGATCCCGCTAAGCCAGCGTTCGTCTGGGGAGATGAGGTGCTCTCCTACGCCCAGGCCAACACCCGCAGCGAGAGCCTCGCGGGCGCGCTGCGACGGTTCGGGCTCGCCAACGGGGATCGGGTCGGCGTGCTGATGCCCAACTGCCCCCCGTTGCTGGAGAGCATGTTCGCGACCTGGAAGGCGGGCGGGTGCGTTGTACCGCTCAACGCGAGGTTCCGGGGCAAGGAGATCGCTTATCACCTGGCCGACGCCAGGGCGCGGGCGGTGATCTTCAGCGAGGAATACCGGGATGTCATGGCCGCCATAGGCGACCGGATCCCCTCTGTGGAGCGGTTCATCTGCGTGGGTGCGCCACTGGCCGGCCAGCTTCCTTATGGCGAGCTGACCGTGGAGGGGCCCGGCCCCGGCGCGGACGCAGACGTCACGGACGAAGACCTGGCCTGGCTCTTCTATACCTCCGGAACAACAGGCCGACCGAAGGGCGCGATGCTCACGCATGGCGCCCTCACCTTCGTGTCCGTCGGATGGGTGGCCGACCTGATGTCCCTGGAGCCCGAAGATGTCGGCCTCCATGCCGCCCCGCTGACCCACGGCGCCGGCTTTCACGCTCTGGCGCTGACGCTGAAGGGGGCCTCGCAGGTACTCCTGCGGCCGCCCCGATTCGACCCGGAGAATTTCTGCGCCACGGTGCAGCGGCATCGGGTGACCAACGCATGGCTGGTACCCACGCAGATCAAGATGCTGCTCAATTACGACGGGCTCGAGAAATGGGATCTTTCCAGCCTGAAATGGATCGTCTACGGCGGTTCCCCGATGTACGTCGAGGACCTCAAGGAAGCGCTGCGGCGGATCGGGCCGGTCTTCGTCCAGATTTACGCCCAAGGCGAGACCCCGATGACCGCGACCTACCTGCGGCGCGAAGACCACCTCACGGAAGGAGAGCTCGCGGCACGGCTGGCGTCATGCGGGCGCGCCCGCTCCGGGCTGGAGCTACGCGTGCTCGGCGAGGACGACCGCGAACTGCGCCGCGGACAGACCGGCGAGATCTGCGTCCGCGGCGCCTCCGTGATGCAGGGCTACTGGGAACGGCCCGAGGCGACGTCGGAGACCCTGCGGGGCGGCTGGCTGCATACCGGGGATCTCGGCTACATGGACGACCATGGCTACGTCTACATCCTGGACCGCAGCAAGGACATGATCATCAGCGGCGGAGCGAACGTATACCCGCGTGAGGTCGAGGAAGTGCTCATACAGCATCCGGCCGTCTCCGAAGTGTGCGTCATCGGCGTGCCGCACGAGATATGGGGAGAAGCGGTCAAGGCGATCGTGGTGCCGGAGCCGGGCGCCGAGGTTACCGGTGAAGCCCTGGCCCGGTTCGTGGGCGAACGGCTGGCCGATTACAAGAAACCCCGGTCCGTGGATTTCGTCGGTGAGATTCCGAAGAACGCCTACGGGAAGGTTATCCGCCGCGAACTCAAGGCGCGCTACTGGGATCGCCAGGCGCGGATGGTCCGCTGACGGACGCCGAGGGGGTTCACCGAGTTCGTCCTGCTCCCGTTCGTCCACCACAACGCACCGATCTACCTGGCGGGCGGCGCAGAAACGCTCAAGTCCGCCAGCGTGCGGGCTAGTTCCATGGAGTTGAGCAGATCGCAGATGACCGGATTGAGACCCAGCCGCTCGACCTCGGGTACATGGGCAGAATCCGCCCTGTCCAACACGAAATACTGGACGAGGTCGGCGTAGAGCCTGGCTATACCCCCCGGTGTGTCCTCAGTTCCTCCGGCGGTGAGCAGGCCCTGGCGGGCGTTCGCATGATGAATGACGCCGGCGTCCGGCGGGCTGATCCCCAGTACCACCGGACAGACCGCTATCCGGCACCGAACCTGCCGCACGAGGTCGCTCAGCCCGTGTCGGCTGAGGATGGGGCCGATGCTGGAGACGGGGTTGCTCGGCCCGAGGATGACGGCGTCAGCATGGCGGAGAGCGTCGAGGGCGGCGGGTGATGCGGGTCCGTTCGGGACGCGTACCTTCCGGACCGGAGGATGCGCGCTCTCCCTTACGTACCACTCCTGGAAATGCAGCAGCCGGCCGTCCTGCAGCACGACGTGGGTCTCCTGTGGCTGGTCGCTGGCGGGAATCACCGTCACTCCCTGCACCCGCAGCCGCCGCGCGAGTTCACGGGTCGCCTCCGTCAGCGTCTTGCCGGAATGCAGCAGTTCGGTACGCAGAAGGTGAAAGGCGAGGTCCAGATCGCCGACATTGAACCAGGGCGGCGAGCCGAGGTCCGTGAGGGCATCACGGGTCCGGAAGGTCTCGCCGCGGCGCCCCCATCCCGCCTCCGCATTCCACAGGCCAGCGAGCGAGTAGAGGATGGCATCCATGTCCGGGCAAATGCGCAGGCCGAACCAAGTGAGGTCATCACCCGTATTGGCGATAACGCTCAGGTGGCCAGAGGCAACGGACTCGCGCAGCTCGGTGACCAGCCGGGCCCCGCCGAAGCCGCCGGAAAGAAGAACGATCCGCGGAAACACCACGTCTATCGTAGACAGCGAAAATCAATCGGTCCACCGACAGGCCGCCGCGTGCCCATTAGATGGTGAATTAAATGCGTTTCGTGGTGCGAATCCACCAAAATGGATGGAGCTATCAGGAACTGGAAGAAGTGTGGCGGGAAAGCGAGCGGCTTGGGTACGACGGGGCGTCCCTCTATGACGTTCTCGGTATCGATGGCCCCGAATGCTGGACGGCTCTGACAGCGCTTACCGCCAGGACGCGGAAGCTCGTGGCGGTTCCCCTCGTGCTGTCCAGCCCGTACCGCCACCCGGCCGTGGTGGCACGGATGGCGGCAACTCTCGACGCGATGTCTCCCGGACGGGTAATAGTCGGCCTGGGCGCGGGCGGTTCCGACGCCGACGCGGCGGCTTTCGGGGTGCAGTGGCCGCCCGCCGCACAGCGGATCGAGGCGCTGGCCGAGGCGGCACAGGTGATGCGCATCCTGTGGGGCGGCGGCGGCTCTTTCCACGGTCGCTGGTACCACCTCCGGGATGCCCCAGCCTGCCGTAGTGCCGCGCGGACGGAAGAACTGCCCATCCTGATAGGCGGACACGGTCCGCGCCTCCTGCGCACCGCGGCCCGCCATGCGGACCTCTGCAACATCGGCTTTGACCTGTCTGCCGGGGAGTGGCGCCAGCTAGGGGCGATGCTGGCGGCGTACGCACGCCAGGCGGGACGCGGGCCGGGGTCTCCGGTGCTTACCCACAACGCGACGGTCCTCCTCGGGAGCGATGAAGCCGGTTTTTCGCGGTTGGTATCGGCGTGGGCCAGCCGCCAGGGCCTGTCCGAGGAATCCGCCCGGCGGAAGCTGGAGCATTCGCTGGCCGGGACTCCTCAGCAGGTCTGTGAGCGGCTGAGGGCCCTTGAGGCCGCGGGAGTGGGCTGGGTATTCCTCCTCTTCGACGACGCACGCGATCTCGCCGGGCTGCGGCTGTTCGCTGAGACGGTCATGCCGGAGTTGTGAGGTGGCTGCCGCCGCAGGCAGCAGTGCATGTGCCGTCGTGCAAAGCTGGAATTTTCATACCGAACGGGGCCGCGGTGACTCCCGTCCTCGGTCCGGGTCTCGTCACGCTCTTGACATCCATGGCCGGCGCAGGGTGAGGATGTAGGCAAGCGCTAAGCGGTCAACTCAGCAACAGCCCTCTGGGGGATGAGGAGGCCATCATGTCTGTGACCGCGCCTTTCCCAGGAAGTGCTCCCATCACCGAGGAGGACAAGCGCCAGCTCCGGCGGTACTTCGAACAAACGCGGCCGCTCCCGCAACTGCTCGCGACGCTGCGCAGCCGCCGGGTCGGATGCGGGTACTCGATCGAAAGCGGCAAGGATGAGCACCGCAGCGCGACCGACCGGAACATCCGCCAGGAACCCGGGCCGCTCGCGTTCGCCTCCAGTCAGCCGGTCATTCCGCTCACCGAGGTCGAAGAAGCGATCGTCGCCTGGTCGGCATGCGGCCCCAACGGCATGGCGCACTGGGACATCGCCGTGCACGGCGGATTCCACGAGCTGGTCACGATCGCCGGGCGGACCGCCGCCGCACCCGGTAACTCGTTCGCCCACGACCTGCTCATCATCAAGGACCAGGGCGCCTTCATCTACAACCCCGGCGATGAGCGGGAACGCGCGGTGGAGATCCAAGGTGAAGAGGACTACCCCAAGCTTCTGTCCTGGTACCGCCGCGGGATGCGTCAGATCCTCGACCACCGGCCGGATATCGACTGGGGGCTGCGCGCGCCCGGTGCCCCGAACGCCTCGCTGTTCGGCCCTTACCAGTTCAACCTCAACCGGGACGGACAGACCTGGTTCATCCCGATCACCGACGTCGGGTGGCTGTACTTCAGCGTCATGCTGAACCTCTTCGACGCCTGGCACCTGTACTTCACCGATGATCGGACCGGGGAGCCCGCCGGCGTCGGTCCCTGGGTGAAGAAGGGCCAGCTCGAGTTCCCGGTGGCCATCAGCCAGATCGAGCAGTTCATCTTCCAGGTCGAGACCTACCCTCCCGGCTCGTACGTGCAGAACATGCGGCTGGCCGCGGAGGCGATGGGGCTCGGGAACTGGATCTTCTGCGGGTACTTCGACGACATCCTGATGGGCGCGTTCCCCGACCTCGCACGGGGGCTGGGGTTCCGGGCCGAGCCGCTGAACGAGCGTGCCCCGGCCGCATCCGGCGGGCTCAAGATCTTCGGGCTGGAAGGGATCAAGGAGGCGACCTACGTCCCGTCGCCCCGCTACCCGGACGGCCGCGCGGTGATGACCGCGATGATGGAGGAGAAGTACGGCGAGGGCCGCACGATGTCGCGCGGCGAGGACAACTGGATGCTCCGCCACGGCGGGCCGTTCACCGCGGACACTGTCCGGGCCATCGTGAACGACCCGGCGACCCGCGTCTCCGACTGGGCGGTTGAGGCGTGTATCGCCTACGTGGACTACTGCGTCGAGCACTACGGTCAGTGCCCGGCCTACTTCAACCCGATGCAGTGCAACTTCGGCGCGGTCGTGCACCATGTCGACCCGGCGTTCTATGAACGCTACTACGACGGCTCGACGGTGACTCCCGCCATCCGGCGGCATATGCAGGAGTGGCACACGCAGGGAGTGCCCACGCAGGAGCGGCACGCGTAGGCGGGGATGGTACACCGTGCCACGCGCGCAGGGCCCGGTCGAGCAGATCGTCAGGCAGCGGGTCGCCGAGCACCCCGATGCCACCTGGCTGAAGTGGCAGGATGACGAGGTCGCCTGGCGGGACGTGCTGTCGAACGCTCAGCGGGCAGCGAACGGGCTACTCGAACTGGGTGTGCGCCTCGAGGGTGAAGTGAAAGTTGTGCGTGCGACCTTCATTGCCCAGCAATTGGCCGTCGATGGGGAAGAAATCGTGGTCGTCGTAC
>Ga0207674_10008935_pt1 | contig 11514 bp, 11 predicted proteins | sample KBSCornC72_FD_184303 | JGI IMG/M metagenome (GOLD analysis project Ga0207674, IMG submission 184303) | Corn rhizosphere microbial communities from Kellogg Biological Station, Michigan, USA - KBS Corn C7-2 (SPAdes) (version 2) | ecosystem: Host-associated > Plants > Roots > Rhizosphere > Soil ... | reverse complement strand
GGCCGCGGCCAGCCGCACCGAGGCGCGCAGGGTGACCGGCGTGTGCGCCGCTTCCATCGGCCAGACCCGCCGTTTGAGCCATTCGAGCAGCGGCATGTCGTCGGCCGATCCGCGAAAGAGCGTCTGGCAGAGATGGATGTGCGTCTGGATGAATCCCGGCAGGAGGTACCCGCCCGCGGCGTCGATGACGGTGTCGAAGCGTCCGCCGGGCTCCGGCCCCGCCGACGCAATGCGTCCATCGCGGACGACGACGGCGCCGTCGATGATGTCGAACCGATCGTTCATCGTCAGGACGGTGGCGGAGGGCAAGGGGGAGGAGGAGCTCGCCGCCGACATCCAGTTCCTGAGCCGCCTGTGGACGCAGGTGCAGAGCCGCTGCGAGACCGCCAAGGCCCCCGCGCTTCTCCACGAGGAGATGGACCTCACCTTCCGGGTGGTGCGCGACCTCTTCTCGCCCGAGGTCGACGAGTTCCTCGTCGACACCGCCGAGGGCTACGAGAAGGTCCTCCAGTACGCGAACACGCTGGTGCCCCAGCTCGCCGCGCGGGTGAAGCGCTACGAGGACAAGCTCCCCATCTTCGAGGCCACCGGCATCGAGAAGGAGATCGACAAGGCGCTCCGCCGTCGGGTGTGGCTGAAGTCGGGCGGGTACATCGTCATCGACCACACCGAGGCCCTGGTGGCCATCGACGTGAACACCGGGAAGTACGTGGGCAAGCGCGACTTCGAGGAGACCGTGCTCAAGATCAACCTGGAGGCGGCGGCGGAGGCGGTGCGCCAGATTCGCCTCCGCGATCTGGGCGGCATCATCATCCTCGACTTCATCGACATGGAGCGGGCCGAGCACCGGGAGCAGGTCTCGCGGGCGCTCACCAAGGCGCTCGCCGACGACAAGGCGCGCACCAATGTGCTGGAGATCTCCGAGCTCGGCATCGTGGAGATGACGCGCAAGCGGGCGCGCCAGGATCTCCACTCGGTCTTCTACGCCTCCTGTCCCACCTGCAAGGGGAGCGGGCACGTGAAGTCCGACGCCACCCTCGCCGCCGAGATCTTCCGCAAGATCCAGGCGCAGGCGGCCGACGCCTCCGGCGAGGAGGTGGTGGTGCGCGCGCACCCCGACGTGGCCCACCGCCTCGAGGGAGAGGAGCGCGAGGGGCGCGAGCGCCTGAGCGCCCTCATCGGCCGGAAGATCTCCGTGCAGGGGGTGCCGTCGTACCACCGCGAAGAGTATGATGTGACCTTCAGGTGACCATGACCCCCGGCGCCCTGCCGCTCATCCCCACCACCGTCTGCGGCAGCCACGGGCTTCCCGCGTGGCTGCATCTCGTGCGCGAAGCGGCGGCGGCGGGGCGGCTGGGGCCGGTGGACCTCCAGGAGTGCTACGACGACGCGGTCCGGATCGCCATGCGCGATCAGGTGGAGACCGGCGTCGACGTCATCTCGGACGGCGAGATGCGCCGGGTGACCTTCATCCGCGGCTTCTACGATCGGCTGTCCGGCATCCGCGCGCTGCCCATACCCCGCCGCATCGGCCCGCCCAACTACGACACCCACTGCCCCTACGAGGTGGTGGATCGCGTCACCGCGCCGCAGGGCCTGGGCATCGTGGACGAGTTCCGCTTCGCCCGTCCCCATGCGGAGCGGCCGATGCGGGTGGCCGTCCCCGGCCCCATCACGCTCCTGATGCCGCTGCGCCGCGGGGGGCCGTATGCCTCCGAGGACTCGCTCATCGCGGATCTCATCGAGATCGTCCACGCCGAGGTGCGGGCCCTGGTGGCCGCCGGCTGCGAGTTCGTCCAGATCGACGAGCCCAACTACGTCATGGCGGCCGGCAAGCACCGGGCGGTGAAGGGCGAGGCGGGCCCCATGGTGGAGGCGCTCAACGCCAGCCTGGAAGGCGTGCGCGTCAAGACCGCGCTGCACGTGTGCTTCGGCAACGCGCACAACAACTCCTTCGCGTCTCCCCGCCGCTACCGCGCGCTCTACCCGCGTCTCCTCGATGCCCACGTGAGCCAGTTCGTTTTCGAGTACGCGAACCGCGAGATGAGCGAGATCGAGCTCTGGAGCGAGTTTCCGTCGGACAAGGAAGTGGCGGTGGGCGTGGTGGACGTCAAGGCCTTCCGGGTGGAGACACCGGAGGAGATCGTGGACCGGGCCCGGCTGGCTCTCCGCCACATCGCGCCCGAGCGTCTCTGGCTCGTCCCCGACTGCGGACTGTGGGAAACGCCGCGCTGGGTCGGGCTCGCCAAGCTTCGCTCCATGGTCGAGGCCGCCCGCGTGCTGCGGCGCGAGCTCGGCGCGGCGTGAGCCGCCCGTCCCGCATCAGCCGGGCGAAGATCCTCGAGCAGCTGCGGCTCGCCGCCCGCAAGGGGGACCGCACCGCGCTCACCCTGGCCGCCGATCAGATGAAGACCCTGGCGTATAGCCCCCGCTACTGGGAGCGGTACCTCGATCTGCTCAGCAATCCCCTGGCGCGGCTGGTGGACCTTCTCCTGATCAAGCAGGGGGAGAAGATCGCCCGGCAAAAGGGCTGGGTGAAGCCGCGCCGCGAGCGTCCGGCCCCGGCCGCCCGGGCCGGCAAGACCGCCAAGGCCGCCAAGGCCAAGCGGCGCCGGCGCGCCCTCGCCGCCGCCGAGCAGCCTTCGCTCTTCCCGGACCTGCCCGCCTAGCCGGGGGCCGACCGCGCCCGCCGGTTGACCCCGCCGCTTGACCGCGCCCCTTGACCCCGGTGGTAGAGTACCCCCGTAGGGTATAGGGGGGAGCCATATGGGGCGGGGCGGGCGGATGGCAGTCATGCTGGGGGTGCTGGCGGCAGCCCTGGTGATCGCGTGGTCGGTGCCGCCGGTGGCGCAGGATCCGACCTACCATCGCTTCGCCGACACCCGCCCGTTCCTGGGCGTGCCCAATGGCCTCAACGTCCTGTCCAATCTCGCCTTCCTGATCGCGGGAGCGGCCGGGCTGGGGCTGGTCCTGGGCGGGAGCGGCCGCATGACGGTCGTGGACGACCGGGAGCGCTGGCCGTGGGCCGTGTTCTTCGCGGGCGTCGGCCTCACCGCCTTCGGATCCGCCTGGTATCACCTGGATCCCGGCAATGTCCGCCTGGTCTGGGACCGGTTGCCGATGACGGTGGCCTTCATGGGCCTCTTCGCCGCCATGATCGGCGAGCGCATCGGAGCTCGCGTCGGTCTCGCGCTCCTGGGCCCGCTCCTGCTGGCGGGAGCGGGCAGCGTGCTGTGGTGGCACGTGGGAGAGCAGCAGGGCCGGGGTGATCTGCGCGCGTACGGGCTCGTGCAGTTCTTCCCCATGCTGGCCATTCCTTTCCTCGCGTGGCTCTTTCCCGCGCGGTACACGCATGGCGGCTACTGGGGACTCGCGGTCCTCCTCTATGCCGCCTCCAAGGGACTGGAGATGGCGGACGCTCCCGTGCTCGCGCGGTCCGGGCTGGTGAGCGGTCACGCGCTGAAGCATCTCGCCGCCGCGGCGGCGGGCTTGGTGTTCTGCCGCATGCTCGCGATTCGCACCACTGTCCACGGAGGACGACCATGATCGACGAGGAGACGCGCGGCAAGGCGCTGGGCCGCCTGCGCCGCATCGAGGGCCAGGTCCAGGGCATCCAGCGGATGGTCGAGGAGGACAAGTACTGCGTGGACATCCTCCTCCAGCTCACCGCCGTGCAGGGCGCGGTGGAGCAGGTCCAGAAGCTCCTGCTCGCCCGGCACATCAGCTCGTGCGTCACCGATGCCATCCGCTCCGGCAACGGGCGCGATCGGCAGAAGAAGATGGACGAGCTGCTGGACGTGTTCTCCCGCTTCGGCGGGCGCTAGAGGACGCCATGGCCACCGCCGAGAAGACCCGGGTCGACCTTCCCGTCAAGGGGATGCACTGCGCGGCGTGCGTGGGCAAGGTCGAGCGCGCGCTCCAGGGCGTGCCGGGCGTGGATCGCGCGGCAGTGAATCTCGCTACCGAGCGCGCCACCGTCTGGCTCGATCCCGCCGAGGCCGGGGTGTCCTCGCTGCGCACCGCCGTCGCCGCCGCCGGCTACACGGTGCCCGACGAGATCGCGGCCACGCCCGAGACCGCCGACCGCGAGCGGGTCGAGCGCGCGCAGGAGGACCGCCGTCTCCGGGAGCGCCTCCTCGTCGGCGTCGCGCTCTCCGTGCCGGTGCTGCTCGGCAGCATGCCCGGGATATTTCCATGGGCCCCCGAGCTCCTGAGAAATCCCTGGGTGCTGCTCGCGCTGACCACGCCGGTGCAGTTCTGGGTGGGCTGGCCCTTCCACGCCGCCTTCGTCAAGGAGCTGCGCCACCGGTCGGCGAGCATGAACACCCTCGTCTCCGTGGGCACCGGCGCGGCGTACTTCTTCAGCCTGGCCGTCACGCTCTGGCCGCATCGCTTCATGGCCACCGGCGCCATGCCCTACTACGAGGCGTCCGCGCTCCTGATCACCTTTCTCGTGCTCGGCCGCTGGCTCGAGGCGCGCGCGCGCGGCGGCGCGTCGGACGCCATCCGCCGTCTGGTGGCGCTGCAGCCCCGCACCGCCCGGGTGCTGCGCGCGGGCGGGGAGGTGGATCTGCCCATCGCCTCGGTGGCGGTGGGCGATCGGCTCCGCGTCCGGCCGGGAGAGCGCGTGGCGGTGGACGGGATCGTGGAGGACGGAGTCTCCAGCGTGGACGAGTCCATGCTCACGGGGGAGAGCCTGCCGGTGGAGAAGGGGCCGGGCTCGAGCGTGGTGGGCGGCTCGGTGAACCGCACCGGCAGCTTCTCCTTCCGCGCCACCCGCGTGGGCGCGGACACCGTGCTCGCGCGCATCATCCGGCTCGTGGAGGAGGCGCAGGGATCCAAGGCGCCCATCCAGCGTCTGGCCGACCGCGTGGCCGCCGTGTTCGTGCCCATCGTCCTCGGCGTCGCCGCGCTCACCTTCGCGGTGTGGTGGCTGTTCGGTCCCGAGCCCGCCGTCTTCCATGCCCTCGCCAGCGCGGTGGGCGTGCTGGTCATCGCCTGTCCCTGCGCGATGGGGCTGGCCACGCCCACCGCGATCATGGTCGCGACCGGGCGCGGGGCCGAGCTCGGGGTCCTGATCCGCAGCGCCGAGGCCCTCGAGGTGCTTCATCGCGCGGCGGTAGTGGTCCTCGACAAGACGGGCACCCTCACGGCGGGTCGCCCGGTGGTCACGGACGTGGTGCCGCTCTCGGGGTTCCCCGGGGCCGCGGACGAGCTGCTCGCGCTCGCCGGCGCCGCGGAGCAGGGGTCCGAGCACCCGCTGGGCGAGGCCATCGTCACCGAGGCCAAGGCGCGCGGCCTCGCCTTGCCGCCCGTCGCGGAGTTTCAAGCCGTCCCCGGCCAGGGCGTGGACGCCCGCGGTCCCGACGGCCGCGTCCTCCTCGGGAATCGCCGGCTCATGGAGTCGCGCGGGATCGAGCTGGGCTCGCTCGCGGCGCAAGCGGTGGCCCTGGCCGCCGCGGGCAAGAGCAGCGTGTTCGTCGCCTTCGGCGGCGAGCCGCTGGGCCTCATCGCGGTGGCGGATGTTCTGAAGCCCACCGCGCGGGAGGCGGTGGCCGCGCTCGCCGCCCGCGGCCTCGAGGTCGTGATGCTGACCGGCGACAGCCGGGTGGTCGCGGAGGCGGTGGCGCGCGAGGCAGGGATCAGCCGCGTGCTGGCGGAGGTACTCCCCGAGGAGAAGGCCGCCGAGGTCAGGCGTCTGCGGGAGGGTGGCCGTGTGGTCGCCATGGTGGGCGACGGCATCAACGACGCGCCGGCGCTGGCCCAGGCCGATGTCGGCATCGCCATGGGCTCGGGCACCGACGTCGCCATCGAGGCGGCCGACGTGACGCTCATGCGCGGCGACCTGCGCGGTGTGGTCACCGCCATCGATCTCTCGCGCCAGACCATCCGCGTCATCCGGCAGAATCTGGCCTGGGCCTTCGGCTACAATCTCGTCCTGGTTCCGGTGGCGGCGGGAGTGCTCTACCCGGTGGCGCGCATCCTCCTCTCGCCCGTGCTGGCGGGCGCGGCGATGGCGCTGTCGTCGGTCTCGGTGGTGCTCAATAGCTTGCGGCTCCGGCGCTTCAAGTGATCGGCTCACCGTTTCTCGAGGGCCGCGACCGCTACGAGCGGCAGACGGAGGGCTGGACCGATGCGGTCCCCTCGGACGCGCTCACCCATACCGTCCGGGTGCGGGATGACGACGCCGCGGTGGAGCTGACCGCGGTCTGCACGACGTCGCCGGGCTACGAGATCCGTGAGGCGCGCGGCGCCGCGCTGGCCGGCGCCGTCGATCCGTCGCTTCCCGCCTCGCTGCCCTTGCTGGCGGGGACCCGCATGGTGGGCGGGTTCACGCGGCGCCTCCTCGAGGTCACCGGGTCGCGTCCGGGCGCGGGGCTCTTCGTGGATGCGGGCATCGAGGTGGCCCGCCTGGCGCGCCAGGTGAGCCGCGTGCCGCGCGTGCGCGTGGAGGCACTGCCCGGAGCGGACGCGCGCGTGTTCTGGGACCTCGACATCTCGAGCTGGGTGGACTTGCCTGGCTCCTGCTTCACCTACGGCGCGCAGGGCCGCGCCCTTCTCGAGTCGCGGCCGGTGACCGCGGCGGCCACGCTCGATCTGTACTGCCCGCCCCCCGAGGCCCGCAAGGTGTTCCACCGCCGCCGCCTGCTCCGCCTCGTGCGCACCGGGCGGCGCCTCGACTGCTTTCACGCCATGCACGACAATGTCCACGGCTTCGACGTGCACTTCGAGATCGACCTCGACCGGGGCGTGATCGCGGCGGCCCACTCGGTGACGTCGCGCCTGCCCTATCGCGGGATCTGCGACGAGCCGCAGGCGCGCATCGAGACGATGGTGGGGCAGGTGGTGGACGCGGGCTTGCGGAAGCGGATCCAGACGATCCTCGGCGGCGAAGCGGGCTGCGCCCAGCTCTACGACCTCACCGCCGACCTCCTGAAGCTGCTCTCGCTCGCGTGATCGCCGCCCCGCGCCCGCTCGCGGTCATCTTCGACATGGACGGTGTGCTCCTCGACTCCGAGCCCATCGGCTACGAAGCCATGCGCCAGGTCATGACCGCGCAGGGCGCGCCCTACGACGAGGCCGAGAACGACGAGTTCGTGGGCCGCACCACCACCGAGAGCTTCCGCATCCTCCGCGAGCGCCGGAGCCTGCGCACCGGCATCGAGGAGCTGGTGCGCCAGTTCTGCGAGGCGAAGATCCGGCTCATCCACGAGAGCGCGCGGCCCTTGCCCGGCGTGCCCGACGTGCTCGAGCGGGTGCGGGCCGCCGGCTATCGGCTGGCCCTGGCCTCCTCCGCGGAGCTTCCGGTCATCGCCGCCACCGTGGATGCCCTCGGGCTCATGGGCTGCTTCGAGCTCCGCGTCTCCGGCGAGGAGGTGCCGCGCGGGAAGCCCGCTCCCGACGTCTTCCTCGAGGCGGCGCGGCGCCTCGCCCTGGCGCCGCGGGACTGCCTGGTGGTGGAGGACTCGCGCAACGGGCTCCTCGCCGCCCGGGCGGCGGGCATGCGCTGCGCGGTGGTGCCCTGCTCGGCCACCCTCGGCCACGATTTCACGGAAGCCGACCACCGGCTCCGCTCGCTTCCCGATCTGCTGCCGCTCCTGATCCCGCGCTAGCCTTGCTATACTGCCGGCACCATGCCGCCGCTCCCCGTCGGCAAGCTCTCGGGCGACGTGCTCCAGCGGCTCTTCGGGAAGTATGCGCGGCCCCCCGAGGGGGCGGCCGCGGAGCGCGTGGTGGTGGGACCGCGCGTGGGCGAGGATGCGGCGGTGATCGACTTCGGCGATCGCTATCTCGTCGCCGCCACCGATCCCATCACGTTCGCCACCGACGCGATGGGATGGTACGCGCTGCACGTCAACGCCAATGACGTGGCGGTGCGGGGCGCCCGCCCGGCCTGGTTCCTGGCCACGCTCCTCCTTCCCGAGGGGCGGACGACGGAGGCGGACGTCGAGGCGCTGTTCGCCGAGGTGACGGAAGCGTGCGCGGCGCTCGGAGTGGCGCTCGTCGGCGGCCACACCGAGGTGACGGCCGGGCTCACGCGCCCCATCGTGTCGGGCACCATGCTGGGCGAGGTGGCGAAGGACGCGCTGGTGACGACGGGGGGCGCGCGGCCGGGCGACACGTTGCTGCTCACCAAGGGCGTGCCGCTCGAGGGCGCGGCCATCATCGCGCGCGAGCGCGGCGAGGAAGCGATGCGGCGGGGCGTTCCCGCGGAGGTGGTCGCCCGGGCGCGCGAGCTGCTGCGCCGGCCGGGGCTGAGCGTGGTGCCGGAGGCGCGGCTGGCCACCGCTGCCGCGCGCGTGCGCGCGATGCACGACCCCACCGAGGGCGGGCTGGCCACCGCCTGCTGGGAGCTGGCCGAGGCGGCGGAAGCGGGCGTGCGGCTGGAGCGCGAGCGGATCCCGCTCCTGCCGGACGGCGCGCGGCTCTGCGCGGCGTTCGGCCTGGACCCGCTGGGCACCATCGCCTCCGGCGCGCTGCTGCTGGCGGTGGCGCCGGCGGACGCGGAGCGCGTGGAAGCCGCCTGCCGCGGCGCGGGCATCACGTGCGCCGCGATCGGCGCGGTGACGGAGCGGAGCCAGGGCGCGACCCTCGTGGAGGGCGGGCGGACACGGCCGCTGCCCACGTTTCCACAGGACGAGATCACCAAACTCTTCGCCGGGAGCTGACATGATCCAGATCGGATACGCGCATCGCCAGGCGCCGATGGCGCGGCACGGCATGGTGGCCGCCTGCCATCCCCTCGCCAGCTTGGCCGGCGTGGAGGTGCTCAAGAGCGGCGGCAACGTCGTCGACGCCGCCGTCGCCACCAATGCGGTGCTCGCCGTCACCCAGCCGAACTACTGCGGCGTGGGCGGCGATTTCTTCTGCCTGTACCACGAGGCGGCGACGGGGCGCGTGCACTGCTATAACGGGGCGGGCCGCTCGGGCTCGCGCGCGAGTCTCGAGGAGCTCGGGAGGCGCGCGCTGTCCGCCGTGCCCGCGGTCGGCCCCGGCGCGGTGTCCGTACCCGGGGTCACCGAGGCCTGGCGCGTGCTGCTCGAGCGCTTCGGCACGCGCTCCCTCGGGAGCCTGCTCGAGCCTGCCATCCACTACGCCGGGGAGGGCTTTCCCCTCACCGACATCGTGTGCCAGGCCGTCCGCGATCGCGCCGAGCTCTTCGACGACGCGGAGTGGCGGCGCATCTTCATGCCGGGCGGGGCGTACCCCGACACCGGCGACCTCTTCCGCCAGCCCGATCTGGCGCGCACCCTCACCGAGCTCGCCGACGATCCGCACCTCTTCTATCGCGGCCGGGTGGCGCAGGCCATCGCGCGGCGGCTGGAGCGGGATGGCTATCTCACCGCGCCCGACCTCGCGGAGCACGCGGGGGAGTGGGTGGAGCCGATCGCCATCACCTACCGCGGCTATACCGTCTACGAGACGCCGCCGCCCACCCAGGGCCTGGCCGCGCTCCTCACCTTGAATCTGCTGGAGGGCTTCGACGTCGCGGCACTGCCCGTGCACTCGGCCGAGCATCTCCACCTCCTGCTCGAGATGACCAAGCTCGGCTATGCCGATCGCGATCGCTGGATCGCCGACCCGGCCCATGCGCGCGTGCCGGTGGAACGGCTGCTCTCCAAGGGCTATGCGGAAGGCCGCCGCGCGGCCTTCGACCCGCGCAAGGCGCAGGCGCATACCTGGGGCGATGCCGACGGCGATACCACCGGGTTCGTGGTGGCGGACGGGCGGGGTAATGTGGTGAGCGTGATCCAGAGCCTCTACAAGGGATTCGGCGCCGGCGTGGTGCCGCCCGGCACCGGCGTGGTGCTCCAGAATCGGGGCGCCTACTTCAATACCGATCCCGACCATCCCAACGTGTTCGCGCCGCGCAAGCGGCCCTTTCACACGCTGCTCGCCAATCTCGTCACGCGGGACGGCGCCCCCGTGCTGGGCTACGCCAGTATGGGCGGGGACGGCCAGGCCATGTTCCACGTCCAGGTGCTCACCAACGTCCTGGACTACGGCATGGAGATCCAGGAGGCCATCGAGCGGCCTCGCTTCATGTACGGCCGGCTCGTGCCCGCCGACGCCGCCGACCTGTTCCGTCTCGAAGGCCGCGTGCCCGCGGCGGTGGTGGAGGATCTCCGCCAGCGCGGCCACAATATTCGCGTGGTCTCGGACTGGTTCACGCAGATGGGCCATGGGCACGCCATCACGCTCGACCGGGGCACCCTTCGCGGCGGCGCCGACGCGCGCGCGGACGGGACCGCGCTCGGCTTCTGATGCGCGCCCTCGTCGCGCTGGCCCTCGGGCTGATCCTCCTCGGCACCGCGCTGACGCCGCCCGCCGCGCGCGCCGCGGATTGGGGCGGCATCGCGCCCGCCGTCACCTCCGCGGAGCAGGTGCGCGAGCGCTACGGTCCGCCCACCAAGGAGGTCAAGCGCAAGGTCGACGGCTACGACACCTTCGAGTGGACGTTCGAAGGCGACCAGGCTCCGGCCGGCTTCAACCGGATGACCGTCGAGTTCGGGATCCTGCTGTCCAGCGGCTATAGCGCCACCACCGTCCGGGTGCTGCGCCTGGACCCGCGGCCCCGCCTCTTCAACAAGGACACCGTGGTCACCGGCTGGGGCGAGCCCGATCGCGCCACCACCCAGAACGACCGGGATGTCTTCTTCTATCGCTCCGGCCTGGTGGTGACGTTCGATCAGGAGGGGGTGGAGGCGACCAGCCTCTTCTTCACCGTGATGCAGCCGGCCATCACGCCCGCGCCGCCCGAGGCGCGCGAAGCGCCGGCCCCGGCCGGCACCGCGGGCCAGGCCCCCGCGCCCTTGCCGCCCGCGTCGCGTCCGACGCCCGCGCCCCGGCCCGCGCCGGCTCCGCGTCCGGCCCCCGCGCCGCGATGATCGACCACCTCCTCGCGCTGGATCCGGGCGCCCGCGGCATCGCGCGCTTCTTCGTCGCGGGCGGGGCGGCGGCGGCGGCGCGCGCGCTCCATCGCGGCGGCCGCGCGCTCCTCACCACCGGCTTCGCCCTCGGCCCGGGCCTGCCCGAGACGGACGGGCCGCCCGGCGCGGCGGCGCTCGGCCGCGCGCTGCGCCGGCTCGGCTCGGAGGTGATCTACGTCACCGACGCGGTCACCGTGCCTCCGCTGGAAGCCGCCCTCAAGGTGCTGGGCGAGCCCACCGACATCGTGACCTTTCACGCCTCCGCGTCCGACGCGGAAACGGCGGCGCGGCGGGTCCTTGCCGAGTACGAGCCCGCGTTCCTGGTGGCGGTGGAGCGCCCGGGCCGCAACGCGGCCGGCGACTACCTCAGCATGCGCGCGGAATCCGTGCGCGACTGGAACGGCCCCTTGGACGCCCTCTTCGTCGCGCGCCCGCCCCGCGGGGTGCGGCGGCCGGTCACGGTAGGGGTGGGCGACGGCGGCAACGAGATCGGCATGGGCAATGTTCGCGCGCGCGTGGCGCGCGTGAGCGCGCAGGCGCGGCAGGTCGCGTCGGGCGTGAAGGTCAACTCCCTCGTCGTCGC
>Ga0207674_10008933_pt1 | contig 11515 bp, 8 predicted proteins | sample KBSCornC72_FD_184303 | JGI IMG/M metagenome (GOLD analysis project Ga0207674, IMG submission 184303) | Corn rhizosphere microbial communities from Kellogg Biological Station, Michigan, USA - KBS Corn C7-2 (SPAdes) (version 2) | ecosystem: Host-associated > Plants > Roots > Rhizosphere > Soil ... | reverse complement strand
CTCATCACAGAACTGGAAAAGCGTGCGCCCGCTAGCATAGGAGGTCAAGGTACCGTAGAGCGTGGGCGTCAGGCGATGCGAGGTCTTGCCGGTGCGCGCGAAATAGTCCCTTGAGGGGATATTGGCGACCGCGCGAAAAGCGGCATTCTGCTCGCCACACAGAATAGGCGTAAAAACCTCATCCCATTTGCGCGCATTGCCGCTCTGGCGCTCGCGCTGAAAATCCAGGGCGATACGCTGGCCGTCGATCAAGGTCAGATAGGCCAGGATATCGCGCGTGGTGCGGCGTTTGAAGAACGATGAGCCGCCCAGCGTGCGATATGGCACCGATGCGCGCGCCAGGGCCAGTTCAAACGAGGCCAGGTGGTGATTGGTGCGCGAGAGGATGAAAATATCGCGGTACGAAAGCGTCTCGCCGTTCAGTTTCCACTGGCGAGCCAGTTCCGCGATGCGCTCGGCCACACCCTCAGCTTCAGCCTCTTGATTCTCATAAGCGGTCACGATGACTGGCGAGCCATCTTTTAGCGTTGGTTTGAGCTGCTTCTCAAAACCTGGCGTCGCCTCGTTATGACCAATCAGCTTGTTCGCGGCCTGCAAAATCTGCGGCGTCGAGCGATAATTCTCCTCAATGCGGTAAATTTTACCCTTTGGATACATCGTGCGAAATGAGAGGATAGACGCTTCCGGGCTGGCTCCGCGAAACTGGTAGATGGCCTGGTCGGGATCACCGACCACCACGACATTCTGTTTGGGCGCGGCCAGATATTGTACGAGGCGATACTGCGACGGGTTCGTATCCTGCGTCTCGTCTACCTGGAGATAGTGATAGCGACCCTGCCAGTTCTTGCGAAAGGTCGGGCTGCTCTCCAACAAACCAAGCGGAATATAGATCAGATCGGAGAGATCGTAGAGTTTTTCTTTCTGTTTGGTCTGCTCGTAATTGACAAAAAATTCCTGGTAACGCTCGGCCAGCGGCCCCTCAATCGACAACTGCTGGCGAAAAAAATCAGCCGATTTGTCCGGCTTAATCATATCTTCTTTGGCCCGATCGACGGCAGCCAGGGCATCGAGAATATCGACATCCCAGTTCATGCCGCGCGCACGATTGCTGCGCCAGGGGCGAATAATATCCTCCGCCAGCCATTGACGCGGCTCGCCACTGACCAGGCGCTGATTCAACTGCTGGGGCGTCAATTGAAGTTTTTCGCGCAACATATGATGGCCGAGGCCGTGAAATGTCACCACGCGCAAACCCTTGACGTCTTTGGCCGCGAAACCACGCGCTTTGAGAGCTTTGAGCGCGCGTTTCTCCATCTCATCGGCAGCAGCGCGGGTAAAGGTCACGCAGAGAATGGTCTCCGGTGCCACCTGTTCGTCAGCGATCAAACGCACCAGGCGTTGAACTAAAATAGCAGTCTTGCCGGTGCCTGCGGCAGCGATAAAAGCGGCGGGACCATCGGTATGAGCAATGGCCGCCGCCTGCTGAGGGTTGGCGCGAAACTGGGGTACATCAGCTTTGCTTGCTTGTTTAGCCTTTTGAGCGGGCATCCTCGAACTCTCTCTTCCTCACGACTTTTTGTTCTAATCTGCATGGATTCCCACTATAGCACGAGAGCGATGGGATTGGCAAGAGGATGGGAGCGGCTAATTTTTTCCCCATGGGAAGAGAGAACATGCTACCTTCCCATGAGAAAGTTTGGTTCTGTAGCCTGGATTATCGCTATGATCTTCCACATCCCTACAGCGAGACCTGATACGTATCCTGTCCCTGATAAAATTGCGCGAGAAACCCGATGCGCAGCGAGGTCATGCCAGCAGAGCCGAGATAGGTGACGTGGCCGCTGGTTCCTCGACTGTTGTGCTGGAAACCAATGGGCAGGGTATTGTCTCTTGGCGGCGTGCTGACATTGAGCAACAGGCGGATATAGTCATAGCCAGAGCCAGGGCCGACATAAACACCGTTAGGATTATCAACGGTAAAATTCAACACATAGAATTGCTGGCCCGCCGGGGCTTCCGCTCCATTGTAGGAATCACTCACATTTACACTCGTGAGATGATAAATCAGCAGATGTTTCCCGCCATATGGCCCGTAATTGTAATTAATCGTCAGGGACTGATTAAAAACGTGAACGTTATACTGGCTGGGATCGTACTTTCCGCTCGCCGGAATCTTCACCAGCGTCTCATTGGTTGCAGCATTCCCGATCTGGAATTGCAGCATCTTGAGTGTGGGCTGACTGGAAACTGGAAAATCGATCCAGCCGTTCGAGGCCGCGCCACCTTTCAGGGTTGCCGCGAGATGCAAGTTCGCGGGCGCAATGGGCTGTTTCCCCGCGCCAAGCAGACGGGCAACATCGTAATAAGAGACATCGATGGTGTTCTTTGTGGGATTATTCACACGCACCGATGCCCGCACAATGCCAGTTCCCGAATGAATTGGATCATCTCTGAAGGACGAAGCGTACTGCACATTGAGAAGCGTAAAATTCAGATCCGCGTAAATGGCGTTCCGCCCCACATTCAGCGTTATCAGCGTGGGCGCGGGTGGCGTAGTTCCCGCGCTCTGAATACCATGGAGCCAGTTTGAAACCACCGTGGTAACAACAATGACAATCACCAGCCCCACAACCAGCAGACCACCAAACCAGGGCCAGAAGACCGCTCGCTGTTTTTTCATCGGCTCAAGTTTGCCAGTAGCTGAAAATGTGTCTTGTTCATCGAACGTGTCAGGTGTATCCGATATATTCCCGGACATATGTTTTTCCCCCACATATTTTCAAGTTTCTTCATTGAAATATTTTCCGTACTCTTATATCTAAGACGTTCAAAATTAGCAAATGTTCCATCCAATTTTCCCATCTTTGACGTCAACAGGATAGAAGACATATAATGGCTACCAGAAATGAAAGAAGACTTCTCACGATCCCCTTGCTAGCAGTCCTCTGTGTGGATGCCGGGAGCGAGGCGAAGCCATCAATCGCACGTGCATGCCCCAGAAAAAAATCTTGAGCAGAACGGGCATGTCATCAGATAGACACTATGTGCTCAAAGGAGAGTTTTTTGTCGTGAAAATCCATGAATATCAGGCCAAGGATATTCTGGCGCGCTACGGTATCCCGGTTCAGCCGGGCAAGGTTGCCGCAACGCCAGAAGAGGCCGAGGCAATTGCGCGCGAATTGGGTGGCCCGGTAGTGGTCAAAGCCCAGGTATATGTCGGCGGACGAGGCAAGGCGGGCGGCGTGAAGTTCGGCCATACCCCGCAGGAGGCGCGCGAAGTCGCCTCAAAAATTCTGGGCATGGATATCAAAGGCCTGAAGGTTGAAAAAGTCCTGGTCACGTCGATGGTCGATATTGCCGAAGAATATTACATGGGCATCATCATTGACCGCAAGAGCCAGGCTCCGGTAATTATGGTTTCAAAAGCTGGCGGTATGGATATCGAAGAAGTTGCTGCGACGACGCCGGAGAAGATTATCAAACAGCCGATCGATATGAACACTGGCCTCCGTCCCTTTGAGGCTCGCGATATTTTAGCGCGCGCTGGCCTGCCCTCGAAAGTAGTCGCCAAAGGCAGCGCGATCCTGACCGCGCTGGCCAAAGCATTCATCGAATGCGACGCCAACACCGCCGAGATCAATCCGCTGGTTCTGACCAAAGATGGGCAGGTGCAGGCCGCCGACGCGAAAATCGTCATCGACGATAACGGCCTCTATCGCCAGAAAGAGTACGCCACCTGGGCCGAATCAGAGGAGTCCAATCCGCTGGAGTTCCGCGCCAAACAGGAGGGCCTGACTTATGTGAAGCTGGACGGCAACGTTGGCATTATCGGCAATGGCGCGGGCCTGGTCATGACCACGCTAGACATGGTAGCGCGTTCCGGTGGCAAACCCGCGAACTTCCTGGATATTGGCGGCGGAGCGAAGGCCGAAGTCATGGAGAAAGCCTTGCGCTTCGTAGCCAGCGATCCCGATGTCAAGGGCATTCTGGTCAACATCTTCGGCGGCATCACACGCGGCGAAGAGGTCGCGCGAGGCGTAATCCAGGCTCAGGCGCATCTGCCCAAAGGCATGCCTATCGTTGTGCGTCTGTCGGGTACCGGCGCGGAAGAGGGCAAGGCTCTGCTGAAAGATGCCGGTCTGTCTTGGGGCAAAGACATGCGCGAGGGCGCGCAGAAGATCGTCGCATCTATCAATGCACTGAACTAGAGGGAAATGAGAAGATGAGCATTTTACTTGATAAAGACACTCGTGTGATTGTTCAGGGCATTACCGGACGCGAGGGGCAATATCACACTCGCAATATGAAAAACGCTGGCACGAACCTCGTGGGCGGCGTCACGCCAGGCAAAGGTGGCATGACCGTCGAGGACCTGCCGGTCTTTGATACCGTAGCCGAGGCGATTGCCAAAACCGGGGCCACCGCGTCGTGCATCTTCGTGCCGCCCGCCGGCGCGGCTGACGCGATTATGGAAGCGGCCAGCGCGGGCATCAAGCTGATCGTCTGTATTACCGAGAATATCCCGGTGATCGATATGACGCGCGCCATGCTGGTTGTGCGCGAACATGGCGCGACGCTGATCGGTCCAAACTGCCCAGGGATGTGTACGCCGGGCGTGGGCAAGATCGGCATTATCCCGTACCAGATCTTCCAACCCGGACCGGTTGGCTTTATCTCGCGTTCCGGTACCGCGACCTACGAGGTCGTATCGCTGCTCACCGAGTCGGGCATTGGTCAATCCACCTGCATCGGCATCGGTGGCGACCCCATTATCGGTTCAACTTTCGCGGATTACCTGAAACAGTTCGAGGCTGACCCACAGACGAAAGTGGTCGTGATGTGCGGCGAAATCGGCGGTAGCGACGAAGAGGACGCGGCTGAGTACATCAAAACATCGATGAAAAAACCGGTGGTGGCCTTTATCTCCGGGCGCACTGCTCCGGCAGGCAAACGCATGGGACACGCGGGCGCGATCATCTCCGGCAACACCGGCACCGCGCAGGGCAAAGTAGACGCGCTGCAAGCCGCTGGCGTCCCGGTGGCGGATACCATTTTTGATATCCCCACGCTGGTTCAGGAAGCCCTGGAGAAGCTGTTCAACGCGAAATAAGGGATGAAGCAAGCATCATGTGAAGTCGCCCTTTATATGCGGCTTCACATGCACAGGCTATGAAAAGTGCCATAGAGGGCCGATTTAGCGTGTCCTCTATGGCACGACATTGGAACAATGGCGCAAGAAGCGGCTCTGCATGCATAACAATCAGAGAGGGTTGGAAAAGAGCATCTGTCATGACAACTGCCCTGATCTATGATCCAATATTTTTAGAGCATCTCACACCTGCCGATCATCCTGAACAGCCGGAACGGTTGCGCAGGGCGATCGAGGTGCTGGAGGCGCTCAACTGGATGGAGCGTGAGGGACTGGTCCACCTGCCTCCACGCGCGGCCAGCGAAGACGAATTGGCACTCATCCACGGTCCAGCCTATATTGAGCACGTCAAGCACGCGGTGGAACGCGCGGCACGCCTGGAGATCGAGAGTGAGCGCAAGAGCCGTTTCTTCGCCACTGATACCTACGTCTCGGCAAAATCTTACGAAGCGGCTATTCGCGCGGCTGGCGCGCCTTTGACGGCCATCGACGCGGTTCTCAAAGGCGAGATTGATAATGCCTACTGCCTGGTTCGTCCGCCCGGCCATCACGCGCTGAAAGATAGCGCGATGGGTTTCTGCCTGTTCAATAATGTGGCCATCGCGGCGCGTTACGCCATCGAGAAACACGGCCTGGAGCGCGTGATGATTGTCGATTACGACGTGCACCACGGCAACGGCACCCAGGACGCCTTCTATGATGATCCGCGCGTGCTGTATTTCTCAACGCATCAGGCCCCGTTCTATCCCGGTACCGGCCTTTCAGACGAACTGGGCGAAGGTCCTGGTCTGGGCACAACGATCAATGTACCGCTGCCCGCGACTACCGATTTTGGCCCCTACGACGCGGTTTTCCGCCAGGTGCTGGCTCCCGCAGCCGATCGCTTTAATCCGCAGCTGATTCTGGTTTCAGCGGGCTTTGATGCCCATTGGAGTGATCCTATCGGCGATATGTATCTCTCGACCGCTGCTTTCTTCCAGCTCAACAGAGTAATCATCAAACTGGCTGAACTGCTCTGCAATGGACGGCTGGTGATGGTGCAGGAAGGGGGGTATAATATTGAGGCGATGGCTGGATGCGTGGCAACCAGCATCAATCAGCTCCTGGGCGACGATGCAGCGGTGGATTCGCTGGGTAAGGCTCCCGATAAGGAGTTTACCCTTAACCTGGACGTGCTGATCGGTGAGCTGCGCCGCATCCATAACCTGAAAGGCTATCGCATGCGGAACGCGCCCAAACCCGATATTGAGAAGTTGCGGCGCGAGGTCAAGGGACCAGACGCCTGAGCCAAACCTGGAGGTGTGAATCTATGCTACGTCATTCTGAGCAGGTGCGCGCGCTCGCGCCGGTCGATCTCACAGCGATCATTCACCTGCTCAGCACCTCTGAGTATACCTACCAACGCTTCACCCTGGACGAACTCGAACACCTGCTCAAGAGCTACCCGGCGGTTGGCCTGACGCATAAAAATTCGCTGCGTAGCTTCTTGCTCTCTCAAACCGTGAATCCGCCTTCAGCCTGGATCGGCGGCTTTGGCGTAAGCTGGTCGGAGAGCCGCGCGGCGCAGCGCTTCCTCAATCTCTTGCTTGATAAACTCACCGATCTCTTGACCGAACAGGGTGTGAAGGCGCTCTACTATTCGGGCAACGATCGGGAGAACGACTGGTTGCACGCCCCATTGTTGGAACGCGGCTTCACACTCTTTCGCCAGCTCTACGGCTATGATAAATTCGATTACGCTATCCCCACTGCGGGCAATCAAGAGGTGAGTGTGCGAAGCGCAGAGCTAAGCGATTTGCCCACGCTGCTCACGTTGGAAGAGCGCTGCTTTGAACAACTCTGGCGCTACGATCCGGCCTCGCTCAGCGATATCATCCAGACCCATCCCTATTTTGTTGTCGCCGAATTGCAAGGCAAGCCTGTTGGTTATCAATTTAATGCCCTGGACGGCGAATATGGTTATCTGGTGCGCATCGGCGTGGACCCAACCTATAACGGTCTTGGCATTGGCGCGCGCCTGATGGCCGAGGCCATGAAGTTCTTTCAAGACTCGCACGCGACGCGCATCATGCTCAACACGCAAGAGGAGAACACGCACGCTCACCGTCTCTACGAGTGGTTCGGCTTTGTGCGCATCCCTCAAATCGGCTTTGTCTTGCGCCTGGAAATCTCCTAGGCGACGCGCGCGAGGGGCGTCGCTACATTCACAGAAATAAGGGTAAAATTTGTCCAAATTCACCCTTATTTCTCGTCCGTCAAGCCTTGCAAGCAGAAGACATCCAGTTTTTCCGCGCGATTCTTGACCTCTAGCGGCGGCAACATACTGACCTGCACAAACTGACGCGCGCGTTCGTAGGTCGAGTTGTTGAGCAGAATATTATTATCCGAGGCATTTTTTTGCAGGCGCGCCGCTACATTGACCGCGTCGCCAATCGCCGTGTAGTTTTGCAGGCGTTCACGCGAGCCGATATTGCCGACCATCGCTTCGCCAGTATTGACGCCAAAGCCGAACGAGATGGGATAATCCTGGTGCTGGCTCTGCTGATAAGCCTGCACGGCCACGCGCATTTTCCAGGCCGCCCTCAGCGCGCGCACCGCGTGCTTCTCCTGCTCCAACGGCGCGTTGAAAATCGCCATCAGTTCATCGCCCCAGAAGCCGGTAATTGTCCCGTTCTCCTCCCAGATCTCCTTGACCATGATATCCAGGTAGGTATTGAGCAGACGCATAACCTCCGCCGAGGGCAGACGCTCACTCAGGCTGGTGAAGCCGCGCACATCGGCGGAAATAACGGTAATCTCTCTGGTCTCGCCGCCGAGATGGAGCGCGCGGGGATCTTCGATCAGGCGCTGGACGACATTGGGATGCACGAAACGTCCAAAAATGCGCTGAATCTCTTCGGCCTTGGCCCTGGCTGCGAGCAGATCGGTCTGGTCGTCCACCACCAGCGCCATGCCAATATAGTCGCCGCGATCATCGCGCAGCGAGGAGGCGTGCAGGCTGAGATTGACAGGGCCGCGTCCAGGAATCTCGCAGTCAACCGAGTGCGGGACGACCGTCCCATGCTCATGTTGGCGAAATGCGCTCTGCAAAAGATCAGCGAGACCAACCTGGGGACGCAGATTGAAAACTTCCTGGTAAGGCCGCCCAACCACGGCCAGAGGGTTGATCTGCAAAATCAGCCCCGCTGCCTCATTGAACTTGGTAATCATACCCGCCGCGTTGGTGGTAATCACGCCATTCGCGATAGAGGCGAAAATATTATCCATATACTGCTTATCCTCTTCCACCTTGCGCAGAGCCTGGTTGAGATCGGCGAAGAGGCGCGCGTTATCGATGGCAATGGCCGCTTGCCGACAGAAAGCCATCAGCAAATCACCCTGTTTGGGTAAGAAAAGGTTGGCTACGATGCGACTATCGACGTAGACCGCGCCAATGCAGTTGTCGCGCACGATCAGGGGCGCGCAGATGATCGAGCGTATCCCATGAATCAACACGCTCTCCGCGTCTTTCAGCTCGACCTGGGCATCGTGGCTGGTCATGATAAGCTGGCGTGTACGCACCACACGCTCGACGGTGCTTCGGCTGATCTTCGCGTTGAAGGCGCTGACCTCGATTGGCTGAGCATGTTTCGCGCGCGCGATCTCAAAGCGCAGCTCATTGGTCGCGGGATCGAGCAAGACCAGGAAACCGCGTTCGGCACCGACCACTTCGATCACCTGATCCATCACCAGGCGCAGCACCTCGTCGAATTCGAGCGTAGAATTGAGCATACGCGCGATCTCATAGAGCGTCTCCAGTTCGGTGCGCTTGCGTTCAAGGTTGATGATGCTGCTATTCAAGGCGTCGCGTTCGCGAGCAAAACTGCTGGTCGCTTGGGCCAGGGCGTGCGCCTGGCTGGCCGGAGGCGCTGCCTGGTGCGTAAGTTGATCGAGCTGATGTTGTAGAGCTGGTAACGTGCGTTGAGCCATCTGATTGATCCGCCCCAATTCCAGGTCAGATGTGCGGCTGATGCGCAGTGAATCGCTCAAGAGTTGGACGCGCGGATCGCTGCTCTCACCGGCATATGTTCCCTCGACCGCAACCTCTAATTTCCGCGCATGTTCATGCAATAAACGTGAAATGCGCGTCAACGCATCCCCCAGAGTGCGCAAATCCCGATTGGCTTCCCAGGCTGAATCAGGCTTTCCTATCACAGCTTTTCTCCATTCTGAAACAACACAGTGCGGCATCAAGGGGCGCAGGAGAGCGTGAAAATAAGTAGCAACCAGACTTTTCCCCAGGCAGGCAATCTTCCCCACCGGTTGCCAGAAGCTCTCTCTCTTAAAAATGGACGTTGATACCTCCACATTATAGCATATCCATAGCCCGGCAGAGGATATCTAAAAATTATGCCTCTTTTCAGTTCACAATTACAGATAGGAATGAGATGTTCCAATTATCCTGGAAAGGATCGACAAGAACATGGAAACCATGGAGTAAGCGTGATAAAATGGGCTTGCTATGAGAAACAATCAAGATGATATTCTTGTTGAGCGTGTTCGTCGCCATTGTCAAAATGTGGCCTACCGAGTAGGCCAACGGCGTATACAGAGTTATAATTATAAAACAGAGTATGGCTTCTCTTTCCATGATCTCTCAAGCCGGACCTCTCTGGCATTGCAAGGAGATGCAGATCCTCGTCCTATACTGGCTTTTCCGCCAGCAACTGAAGAACAAATTCAAGAGACAGAAGAATGGCTTGATTTCTCTTTGCCGCCGTTACTTCAACAACTCTATACCAGAGTTGCCAATGGTGGCTTCGGGCCGGGATATGGCCTCACCGGAGTCATTGGTGGATGTCCTTTAGAAGATGATATGGGAGATAATCTCGTTGACGCTTACTTCCGATGTCTCAATGAAGAGAGCGTCCCTCCGCGCCTGGACGAGCTTGAGATGCAATCAAAAGCTCAATGGTACCGAATACTAAAAGGTCTCCCTGATGATTACATCCCTACGAGTAATCTCAGCGTGAGGGATTTGATGGTACTCACACCAGAGCAACTAGCACAAGCAACTGCTATTCCCGGCGAGGACTCTTCCTGGGCATGGGAGAAGAAATATTTGTATGAATTCCCTTTCGATACCTGGCCAGATCGAGTGCTGCCGTTTTGCTATCAGGGTTGCGCTATGTGTGACAACCTTGACATGAGAACGGGGCGTATTTTTCTCAGTTATGCTAGCGAGCGTCCTGGTCATTTTATTCTTGAGTATCAGGCAGCATCTTTGGCTGAATGGCTTGAACAATGGCTCTGTAGTAAGTGAGAGTCGCGCAAAAATATAAAAAGGGTCTGCCAACTTGTAGACGGAGTTGACAGACCCTGCTCGTGGAAAGTTACGCTTTCTCTTCCAAAAAGCTCTGGAATGAACGGGGTGTGAAACCGAAATCGCGTTCAACGCTGTTGAGATCGGTGGTGTTGTCGAATGAGAAGAGAGCCATCGCGGCCTTCGTCAGTGGCGGGCGTGGGAGAACAGCCTCCATGACGGCAGCTCCAACGCCAACCAGTGGACGCGGCGCGGGTGCTTTAAGCCGCGTTTTATGCATGGAGTGCAACAGCGCGTCGATGATCTGAGTAAATGAGTAGTAATCGGGACCGCCGATGGTGAAGGTCTGATGGCTGTACCGCTCTGGATGAGCCAGAACCGCCAGGATGACGCTGACGACATCCTCGACAGAAATCGGCTGAAACATCACTTTGCCTCCGCCGATCAAAGGGACTACCGGCGACGATTGGATCAGGTCCGTTAGCCCCTTGATAAAGGGTGCATCTTTGCCAAAAAGCACCGAAGGCTGAATAATCGTCCAGTCCAACATGCTCTCTTTCAATGCCTGCTCAGCCAGATAACGCCCCTGCATATAGCTGCCTGGTTTATCCTGCCGGGTACCCAGACCGCTCACCTCGATCATCTTCTTCACGCCCGCCGCTTCAGCCGCACTGACAAGATTCCTCGTTCCCGTTACGTTTGTCGCCTCGTAGCGATTACCAGGCGATTCTTTGCGGTCAGCCGTCATAAAGCCAGCGTGAACGACGATTTCAACACCATCGACGGCTGCTGCCAGCGTCTCCGGTCGGGTTATGTCACCCTGCACAACTTCAATTTGAGATCCAGGTAGCAGCCGCGCGGCTTTCCCTGGATCGCGCACCAGGCAGCGTGGCCGCTCACCCTGCTCGACCAGACGCCGCACGAGATGTTGGCCAATATAGCCGGTGGAACCAACGATCAGGATCATTGTTCGCTCCTTCCCCATAGAGGTAGAGTTTTTCTTATTCTCTGGATAGTTTCTCTTCACAGCATACGAGCTATACCGCACGATTTCCAGTAAGCAG
>Ga0207674_10008931_pt1 | contig 11518 bp, 10 predicted proteins | sample KBSCornC72_FD_184303 | JGI IMG/M metagenome (GOLD analysis project Ga0207674, IMG submission 184303) | Corn rhizosphere microbial communities from Kellogg Biological Station, Michigan, USA - KBS Corn C7-2 (SPAdes) (version 2) | ecosystem: Host-associated > Plants > Roots > Rhizosphere > Soil ... | reverse complement strand
CGACCTTCGCGGTCGTGACGTCGAACGCGGCCGTGAACTCGACGTCGCGGACGTGGTAGCCGCCGAGGTCGACGTGCATGAGACCGGGGACGAACTCGTCCGGCGACGCGTCCTTGTAGTACTCGACTCCCTGCAGGAGCGAGTTGGCGCAGTTGCCGACGCCGATGATCGCGACGCGGACCTTGTCGTTCGAACGCGCCTTGCCGTTCTGGCTGCCGTTCTTGGCCATTGGTTCCTTTCTGGGGGTGATTGCGTCGAGGCGCTCGGTGAGCGACTCGACGACGACGGTGTTCGTGCTGCTGCGGCGCTCGCGAGCGGCGTCGTCGAGCCTGTGCTTGAGGGCGGGCGGGACGCGCAGGAGCACGTCGCCGCTCTCGCCGGGCGCAGGGCCGCGCCGGCCGCTCGGCGTGAACTCGACGTCGAACTCGTCGGCGAGGATCGCGACGGCGACGTCGTTGAGAGTGCTGTCCCGGCGCGAGACCTCGCGTCCGAGGCGGCGCTTCAGGGACTTGGGCATCCGCACGAGGATGCTGGTCTGCTCTCTCTTCGCCATTCTGCTAGCAGCGAGCTGCTGCTAGCAGAGTATCACCGTTGTCGGAGCTGCGACCGGACTGCTAGCACGCGCTGGACGACGGTGATCCACGCCGTCGCGGTCAGCAGGTAGATCGCCCAGGGCAAAATGCCCCAGGGGGCGAGCACGAGGCCCGTCACGATCACGACCACTCGCTCGGCCCGGCTCCCGATGCCGACGTCGCCCTTGAGGCCGAGCGCCTCCGCGCGCGCGCGTGTGTAACTGACGAGGAACGAGCCGACGATCGCGGCGAACGCGAACGCGAGCGCGACTTCGTTCCCGTCCCGCGAGAAGACGAGCGCGATCGCCCCGAGCATGAACGCCTCGCCGATGCGGTCGGTCGTCGAGTCGAGGAACGCGCCGAACGTCGTCCCCTTCCCGCTCGACCGTGCGAGCGCTCCGTCGAGGATGTCGAGCACGGAGCCCACGACGAACAGCGCAGCCCCGACCCAGAAGCACAGGATCTCGTTGCGGTACTCGAAGAAGACGACGACGCTCGCGAGCGCGCAGATCGTGACGCCTGCGAACGTGAGCGCATCCGGCGAGATCCGTGTGCTCGCGAGGTGCGCCATCCCCCGCGCAGCAGCACGGCGCACACCCGCCGTGTACGCCTCTTTCAGGCTTCCCGCGCTCAGGCTGGGGCCGGCCGCATGCGAGCGGCCACGAAGCGCCGCACGTGCTTGTGGTTGACGACCGCCGCCGCGACGGTCGCGACGAGGATCCCGGCCACGATGTCGAGCCAGAAGTGGTTGCCGGTCGCCATCACGCAGAACCAGACCCAGAGCGGCCAGAGCAGCCACAGCGCCTTCGCCCACTTCGAGCGGACGATGAAGAAGAGCCCGACGCCGATGATCAGCGAGTCCGCGGCGTGGAGGCTGGGCATGGCCGCGTACGGGTTCGCGTCGGCGCGGACGATCGCGCTGTTGTGGTTGATCCCGAAGTTGGAGAGCGTGTCGACGAACCCGAGCTCGGGGAACATGCGCGGCGGCGCGGTCGGCATCAGCACGAAGCCGATCAGCCCGATCACGTTCGCGAGCAGGATCGTGTTGCGCAGCGCGGGGAAGTGGTCGTTGCGCCGCAGATAGACCCAGAGCAGGACGAGCCCGAGCACCGTGAACTGCGAGTGCCAGTACGTCAGCGAGGTCGCTTCGCGCAGGACGTTGGACGACGCGACGAAGCTCTGCAGCGACAGCTCCCACAGGCCCGTGATGCGGTGCTCGAAGTCGGCCACGCGCAAACCGTTCTGGAAGGCCTGGAACGCGTCTCGGTCCGCAACCCCGCGCGTGTAGCGATACGCGAACAGGAAACCGAACCAGATCGCCAGCTGGCGAATCAGGTCGAGGGGCCCGTGCGGAAGGATTCGGGCCCGAGCAGCCGTGGCGGCACCGGACACGACGACGCATTTTAGACTCAGACGCGGTTGTGACGCAGCCTGCGCGCGATTCGGTCGATCGGTGGAGCGAGCAGCTCCTGCGCACGTCGGGGTACGAACAAGCCGGTTTTGCGGCTGGTTTCGACGCAAATCGACCTGCTCCGCCGGCTGTCCTCGTCGAGCTCTTGTGCCTGGAAGCACAAGTTGACAGGCCGGGGCTCGTCGTCGATCTCGGGTGTGGAACGGGTCTTTCGACGCGGATCTGGGCCGGCCGCGCACACGAGGTCGTCGGCGTGGAGGCGAGCCCGGAGATGCTCGCTCAGGCGGAAGCTGCGACCGAAGCGGACAACGCGCGCTTCGTCCAGGCGTACGCGCAGGCGACCGGCCTGCCCGACGGCGAGGCGGATCTCGTCACCTGCTCCCAGGCGCTGCACTGGATGGAGCCGGAGCCGACGTTCGCCGAAGCGGCGCGGCTTCTGCGGCCGGGCGGCGTCTTCGCCGCGTACGACTACGACTGGCCGCCGATCGCGGGGTGGGAGGTCGAATCCGCGTTCGAGGAGGTGCTGCGCCGCGTGCGGGCCGGCCGGGCGCCGGACGGCAGGGGCATGCGCTACGCAAAGGAAGGTCACCTGGAGCGGATCAAGGCGAGCGGCCTCTTCCGGTACGCGCGCGAGATCGTCTTCCACTCGCGCGACCGGGCCGACGCCGATCGCATCGTCGGCATGGCGCTCAGCCTCGGGCCGCTGACAGTGCTCCTGCGCGAGGGCAGGAGCGAGGACGAGGTCGGCCTCACGGCGTTGCGCGAGGCGGCGGAGCGTTCACTCGGAGACCGCGAAGCCCAGATCTTCCTCGGCTATCGCATCCGACTCGGCGTGAAGTGAGGATCGGGCTGGTCGCTGGGGCGCTCGTCCTGCTGGCCGCCGGCTACTCCCACTCGAACCAGGCCGCCGAAGGGCCGTACTCCTCCGCAGACGTCGTGTGGCTGGCGCGGTTCGCGGGCTGGGACGACGAGTACTCGAGACAGGTCCAGCAGGTCAGCGCCACGTTCCGGGACGTCCTCGGGTCTCGACAGGCGATCGCTGCGCTCAGGGAGGCGGTCGCTCCGATGCGCGACTGTGCCGACAGCCTGAAGGGCGACGTCAGGCGACCTGAGAGCGAGCGTCTGCGGCGCGCGTACGCCCGTCGCAGAAAGGCCGGCGAGACTTCGAGAGCGCGCTGCGGATGATCGACGGCGGCCTCCGAGCGAACCGTTCGCTTCCCGTTCGAGAAGCGCCAGCGCTCGGGAGCCATATCGATCCGCGACTGAGCCGCGCCGCGAGCGTTCTGGCGCTCAAGAAGGTCGAGGTCCGTTGCTGGTCGAAATCCGACTGGCGCCCGACGCTCGATGAGTGGAACGCATACACCGGCTCGACGGGCGACATCGTCGGGTTCGTCGACGGCACCTCCCGCATCAACATCGAGCCCTCGTACTGCGCAGACCTCTCCCGCTTGTCTACGACCGCTGGCGCCCGAAGCAGCAGAGCCAAGCGCTTCTCGACGCGGCCGACGCCGTCGACCTGCTCGCACATGAAAGCCAGCACCTGTTCAACGCCCGCGGGGACGAGGCGGAGACGGAGTGCCACGGCCTGCAAGACGTCCGTCGGCTCGCGGTCCTGCTCGGCGCATCCAAGGCCTACGCCGAGCGTCTCGCCCGAGACGACTGGCGGTTTCTGTACCCCGCGCGCCCACCCGATTACCGGACGCCGGAGTGCGGGCCGAATCGTCTCTGCGACATGCAGCCCGAGACGCCCGACTTCCCCTAGCGGTTCGTTTCGCCCTGTTCGGGTACGCCCACGCTCGACGTGCGGACCGGGCTCCTGCTCCTGCTCTTCGGCGTGCTCGCCGCAGGCTGCTCGGGCGGGGGCGACGACGAGGGCGCTGATGCGGCGAGTGCCACGACGTCGACCTCCATGCCTGAGCAGCGGCCCGAGAACCCGCCTCCCAGCGGCCGCGACCTCGCCTTCCTCGGTCGTCTGCATCGCTGGGAGGTCAACCTCAGGCACAACAGCGCAAAGCTCGAGGCGACGAGCCGCGGCGTCGATCGCGGCGCGAGCTCGGACGCGCAGGTGCGGCGGCTCCTGCTCAAGCTGACGCGCTGCGAGAAGAACCTGCTGCGCCAGGTTCGCGAGCCGCAGGCAACGAGGTATCGGGCAGGCTACGACCTCCTGAGCGACGGGTGCCGGATGCTGAAGACACTGTCGCTGCAGGTCATCCGCGGGATCGACGGGAAGACCCGGACGCCGCTTCGCGTGATCAGGCGCGAGAGCCGTGAGAGTCGACGCCTGTTCGTCCGCGGAAACAGCGTGCTCGAGTCGTCGCTCCGCGCGAACCGGCCCCTCCACGTCGCCCGCGGCAGCCTCGACGAGAGCAAGATCGAGCCGCGCTTCAGTGCGGCTGTCTCACGGTTCGTGGTGCACGGGCCCGAGGGAATCGAGGTGCGCTGCTGGTCGAAGCGCGAATGGAAGTTCGTGCGCAAGGAGTGGAGCGCGTACGTCGACGCGGGCGACCTGCTCGGCTTCGTGCACAGCGCCCGCCCGCGGACGAGCATCGCGCCGAGGATCTGCAAGCAGTTGGCGCGCCTCGCGTACCGCGGCGAGCGGCCGAACGCCGGGCTGCCGCTCTACCGCGCGTCGGAGGCTGTCGCCGTCCTCGCGCACGAGTCCGAGCACATCAGGCACCTCGGGCCGGACGAGGCGACGACGGAGTGCCACGGCATGCAGCGAATGCGCCGGCTAGCACGGCTCCTAGGCACGTCGCAGTCGTACGCGGATCTGCTCGCGCGCAGGTACGCGACGGATCTCTACCGGTTCAACCCGCCGAAGTACTCGTCGGCGGACTGCCGCACGGAGGCGCGCTCGACCTTCATCCGGCCAGCGACAGCTGGCCCTAGCTAACCGCCGATCTGGCTCATCGAGCGCGAGGCCCGCACGAAGCCGGGCTCGTTGATCTTGTGCTTCAGCTCCTTGTGGCGGACCGCGAAGCGGAGCAGCTCCTGCAGCTCGCCGTCGCTCGCGCCTGCGCGGAGCGGGGCCTTCAGGTCCCATTCGCGGCGCGAGAAGAGGCACGTGCGGAGCTGCCCGTCGGCAGTCAGCCGGATCCGGTCGCAGCTCGAGCAGAAGGGCTCCGACACCGGGTTGACGAACCCGATCTCGCCCGCGCCGTCGACGAAGCGGAAACGGCGCGCGGTCGACGACGCCTTGGCGGGAAGCTCCTCGAGCGGCCAGCGCTCCTCGATCAGCGCGCGGATCTCGGCGCCGGTCAGCACCTCGTCGTCGCGCCATGCCTGGTCCGCGTCGAGCGGCATGAACTCGATGAAGCGGACGACGTACGGCTTGCGGCGTGCGAGCTCGGCGAGGGCGGGAACCTCGTCCTCCGTGAAACCCTTGATCGCGACGCAGTTGACCTTGATCGGGCGCAGCTCCGGATAGCGCTCGGCCTCGGCCAGGCCCGCCAGCACCCGGTCGAGCGCATCGCGGCGCGTGATCTCCGCGAACCGGACGTGCGACAGCGAGTCGAGCGACACGTTGAGCCGCGTCAGCCCCGCTTCGACGAGCGGGCGGGCGAGCCGGTCGAGCAACACGCCGTTCGTCGTCAGCGACAGGTCGCGCACGCCCTCGGTGTTCGCGAGCAACTCGACGAGCACGGGCAGGTCTCGGCGGACGAGCGGCTCGCCGCCGGTCAGACGCACCTCGTCGACGCCCATCGAGGCGAGCACGCCGACGAGCCGCTGGATCTCTTCGAACGTGAGGACCTCCTCGCGCGGGAGCCACTCGAGCCCCTCCGCCGGCATGCAGTAGCGGCACCGGAAATTGCACTTGTCGGTGACCGAGACGCGCAGGCTGCGGATCTCTCGTCCCCAGGAATCCGTGAGCGGCTCCACGCTCCTGAGGTTACCCGTGGGGGCCTGAGGTTAGGCTCGCGCGGTGTCGCTGATCGACGACTGGCTGCCCGAGTTCGAGGTCGCGAGGCGGTACGACGCCGCGGTGGCCGCGGATCCGGAGCGCGCGGTCGACCTCGTTCTTGCCGTGCCGGTGGCGCCCGATCGGGTCGTCGGGTCGCTCCTCGCGCTGCGCGGGCTGCCTGCGCGCGGCCGGACCGTCGAGGAGTTCCTGCGCGCGCTCGACTTCGAGCATCTGGGCCGCACGCCGACCGAGTGGGCCGCCGCGCACGAGGGGAGACGCTTGAGGATCGCGATCGCCTTCGAGGCCGAGCCCATCCCTGGCGGGTCCCGGCTGACGACCGAGACGCGCGTCGGCGCGCTCGACGAGGGCGCGCGGCGCCGTTTCCGGCTCTACTGGCTCGCGATCGGCGAGTTCTCGGGGCTCATCCGGCGCCGCTGGCTGCTGGCAGCGCAAGAGGCCGCTCGCACGTGATCCAGCTCGTCGCGCTCCTCATCGTGACCGCGATCTGGGGCGTCACGTTCGTCCAGGTCAAGGACGCGATCGAGATCTACCCGTTGTTCGCGTTCCTCGCGGTTCGGTTCGCGATCGCCAGCGTCTCGCTCGCTCCGTTCACGGCCGGGCGGTTTCGCGGCTTCGACCGTCGCGGAGTCATCGCCGGGCTCTGCCTCGGCGGGCTGCTCGCGCTCGGCTACGCGCTGCAGACTGCCGGGCTGGCGCGGACGACCGTCTCGAGCACCGGCTTCATCACCGGGCTCTGCGTCGTGCTGACGCCGATCACCGCGTACGTGCTCTTCCGCGACCACATCCCCGGAGCGGTCTGGGTCGGCGTCGGGCTCTCGACCTTCGGGCTGGCGATGCTCTTCGGGATCCGGGCGGGATCGGTCACGGGTGACGTCCTCGTGCTGGGCGGCGCGGTCGCCTATGCGCTGCAGATCGTGCTTCTCGAACGCTATGCGCCCGACTACGACCCCGTCGCGTTCACGCTCGTCGAGATGCTCGCGGCCTGTATCGGGTTCAGCGCGATCGCGCTCGCCCGCGGGGAGCTCAGCGTGCCGCACGGCTGGACAGTCTGGGGCGCGCTGCTCGTGACGGGGATCTTCGCGAGCGCATTCGCCTTCCTCATCCAGACCTGGGCCCAGCGCGAGCTGAGCGCCACGCGCACGGCGCTCGTGTTCGCGGCGGAGCCGGTTTTCGCCGGCTTCTTCGGCTTTCTGCTCGCGGGAGACCGGCTCGGCGCGCTCGGCTGGGGCGGATGCGCGCTCATCCTTGGAGGGATCGTGGTCTCGGAACCTGCCGCTGCGGCCGCCCTGCGGCGGCTCGTGCGCGGCTCTGAGGCCCGCGCAGGAGCCTAGGACCTTCGACAGCGCGCCCCGCCTCTCGTAGGGGGCGCGTGGTCGGCGAAGACTCGTTTATGGTCCGGGCTCCCTCTGCGGCATCGCTCCAGACAGCGTGTTATCGACTACCGCGACAGCGCGAACGGTCACCTGGCGATTGGGACGGTCGGGGGGTCGCGCGTGAGGTCGTTCACGACACTGACGCTCGTCGCCGCCGTGGGGCTGGTCAGCGCAAGTTTCGCCGGATCGTCAATCGGCCGCGCGGGCAATCGAAGTCGACTCGCGTCGATCGAGATCCGCGTGGCAGGCGAGCCGACTCAGCTTCCTGCTGGGTCGCAACCGTCGCCTCCAGTTCCGCCCGGATACGGCGCCGATCTGCCCGCCCGTCTTCCACCGTCCAGGGGCGAGGCTTATTACGTGTCCACCTCCGGCTCCGACTCGAACGACGGCAGCGTTACCAGCCCGTGGCGGACGGTCCAGAAGGCGTTGGACACGCTCATTGCGGGCCAGGTCGCGTATGTGCGGGCGGGGACGTACAGCCAGAACCTCGTGATGGCGCGGGCGGGTAGCCCTTTGGCGCCGATCACGATCCGTAACTATCCGCGCGAGTCGGTGATCCTGCGGGCGGGCACGGGGCAGACGGATAACTATCCGCTGCAGGTGGAGACTGGCGCTGCGTATGTGCGCTTCCAGGGTTTGGTGTTCGAGGGTGCGACGGGGCCTTCCTCGGCGAATGTGTACGCGTCGGGCAGAGCGCACGACATCGAGCTCTCGGACTGTGAGGACCGCAACTCGAAGCGCCAGGGCTTCTTCAGCGAAAACACGACGTCCTCGATCCAGATCATCGGCTGCTACTTCCACGACAACGGCGGTAGCGGCCCGTCCAATCGCGACCACAACGTTTACGTCGAGGGCCGCCACCAGCTGATTGCGAACAGCCTGATCGCGAACGCTCCGAACGGGTTCGGCGTGCAGATCTATCCCTCGAGCGACCACGTCATCGTCACCGAGAGCACGATCGTCGGCGCGAGCATGGGCGGAATCGTCATCGGCAGCGACGGTTGGGCGACGACGAACAGCGCCACGCTCGTCGACAACGTCATCGCGTTCAACGGCGGACCTGGGATCGGCACCTTCTGGGGTGGCATCGTCGGCATCGGAAACGTCGCGACCGACAACGTCGTCTGGGGCAACGCCGGCGGCCAGCTGGTTGGAGACGGGATCGCGTACGTGGCGAACACGATCGTCGACCCCCTCTTCATCGACCGCGGGAACGGCGATTTCCACGTCCAACCCATGAGCCCGGCCATCGACCGCGCACAGATCGGCTATGCCCTTCGTGACGACCTGGACGGCACCCCCCGTCCCGAAGGCCTCGGCCCGGACGTGGGCAGTTACGAGCGCTAGACGCCCCTGATCGAGGGAGCGCTCGCAGGTGGCGCGTCCGCGTCGGTCGTCAGACGAAAACTCTTTGCGTCGAACCGGGAATCTGGCTTAACATCCGGTCGGGTGGTGCTTTCGAGCCGCCAACGGACGCGCGACGTGCAGGGAACTTTTCCGATGGCGGCTACGAATACATAGTGTGGCTTTCGAGGTTCACCAAACCGTAGAGCGGTCACCCAAGAGTGGGACGAGTCGGATCGGATCGGCGATCGCGTCCCACGGCCGGGCCGACTCGAGCGTGCGGCCTTCGCGTGCGGCCGGCCTCTCGCGAAGCGTGCGCTTGCTCGCGGATGACTAATCCTTGGCTCAGCGTCTGGCCGCCGCTTCCTCCGAGCATCTACATCCGCCGCAGATCGAACGAGCGGCCGTTCCCGCTGGACGACCCTCGTTGCCGACTGTTCTCGCGGGCGCGCCACGCAGTGTGGCATGGCGTCCGCGCCCTCGGCCTGGGCCAGGGTGATGAGGTGCTCGTCCCCGCCTTCCATCACGGCTCGGAGATCGAGGCGCTGATTCAGGCCGGGGTGGAGTGCCGGTTTTACGACATCACGAGCAACCTCGAGCCGGACACAGCCGAATTGGATGCGCTCGTTTCACCAGCAACGAAGGCCCTCTATCTCATTCACTACCTCGGCATGGCGCAAGACGTCAGACGGTGGCGCCAATGGTGTGACGCACGCGGGCTTCTCCTCATCGAGGACGCTGCTCAAGCCTGGCTTGCCTGCTCGGACGGACTGCCGGTGGGATCCCTCGGCGACCTGGCCGTCTACTGCCTCTACAAGACGTTCGGCTTTCCCGACGGCGCTGCGCTGGTCTCGTCGAGTCCAGCTGAGGACGCGACGCCGAGCGATCGGAGGATGTCGGCCCTTGGCATGAGGCACGTGGCCTGGGCAGTTGGACGATCGGGCATTCTGGCGGGGGCCGCGAGGCGAATCTGGACGGCGCCGGGATCGACGGACGGCGACGGTTATTCGTTGGGCGAAGTGTCACCGCCCTCGCGTGCGCTCGACCTCCTCATCAGTCGAGGGGTCGATGGAAGCGCAGCAGCGACCCGTCGAGCCCACTACCAGCTGTTGGCGGCGGATCTCGGGGAGTGGGTGCTTCCCGCGTTTCGCGACCTGCCGGGCGAATCGTCTCCGTTCGCCTTCCCGATGGTCACGTCGCAGAAGCGCGAGCTGCTGGATCGCCTGAGGGCGAACGGAATCGATGCGCTGGACATGTGGTCCGTCCCGCATCCCGGGCTGCCGGAGGGATTTCCGCAGGCGGCTGAGCTTCGCCGAACAGTTGTCGGCCTCCCCGTCCATCAAGAGCTTCGCCGGAGCGATGTCGATCGAATTGCCCGCGTCGCGCGGGGCGCTTCGGCGGCCCCCGAGGAGCTGACGATCGAACGGCTGGATTCCCTCGAGTCCATTCGCGACGAATGGACTCGACTCGCGGACGGGGGCGACAACATCTTCGCAACCTGGGAGTGGAACTCGATTTGGTGGCGTCATCAAGGTCGCGGCCGGACACTCTTTACCCATGCATGTCGCGACCGCAGCGGTGCCCTCGTCGCAATCCTGCCCTTGTACGTCTCCGTCGAACGACCATTGCGTCTCGTTCGCTTTCTCGGGCACGGCGACTCGGACCATCACGCACCGATCTGCAGCCCCGCAGACCGCGGTCGCGCGGCGCGCGCGCTTCGCAAGGCTCTTCGGTCCGAGAACGTCGACCTCTTCGTGGGCGAGACGGTCCCCGCCGCGGACGGCTGGGCCGCATTTCTCGGCGGGAGGACCCTCCGAAGCTACGGCAGCCCGGTCCTTTCCCTGCGCGGCGAAGCCTGGGACGACATCCTCGCCAGGACCTCGCACAACACGCGGGGGCAGATTCGTCGTCGCGAGCGGAAGTTGACTCGCGAGCACGACGTGCGCTTTCGCTTCCCTGACGACCGGGAGCGGCTCGACGCTGACCTCGACACGCTCTTCGCGCTGCACTCCGAGCGATGGGGAGGGCGCCACACGCGTTTCGGCGGCGAGAGCCAGCCGCTCCACCGCGAGTTCGCGCACGTTGCGTTCGATCGCGGCTGGCTGCGACTCTGGCTGCTCGAGGTGGACGGCTCGTCTGTCGCTGCCTGGTACGGCTTCCGCTTCGGGGGAGCGGAGTACTACTACCAGGCGGGCCGCGATCGTGCGTGGGACCGGTACTCCGTCGGGTTTGTCCTCCTCGTCCATTCAATCCGTGCCGCGCTCGAGGACGGAGCGCGCGAGTACCGGTTCCTCGAAGGGGAGGAGTCCTACAAGTACCGCTTCACCGACCGCGACCCCGGCCTCGAGACGATCGGACTGGCATGCAGCGTGCTTGGAGACGCTGCTTTGGCCACGATCTCCGTCGTGCCGCCGCTGGCAACGGCTGGGCGACACCTCGTCGCGCGCGTACCGGGCCGTCGTGACTCGAGTTGAGTGCCCGGTCGAGAGCGGCCCTCGACAGCTACGACCGCGCGGCCACTTCCTGCAGTACGAGGTCGATGTTCTGCTTCATCCAGGCGTCCCGCTCGACCCGGTCGGCATAGCGCGTCAACTGATACGCGACCCTGGACAGCCAGTAGGCGGTGACGAGAGCCTCGAGCGTTTCCGGAGATGCGTCTACTCCCGTGCGGGCCGCAAGCGAGCGCAGGACGTCGTCTCCACCGGAGCGTGCCCACGGAAAGAGATCGCTGACGATCGTCGGTCCCCAATCGAGGTCGCCGACCTTGCGTCGCCCGGTCAGCCAGAGATGGATGAAGTCAAGGAGCGGCGGCCGGTTCGGGCCTGCGGCGTCCCAATCGACGACGCCGACGAGCCGTCCGCGGTCGACCAGCAGGTTGCTCGTGAAGAAATCACCG
>Ga0207674_10008930_pt1 | contig 11519 bp, 8 predicted proteins | sample KBSCornC72_FD_184303 | JGI IMG/M metagenome (GOLD analysis project Ga0207674, IMG submission 184303) | Corn rhizosphere microbial communities from Kellogg Biological Station, Michigan, USA - KBS Corn C7-2 (SPAdes) (version 2) | ecosystem: Host-associated > Plants > Roots > Rhizosphere > Soil ... | reverse complement strand
CCGTTGGTCTCCCCGCTCACCCCGATGGCCTGCTTGCCGTTGAAGTCGATCCGGTCGATCTGGGTGGAGGTGACGATGTCGAGGTTGGGACGATTTCGGACCGGCTTGAGAAATGCGCGCTCGGCGCTGTTGCGTCGGCCGTCCTTGATGTTGGAGATCATGTAGCCCGCGCGCTCGTCCTGGAGCGAATTGAGATCCTCCGTGCGCGGCACCCCCATCTGGCCTGCTGCCTCGATGAACGCCTCGCACAGCGGATTGCGGTGCTTGTGGGGAGCGAGATGGAGCCTTCCGCTGCCGCCACGTCCTTCCGCCGGCCCCAGCTCATGCTCTTCGAGTTCCTCGAAGGCCTTGCCGATGTGCTTCCAGCTCCAGCTGTCCAGTCCGATCTGTGAAAATATATCCCAGTCGGCGATGTCGCCACGGTTGTAGCACATGCCGTTGGTCGAACTCGAACCGCCCAGCGTCCGGCCCCGAGACCATAATTCGGCCTTGTTGTCCGTGCCCGGCTCGGGTTCCGTATGATACAGCCACGAATAGCTCGGGTTGAGGATCGTTTTTCCGAACCCCTTGGGTATATGGTAGAGCAGGCTGCTATTTTCCGGCCCAGCCTCGATGACCAATATCCTGCTATCGGGATCCTCGGACAATCGGTGGGCCAAAGTGCATCCGGCGGTTCCCGCGCCCACGATGATATAGTCGTAAAGACCTTCACCTGCCTGGCTCATGACTCTCTTCCGCTCCTGGAAACTTTTACTTCTGCATTCCAAGGAAAGCCGGTCGAAGCATGATCCGCGAGGACTATGCGCGCCGTAGCCGGACCTGATATTGCACCTCGGCTCAGCGGACGAACGATGAGCGGATGAAAGGGAGAAGCCTGTGGCAAAGGTCGGCGGTGTGATGGTTGGCGCGAACGACATCGAGCGCGCCAAGCAGTTCTACGATACGGTGCTCGGCGAAATAGGCATGTCGGCGCTGATGGAGCATCCCAGCGGCGGCAGGATCTATGGCGGTGGCGACCACCCGATGTTCAGCGTGGTTCGGCCGTTCGACGGCCAGTCGGCGACCGCCGGAAACGGCACGATGGTCAGCTTCTCATGCGATTCTCCCGAGGAGGCCGCAGCGATGTATGCGAAGGCGATAGCATCGGGCGGAACCTGCGAGGGGGAGCCGGGCCCGCGGGGCGACACCGGCTTTTACGGCGCTTATTTTCGCGACCCCGAAGGCAATAAATTCTGCGCATTCCACTGGGGCTGATCGCGGTCGATTGCCGGTGCGCTCAGGCCGGAAGCACTTGCTTCCCCAGCGCATCGGCGACGGCCGCACGGGCTCTTCCGACGGCTTCTTCCTTGACGACATCGTAACCCCGAATACCGTCATAGATCGCGGCGATGGCGATATGCTTGGCCGCGTTGTCGGGCCGAAGCGTCTTCAGGAGTCCCTCGATCAACGCCTCATATTCACCGGCCAAGGCGCGTTCCAGCTTCCGGTGAGGATGGCGGCCGAAGGGATCGAACATGGTGCCGCGCAGGCCCTTCAAGCGGGCCAGCATCTTGAACCCCTTCATCATCATCGGCCCATAGCTGTGCTTGACGAGCCGGCCTGTCGCCGGGTTACGGCGCGAAAGAAGCGGCGGGGCCAGGTTGAAGGCGATGCGGTAATCGCCCTCGAACTGGTCGGAAAGCCCCTTCTGGAAAGAGGGGCGGCTGAACAGGCGTGCGACCTCATACTCGTCCTTATAGGCCAGCAATTTCGCAAGCACGCGTGCGACGACCATTGCCAGTCCATCGGTTCCGGCCGCCTGTTCGGCGGCAACCACCCGGTCGATGAAGGCGCGATAGCGCCGGGCAAGGCTCTCGTCCTGATAAGCGGTCAGATGCGCGGCGCGGGCGGCAACCAATCCTTCCAGCGTCGCGGCCGGTGGTGCCGGGGCTTCGGGTTTTGCATATCCGGCCAGGGCCGCGAAACCGTCCGGATCGGCGGCGGCCATGCGGCCCAGATCGAAGGCCGCCCGGTTCATGCCGACGGCCGCGCCGTTGGTCGTGATCGCCGCTTCCAGGCTTTGACGAGTCAGCGGCAGCAGACCCTTCTGCCAGGCATGTCCGACGAGGAACATGTTCGCGCCGATCGCATCGCCGACCAGCGCCAGGGCGGCATCCGTGGCGTTGACCCGGTACAGATTCTCCTCGCCCACGCGTTCCGCGATCACATGGGCGAAGCGGCCGAAATCCATCCGCATGTCGGGATCGGCGGCGAAGCCCGCAGTAGGGGCGATGAAATCATTCACCAGGACGCGCGTGCTGCCGGGGTCCATCATCCGGATCGAATCGGCATTGCCGCTCACGATGGCGTCGCACCCGATCAGCAGGTCGAGCCCGCGCTCGGGAATCCTGGCGCTATGTTCCTGCCGCGCATTACCGGTGATACGGACATGGCTGAGGACAGCCCCGTTGCGCTGCGCAAAGCCCGACATGTCGAGCACCGTCGCCAGCTTCCCCTCGAGGTGGGCCGCCATGCCGAGAATGGCGCCAACCGTGACGACGCCATTGCCGCCGATGCCAGTCACCAGCACGCTGAACGCGCCGCCAAGATCTGGCCGTTCCGGCTCGGGCAGACGCGACGCTATGTCGCCCAGTTTCGAGAGGTCGGCGACCCGCGACCGGGGCTTTGCCCCTTCAAGCGTGACGAAGCTGGGGCAAAATCCCTTCAGGCAGGACATGTCCTGGTTGCAGACCGACTGGTTGATGCGGCGCTTGCGCCCCAGATCGGTTTCCAGCGGTTCGAGCGCGATACAGCTCGACTGCACGCCGCAGTCGCCGCAGCCCTCGCACACCTCCGGATCGATGTAGAGCCGCGTGGTGGACGGCGCGACCTTGCCGCGCTTGCGCAAACGGCGGCGCTCCGTGGCGCAGGATTGATCGTAGATGATGACCGACACGCCGGCGATCTCGCGCAGTTCGCGCTGCACCAGGTCCAGATCGTCGCGATGGTGAAAGCTGGTGCCGCGCGGGAAGTCGGCCCGATCGCCATATTTGTCGATATCGTCGGATACGACCGCGATCCGCTCCACGCCTTCGGCGCGGACCTGATTGGCGACGTGCGGTGCGGTCAGTTCACCCGCGAACGCCTCTCCCTCGATCGGCTGGCCGCCGGTCATCCCGATCGCGCCGTTGAGAAGGATCTTGTAGGTGATCGGAACGCCGGCCGCCACGCAGGCGCGCAGCGCCACGATACCCGAATGGAAATAAGTGCCGTCGCCCAGATTCTGGAAGATATGCGGCATATCGGTAAACGGCGCCTGGCCGATCCACGCCGCGCCCTCACCGCCCATCTGGCTGCTGCTGAAAACCTTTCGTTCCGGGAAGAACCCCGCCATTCCGTGACACCCGATGCCCGACAAGGCGATCGAGCCATCGGGCACGTGGGTCGACGTGCTGTGAGGACAGCCGGCGCAGAAGGTGGGTGCGCGCATGACCGGGCTCACGGGAGCGGCGGCGCTTATCTTGCCGATATTGTCGCGCGGCATTAGGCGGCGGCGCATCTCCTCTTCGCCGAAAACGGCGCCGATCCGCTGTGCCACGATGTCGGCGATGCCTGCCGACGTCAGTTCGCCGACGCTGCTGATGAGGGGCCGCCCCGCCGCATCCGCCTTGCCGCTCAGGCGCGGCCGCTCGGCATCCGGCAGATTGTACAACATCTGGACCAGTTGCGGCTCGATCACGCCGCGCTTTTCCTCGATGACCAGCACTTCGTCGCAGGCGGAAGCGAAACGCTTCATTTTCTCCGGCTCGAGCGGATAGACCATGCCGACTTTATAGACGGCGATGCCCTGCCGTTCCGCCTCCTGCTCCGTGATGCCGAGACTGGCGAAGGCCTCCAGCACATCGAGGAAGTTCTTGCCGGTGGTGACGATTCCCAACCGGCAGCGGCCAAGGGCGCCGAACCGGACACCGTCCAGATCATTGGCGCGCGCGAACGCCTGCGCCGCCGGAAGCCGCTCGTCGAACAGCCGCCGCTCGACCTGGAGCATGTGCACCCATTTTCCCGGATTGCCGATGCCACCCTCCGGCATCGGAAAGTCGACCGGAATGACGGGCAGGTTTCGGGCCGGATCGACTTCGATCGATGCGGTACCGTCGATCGTATCGGTTATGCACTTCATCCCCACCCACGCGCCGCTGTAGCGCGACATCGCCAGTCCCAGCAGGCCATAGTCGAGCACTTCCTGGATATTGGCCGGATTGAGCAGCGGCATGCCGTAATGGATCATCGCCTGATCGCTTTGGTGCGCCGTGGTCGACGAGCGCGCGGCATGATCGTCGCCGCACAGCGCCAGCACGCCGCCGAACCGGTGGGCGCCCGCCAGATTGCCATGCTTCATCGCATCGCCCGATCTGTCGACACCGGGGCCCTTGCCGTACCATAGCGAAAATATACCCTGATGGCGTGCGCCGGGCAGATAAGGCGCTTCCTGCGTTCCATTGATCGCGGTGGCCGCCAGTTCCTCGTTGACGCCGGGCTGGAACAGGATCGAATGGGCCTTCAGATGCTTGTCCGCCTGCCACAAGGCCATGTCGTACATGCCGAGCGGAGAGCCTCGATAGCCCGAAACGAAGCCGGCGGTATTCAGCCCGTTCGCTGCGTCCCGCCGCGCCTGGTCGATGGGAATCCGCACCAGTGCCTGCGCCCCGCTGACGAAGATGCGGCCGGAGAGACGGGTATATTTGTCGTCGAGGTCGATCGGCGCGATGTCTCTGGTTTCCGGAACATTTTCCAGCGCGGCTTCCGTCGTCATGCGATTTCCTTCATCTTCCCTCGGTCTATAGCCCGACGCCGGGCCAGACATGATCCGAGGGGATTAGATCGGGCGACAGGGAACCGCCGTCATCGGATGGTGAAGGGTTTGTTCCGAATAGCCATGACGCGCTCGCGATCCACCTCCGCCATGCCGCGCGGGTTGCCGAGCTGGCAATAATGGATGCCGCTGCTCAGCGCCGCGGACCGCGTCATATCCAGCGATTGCCAGATCGCCTTGATCGACCCTTGGGTCGCAACGCTGGGCTTGGCCGCGACCATCGTGCCGATCGCAACCGCACGGGCATGGAGGTCCGCGCCGCTGGTGACTTCGCTGACGAGGCCGATGCGGAGGGCCGTCTGCGCGCCGATCCGTTCGTCATTGCCCATCAGCACCATGCGCAGCACTTCGCCAAGATGAACTTTGCTCAACGCCCCGATGGGCTCGAGCGCCGACGTCATCCCATAGGTGCAATGTGGATCGAAAAAGCTCGCATCGTCGGAACAGATCACGATGTCGCTTTCGTTGATCCAATAGAAGGCGCCGCCTGCGGCCATGCCGTGCACCGCGCATATCACCGGCTTCCAGCATTTATTGGCTTTCGGACCCAGGAAATCGCCAGGGTCGAGCGCATTGAACTCGTCCGTGGCGACGAGCGGGTTGGCGGGGTCGCCAACCTCCTTGACGTCGATACCCGTGCTGAACGCAGCGCCATCTGCGGCCAGAAGGACGACGGCATGGATCTCGTCGTCTTCCCGAGCGTGCCGCCACACCTCCTGAAATTCCCGGCACATCCGGTAATTGAAGGCGTTCATCGCCTTTGGCCGGTTGATCGTGACGACGCACAGATGCTCGGCCGCACGCTTATCGAAAATCAGCGTCTCGAATTCCATTTCTCTCCGTCCCCATCACTGGCTTTCGACGGATTACATCACAGCGCCGGGCGACCTGCACCCTCCGCTCGGATGAGGAAAAAATTCATCCTGGCGGACGACGTCCGGCAAGAACATCAGCCGTAAATCTGCCTTCCACAATAGCCAGCCGGCGAACCAGCCGGGAGCGCAGGCCGCCGGCAGGATAGGGAAATGCAGGATGTTCAGTCCTAACACGGGCCTCGATGCCAGCCGGCTCCAAGAACTGACCGAAAACTTCGATCATCACAGCCTCGACTACCGCACCCATTCGATCGATCTGCTGATGTATCTCCAGAAGAACAGACCGTTCACGCACAGCAATCACCATGGGGGCTTCTGGATCGCGACCAAGGCGGCGGACTGCCTGGAGGTCGCCAAGGACGCGGAATTGTTTTCCAACTGGCCGACGGAGCAGATTCCTGCGTTGGAGCCGACGCTGATGATCCCGCTGAATGTCGATCCGCCGCAACTCTACGACTATCGCGCCATTCTTACGCCGCTATTTTCGCCTGCGCGGGTGAAGGAGCATGAGGCGTCCGTCCGCAGGATCGCGACGGATCTTATCGACAAGATGATCGCCAAGGGCGGCGGCGACCTGAAATGGGAATATGCCCTGCCGCTCACCGGTATCGTGACATGCGACTTCGCTGGCCTGAATCCGGACGGTTGGCGGCACTATGCCCCCGCGCTGCACGAATTGTCGTACAGCCGCAAGCCGATGGAGGAGCGGCTGCAGGGCATGGCGGTCATGATCGATCATATGCGCGGCGAAATTCGCCGACTCAAGGAAGAGCCGGTCGCCGGCAGCGCCATCGATTATCTGTTCAACGTCGAAATGGCTGGTCGAAAACTGACGGTGGACGAGATCGACAGCATCATCCTCATCCTCCTGGGCGGCGGCCTGGACACCACCCAGGCGCTGTTCACTATGGTAGCCGTCTACCTGGGTCGCAATCCGGAGCGTCGTCAGGATCTGATCGACAACCCCGACATATTGGAGAACGCCATAGAGGAATTTCTGCGCGTCTTCCCACCGACCCAGGGCATGTCCCGACGCGCCACCAGAGAAACGGTCGTGGCCGGTCAGCCGATCGGATCCGACGAGCATGTCTATCTGTCCTTCGTCGCCGCAAATCGCGATCCGGACGATTATCCCAATCCGCACGACATCGATTTTCGCCGTGAGAACATCCGCCATCTGTCGTTCGGCGTCGGCCCGCACCGTTGCCTCGGCTCGCACCTCGCGCGTCTGGAGGCGAAGATCCTGCTGGAAACGCTGTTCGATAAGGCGCCCGACTACCGGTTGGTCGAGGACGGGGTGGAACTGGCCGATGACATCGGCAACATGGCGGGCTACGGCCGCGTGGAGGTGACATTTTGATCGCTGGCGGAGAAGAGCGATGATCGCGGTCAGGAGCCTGGGATATATCGGCATCGCGGCCCCCGATCCCCGCGCATGCCTCGAATACGCCACCGAAATCCTCGGCATGATGCCCGCGCGCGCCGTCGCCGGCGAAGGCTTCGGCCTCATCGAGCGGGGCGAGAGCGCCGCTTCGAAAGGTAGCGGCCTCGCGGGTGACGGGACGGCCTATATAAAGCTGGACGACTGGCAGTGGCGGATCGCCGTCCATCCCTCGACCGACCGGCACGGCCTGATATATGCGGGATTCGAGATCGGCAGCCGCGCCGAGCTGGAGGCGTCCATCGCGATGCTGAACGGGAGCGGCATCGCGGCGCGGATGGGAACCGCCGAGCAGGCGCGCGCCCGATCGGTGACCGGCATCGGCTACACCCAGGATCCGGCCGGCAACGCGATCGAGCTATTCTACGGTCCCGTGATGGACGGCAAGTTCGCCTCGCCGCACGGCGTCCAATATGTGACCGGCGCCATGGGCCTCGGTCATCTCAACCTGTTCGTGTCGGATCTGGCCGCGTGCCAGGATTTCTACATGAAAGCGCTGGGTTTTCGTCTGTCCGATTATTTCGGCATGGGCGGCGACGCCTCCATCCAGTTTCTCCACTGCAACGCGCGCCATCATACCGTAGGGCTGGCTGGCGTCGCGCCGATCGATGCGCTCCAGCATCTGATGCTGGAAGTGGCGTCGATCGATCAGGTCGGCCAGTGCCTGGAGCGGGCGGAAGCGGCAGGATTGACGATCACCGGCACGCTGGGCCGTCATTCCAACGACGGCGTCCTGTCCTTCTACATGGAAAGTCCGTTTGGCTGCGATGTCGAAATCGGCTGGGATGGAGTGCGGATCGGTCCGGACTGGATCGCTCGCGAGTTCGTCGAGGGCGATCTCTGGGGGCACAAGGGTATCGCCGAAAATGTCGGCAAGATGGCACAGATGCTGATGGCCCGAGGAGGCGATTGACCATGGCGGCCCGACTGGTGAAAGCGTGCCTCGACGTCGGACTGGTAACGACCAAAGACGCCGAGGCGGATGCGGTGCGTTTCTATGAGGGCGTGCTGGGTTTCGTCCATGACTTCGATGTGCCTTTTCCGGGAATGGGCATCGTGAAGCGCTATAATTGCGGGGAATCGGTGTTCCGCCTCTTCGTGCTGGAAAAGCCGGCGGCGCACGCCAACAGCACCGATGGGCTCGCGAGCCAGACGGGCCTGCGCTACATCACGCTCACCGTATCCAATCTGGACGAACTGGTGAGAGACGCCGAGCAAGCCGGATTCCCCGTCATTTCCGCGCCGCGTCTCCTGCGTCCCGGCATGCGCAATGCCGTTATCGAGGACGGCATGGGCGTGACGGTCGAGCTGCTGCAGCCGGTAGATTGAGCCTGCACGCGCCTCGTGGACGGGCCTGAACCGGCCAGTCCTTCTGACGGCCTAGGGTTCGAAAACCACCGGCACCTCGACGAACCCCGACAGGAACTCCGCATAGGAGCGTTTGCAGCCCCCCACCTCGACGCGGTATCGCGGTGCGGCTCGCAGCACCTCCTCGACCATGATCGTGCCGAAAGCCGGGCCGAGATGCGCGCCGAGACAGAAATGCCCGCCGGTTCCGAACGATAGGTCGCGTCGCGGCTTGCGATGCAGGTCGTAGGTGTCCGCCCGCTCGAACTGTTCTTCGTCACGATTGGCCGAGGCGTAGATCATCAGGATCTTCTGCCCTGCCCTGATGTGGCGGCCGGACAGCTCGAAATCCCTGGTCGCCACCCGGGCCAGCATGTTCGTCGGCTGGTCCAGCCTGCACGTTTCGAGGAAGGCGGCCCGCGCCAGGGCAGGCTGACGGATCACCGCTTCGCGCTGGTCGGGGTTCTTCGCAAGATAGTAGAGCGTACCGGCGGTCGCCATGGGCGTCGTCTCGGCCCCGGTTATCAGCAGCACGAACAGGTCGCCGATCAGTTGCTCGTCGGTGGTGGGTCGCCCGTCGATGCTGCCCTCCAGCAACATCCTGCTCTGTCCCTTCGCCTTCGAGGGATCGGAGCGCAATTGGGCGATCCAGTCCGCCAGATAACCGAAGAGCTGGCCCGCCGCCTGCTGGTTCAGCGCCGCCGTGGCGCCCGACTGCCCTTTCTCCCGGAACATCATCTGCTGCAGCCAGCCGCTGACGGCATCGGCGTCGTTCATCGGCAGGCCGAGATTGTGCATGGAGTTCCGGCACATGACCGGACGCGCATAATCGTTATGCGCGTCCATCCGGCCTTGCTTCAGCAGCGGGTCAAGGATCGAACGCGCCAGCCGGCGGGCGCGATCCCGTTCGGCGCGGACGGCCGCCGGACCATATTGCGGGGCGACAAGATTACGCCACTTGCGGTGGACCGGGGCATTGGCGGTCGCAAAACTGACCGGCGACGGCTCATTCAGCAGCACCTGGCCCGGCGAGCCGCCCTGGGAGAAATCGAGCACATCCTCGCGCAGGCTGAGCTCGGTTACATCCTTGAACCGCGTGATGGCCCACGCGTCGTACTTCGCAATATAGTGCGGGCCGCCTTCGGCGCGCATCGCTGCATAAAGCCGCGTCGGGTCGCTCATCGCTTCATCGGAATAGGGATCGTAGTCGACGGTCATTTTGGCCCTCTGAGAGCAGATCGCGCTTTGCGATCCTCTCGCCATAGGCGTCCCGACGGATGGTAATACGTCCCGCCGGATTAAATTCTCGCCGGCCGGCTGCGCCAAAACGGCGGGATCCGCGATCTAATCCCCCAGGATCATGTCCGACAGGATCTGTCCGCCTATCCCATGAGGCTCACCGATCGGGCCATTCAGCATAGCGGACAAGGAAAGATGGCGGGAAGCTCTGGAGCGCATCAACATGTCTATCAGGTGCCGGAGATCGCGGCGCCCTTCATTGGCCGGATACTCGATGGCGACGGCCACATGTATATGGATCCGCAGACGCTGCAGGAGATTGCGGGCCCGCTTGATCCAGGCCACATGCGCGATTTCCTGAGCGATTACATGCAGCGCGACAGCTATCGACAGGACCGCGAAAAGAGCCGCAGGGAACTTTGGAACGTCAAGGGCATCGGGGCGCTGGGTGCGCTCGATGCCGGTGAGCGGCTGGAAGCGCTCGACCTCATGGGTCTGCGTTCACAGCTGATCTATTACAACACTGGCAGCGGCGAAGTACGGATCGACTCCGCCGCCGCCCGGGAGGCCTGCCGGCGCTACAACGATTATGGCCTCGCCTGGCAGCGAGACACCGGCGGGCGCGCCCGGGTGGCGATGCAGATCAACATGGGCGATCCAAAATGGGCCATGCAGGAGGCGCTGCGCGTCATAAAGGCGGGCGCGAAGGTCGTCAGCCTGCCCTCCGCCATGCCTCCGGGTGGCGTTTCGCCCGCCCATGAGCTCTGGGATCCATTCTGGGGCCTGCTGGAAGAGGCGGATGTTGCCGCGACGCTCCATCTGGGCTCGGGCGGGCTGCTCGACAATAAGTCGCGGGAGGCGCTGGCCGCCGAGGGAGACTATATGTTCCCCGACCGCGGCTGGGCCGAGGCTCCGTCGCTTCGCGCGAAACCGGCGGATCGGCCGGGCGGCGAGGAGGCGATCAGCCCCTATTTCATCCTCGTCAGCCACATGTCGGCCGAGCTGTACCTCACCACGCTCATCATGGGACATGTCTTCGATCGATTCCCTCGCCTGCGCTTCGGCGTGATCGAAATGGGCGCGGCCTGGCTCGGCCCATTGATCGAGCGCCTGGACGTCTGGGCCGACTTCATGGCGAAGGTAGGCCGGGTCTATTCGCTGAAGCCGAGCGAATTCGTCGCCCGCAACATCCGCGTGACTCCGTTCTGGAACGAAAACCTGACCCGCATGATCGAGCGGCACGGACTGGAGGATGCCTATATCTTCAGTACCGACTATCCTCACCTGGAGGGCAGCCGCGATCCGCTGGGCAAGTTCAGCAAATATCTGCGGGATCTACCGGCGGATTATGCGCAGAAATTCTTCATAGACAACGCCCAACTCCTGTTTCCCGATCTCTGATCCGATCGTGGCGGAAGGCACGATTAGAGCGGAGCGGCAGGGGGCGATCGTCACCTTGACGATGGTCAATCCCGACCGTCGCAACGCGATGCAGCCCGGCATGCGCGTGGAGCTGGCGCGGCAGGTCCGCAACGCGGATGGCGATCCGGACACAAGGGCCCTCATAATCCGCGGCGAGGGCCAGCACTTCTGCGCCGGCGCGGATTTCGCGGCCATGGGGCACGACGCTTCGCCGCAAAGTCCCGATCAGATCGGCGAGCGTATCGGCGAGGCGCAGGATCTCGTGCGCGCCATCGCGCTTTGCTCGCGCCCCGTGATCGCGGCGGTCGAGGGCGCGGCTTACGGTTCGGGCCTGTCGCTTGCC
>Ga0207674_10008929_pt1 | contig 11520 bp, 10 predicted proteins | sample KBSCornC72_FD_184303 | JGI IMG/M metagenome (GOLD analysis project Ga0207674, IMG submission 184303) | Corn rhizosphere microbial communities from Kellogg Biological Station, Michigan, USA - KBS Corn C7-2 (SPAdes) (version 2) | ecosystem: Host-associated > Plants > Roots > Rhizosphere > Soil ... | reverse complement strand
CACGGGGCCGGTCTCTCGTATGCTTGCCGTAATTCACCCATTACCACCCAAGGGTCCCGCTATGGACTTGAGTTCACTCTCTGTAACGCTGTATGTACTACTAATCGTCATGGGCACTGTCGCCCTCGCGAGCATTTCACTGACGGTATGCATCCGCACACTGATGCGTCTGACGCCTGCAACCGACGACGTTGACGACGACTTCTCCGGCATCCGGCTCATGCGCAGCCACCGACCGGAGTAAGATATACGTACGAGCCCCGCTCAGGCGGGGTTTCGTGCTCTGACCAGGATGAAAGGACATTTGATGGGACTCAAGGGCGTCAAGCTCAGCCTTGTTGAGACGCTGGAAGACGTGCACGCGTGCATGACGTGGCTCGAAGGGCTCACCTGCGAACGCATCGGCTTCGACACCGAAGGCACCGGCATCTCCCCCGAGATCGATCGCGTGCGTCTCGTGCAGTTCGGGGATGCGCATCAGGGGTGGGCCATTCCGATCGAGCGTTGGCAAGGGTTGATCGAAGAGATCGTGCACCGCTGGCAGCGTCACGGCCGGTTCGTGGCGCACAATGCGCGCTATGACGTCGCGATGCTGCGCAACCACGGCGTGCACATTCCGGTGCACCTGGTCGACGACACGATGATGCTCGCGCACATCGTCGACCCGACGAAGTCGGTTGCGTTGAAGCAACTGTGTGCGCGCCATATCGATCAGGCAGCCGCAGCCGCTCAGAAACAACTGCACGACGTGATGGACGCGACCGGCCACACGTGGGCAACGATCCCGATCGCCGCCACCGGGCAGTACGCCGTGTACTGGGTGTACGCCGCGCTTGACCCGGTGCTCGCGGTGCGACTGTGGGACTTGCTCTGGCCGCAGGTTGAGCGCATCGCGCCGCACGCGTACGACATTGAGTTGTCGGTGGGGTGGATCGCCGACCGGATGGAACGCAAGGGCGTGCTCGTCGACCGTGAGTACACGGCCGACAAGTCCCGTGAGTTCCTGGACTTGCACGCGGCGCTGGCGAAGCGCGGACACGACGAGTTCGGCGTCTCGCTCGGTTCGTCACAACAGATCGTTGAAGTGCTGTTGCGCGACAACGTGCCGCTGTGGAAGCGCACCAAGCAAGGCGCATGGTCGCTGGACAAGTTCGCGCTCGAAGGCATCCGGCACCCGCTCGCGCAGCTACTGCAAGAGCACAAGCGCGTGGAAAAGCTGCAATCGACGTATCTGCGCCGGTTCCTTGAGTATTCCGAGCGGGACGGTCGGATTCACCCGAGCATCAACACGCTCGGATTCAAAGAAGAGGACACGACCGGCTTCGGCGTCGTGACCGGACGCATGTCGATGTCGAAGCCGAACTTGCAGCAACTGCCGCGTGTCGACGAGGACGATCCGCTGTCGATCGTGGTGCGCAACTGCATTGTGTCGTCCCCGGGCACGACGCTCGTGATGTTCGACTTCGACCAGGTTGAACTGCGCTTGCTCGCGCACCTCTCGCAAGACCCGGGGTTGTTCGCCGCGTTCGAGCAGCCGGGCGACTTCTTCACGTTCATGACTCAGACGATCTATTCGGACCCGTCCATCGTGAAGAAAGACCCGCGTCGGTCGCTGACGAAGTCGTACGTGTACGCGTCCAACTACGGCGCAGGGAATGAGCGGCTGGCACGCACCACGCACCTGCCTCTTGCCGAGATCGAGCGGTTCGCAGCCGACTACAAGCGCACGTTCGCGAAAGTGCCGGAATTCCAGCGTCGTGTGCAGCGCGACGCAGCGCAGCGGTACAAGGCCGAAGGCTCGGCGTACGTCATGTCGCCGATCACCGGGCGACACTTCATCGCCGATGATCCGGGCAAGCTGTATCCGCTGGTCAACTACATGATTCAGGGTATGGCGGCCGAGATCATGAAGACGAAGTTGCTCGAACTCGACGCGGCCGGGCTCGGCGATTATCTCGTGCTCGCCGTGCACGACGAAGCGATTTCGGAAGTGCCGGACGATGATGTCGAAGACGCCATTGCCACGATGAACACGATCATGAACGACGACAAGCTGCTGTCGCTGCCGCTCACTTCGGGCGGGGCGACCGGGAAACGATGGGCCGAGAAATCCGAGTTGTGATACTGTCCTCTTACCAGTTAGGAAAGAGGTCAGATGTCAAATCAACTGTGCGATGTCGATGAGTGCGGGGGAACGGCCACGCTCAAGGGTTGGTGCGAAAAGCACTACCGCAGATGGAAGAGGCACGGCGATCCTACTAAGACGCTGTCACCAACGAGGGTGTACGGGAGCACCGAAGACCGATTTTGGGCGAAGGCGCTCCCGCCGAACTCGGAAGGCTGCATGTTGTGGGATGCCGCGCTAGATCATCAGGGGTACGGCAGCTTCAAAGGTGCGGGCAGGCAGGGAGGCGCACATAGGTTCGCCTATGAGTTCGTGATAGGTCCGATACCAGATGGTATGCAGCTAGATCACACGTGCCACACTGCCGACATCTCATGTCCGGGCGGTACCGAATGCCTGCATCGACGCTGTGTGACTCCGCAGCATCTAGAACCGGTGACGAAAGCCGAGAACACTCGCCGTTCACAGCCGTGGAACGTGAACAAAGCAAAGACACACTGTAAGTACGGACACGAATACACTCCGGAAAACACCGGATACACCAGAGGAAGACACGGAATACAGCGCCGTTGTCGGGAATGTGACCGTATTAGAGGTCGAGAGAAGCGGAGAAAGAAGAATGTCTAGGCAATACGTGATCTTCGGTGTCGACCCCGGCAAGACGACGGGAATCTTCGTGTACTCGAACCGTCCTCGTATCGGGTTTCTCGACGAGCAGATCATGCGGCACGAGGTGCCCGCCGAACACATGCCGGTGATGATGAGGAACCTTGTTGTGCGTGCAGGCGACTACGTTGGGTTCAGCGGCGTACACATCGCCGTCGAGCGCTTCATCATCAATGCACGCACCGCGAAGTCCTCGCAGCAGGGAGACGCGCTCGAAGTCACGGGCATGGTGCGCGCCTTCGCGAAGCTGCACACGAGCAACCCGATTCGGCAGTACATGAAAGCCAACCTGAAGTTCGCGAACGACGCCGCGCTGCGCCGCGCCGGGTGGTACTCGGCGAAGATGGGCCACGCCACCGACGCCGCTCGGCAGGCGTACGCGCTGCTCAAAGATGTCGACTACCCGACATGGCTTGCCGTGTCGGACGGTGTTATGATGAAATTCGACGACGAGACGAAAGGACAACGATGAATCCGATCATCGCAGAACTCGACGAGACGGGCAGCCGGATCGTTCTGCACGACATGTTGTGGGCAGACAAGCCGCTCGTGTCTCAGATTCCGGGCAAGGAATGGAACGCCGACACCAAGCGATGGACGCTCCCAAAATCGTGGGCGGCGTGCATTCAGGCGCGGGCGCTCTTCGGCGACCGGCTCAAGGTCGGCAAGATGCTCGGGATCTGGTCGCGAGGCGAGAAGGCGCGACAAGACGTTATCTTGCAGCTGCGCGACGCGCGCGAGCCCGTGCAGCCGTACACGCCCGTGAACGAGCACGACGAGTTGCTGTACCCCTTCCAGATTCCCGGGGCCGATTTCCTCGTGCAGGCGCGTACCGCGCTGCTCGGCGACGAAATGGGCTCGGGCAAGACGCTTCAGACGCTCGCGGCTATGCGCCGCGTCGACATGATCCTTCCCGAGTACGGAGGCGGCGCGTATCCCGCGCTCGTCGTCTGCCCCAACTCCACTAAGCGGAACTGGGCGCGCGAAGTCGCGAAGTGGCTCCCGGAGGCGAACGCCGTCGTGATCGACGGCTCGGCCGCCAAGCGACGCAAGCAGATCGCCGAAGCGCTCGACGTCCCGAACCTCATCATGATCATGAACATCGAATCGGTGCGTCTGCACTCGCGCCTCGCGCCGTACGGCTCCGTGCGTCTGAAGAAGTGCCGCGAGTGTGACCCGGTGTCGGGCGACGAAGCGTTGACTCCGGCGAAGTGCGAGACGCACGACAAGGAACTGAACGCGATCCCCTTCAAGGTCTGCGTGCTCGACGAGGCGCACCGCGTGAAGGACCCGCGCGCCTTGCAGTCCCGCGCGATCTGGCGCGTCTTCCATGGTCCAGCCGTCGAATACCGATGGGCGCTCACCGGTACGCCGGTGGCGAACCACCCGGGCGACATCTGGTCGATCTTGCACACGATCGACCCGGCCGGATTCCCGCGCAAGTCGGCCTTCATCGACCGATACGCGCTCAAGGAATTCAACGCCTTCGGCGGTATGACCATCACCGGTCTGAATCCGGCCACGCGTGACGAGTTTCTGTCGCTGCTTGACGTCCGGATGCGCCGGATGCTCAAGTCCATCGTGCTCGATCAGCTTCCGGCGAAGACGCGCGTCGTGCGCCACGTCGAGATGAGCCCGAAGCAGGCGAAGGCGTATAAGGAGGTTGCCGACGAGTACGTACTGACCACGGAGTCGGGCGACAAGCTCGTCATGAACGGGAACCTCCCGGCCGCGACGCGTCTGCTGCAACTCGCCTCTGCCATGTGCGACGTCGATAAGGGCGAGACGCCCGAAGACGTCGGATCGTGGAAGGTCACGCTCACCGACCCGTCGTCGAAGATCGACGAACTCATGTCGATCATCGAAGACAACCCCGGTAAGCCGCTTGCCATCGCGGCCGAGCACCGGCAGCTCATCGATCTTGCTGCGCAGCGTCTCGCCGCTGCCGGTATCGAGTACGGCGTGATCACGGGCGGCGTGACCGGCGCGCAGCGTGACGAGACGGTCGAAGCCTTCCAGTCCGGCAAGCTCAAGTACATCTTGTTCACGTACAAGGCTGGTGGCGTCGGCCTGAACATGACGGCCGCCGACACGCTTGTGCGGCTGCAACGGTCGTGGTCGCTGATCGACAACATGCAGGGCGAAGACCGGGTGCATCGCATCGGGTCGGAGCAGCACGAGGCGATTACGATCATCGACATCATCACGGCCGACACGATCGAGGAGACGCAGGTCGAAAAGCTGTACGCCAAGATGCAGCGGCTCGAAGAGATCGTGCGCGACCGCGAACAACTCAAGGCGGCCGGGAAGTCGACGGAGCACCTTGACGCCGAAGCCGCGAAGATCGAAGCGCTCGATCTGCTCGATCAGACTGTCGGGTTCGAACCCGCCGACGTGTGCAACAAGCACGCCGAATACCTGAACGACATGATCGACATCGACACCGAGATCACGAAGGCCGAGCAGTACAAAGACGACATGATCGACGGGGGTCCGTGATGAGGGACGTGGGTAACTGCCCCGAATGCGGGGCAGACCTGAACGGTTGGGACGCAACAATTCTGAGCGACAACCCAACCGGACCACTCAAGACGTTGTGCACCGGATGCGATGCCGACGTTACCGACCAGATGAGAAAGGCATTCTTCGGTGAATGAAATTCGGCGCATCTCGCAGTCAGACCTGAAAGATTTCCAGCGCTGCAAGCGCCGGTACTGGCTGCGGCACGTGCGCCGCCTCGCGCCGCGACTGCACGGTCCCGTGGGGCCGTTGCAGTCCGGCACCCGGGTGCACACCGCGCTCGAAGCGTTCTACACGCCAGACAACCCCACCGATCCCCGGCAGGCGCTCGAACACGCCATCGGCGCGGCGCTCGTCGGGTATGCCGATCAGTGTCAGAAACTCGGCGTCGAGCCCGATCTAAACGTGCTCGAAAAGTTCCGCAAAGATACCGACCTTGAACGGGCCATGGTCGAAGGCTACTTCGAGTGGCTTACCGACACCGGAGCCGACGCGCACTTGCAAGTGATCGGGGCCGAAGAGCAGATCAGCATCACAGCCGATCAGCTCGGCGCTGACTTCGGGCAGTCTGTCGAGATCGTCGGCAAGCTCGACGCTCGCGTGCTCGACGAGGTCACCGGCTTTACGCAGTTCGTCGACCACAAAACCGTACAGAACTTCACGCAGATGCTGCCCACCTTGCAGAGCGATCCGCAGATGCTGCACTATCACCTGCTGCTCTCGATCGTGTATCCCGATCAACATGTCGACGGCGCGCTATACAACATGCTGCGAAAGGTCAAGCGTGGGAAGACGGCGAAGCCGCCGTTCTACATGCGCGAGACGATCATTCACAACGCCGAAGAGATTGAGTCGTATCGGCTCCGGCTCATCGGCCTCATCACGAATGTGATCGAGTTCGAAGAGCGCATTGCGCAGCTCGGCGAGATCGGCGTGAAGATGTTCGCGCAGCCCACCGTCACGCGTGACTGCTCATGGGATTGCTCGTTCTTCGACATCTGTGGCATGTTCGACGACGGCTCGCGTGTTGAAGACGCCATCCGCGACCTCTTCGAAGAACGGGACCCGCACGCGCGGTACGCTGCACCTGTGATAGACTTATGTAATAGATAAACACGACAGAGAGGAGATGATGAGTGACTGAAGTGTTCAATGAGCTGGAAACGGCGTCGTTCTTGGTATACGGCGAGACGAAGCACGGCAAGTCATCGCTGCTCGCCACCATGCCGACGCCATGCGTGATCTTGGACATCGAAGGCAAGTGGCAGTTCTTCCAGGGACGATCGAATCCCAACCGCGACGGGCAGCCGTTCCGGCTCAAACTGTGGAATCCAGCCCAAGCGCCGCCGAAGCCGGATGGAACGTGGGACATTGCGATCGTGAAGGTCACGAGCGCCGCAGTCCTCGCGCAGACGCTGCCATGGCTCGACCGCACTGATCACCCGTTCGTGTCGATCGGGCTCGACTCGCTCACGGTCGGGCAAGAGCAGGGGATCGAAGCGATCCGCAAGGTCGACGAGGACTTCCGGATTCAGGACTGGGGCGCTATCCGGCGTCGCGTCCTCTCGGATACCTCTCGTATCATGACGCGGGTGTCGGACCCTGCGAACCCGCTCCGCGTGTTCGCGGCAACGGCACACAGCACGTTCAAGGATGGTAAGCACCGGCCCGCCATGCAAGGCGGTATCCAGGGGCGGCTGCCGTTCTCGTTCGACGCTATCGTGTTCATGAAGAAAGCGCTCATGAAGAACGATCAAGGCATGATCGCCGATGATGCGCCTTCGGTCTTCCGAGCGCTCGTCAAGACACACCCGCTGTACGTGACCGGCTCGAACTTCGAAGACCGATTCGACCGGTCGGCGTACGACAACCCGAACTTGACGCAGATCATGCGTCTCATCTTCCCGGCTGCGGCCGAAACGAAAGGATAAAGGACAATGGCAGACGAAACGTGGGACGACTGGATTTCCGAGGTCGAAGACAAGCTCACCCTTCCCCCGGACGGCGAATATGATTTCGTCGTCACGAAGGCCGAAGGCAAGGTGTCGAGTTCGGGCAACCTCATGGTGCAAGTCGATTCGAAGATCACGAGCGGCCCGCACTCCGGCAAGGAGATCAAGCGCTTCTACGTGATCCGCTCGACTGAGGGCAGCATGGCCAAGAAGTTCATGCAGAGCCTCGGCGCGGTCGGCATCACCTTCGACACGCTCGTGAAGCACAAGCCGACGATGCAGCAGATCGCGAAGGTCATGGAAGGCAAGCCCTTCCGCGCCAAGATCAAGAAGAAAGAAGATGCTCAGTGGGGCGACTACATGGAAGTGCAATGGGCGATCAAGCCTCCGGCTTCCGGCGCAGTCGAAGTGACGGAGTTCCCCACCCTCACTGAGGGCGAATCGCTAGGCTACGGTTCGGACTCCGGCGCGAGCGTCGCCACCGACGACGACGCCGGTTTCTAGTCCCGGCTCAAGAGGGTGCCCGCTTTCGCGGGCACCCTCTTTTTCATAAATGGTAGAATCACAGCACACGAGGAAAGGACAAATAGTGTTCACTGCACGAAGCCGACAAAACGCATTTGCCAAGCGGCGGCGCGAGGTGCGCGAAGCGCAGCAGGCCGACACGCCACCGGCCGAGCCCACAGCCGTCCCCTACGACACGCGGAGCGCCGAGAGTGCCGACATCGTCGATGCGCCGGATGTCTCGGCGTTCGCCACGGGCGGTGTCGTACCGGTCCCAACAGACGAGCAGGACGAAGAGACCGTGATCGAGTCCGGTGAGGCCGTCATTCCGGCGAGCGTCGTCGTGATCGACGAAGAGCGCCGGGCGAAAATCGACGCGGTGCTGAATCATGCGCTCACGCCGGTTGCCGACGAGCTGCCGGACTATGCCGTTGAGAAGACCAACGGTCTAGAGGGGCACTCGCTCGGGCTGCATCAGGATTCCGCACCGATGCTCGTCGAGCAGATCGACACGCCGGAAGGACCCAAGCGCGGTCGCGGGCGGCCCCGGCCGCAAGAGACGATCGACCGTGACAACGCCGTGTATCGGCTGCTACAGGCAGCCGACGCGGTCGAAGGCGTCTCGAAAGAGGCACTGGCGATCGCGCTCGACGAGAAAGAGCAGCAGGTGTATTCGAGCCTGCGGCAGCTCACGAAAGAGAAGCGCGCCGAGACGCGGTACGTCAAAGACCACGGGTACCGGTGGTTCGCGCTCTGAGCTGCGGAAACGGCAAGGGGTACCCCCGGGTTGCGTGCCCGGGGAACCCGTGCTATTGTTTAATACATCAAGGCAGAACACGCCGGACCGACGAGAGGACGAACATGCAGACTGACAACGACTGGGATGATCTCGACTGGGACAACGGGCAGACGCTGCCGAACCCGAAGTAGCACGACGAGCGCTCCGGCGCTTGGTACGATCGAAGTCCGGGCTCAGGCTCGGCACATGTACCCATGGCCCAACTGGTAGGGCAACGGTCTCCAAAACCGGAGGTTCTAGGTTCGAATCCTAGTGGGTATGCTGCGGGGTTGTTCCGTACCGCCATCATAAGGCTTGACCAGCCAACGGAACATGTTCACGGGAAGTCATGAGCCCCAGAACTGGTAAAACCCGGGTGGTTCCGGGCGCGTGTAGCACGAGGGTGAGAGAACGTTAGTACCACAACGGATACGGATTGCATCCGCCCGGGAGGTAAGGCAAGTATCAGGCCGGGTTCGACTCCCGGGCACGCACGGTGTGTTGGTCCGTACATCACTGAAATGGTACCTAGCGCAAATGCCACGCGCAACGGACACGACCCGCGAGCCTAGCTAGCTCGGCGGGAAAAGGGCTCGGTTGGCACCGGGTTGACGCGGTAGCTCAATTGGCAGAGCAGGGACCTAGTCGGTCCCGGTTCCAGGTTCGAGTCCTGGTCGCGTTACGAGGCGCGCAAGCGCCGCACGATGCGGGATAGCTTAGGGGTTAGAGCTGCGGTCTCATAAGCCGTATGGCGCGGGTTCGAATCCCGCTCCCGCTACGAGATCGACCTGAGATCAGGGGTTTTCGGGGGTTGCACCTTACGGGCTCGGGTCGATCGCATGGAAGGTGCGCGTACTGGCAAGCGCAGCCGGGTTGCTAACTCGGTGTCCTCACGGGCCGGGGTTCGATTCCCTCACCTTCCGCTTTCGTTGCCACGCGATCAACGGGCACGGGAGAAGGGGAACCGGCAGTACGTAGGAACTAGGCTGATGCGGCTAGGTGACCGCAAGTGCTGCCGGATCATGGAAAGTATGCACCAACGGGCGTGCACCTGGTCTCGAAAACCGGGACGTCGGTCTTAGCGGATCGGCGGGGGTTCGAATCCTCTACTTTCCGCGCAATGGCGTCGGCCGCAGGTGCGGCAACCGGCCTGTAAAGCCGGTCCCTTCGGGGAAGGTGGGTTCGATACCCACGGCGTCAACAACGCCCATGTAGCTCAATGGATAGAGCAGCGTCTTCCGAAGGCGCAGGTTGCACGTTCGAATCGTGCTGTGGGCACGGGTTCACACCGCAGTGAGCATGTCGGAACAGTTCCGGCCGCTGACTGGTGGACCTAGCGTAAACATTCCGGGGCTCGGAAGTAGTGAGCCGAGCCCCACCAGTAAAGCGACATACGATGAAAGAGGACAGATAACGTGCGAAAAACGTCGAAAGCATTCGTCGCTGCTGCTGCTGCCGCAACGCTCGGATTCACGCTCACGGCGTGCACCGCAGCCGACACGGCTTCACACAACATTTCCACAGCGGCCGAGAACTTCGAAGTCCTGCGGCGCATCGTGTTCTTCAACGGGATCACGGACACGTACCTTCTGACGATCGAAGGCCGCTGCAACATCGAAGACGAGGGCAATCAACTCGAAGTCACGTGCAAGATCGCGGACGGCGACGGCGAGAACGCGTACACGAAGCACTTTCTCGGCCTGTCCGACAACGTGACATACTTCGTCGAGCAGATGGAAGTCGTCGATGTCGACGAGTTCCATCACCGGATCATCTTCCGGCCCGAGACGATCGTGCCGGACATCGATCTGGAGACGTCGGGCGGCTAGCCGCTCGGGGCCGCGCTGGTCTAGTGGACTGGATACCGGATTCTCAATCCGGGGGTACGGGTTCGATCCCCGTGCGCGGTACGAGATGAGCGCCCCAACCGGGAAAACCGGGCGGGTGATTCTCACTGAACCACGCCATCGGTTCGGGGGTCCCGGCAGCGCTCGCCGGGACTCGTAAATAAATGCCTTGTGGTGCAACTGGCAGCACGCTAAGCTTTGGACTTAGAGGTTCTTGGTTCGAATCCAAGCGGGGCAGCAAGCCGATGCTCGGTAGCTCAGCGGCAGAGCGGACGACTGTTAATCGTCTGGTCGGTGGTTCGAATCCACCTCGGGCAGCTCTACAACTTCATATCGATGCTCGCTAGTTCAACTGGCAGAACGCCCGGCTCTGACCCGGGAAGTTCGTGGTTCGAATCCACGGTGAGCAGCTAGACCGGAACCGCGTGTACACAGACGCGTTACAGGGCACCACGGCCACTAAGGGGGTCAACGGGACCGGTCGCAAGCTCCGGTCGTCTATGGGTTAAGATCTGAGATTTTCACTCTCAGGTACAGGGTTCGAGTCCCTGTCGGAGTACCACGGCTGCAAGTGCCGAAGCGAGGGTGCACCTTCGCAGGCGGAACCGCGTACGAGGTGCGCTTGCAGCCGCGAACTGAATATGCCGTGTTAGCTCATTGGGAGAGCGTTCGCCTGTCGAGCGAAGGGTAACGGGTTCGATCCCCGTACATGGCGCAGGTTCCGACTGTCCGCAAGCCAGCCGGAACCGACGAGACGTGGCCCAATGGTAAGGCACCTGATTTGGGATCAGGGGAGCGAAGGTTCGATTCCTTCCGTCTCGACTGTGACCGTAGCTCAGCAGGTAGAGCGCTTGAATGTGGCTCAAGTTGTCGCCGGTTCGATTCCGGTCGGTCACCCCAACTTCATACATGCCCCCGTGGCGCAGCAGGTTGACGCGCGAGATTTAGGTTCTCGTTTCTTCGGAAGTTGTCGGTTCGAATCCGACCGGGGGTACTACGCTCGTGTAGCCCAACGGCAGAGGCAACGGCTTCAAACACCGTTCAGTTCCGGTTCGAATCCGGAGGCGAGTACTAAGCCCTGGTAGCTCAGCGGATAGAGCACTAGATTACGGATCTAGGTGTCGAAGG
>Ga0207674_10008927_pt1 | contig 11520 bp, 8 predicted proteins | sample KBSCornC72_FD_184303 | JGI IMG/M metagenome (GOLD analysis project Ga0207674, IMG submission 184303) | Corn rhizosphere microbial communities from Kellogg Biological Station, Michigan, USA - KBS Corn C7-2 (SPAdes) (version 2) | ecosystem: Host-associated > Plants > Roots > Rhizosphere > Soil ... | reverse complement strand
GGCAACCTCGTGGAAAATTCGGATCAAGATTTTGGGCGGTGGACCCGACGCTGACTTTTATCGCCAACAAATTCAGGACGCGGGGCTGAGCCAAATCATTTGCCTCGATGGCCACGTCGATCGGGCGCTCCTTTGCACGCATATGCGCGCAGCAGATGTTCTGCTGTTTCCGTTTCCTGATACGCCGCAGAATCGCGCGCGGTGCCCCACTAAAGCGTTTTACTACGCGGCTTCGGGACGACCTCTCGTCACCAATCGAGTGGGCGAGGTGGCGCGACTCTTCGGAGATCGGGCGCATTACTTTGAGGAGAAGAACGTCGACGATTTTCAAGACGCGGTGAACCGCGCGCTTCGACTCGGACAAACGGTTGCCGCGCCTTTGCCGATTCGTGAACTGATTTGGGAAGGGCGCGCAGACCGCCTGTGGTCTTGGCTCAATCGACTGCGCTGGGTCGGTCCTGAGGCAGCGTCTGTATGAACCAGACCAATACACCGTTGACCGTCGTATTGTTGAACGATGCGGCGCTGATGCGCGGGGGCGTCGAGCGTGTGCTGTTCGCTTCCGCTCGCGGACTGCGCGCGCTGGGTCACCGCGTGATCGTGTTTGCCGGTCGCGGGCCGGTCGACGCGGAACTGGCGAATATTCCCGGGATCGAGATCGTTTGTTTAGGCCAAGCGAATGCTTTGGAAGAGGGCGCGGTGTTGTCGGGAGCCATGCGAGTTCTTTGGAATCGCACCGCTAGCCAGCGGTTGAAGGCCGTGCTCAAAGGTTTGGATCCAGCGCGCACCGTCGTTCATGCGCATTGCTATACGCAAACGCTCTCGCCGTCCGTGTTGGCCGCAGCGACCCGGGCCGGATACAAAACCGTCCTCACGCTTCACGATTATTTTTTAGTCTGTCCGAACGGCGCGTTCTTTGAATATCCGACAGAAAAGATCTGTCATCGAAAGCCTTTGAGCTGGGATTGCGTCAGTTGCCGATGTGATGCGCGCAAGCACAGCCATAAACTGCTTCGGGTGGCGCGCGCCTGGGTTAAAAAGTATCTCGCCGCGATGCCAGCAAGATTGTCGGCGCTCATCGCAATCTCCGAACTTTCTCGTGCTCGCGTTCGCCCCCACGTTCCGAGTTCGTTGCCGATCTATCTGGTCCCGAATCCGGTCAATGTGGCTGCTGGCTCTCCGGCGCAGGTGGAAGCCAATACGGCCTTTTTGTTTTCTGGCAGACTCGAACGCTTCAAAGGCGGTCATATCTTCGCGTCAGCGGCGGCTCGGAGTGGAGTGGAGGCGGTCTTTGCTGGAGCCGGTCCTGCGGAAGCCGATTGGAAAAGGTTGTATCCAAAAAGCCGATTCACGGGCTGGTTGACGTCGAGCCAGCTCGATCGCGAGCTGGCCCAGGCGCGCGCCGTGGTCTTTCCTTCTCTGTGGCCGGAAGGCTACGGTCTTGCCGCAGTCGAGGCGCTCGCTCGGGGCGTTCCCGTGATCGCGTCGCGCGGCACGGCGGCAGAAGAATATATTTCGGATGGGGAAAATGGATTCCTTTTTGATCAGGGGTCGGTCGACGATTTGCAGAGAAAGATCGATTTGATGTGCGTTCCGGGCGTTGCGGCAAAACTCGGGGCGGAAGCGTATCGACGTTTTTGGAGCGCTCCACCCATGACGGAAAGCCATGTCGCCGGATTGCTGGCTGTTTACCATAACGCCTTAGTGAAAGGGTCAGCGTGAAACGAATTCATTGGGTCGATCACGTGAAGGCGTTTAGTATTGCGGCCATTATTTTTGATCACAGCGGGGTGGCGCCCGATCGGTTTCTACAAATTGCTCATGCCTTCAACGTCCCCGCGTTTTTGATCGCGTCGGGCTTCTTGCTGAAGGACCGGCATCTCGAGGAAAAATTCGGCGCGTACGCGAAACGGGTCGCGCTCAGCTTGCTTCCCGCCTATTTGCTTTTCGCGCTGGGCGGCTATCTCAGTTGGCTTTTTGTCCTGCGGCATTTCGGCGACGACGCGGCGAATCCGACTTCGGCTTGGAAACCGTTTTGGGCGATTTTTTATGGCAGCGGGACCTCTGAGACGGAAGGACTGAAACCGATCCAACTCTGGTTTCTTCCGTGTTATTTCACCACGCAAATCCTGCTTTATTGGATCATGCGGCTGCGCGCGCTTTGGAGTCGGGCTTTGGTCGTGCTGGCGCTGGTTTGGCTCGGGACTTATCCGTTGCGTGACCTCATCTTGCCTCTCGAATTGGAGTCGGCGACGGTTGCCGTGATCTTTGCCTGGTTTGGATTGGAAATGCGGCGAGCGGAATTGATAGCGAAGCTCTCTCGCTTTCGTTGGCTTAGCCTCGCCGTTCTTTTGCCGTCGGGCGTCGCATTCGCTTTGATCAATCCCTTGTCGGATCTTCGCTCGAATCAGTTTGGCAATCCCGTATTATATATTCTGGCGGCGACACTCCTCTTTTTAGCTGCGGCGTTGATGGCGGAAAAAATCCCGTCTCTAAAGCTCACCACACTGCTTGCGCGCCAGGCGATTATCATCAATCCCTGCCATATCCTCGTTTTTTCCGGGATCGCCGGTGTTTATGTTTTCGTGTTCCACCTGCCTTTGACGGTGCGCTATATTCCCTGGGTCGGAACGCTCGATAGCATGGTTAACTTAGCCGTCTCGATGGTGGCAGCTTTGTTGGTGGAGCGCTTCATTCCAATCGTTTATGGTTGGAACAAGAAATCGAAGGTAGTGCCGACGTCACTACCGCAAATGGAGACGGTTCGCGCGTAAGGCGCTTCATCGGCCATGAGCAACGCTCCCTTTTCGCTCGAAGAAAGCGCGGTGGTCCCGCCGATGGCGTCCGATGCGTCTACGCCACAGCAGGGGTTTTTCGTGCATGGCATCAGTTGGCTTTTTGCCGAACGGGCCTTGCGCTGCGCGGGCGGCTTTGCGATGGGGGTGGCCATTGCGCGTTATCTTGGACCGGACAACTACGGCCGTTATGGCGTGGCGATGGGTCTGGCCATGCTGGCGAAGGAAGTGACGACGCTCGGCTTGGACCGCTTGGTGCGCCGAGATCTGGCGCTTCGACCGAAAGACTCCCCGACGATTCTCGGTTCTTACATGCTGCTTGGGTTGATCACGGCCTGCGTCATCGCAGCTGGTTTGGCCATTCTCGCGCATACGACAATCGAGGACATGCCTACTCGCCGCATGATCTATTTCGCGGTGTGGATGGCGCTGCCGCAGAGCTTTGCCGGCGCGGAATTATGGTTTGAAGCGCGTTGTTATCCGCGTCCGGCGGTCTTGGCGCGGAATAGTGTCTGGCTGGTGGGCCAACTCGTTCGACTCTTCCTGATGTGGTCGGGCATCACTGCGCTAGGCATGGCGGTGGTGGCGTTGGTGGAAGCGTTCGTCACTTACAGCGGCATTGCTCTGGCCTTTCGTCGGGAACATCCCGCGCGGTTGCGTTTTCATGTATCGAGAACTCTGATACTCGGTTGGCTTCGCGAAGGATGGCCTGCGTTTGTGCTATTGATTTCGGGCATCAGTCTGGACCGCACGCTGCTGCTTTGGGTTCAGTCGTTGACGACGAATCAAGAGGCTGGGCACCTCGGCGCCGGGCTTCGCATCTTTGAGGTCTGGGTCTATCTGGCTTTCGTCACTGCGTCGCTGGCGCTCCCAAAATTGGCCTCGAAGCAGGAGAGTGAGCCAGAGACCTTCAAACGGCAGGTTCAACTCTATGCGGACGCGAGTTTGGTTGTGCCGGTGGTGGTAGCGTTGATTGTGACCGTGCTCTCCCCCTGGGTCGTGCCGCTGGTATTGGGCGACAAGTATCGCGATACCGTGCCGGCGCTCGTGGCGCTCTTCTGGGGTGCGCCGGCGATTTACGCGGGCGTGATGCGCGGGCAAATTTTTGCGATGAAGAGTCGACTCCTGCTGGAAGTGCCGAGCGCGCTCATCTGTATGACCGTCGCTATTAGTCTGCTTTTTTATTGGACGCCGACTCACGGCGCGGTTGGCGCAGCTTGGGCGATGAGCTGCGCGCAATGGGCCGGAGTATTTATTCCGGCACTACTGATCCCCGCGGTGCGAGACGGGACCAAGGAACTGTGGGCGGCGTTTTTGTTTCCGCTGCGGATCGGATCACATATCGCGGAAGTGAAACGAATCGTGGCGCGGGTGCGGAGGTAGATTGAGAGAACCGGGAACATTGTTCGGGCGACAGACGCGTAGGGAGTGCGGTGGCACGACACCGCTTTCAAAGGCGAGGCACGACTCGCCTTCCAGAACCGCGGCCTCTCGACAATTCTGCTTTCAATCCCTTTTCATTGCCTCCCGGTCATTGCGGGCCGTCATGCCGGCCCGTCAAAAGCGGTGTCGTGCCACCGCACTCCCTACGCGCGAAAAGTTACACCGCTGTTTTTTCGCCTGCGAACGCGCACCCTTCCTCAATTCGGAGATTCGATAAAAATTGGACCGCCGCTCACCGACAATGTGATCGATTGCGTGCTCGCCCCGGTGTGAAGCGGATAACGCTTTCCAAACATATCCCAAACGCGCGCGTTCCGATCGCTGATTTGGAGCGTGACCGTTGGCGCCGTTTCCTCGACCCAAGCGATATAGATTTTCTCGGAGGGATTGCTCAGCCGCATCACGTGTGCGTCCGACGGGAGCGCCGCGCCGGTGAGCAGTCCGTCGATGGTGTGGTTGTTTCCAATTTTGAAAAGCGCGCGCGCCGCAATGATCGCGGGCTTATCCGTGTAGTCGTTGTTGATCAGTCCAAAATTGTTTTCCGGCTCCGCGAGATTGGTGCCGTCGTCGTGCATGTCGTACAACATTTCCAACGGCAAATTACCCCACCAGGCGACCAGCATTTCGCGGGCAATCTTGCCGGCCTGCAAATTTTGCGCGACGGCATCGTGGCCGTTCGTGTTCGCGCTGAGACTCGTCGAGGAATAACCCCACTCGGTGCACCAGAGATCTTGGCCGGGTAACGCGGAGGCGAGTCGCGCGCGGGTCAGGACGATGTCGTTCCAACGGCTCTCTGGCGCAGTCGTTCCGTAAAGGTGAGCCCCGAGGCCGCCTGCTCCCACCAGCGCGCCTTGGGCCTGAAGTTCGTCCCAATAGGCATAGGTGACGGTATTGGTGGCGCTTAGTCCGCCCGTGATCACGCGCGCGCCGGCATTGCCGCGTTTGACGGCGTCGATCCCCGCGCGCAGAACCGTGGCGTATTGATCGGCGTTAGGGGTCCCGCCCCAGAACAAACTCGCGTCCGGCTCGTTCCAGATTTCAAAAACAACATCGTGTCCGGCGAAATGAGCGGCTGCGGCCTGGCAGAAATTGGCATACGCCGTGATCGCGCTTGTCGTGATCGGCGGTGCGGACGCCGTTCCAGTATATAGCGGGTTGCCGTAATCGAGTACGAAAAGGAGATGCAGGTTCCGACTCTCCGCGGCCGTGACGAGCGCATCGTACGACGTGAATGTATATTGTCCCGCCGTTGTCTCGGTCACGTCCCAGAATAGATCGTTTCGAATCCAGCGGAATCCGGCGTTCTTGATGAGATCGAGCGTGCGGTTGTCACTGGTCGAGTGGATGCACACGCCCATGCGATCGGCGAGCGCCCCGGCACTCGATCCCGGCGCGGTCAGGGTCAAGTCGGCGAGGTTCACGTTCGCGGCGCTGACATCCCCGAGGAGCTCGACATCGTCAAAGCGCATCCAACCGGTGTTGCGTTGGCCGGTGGCGTCGAGCACGACGCCGATTTGTTTAATTGGTCCGTGAACCACCCCGTCGTTCGATCCGCCCCAATGCGACGAGGAAGCGTTCAGGTTAATCACGGCGGTCATCCATGAATTGGTCGAGCTGTTGGTCATCGGATACGCGCCAACCAAGGTGTACTGCAGCGTCTGTCCGGACGTATCGTGAATGCGGATACGTCCGTGAATCAGGCTGTTGCTCAACTGAAATTTGATCCGGAGCCGCGTGGCATTTGTGGCCAGCGCAGGCGACACGTTGGAGGTCGCTTCGACGTACGCGGGATTGAATGTGCCGGTGCCGTTCGTCGGTGGCGTGAAATCGTAGAGCAGCGAAGCGCAGGATGAGCCGTAGGCGGTGGTCGCCGCGAGCGACCCCTGTGCGCCTGGATATTCCGGCCCATTGTCAAAAACCCAGTTTGAGATCTGGCTCGAGTCCTGAAAATCGGAGACGACTCCGGTTGCCAGCGCGGAGGATGGTGCGAGCGCGAACGCGCATCCGGCCAGCACGTATGGCGGCCGAAGAAAGACGCGGGCAAGTGTGCGCATCGAAAAATAAAACATAAATTCGGTTAGTCGACGCGGAAAAGTTCGATCAACGCAACGCCCGTGCCACCGTCGGCGCCACTGGTGGTGACGGTGTAGCCTCCAGGGTTCAACGTGATCAAGAATGCGGAATCCAAACTGCCCTCCGGCAGAGCGGGAATATTGGCTGCGCTACTGGAGGACCGAATTTCGTTGGCGTTGGATGAGTCGTTCCAGTTGTCATTTGTCGCGATCACTTGGTCGGCGCCATTGACCGTCTGGTGGATCTGAGCGATCGGATTCGCGAGGGCTCCTTGAACACCATATCGGGTTAAAGTCGGCCCGATCACTCGGACGAGAAGCGTCACCGGACCGTCTCCGCCGATGATCACGCCGCCGATCAAAGCCTTTTCTCCGGTCCCGACGAACGCGCGACACGAAATGTTATATAGTTTCGACGACGGCGTCGGGTTTGAATCCGCGTCAAAAACTTCCAGCAAAACGATACCGGTTGTGGTGCCGATGCCGGACGTCACGACGGAGTAGCCACCCGGAGCGACCTGGAGCACGCCGGCGGCGTCCTGACTGTTTGCGGCGAAAGCAAGCGCCCCGACTTGGGCCGAGACCGATGATAGGGTGGAATCGTTTGTCCAGGCGGCGAACCGCTGAAGCTGCGTGCTGCCGCTATATAATTGAAGCTGTGGTTTCGCGAGGACGGCGTTGACTCCAAGCGTGCCAAGCGTCGGCCCGAGACCGCGCACGAGGAGCGTTTTGTTTTCGCTGCCCGACGTGATAAATCCCGCGATCGCCACGCTGTCGCCGGTTCCGACGTAGGCACGCGCAGAGAGATTCATAATCCGCCCACCGGAACTGGCGCCAGCCGTTGACTGCGTCGGTGTGGTAGGATCGGAACTCGGAGTGGGTGAAGGTATTGGCAGAGGCGTGGGCGTGGGCGTCGGGTGAGACGTGGGGATAGGAGTCGGCGTCGGTGTTGGGGTGACACTGCTCGTATTCGAAGACGTACTACTGGAATTGATAGTGTTGACCGGCACGGCGTTGGGGTCCGGTTCAAACCCTAGACCGGTCGATGAAACCGGTGCTGCGGCTAATCCGGTGCGGTGTGCATCCCGATGAAATTGTGGCCAAACGGATGTTCCGAGGATCGAAGACCCCGAAATAGTATAGACGCAGCCGTCCATCCCACCGACGTAGATTTTACCAGTCGCGTCGATCGTCGGAGAACCCTCCGCGACGGCGTCGAGCGTCGTTCGCCAGAGAATCGATCCCGCGGAGCTGACGCAAACCACCTGACTGCCCGAGGAAACTAAGAGCGATCCATCTTGGCGAAGCGTGGGACTGCTATAAATTGCGGAACCGATCGACGTGCGCCACGTGATGGCTCCGTTCCCGGTGGCGATGATCTCCCCGCCGACGGTCGTAATATAAACAGCGCCGGGTGCAATCACCGGGCTCGATTCGATCGAAGATCCGGTGCTGATTTCATAGAGCTTGGACCCGTTGCTTTGCAGGCCCACGAGACGACCGTCCCGGGTTGCGAAGTAAATATTGCCCGTGCTGCCGATTGCGGGAGACGAAACAACCGGAGCCGAAGCATTGTACCGCCACGCTTGCGTGCCCGCCGTCGTGAGCGCGTACACATAACCGTCCCAACTTCCAAAAACGATTGTGCCGTCCGTACAGAGCGCGGGGGAAGATTCGATCCAGTCGCCCGCGGCGAAACTCCACGTCTGCACTCCAGCGGACGTTAAAGCATGGAGGCGATTGTCCGCCGCGCCGAAATACACGGTTCCATCGGCCGCGATGGCGGGGGTCGATGTAACGACGGCCCCGACATGGTAGGTCCATCGCGCGCTGCCGTCACTTTTGACTGCGCGCAATGTCCCGTCCCAAGATCCGAAATAGATTGTCCCATCGGCAGCGATGCTCGGTGTTCCGTCGGCATCGTCTTGGGCGTTTGCGATCGAAGCGAGGGAGGCTCCTTTAAAACTGTATAAATTGGCACCGGATCCGTAGCTCGCGTTTCGAGTGCCAAAATAAAGCGTGTCGTCCGAGGCCAAGGCGGCCGCGTGCGTGATCGCGCCGCCCGCTGAGGCACTTTTGGACAGCAGAGTGCCCTCTGCTTTCAAGCAAGAGCTGCCGACCAGACCTGCGAGTGCGAGCGCGCTGTAGCGAAGGAATGTGGTTGAGAGATGCTTGAGCCGAAATCGCACAGGAATTTTTCGGCTTTTAGGTAGTGCGACTTCATTGGGAAGCGAGAAGGCAACGACATCGGTGAAGAGCTTAACAAATTATTCGCTGCATCATAGGGAGTTCCCCTCGGTCGGACGCACGCAAGCCAAACGGATTGCGCATTTTTCGCCGAGCTCGCTGTATTAAGAAACCCATTACGCATGTCTTGGGGTGGAACGACCGCCGAGCAGCGTCGGCACCTGGTGTGGAGCGCGGGCAATGCATACGGGGCACAAGGCCCGCATTCTTCCCGCCGCGGCTCCGAGGACTGGTTATACAAACTTCCGTTTCCCAGGCATATTCCCTATGTCGAAGGACAACGGTTTGCGTAATACTCGACACATCATGAACGTCACGACATCATCTAGCTTGCGCAGTGCGTTTCAGACCTCGCTCGGCGGCGTGCAGAACGCAGTCAAAACGATGAACAAGGCGGCGAAGAACATCGCTGACGGCGATGTCGATGCAGACCAGGTCGTGACCCTCAGCCAAGCCGCGATCCTCGCGAAAGCGAACGCGCTGGCCGCTCGCTCCGAGGACGAAACCTACGGTTCGTTACTCAAGACGCTCGCTTAAGGTGTGGCCTATTCCGCCGCGGCGAGAGTGTAATCCAGTGTGATCCAGTGTTGACTGTCGGCTGTTACGGAAATCGTAACCGTTCCGCGGATACCGGTAAGTCCTGCCGTTCCTGATCCGGGCACGATATAGCCGGCGGGAATGAGTCGGCCGCCTTCGAGGATTCCTGTGTGTTGGAAAACGAAACTGCCGGACCGGCCTTGGAGCATACCAATGAACTGATCCGAACCGACGTAAGCTACGGCGGAAGGGGATTGGCAGGTCAGCAACTCGGCGGTGCTCTTGCCGATCATTTCTCCTTCAAAATCGCGTTCGATTGCGACGCGGCCGAGGCTCGGCCCGGGAGCTGAACCGTAAGCGCTAGGATTGTACGAGGTATTCTTGAATTTTGCTTTCGCGGTTTTGGTCATAGGAAATTTCGTCCGATGACTGCCGCTGATGAAACGCCCTGCACGGCCTCTGGCAGCGGTGCGCGACAGACAGGAGCGAATCGCGCGCAAAAAACGCGGGGTCGGACATCGATTCAACCCCTGACCCAGCCCAATCCCTTCAAGGTTTATTGCACCGCTTGTTGAACGACGTTGGGTGTCAGCAATTCCGGAAGCACCTCCGGCGCATCGTGGCCGGGTTTATAAACCAAGTTGAACGGCACGGCACTCCGATTCCATTTCGCCAGTTCGGCGGTGATCCGCGCATCTCGGTTGGTCCAATCGGCTTCGAGAGTCGTGACGTTTTTCTTTTTGAAAAGGTCTTTGATCGAAGAGGCGCTGAAAACCAATTTCTTGTTCGCCTGGCACGTTGCGCACCAGCGCGCCGTAAAATCCACGTAGACGATGTGGCCTTCGCTGCGAGCTTTCGCCACCGCTTCGGGACTCCAAGCCTGCCAAACAATATCATCAGGCGATGGATTTTTCGGCCACCCCAGCGCCGCACCGGCGATAAAGAGAAGAAGCCCGCCAACTAGTCCGAAACGAGCCACTTTCGGCTTGGTCAATTGCAACCCGAAACGTCCATAGAGCCACGCCGCCATCGCGATCAACGTCAGGCCAAACAGCGCCATCAAGAAACCGTTTTCCGAAGCCTGGCCCGCTAACACCCAGATCAAGTAGGCGACCGTCGCGTAGAGTGGAAATGCCATGACTTGCTTGAACGTTTCCATCCAAGCGCCGGGGCGCGGGAGGAGCTTCACTGCGCTCGGAAAAATCGAGAGCAGCAAGTAGGGCAGCGACAGTCCGACGGCGATTGCGGTGAAGACGGCAAACGATTGCACGGGCGCAAGCGCGAGCGCGGCCCCGAGCGCGGGCGCGAGGAACGGAGCGCTGCATGGAGTTGCCACGACCGTCGCGAGCACACCGGTGAAAAACGAACCGGCGAATCCTGTCTTCGATTGGAGCTGCGCGCCGAAGCCGGTTGCACCGAGGCCGAATTCAAAAACGCCGCTCATGCTGAGCGCGAACACGAGCATGACCACAGCAAGCGCGAAGACGAAGGGAGCCGATTGGAGTTGAAAACCCCAACCAAGCTGAGCGCCGCTCGCGCGCAGAATCGTGAGCAGACCGGCCAGGGTCCAAAACGACAGCACCACGCCGGCCGTGAAAGTCAGGCCGTGCAGCGTCACTTTCGCGCGATCAGCACCGGATTGGTTAACAAAACCGAGTATCTTGATTCCCAATACAGGAAAAACACACGGCATCAGATTTAAGATCATACCGCCAACAAGTGCGATCGTCAGCACGCCGAAGAAAGTCCGACCACCGGTTGCTGCCGACGCGCTGGTTTGGCTCGCGCCGTTGGCGGATCCATTTGCGGAAGCGGCGTTGGCCACGGCTCCGTTTTGCTCAGCGATCGGGACATCGATCCGGTATCCGGCGAAAGGGTTTTGACTGGAGATCACGCCGACAAGGCGCGTGGTTTTAGCATCGGGCGAATCGGAAATGGGCAACGTCAGCTTGTATCCAGAATTTTCCGACACCGCGGTTTGAGGCTGGTCGTATTGAATATAGCCGTCTTCGCCGAAGAAGTGCGGGTCGTGCAAGGTGGTGCCTTGGGGAGGAGCGACGACGAGAATGATGTTTTTGCCATCCCGGGTGGCGGTGACCTGCCAGCCGGTGGTCGCTTGCGGTTCCGGGACCTGCGCGAGTCGGCTATGCCAGGGTTCGTTCGCTGGTGGCGCATCGGAGGCGATAGGGAGCTTGAGATCGACGTTGGCGCCGCCGGGCATGCAAACGTCCGAGCACATCAGCCAATCGGCTTTGGCTTGAAGATCCACCGTAGTGCCCACGGACGCATTGGCCGCGGGCGTGATTTTCACCGGCAGGAGAAGATCGCCATCGTAGCCGTTGCCCACGATCGAGCCGGTTCGATCGACGAGCACCACTGGCGTCGGCCATTGGATGGGGCCGGCGGTCCAGCCCGGAGGCAGTTTC
>Ga0207674_10008926_pt1 | contig 11522 bp, 8 predicted proteins | sample KBSCornC72_FD_184303 | JGI IMG/M metagenome (GOLD analysis project Ga0207674, IMG submission 184303) | Corn rhizosphere microbial communities from Kellogg Biological Station, Michigan, USA - KBS Corn C7-2 (SPAdes) (version 2) | ecosystem: Host-associated > Plants > Roots > Rhizosphere > Soil ... | reverse complement strand
GCCACCTCGAATGGCGAATACGCGCCGGTCCCGCTCGATCGCGCGGCGCGCCACGCGCGCTCGCTCGCCGCGGGGGCGCTCGACGACGGCTCGCGGCGCCTCGGCCAACCGCGCCGCCGGTACCTCGCGTCGCTGCTCGGTGCGGCGGCGACGCTGTGCGCCTTCGGCCGCGCCTTCGCCGATGCCGGCCGGCGCGGCGGCAGCTACGCGCTGCCGCGCGAGGCGCCGTACGAGCTGGCGGCGGCGCAGGACGCGATCGCCGGCGACGAGTTCATCTTCGACGTGCAGCTGCACCACGTGAACCCGCAGGGGGCGTGGCGGCGCGGCGCCTCCAAGGACGCGTTCACGAACTTTCCCTACAGCCGCTGCGGCGAGAGCGAGTAGTCCCACCCGTAGCGGCCCTTGACGCACAGTCGGCTCTGGTTGCCGGGCTGGTCACGGCCCTCCGCGAACACGATCGTCCGCTCCGCCGGGTCGACGTGGTAGGTGAGCGCGCAGCCGACGCCGCAGTACGGGCAGACGCTGTCCACCTGCGCCAGCTCGGAGCGCGGGCGGAGAGGCAGGGTGATCGGCTTGTTCGTGATCGCGCCGGTCGGGCATGCGGCGACGCACTCGCCGCAGGTGACGCAGGTCGAGTTCCCCATCGGGTCGTCGAGGTCGAAGGCGATGCGGGCCGTGTAGCCCTTGCCCGTTCGCCCGATCACCTCGTTCGACTGGATGTCGTCGCAGGCCCGCACGCAGCGGTCGCACATGATGCAGGCCTGGTGGTCGACGGCGATCACGGGGTTGGAATGGTCGAGCGGCCGGCCGTTCTCGCCCGGCATCCGGTTCTCGCGCTCGATTCCGTAGCGCTCGGCGAGCGCCAGCAGCTCGTTGTCGGCGGTGGTTGTCTGCTTGGGGTCGACCTCGGGCTGGTCGGCCATCAGCATCTCGGTCAGCATCTCCCGTTGCTTCTCGACCCGCGGTGACACGGTGTCGACGGTCATGCCGTCCTCGCAGGCGCGGACGCACGAGGCTGCCAGCACCCGCTGGCCGATGTCGACCACGCACATCCGGCAGACGCCGACCGGGTCGTATCGGGAGTCGTGGCAGAGGGCGGGGATCTCGATCCCGGCCTCCCGCGCGGCGTCCCAGATCGTCGTCCCCTCGGGCACCTGCACCGAGACGCCGTCGATCGCCAACGTCACCAGCTTCACCTCGGGGACCGTTGTTGCCATTCCCGCATGGTCGCAGGTGACAGCCGCGCGGTGCAAGCTCGAGCCGTCGCCCCGAGCGGCCCCGCCTACCCCTCCGCGCTTCCGGCCTGCATCACTTGCCGTGGCCGGCCGGCCTCGTCCCAGCCGCGCAGTCGGTAGTACTCGGCGACCATGCCCCGCAACCGCTCCCGGGGCAGGGAGGCGGTGGCGCCGCCGCCGGTGGCCAGGGTCTCCGAGAGGAACCGCTCGGGCAGGGTGTCGGTGTCGGCTGTCCAGCCCTGGTCGAGGTTGTAGCGCTTCTTCTCGTCGATGATCTCGGCGGCGATTCGCCCCAGCTCGTCCGCCGAGTAGTCGAACCCGGTCACCGCCGACAGAAGCGCTGCCCACTCGGCGCGCGAATCGGCGAACACGCCGCGCAGGAACTTGCACAGGATCATGCTGTCGATCAGGGCGGCGTTGTCCTCCGTCTCGACGGCGGCCGCGACCGAGGCGGAGCCGCCGTGCAGACGGTCGACGCGGGTCGAGAAGTCCGCCTCGTACGCGCCCGAGCGGTTGTGATCGGCGCCGCGGGCGTTCACAGCCAGCCCGAGCGCCATCGCCTGCAGCGTCCGCGGCTCGTACCCGGGCAGCTCGAGGCCCTTGACCTGCGGCGCGAAGGCGATGGAGCCACCGCCGACCTGCTCGGCCATCCGCCGCGAGCCCATCCGCAGGAGCCGGCCCACGCCTTCGCCGGAGCCGATCTCGTCCAGCGCCCGAAGCAGCGCCTCGCCGGACCCGAACCGCAGCCAGGGAGCATCCAGCAGCCCGCGCTCCGCGCACTCCATCGCAAAGGCGATGGTGCCTCCCGCCGAGATCGTGTCGATCCCCAGCTCGTCGCAGCGGGCGCTGGCGGTGAACACCGCCTCAGGATCGGACACGCCGCACAGTGGGCCGAGGGCGAACGCGTTCTCGTACTCCATCCTGGCGCTGCCCCCGTTGCCGGCCGGATAGATGTGCCCGCAGCCGATGGTGCACGACGCGCAGTGGGTGCGGGTGCGGTCGCGAAGCTGTGACACCTGCTCGGCGGACAGCGCGGCGGCGCCCTCGAAGCTGGCCTCCCGGAAGTTGCGGGTGGGAAGGGTGCTGAGGGCGTTGAACGCGAGCAGATTGGCCAGCGTGCCCAGGTCGCGGTACTTCTCGGTCGCCGGCCCGAACGATCGCTCGCGGAGGTCGGCCGCCAGCTCCAGCACCCGGTCAGGGTCGGCCAGGGGTACCTTGGTGCGGCCCCGGACGGCCAGGGCCTTGAGGTTCTTCGAGCCCAGCACCGCGCCGTGGCCGCCGCGGCCGGCATGCCGCCCGTCGTGGGAGACCGTCGCGTAGGGCACCAGGGCCTCCCCCGCCGGACCGATGGCCGCCGCCCGGTAGCCGCGGCCCAGCCGTGCCCGCAGGGCCTCCTCGGCGTCGGCGGCGGGCAGCCCCCAAAGCTCGGGCGACGGCTCGACGCGGACGCCCTGCTGGTCGATGACACAGACGCTCGGCTGCGGGGCGCGGCCGGTCAGCACGATCGCCTCGTGCCCGGTCATGCGACCGGCGATGGCGAAGTGGCTCGACGAGAGGGCGTCGTTCAGGAGCCCGGTCAGGGGCGACTTGGCGACCACGGCGAACTTGGCGCTGGTCGTCAGCGGGGTGCCGACCAGCGGCGAGAACACGAACACGATCGGCGCCTCCGCGCCAAGCGGATCGACGCCCGCGGGGGTCAGCTCGCGGGCCAGGTGGACGCCCAGGCCGGCGCCCCCGATCCGGCTGCGCATCACCGCCCCGGGGATCTCGCGCCGCTCCGCCTCTCCGGTCGAGAGGTCGATCAGCAGGTAAGCGGCGAACCCGCTCATCCGCCGGCCTCCGCGGTCAGCACGGACAGCCGGTCGCCGTCGACCAGCGGCACCGCAGGGTCGGCCTGGAACTGCTCGCCGTTCAGGGCGACCAGCACGTGCGGCGCCAGCGCTGCCAGCCCCGGAACCGCGACCATCGCGCCTTCCAGGGTGGCAGCCCGTACCGACGCGTGCTCGAGGCCAAGCGAGGCCCGCAGCGTGCCGAACACTTCGACGTCGACCAGGGGCTGCGGCTCGCCCAGCGCGGCCCGGTACTCCTCCGGCGTGTTCACGTTGCGTAGCGATTCGGGACGGTCGAGCTCGCCCTCCTCGAGCGTCCGCGTCAGCGCGCCGTCGAACAGGTAGAACGGCCGTAGCCGGTCCTCCGCCAGCAACCGCTCGACGGCCGGCAGCAGGCTCAGGCGATACACGGCCGACAGCGGATGGTTGTGCCCGCCCGCCACGGGCAGCACGGCGTCGGCGCCGTCCAGCGCGCCCGCCACGCGGCGGACGAACGCCGGGTGCAGGAACGGTGCATCGGTGCTCGACACGTACGCAGCGTCGGCCCTGCCCTCGATCGCGCGCATGCCGGCCGCGATCCCCTCAAGCGGCCCGCGGCCCGGCCGGTCGTCCACCGCCAGCAGCACGCCTTCCGGCAGCTCGGGCAGCTCCTGATCGCGCGCGTGCACGACCACCACCGGCTCGGCAAGCCGTTGCAGGATCCCGGTGACCCGCCGCAGCAGCGGGATCCCGTGCCAGTCGAGGTCAGCTTTCGCCGTGCCCATCCGGCTCGAGCGACCGCCGGCCAGGACGATCGCTGCCAGGTCGGGATATGTGGGTACGGCCATGAAGTTTGCCTCCAGGCCTCAGTGTAGTTAGCGTGCAGCGATGCGTCGTGGGCTGTCGCTGACCCTGTTCCTCCTCGTGGCGCTGTGCTTCGGCGCCGCCGGGGCGACCGCGGGCGGCGCTGCCGGTGTCGGCGAGGATCAGGGCTCGAGGGTCGCTCCCGGGCCGGGGACGTTCCCGCTGCACCGGGCGGCGGCCGTCGGGCGCACGGCCGGGGAGCGCCTTTGGGTGACCCGGGGGGCCGTGCGGCCGTCGGTGCCCTCACTGCCCCCGGATGCGACCTTCGCCGCACTGAACGACGACAACTCCACGATCCCGCCCGACACCAACGGCACCGTCGGGCCCTCTCACCTGATGACCATGCTGAACTCCCAGGTTCGGGTGCAGTCCAAGACCGGCACGCCCGTCGGCGGCTCGACGGTCGACCTGCAGTCGTGGTGGGACGTCGACACGACCTGCTTCCGGGCGTCGAATCAGCTGTGCGCGTTCGATCCACGGCTGGCCTACGACGCCATCGACGACCATTGGATCGCGGCGGCCGCCTACGGCGCCGGATCGGCGAGCTCGTCAATCCTGATCGGCGCCACCTCCGGCACCGACCCGGCCTCGGCCAACTGGGCCCGCTTCCGCTTCGACGCTGATTCCGGCAACACGCTGTGGGCCGACTTCCCGACGATGGGCTTCAACAAGGACTGGGTGGTCGTCAGCGTCAACATGTTCAAGCGCAGCAACGACAACTTCGCCCACACCCGGGTGTTCGTGTTCGACAAGTCGGCGCTCGAATCCGGCGCGTCGGGAACGCCGCTGCTGATCGCCGGCAAGCGCTACGTGGTCGTCCCCGACGCGTTCGCGCTGCAGCCGACCGAGACGCTCGACCCGGCCGAGAGCGCGATCTATCTGGTCGAGGACTACAACGGCGGTCAAGGGCGGCTCGAGCTGCGGAAGATCTCGGGGGCGGCGGCGACGCCATCGCTGAGCCACGTGGCCACGATCCTCTCCTCGGCGAGGTGGTCGGACGTGCCGCCGCTGCTCAACTTCCTGCCTCAGAAGGGCACCAAGGCCCGGATCGACGGCGGAGACGCGCGGATGGGCCAGTGCCAGCTGCGGACGCCCAGCGGTGCCGGGGGCCCGTCGATCTGGTGCGCTCATACGGTGTTCGTGCCCGCGGGCAGGCCGACCAGAGCCGTCGTCCAGTGGTGGCGCCTGGGCATTGACGGCTCGATCCTCGAACGCGGCCGCATCGGCGGCACCCAGACCTCCAACCACTACGCCTATCCCAGCCTGGCTGTGAACGACTTCGGCGATGTGCTGTTCGGCTTCTCGATCTTCAGCCCGACCCGCTACGCGTCGGCCGGGTACGCCATGCACCTGGCCGGCGACGTCTCCGGGAGCACGCGTGACCCCCGCGTGCTCCAGCCGGGCGAGGCCACCTACACCAAGACCTTCGGCACTGGCGTCGTCCGTTGGGGCGACTACTCGCACAGCGGCGTCGACCCGTCCGACGACCGCAGCCTGTGGACGATCCAGGAGTACGCCCGCCCGCACGCCGGCGGCTTCACCCGCTGGGGCACGTGGTGGGGCAAGGTGACTCCCGGGACGGTCGATGTGAAGACGACGGTGACCGACAGCCCCGACCCCGTGGTGGCCAGGAACACCCTCACCTACGACATCGACGTCAGCAACAGCGGGCCGCTCAACGCCACCAACGTGGCGGTGACGGTGACGCTGCCCCAGGACATCCTGGGATTTACCGCTCCGGGCTCGTGTACCGGCACCACGATCCTGACCTGCGCGATCGGCGGGCTCGCGGCCGGGGGGACGCAGAACCTCTCGGTCACGGTGACCCCGGCATCGGGCCCGAGGACGATCACGCTGCGCACGCTGGGCATCAGTGATCAGGTCGACCGCAGCCCGACGAACGACGGCGCAACGGCCGTCACCACGGTGAAGGCCGAGCCCGGGACGATGTATGTGGCCCTCCGCGACGCGGGCTTCTCGCCCGAGGTGCTCGACGCGCCGCGCGGAACGGCGGTCAGGTGGAACCTGTTCGGGCCGTCGAACCACGCCGTCGTCGACGGGTCGGGGATGAACCTGTTCAGCTTCGGCCCGGCGGCGCCGGTGACGTCGTTCGGACCGTTCACCTTCAACTCCGCCGGCGTGTACCCGGTCAACGACGGCGCAGCCCTGACGTCCCGGATCAGGATCCCGGTCGGCGTCACGCCGGCCTCCGGCAGCGCCGCCACGAACTTCACCGTCCGCTGGGCCGCGGCCGCGCCGGCGGCGGGCCTTGTCTTCGACGTTCAGCACAAGGGACCGGGTGGCACGTGGCAGCCGTTCCGTACCGGCGTCACCGCGCTCACCGGTGTGTGGAACCCGACCCGGCAGACGACGAAGGGCACCCACGGGTTCCGTGCCCGTACCCGGGACACCGGGACCAACGAGATGACCGGCTGGTCGCTCGTCCGCACCGTGAAACTGCACTCCTAGCGAGAGCGACGGCGAAGCACGCGGGCGTCCCCAACGCGCCTCGTCACCCCCTGGCCATCCATCGCCTCGAGCAGCGCCTGGGCATAGCGGCGGGAGATCCCCAGCCGGTCGCGCAGCGCCGCGATCGTCAGCTGACCGCTCTCGGCGATGTCCATCGCCTCGTCCCGGGCCGCGGCGTAGGCCTCGGCTGCGAACGCCAGGTCGCGGCCGGCCCGCACCGCCGCCCCGTTCGCCGCCAGATACCCGGCCGCCGGGAGCTCGTCCGCGGTCAGGGGCGATGGCGCCAGCCACTGTGAGCGCAGCCGCCTGGCCAGCTGGTCGGCGCCGGGTGGCGGAGCCACCGCCGGCGCGGCCCGCGGCGCCTGCATCGGCGGCGGGATGGCCTCGCCGCTGCGGCTGGGCAGCGGGTCGCTGACCACGCCGCCGGCGACGGTCGTGCTGGGCCCGGTCAACCGCAGGATCACCCTGTCGCCGGCCGCGGCCACCACCGGCGACTCCAGTCGCAGCTGCGCCCGCCCCGTGGCGCCGGGCGCCAGCTCCACCGCGTCGCGGAGGACCACCCTGGCATGCAGCTCAGCCGTGCCGTGGTGCGCGGTGACGTGCTCGCCGTGTCGCAGCGGCCGGCCGCCCCCGAGCACGGTCAGCTCGCACTCCAGACGGTACGTCCGGGCCAGCGAGCCGGGCTCGAGCAGGGTCTGGCCGCGCCCCACGAGGCTGCGCTCGGTGCCGGTCAGGGCCACCGCCACTCGCTGGCCGGCCGCGGCCTCCTCGACCGCCCGGTCGTGCACCTCGACGCTTCGCACCCGCACGTCGAGCGCCCCCGGCTCGACGGCCAGCCGGTCGCCCGGCCGCACGGTGCCCGACCACAGGGTGCCGGTGACCACCGTGCCGATCCCTCGGAGGCTGAAGGCGCGGTCGATCGGCATCCGCGCCGCTCCCGTTCCGCCGCGGGCGGTCGCGGCCGCAGCCGTGGCGTCGAGCAGGCCCCGCAGCTCCTCGATTCCCTGTCCGCTGCGCACGGAGACCTCGACCGCCGGGACGCCGGGTAGCAGCTCTTCGACCCCGGCCCGGGCCCGCTCGGCGGCTCGGGTATCGATAAGGTCGCGCTTCGTCAGCGCGACCACGCCCCGGTCGATGCCCAGCAGTCGCAGGATGGCGACATGCTCGAGCGTCTGCGGCATCACCCCGTCGTCGCAGGCCACCGCCAGCAGGTAGAGGTCGATCCCCGTGGCGCCGGCCACCATGGTGCGGACGAACCGCTCGTGGCCGGGCACGTCGACCACCGACAGCCGCCTGCCTGAGGGCAGCACCAGTGGCGCGTATCCGAGCTCGATCGAGATGCCGCGCGCCTTCTCCTGCGGCAGCCGGTCGGTGTCGACGCCGGTCAGGGCCGCAACCAGCGCCGTCTTGCCGTGGTCGATGTGCCCGGCGGTTCCCAGGGTCAGGGGGCTAGGGTCCGGCAAGCGCGGCGGCGATCAGGGGCAGGTCGGAGTCCTCCAGCGTGGTGCAGTCGAGCAGCACGCGGCCCTCCTGCACGCGGCCGACCACCGGCGGCTCTGACCGGCGCAGGCGCGCGGCCAGCCGCTCGCCGCCCTCCAGCGAGCACGCGTGGCTCTCCAGCTCCAGCAGCGGCACGGCGCCGCCACCGATACGGGCGGTGGTGGCCACGACCATGCCGCCGACCAGCGTCGCCAGCCGGTCGGCGCGCGCCCGCACGTCGGCCGACGGCTGCGAGGCCATTCGCAGCACCGGGATCCGAGCCGCCGCCTTCGCGGGGTCGCGATGCAGCTCGAGGGTTGCCTCCAGCGCCGCCAGCGAGAGCTTGTCTATCCGAAGCGCACGGGCCAGCGGGTGACGGCGGACGCGCTCCACCGGGCCGGCGGCGCCGACGATCACCCCCGCCTGGGGCCCGCCGAGCAGCTTGTCGCCGGAGAAGCAGACCAGCGCCGAGCCGGCCTCCAGGCTCGACCGGGCCGTCGGCTCGTCCATCAGGCTGGGCAGGTCGGTCAGCTGGCCCGAGCCGAGGTCGTCGATCAGCGGGATCCCGTGGGCGGCCGCCGCCGCGGCCAGCTCGGCAGTCGAAGGCGACTCGGTGAACCCGACCATGCGGAAGTTCGACTGGTGCACCCGCAGGATCGCCCGGGTCTCCGGGCGCAGGACGCTCACGTAGTCCGCCAGTCTCGTGCGGTTTGTCGTGCCCACCTCGACCAGCGTGGCCCCGGACTGGCGCAGGATGTCGGGGATCCTGAACCCGTCGCCGATCTCGATCAGCTCACCCCGGGAGATCACGACCTCGCCACCCGCGGCCATGGCCGCCAGGCACACCAGCACCGCTGCCGCGTTGTTGTTCACTGCCAGGCCGTCGTCGGCGCCCGTCAGCTCGGCCAGCAGGCCCGACAGGTGGCGGTGGCGCGATCCACGGCTGCCCCCGGCCAGGTCGTACTCCAGGTTGGAGTAGCCGGATGCCACCTCCGACGCGCGGCGCACGGCCTCCTCCGCCAGCGGTGAGCGCCCCAGGTTCGTGTGCACGATGACGCCGGTGGCGTTGACGACCCGCCGCAGGCTGGGCGGCCGGGACAGCGTGGCCGAGGCTGCGCCGGCCAGCCGGTCGGCGGGCCGCGCCTCGCCGGCCGCCCGGGCCTCCTCCAGCGCGGCCCGCAGAGCGGCCACCACGCGCTCCCGGCCGTGCATCTCGACCAGCCCGGCGATGTCGTCGCGGCGCAGCAGCGCATCGACCGAGGGCAGTTCACGCAACGGGTTCGCCGTCATTCCTGCGATTGTACGACCAGGCTATGGCCACCAGGAAACGCCCGACCCTGTATTCGCTCCAGGCCGGCCGGCGTCGCCGCCGCCCCGCACCGCGGCCGAGACCCGCCGTGGCCATCGGCGTCGCCCTGGCGCTGATCCCAGTGCTGCTGATCGGCTACGTGGTGTGGACGATCCGGCCGCTGATGGATCGCCGGGCCGGCATCATCCCGCCCGGCGCCGGGGTCGTGAACCAGCCGCTCGACGGCCCCGAGGCCGAGGCCCCGACCGGCGGCACCGCCGGTCTGACGGCGACCGGCGCCAGGCATCGGCCTCTCCCCGGCGTCACGCTGTCGGCGGGCATCCTGGTCGATTCGAAGACCGGGCGCGTGCTGTGGATGCGAAAGGCGCACGAGCGGCGCGCGATCGCCAGCCTGACCAAGCTGATGACCGTCCACCTGATCGCCGAGTCCTCGCTGGAGCGGTCATTCGCGGTGTCCGCGCAGGCGCTGGGGCTGCCGGGCGAGGTGCTGGGGCTTCGGGCGGGCCAGCGGGTGCGCACCCGGGACATGCTCGCGGCCGCCCTGGTCAGCTCGGCCAACGATGCTGCGGCCGCCCTGGCCATCCAGCGCAGCGGTTCCGTGCACGGCTTCGTCGCGTTGATGAATCACGAAGCCAGGCGACTCAAGCTCCGTGACACCCGGTTCTCCAACCCGTCGGGAATCTACGACGCGGGCAACCGCTCGTCGGCCTGGGACCTGGCCCAGCTGAGCCGGATCGTTCTGGCCGACAAGCGGCTGGCCCGACTGGCCAGGAGCAAGGTGGTGGTGGCTTCCGGGGGCGGCGACTACGTCAACACGAACCAGCTGCTGTGGGAGTACCCGGGCGCGATCGGCGTCAAGACCGGGTTCACAGACGTCGCCGGCCGCTGCCTGGCCGCGGCTGCCACCCGCAACGGGCGGACGCTGGTGGCGATCGTGCTCGACTCCACCGGCAGCGAGTTCGCGACCGCCACGCACATGCTCGACTGGGGGTTCAGGCGGCTGCGCCGCGGGCGCTAGAAGGAGCGGTGGACGTAGCTCGTCTCCATGCCCAGCACCAGCAGGGCCGCGAGCGTGATGTAGAGCCCGCCGATGATGATCCGCTGCCGCCATGCGATCCGCCGGTAGGCCACACGTTCGGGGTCGTTGCGGCCTGACCACGCCCGGTAGAACGACCAGATGCAGAGCCCCAGGATGACGACCAGCAGCAGGTTGGGATGGGCGAATGTGAGCAGCGCGATCACGAACAGGCCGACCAGCCAGAACGAGGGGTGGAACGCCTGGGCGATCACGCCCCCGTCCAGCGGCACCACGGGCGCCAGGTTGAACAGGTTCAGCAGGAAGCCGACGTAGGCGATCATCCGGATCACGTCGGAGTCACGGCTCTCTCCCAGCCCGAGCGCGGCGACCGCGGCAAGGCTTCCGATGGCGGGCCCGGCGAGGGCGATCTTGGCGTCGGTGTAGACATCGTGCGGCTTCTCGAACAGGGTGAACGCCCCGAAGATGGGCACGAACGTGATCGCCGCAACGTGCAGGCCCTCGCGCTTCGCCCACAGTGCATGGCCCAGCTCGTGCACGAGCAGCATGGTCACCAGGCCGATGGCGAAGGGCAGAGGAGCGAACAGCGCCCAAGCGCCGATCGAGATGAAGAAGGAGACCAGGAACTTGCCCTTGCCCAGGAACGTGAGGGCTACGCCCGCCCACTTCAGCAGCAGCAGCCCGCCGGCGACGATCGCACTGCCGGCCCGCCGTAGCGGGTGCGGGCGACGCTCGATCGGCGAGGTCGGCTCGGGCACGGGCTCGGGCCGCACGGGCGTCCGCTCCGGTGGCGGCTCCGTGGTCATCCGCCCTCCCTGCCGATCCACTCCTCCCCACCCTCGAAGACCTCCTTCTTCCACACAGGCACGGTCTGCTTGAGGGTGTCGATCGCCTCCCGGCAGGCCTCCAGCGCCGCCGCCCGATGCGGGGCCGATACCGCGATCATCACGCTGGCCTCGCCGATCGGGACGTGCCCGGTGCGGTGTGCCATGGCGATCCTGGTGACCGCGTGGCGATCGGCGAGGGCGGTGGCGATCCGGGCCATCTCCGCCTCCGCCATCTCCGGGTAGGCGTCGTACTCGAGGTGGGTGACCGTCCGACCCCGGCTGTGGTCGCGGGTGGTGCCCACGAAGGTGGCGATCGCGCCCGCGGACGGATCCCGCACCTCTTCGACCAGCGCTCCCAGGTCGAGCGGGCCGTCCGTGACCCGGAATGCGCCGCCCGAGACCGGCGGGATCAGCGCCACCTCGTCGCCGTCCGCCAGCATCGTGTCGCGGGACGCGTACTCGCGGTTTCGGGCATAGGCGATGCCGGGGGGCTCG
>Ga0207674_10008925_pt1 | contig 11522 bp, 9 predicted proteins | sample KBSCornC72_FD_184303 | JGI IMG/M metagenome (GOLD analysis project Ga0207674, IMG submission 184303) | Corn rhizosphere microbial communities from Kellogg Biological Station, Michigan, USA - KBS Corn C7-2 (SPAdes) (version 2) | ecosystem: Host-associated > Plants > Roots > Rhizosphere > Soil ... | reverse complement strand
CACATTGTCATTCCGAGCGGAGCCGCGCAGCGCGGAGGCGAGGAATCGCACTCGTCCCGACCGGGGGGCTTGTCCCTCTATCGGGAGGATGGCGATTCCTCGCCTCCGCACCTTCGGTGCTCCGCTCGGAATGACAATGCCGGCGATTCCTCGCCTCCGCACCTTCGGTGCTCCGCTCGGAATGACAATGCCGGCGATTCCTCGCCTCCGCACCTTCGGTGCTCCGCTCGGAATGACAACGCCCGCCTGCGGCCTCCGCTCGGAATGACAACCGGCCCCTCGGCGTCCCGTCAGAAACGGCTCGCCCTGCGCCGGAACTCACCGTAGTGTGGAGTAGATCACACCCGTTCGTCCCGTCGTGTGCACTCCTGGCCTCGATGGGCGTCCTAAGGATGGGTGGGTCGATTCACCCGTATGGGTCAGGAGCCGCCGATGGCTCATTGGCTCAGGTCCCGAGCTCGAGCTTCCCATGCAACGCTTCCTCTACTTCGCCGGCTTCGTCTACATCGCGCTCTGCGGGACGTTCGTCGCCAGCCAGGTGGCGACGCGGGTGCCGAGCATCGACCGCGGCGTCGAGGTTCCGGCCAACCCGGCGCCCACTGGGCCCGCCGACTTCACGTCGGGCGCGCAGTGGTTCGCGAGCATGAAGCAGTACTGCAACCCGGTGGAGCTCGACGTCCGGGTACGCTACTCGCCACCACCCGCCACGAGTGACGGCGCCGGGTACGCCGCCGCCTGCTTCGCACTCGCCGGCAAGATCGACCGCGCGCGCGCGATCATCGAAGGGATCGCGCCGGCGGGGCGCGGTGCCGCGGCCGGCGTTCTGTTCGGGGTGGCCCATCCCGTTGCGGACGCGGGCGACGACCGTGCGTCGGGACCGATGATGGAGCTCGTGCTCGAGTACTGGCCAAACAACTACATGGCGCTCTACCACGCAGGCATGTCCGAGTATTCGCTCGGGCAGAGCAGCCTCGCCGAAAAGCACCTGCGGGCGTTTCTCTCGGCGTACAACGCGCAGGACGGCTTCACCGCGAATGCGCGGCAGGCGCTGCAGTCGATCGAACAGGCGAACGGTGGAGCCGACGAACCGGCGCAACGTGCCGACGAAGCTCGCCGACTGCCACGCCTGCCCGTCCGGCGAGCGGTCGAGCGCGACAGCTCGGCCATCCCGTGACGCCGCGGGCCGCCGGCGTTAGGCGACGCCGTTGATGACGCAGACGCACGGCGGCTACCTGACCGCGGGGTCGGTCTTCGCGGATCGATTCGAGATCACCCGCGAGCTGGGCCGAGGTGGCGTGTCCGTCGTGTACGCGGCGACGGACCGAAAGCTGGGGCAGGACGTCGCGCTCAAGCTGATCGTCCCTTCACCCGCCGTGGCGAACCAGACGCGCGAGCGCATGCGGCGTGAGGTGAACGCGGTGCGGCGCCTCGTGCATCCCAACATCGTTGCCGCATACGACTTCGTCGAGGATGGTCCGTACGGCGCGGTCATCATGGAGCTCGTCGACGGTGAGGATCTCGACCGACGCGTGCGGCGAACCGCCCCGCTGACCGCCGAAGACGTGGCGCGGCTTGGCACCGAGGTCGCGGCGGCGCTTGCGTCCGCTCATCGCCACGGCATCCTGCACCGCGACGTGAAGCCGCAGAACATTCTGCTCGAGCGCGACGGGCGCGCTCGACTCACGGACTTCGGATCCGCGCGCATGGACGGCGAGGCCACCATCACGCGCACCGGTGCGATTGTCGGAACGCTCGCCTATCTGGCGCCCGAGACGATCGCCGGCCGCCGCGGCGATGCGCGCGCCGATGTCTTCGCGCTAGGTATGACACTGTTTCACGCCGTGGCGGGCCGTCTGCCGGATCGTCCGTCGCCCCATCTGCCACTGCCGCCGTCCGACACGGGCTACACGCCACTCGCGCTCGGCGTCGACGTCCCTTCGTGGCTCGCGGGTGTCATCGCGCGGGCGACGTGTGCGGATCCCGGCGACCGGTACTCCACACCGACGGAGCTCGCGGACGCGCTCTCGGCGCGTGACACACGCGCCGCCACGGGCCTCGCATTCATGACACGCGATCGGTGCGTGCTGTGTGGCGCGCTCGACGTCCTCGGGACCGCGATCTGTCTCTCCTGTACGAGCAGAAGCACGCGTGCCGACGCGTTCGTGTTCCTGTCCGCTCCCGTGTCCGACGAAGAGCGTACCCGCGCGCTCGACGCGGCGGCAGGTCTGTTCGGCTCCGACGTCCGGTCGGAAACGCTCGCCGCCGTGTCGTCCGGTGCGCGGCCGCTCATGCGAGTTCCGGCGGAGTCTCATGATCGTGTCATCGAAATCCTGGGCGCGCGGGGGCTCCGCGCGCGCGTCGTGCCCGAGCGCGAGCTGTGGCGCGCATTGCCGGCGGGATTCCGCGTCATGGCGGGCGCGGTCGTCGTGGCCGGCATCGTGGGCGGGGTTTTCGGCAGTCCGCTCCTCGCGGCGAGCGCCGTTCCCTTCGGGCTGCTGCTCATTGCCGGCGGGACGCTGTCGCTGAGACGCCCGGCGATCATCATCGACGGCCGAACGTCGGCGCTCTCGGAGGCAGCACGCTCGCCGATCGCCGAGGCCTTCGCGACGCTCCGGCCGGGCCCGGCGCGATCGCTGCTCGCCGACGTCGTACGTCGTGGCCAGGCGGTGCGTCGTGCACTGGTGCTCCGGCAGGACGCGACTGGAACCGCCACGACGGTCGACGACCTCCTGATGGCATCGTGCGCGTCGGCGCGCGATCTGGCCGCGCTCGACGAAAGCCTGGCGCAGTTCGACCGCGAGCGTGCGCGCGACGATGCGAGCGAGGCGTGGTTGGACAGCCTGGCCGAGTGCGAGCGGATGCGTGATACGGCGGTACAGCGCCTGCTCGACGCGGTGACGGTGCTGGGTCAGCTCGACGCGCAGGCGATTCGCGGCACGGACGACGTCAACGCGCGACTCGGCGAGCTCGTCGCGGAGATCGCGAGCGAGGTGCGCGCGCGAGCAGAGGCGAGGGAGGAGCTCGCATCCCTTCTCGCGCGGTAGACCTGTCCGCTAGTCGGTCTTTCGATCGTACGGGACGATGTGTTCCCACTCCGACGCGTCCGAGCGCGCGACGACGGCGATCACCGGCTCGACGTCGCTCATGTTGAACACCTCGTGCGGGACGCCCGGCTCGATGAAGATGAAGTCGCCGGCCTCGTTCTCCACGACCTTCCGCAGCCCCGGGCCGTATTCGTGCTTGACGCGGCCCTGCAGGATGTAGAGCATCACCTCGAAGTCGACGTGGACGTGGGCGTACGCCACGCCCCCCGGCGGAATCGTGGCGACGTTCATCGACAGCTTCGTCGCCCCCACGTTCTTCGCCGAGAGGCCGGCTCGATACCGGATGCCGTTCCAGCCGCGGACGGCGCCCCCGCCCCGAATGACGGCGATGCCGTCGCCGCCCTCGACGAACTGCTTCAGGTCCAGCTCGGCCTCCGTCGTCGTTATCACGTCAGACCTCCCTCGGTTAGGGATCCCGCTGTCGGGTACGTCGCTCACGGTGCGATCGCCAGGACGCGCAGCGGGCTGCCACTCCCGTTCACAAGCTTGAGTGGAGCGGCAATGACGACAGCCCCCGTAGCCGGAAGCTGGTCGAGATTACAGAGGCTGGCCAGTCCGAACTTGCCGGCCCCATGCATGGTCGAGTGATTCGGGAACGGCGGATCAAACCGGCCGGCCTGTCCCGCATCCGTCCCGATGGTCTCGACACCGACACCGAGCACGTCGCGGTCGTGCGCGAGAATTCGCGATGTGTCCTGATGGAATCCCGGGGCGTGTGGTCCGTCGTCGCCGACGTTCAGGAATTCCTTCGCCGACCGCCGCTTGCTCCAGCCGGTGCGCAGCAGCACCCATGCGTTGCGCGGAACGCGACCGTGCTCGCGCTCCCACCGTTCGAGGTCCTGCGGGGTCAGCAGGTAGTCCGGATTCGCGTCGACCTCGCGGGTGACGTCGATGACGCACGCCGGCCCGACGAAGCGCTTCGGCTCGATGGTGTCGCAGGCGTTGTTAGGCAGTTCCTTGCCCGTCACCCAGTGCACCGGCGCGTCGAAATGTGTGCCCGTGTGCTCGCCCATGTGGATCGTGTTCCAGTACCACGCCGGGCCCTTGTCGTCGTACCTCGAGATGAGGTCGATCGTGACGCCGGGGGACGGCGCGAACATCGGCGGCAGCCCGATCACCGGCGTGTCCGGACCGAGCGGCTGCGTCAGGTCGACGATGCGCAGGCGGCCTGCGTCCAGCTCGGCGACGAGTTGCTGAAGGATGGTGGACATCAACGGGGATGGTGCGTGGGTTGGGCTGCGCCGGTCTTCCTGAGCCAGCGTTGAAACTCGAATCGATTCTCGAGGAGCGCGAGGTCGGTGACGAAACCCGCGGGTCCCTTTGCATCGACCTTCGCGACGATCGTCGTGAGCTGCTGCGATGCCAGGGCATCGTCGAACGCGGCGACGAAGTCGTCGATCGTCCGCACGGTGGCTGTGCGCGGCACCCCCGCCGCCGCGGCCATCCCGGCGATGTCGCTTCCGGTCGACGTCGCCGTCGGAAACCCACCGACGGAAAGCAGGCTCTCGTTGTCGAACACGACGTGGACGAGATTCTTTGGCCGGTAGCGCGCGAGCGTCGTGAGCCCGCCGAGGTTCATGAGGATGGACCCGTCGCCATCGAAGACGACGACGGAGAGCTCGGGCCGCGTGAGCGCAACGCCGAGCCCCATGGACGACGCGAGGCCCATCGCGTGCTGCAGATAGAAGAAGTTCGGCCGATGCCCGATCGCCTGCAGCTCGGCCGCGACCGCGCCCATGATGGTGATGACGACGCGGTCGGCGAGGCGGTCGTAGACGGAGTTGAGAGCGTCGAGACGAAGCATGTCAACAGAGGGAAACGGGAGAAGGGAGACGGGAGAAGGAAACCCTTCAGCGAGTCAGGCCTGCGGCGAGAGACGTCCCGACGGCTTGGCGTCTCCCTGTTCCCGTCTCGCGTCTCCCTCGGGTTCCTCCCACATGAGGTCTCTGCATAACAGCAACGCGACGGGTTTGTTCGACGAGTATGCCAGCGTCAGTCCCTTCCGGATCCGGTGTGCGACGTGGCTTGGCGAATCGAGATACGCGAACGGGATGCGCAGCGCCTGCAGCACGTGCTCCGTCACGCCGCCGCCCTCTGTCTGCCACGGATCGCGCTCACCAAACTCGCCCCGGTGGCTGATCAACATTAGCAGCGGAATGCGATAGAGCTGCGCACACGACACGATGCCGTTCACCGACGCGAGAAAGCCGTGGTTTTGCATCAGCATGGCCGACTTCGTTCCGGCCAGGTGCGCGCCCGCCGAGATGCCCACGCCTTCCTCTTCCTTCGCCAGCCGCACGAGCACCATTGCCGGGTCTTCCTCGGCCATGCGGATCAGGTGAACGAGCCACGTCTCCGGCAGTGCGGACACGAGGCCGACGCCACAGTCCTTGAGGGCGTCGTAGATGATGCGGGACGAGTCGACGGAAACCGGCACGGTTGGGGGTGTTGAGGAACAACGTATCCCGATGTTTTCAAGTTCAAGAGTTCAAGGGGTCAGAGCCCTTGAAACGGTGACATCGTTTTTCAACGGCTCTGACCCTCTTGAACCACAACAGCGAAGGTACCGGGCGACGTCGCGTCGTCCAGAGCGGGTCACTGCACGCCGCCCGTCACGTGCAGCAGATCCGTCAGGAGCCACCACACGCCGACGAGCACGAGCGCCCCCGGGATCACCCACCGGATCCACAGGTAGAGCCAGCCTGGCACCGGACGCTCGCCGCCCGCGGACAGTGCGCGCATTGCTTCGCCTCGCTGCATCGCCCAGCCGACCGTCACCACCGCGACCAGCGCACCGAGCGTCTGCATACCCGAACCGAACGTCAGGTCCCAGGGCACGAAGATGCGATTGTTGATCATTGGCGGGATCGACACGACGAAGACGACGGCCGCCACGAGCCAGACGACCGTGCGCCGGGCGAGCTTTGTGTTGTCGGTGAGCGCCGCGACAAGCACTTCGAATGCCGCGAGTCCAGACAAGTAACCGGCGCCGAGCAGTCCGAGGAAGAACAGCAGACCGAACAGCCATCCGGCGGGAATGGCCGCGAACACTTTCGGCAGTGTCGCGAAGATCAGCCCCGGCCCGCTGTTCGGCTGCAGCCCGAGAGCGAACACGGCAGGGAAGATCGCAAGCCCGGCGAGCAGCCCTGAGAACGTGTCGCCGAACGTGGTCCACCACGCGTTCGCCGTGAGGCTGTCCTGGTCGGTGAGATACGAGCCGTAGACCACCATGAACGTGCCGCCGAGCGACAGGGAGAACACCGTGTGTCCGATAGCCGCCATCATGACGCGCGGCGTCAGGTCCGACGCCTGGAACTTGAGGATGTACCACTCGACGCCGGCCATGGCGTTAGGCAGCGTCAGCGCGCGCGCGATCAGCACGAGCAGGATGAGGCACAGCGTCGGGATGACGATGCGGCTCGCGCGCTCGATGCCGCTGCGGAGTCCCCGGAGGAGCACGAGCGCACAGGAGAGCGTCACCAGCGCCGTACACGTCATCTGGAGGAGCAGCGCACGCGAGGAGAAGCCGGTGTCGGGCGGCAGCACGGCCGACGCATCGAGCGAGACGCGGAGCGCGCGCGCGACCTCGCCCGCGGCGTAGTACAGCACCCAGCCGATGACGTTCGTGTAATAGGCCGTCGCGGCGATGACGATGACGAAGAAGAACCAGCCGACGGCTTTGCCACCCGGCAGCCCGGCGCGCGCGAAGGCGCCAACGGTGCCGCGGCGCGTGTGCCGGCCTAACGCCCATTCGGCCATCAGGCCCGGCACGCCGATGACGAGCACGACGAGCACGTAGAACAGGACGAACGCCGCGCCGCCGTACCGCCCGACCATGTACGGGAAGCGCCACACGTTCCCGAGCCCAAGCGCGACGCCTACCATCGTGATGATCGCGCCGAATCGCGACGCGAACGTCTCGCGCCCCGTGCCGCTGACGGTCGTTTCCGCGAGGGTCTCCGTCATGGGTGCACCGGCCCGTCCTCGAGGACGGCGGCCAGCGCATCGAGCGCCTGCTCGACGTCGTCGAGCGTCGAGTAGAAGTGTGGCGCGAGACGAATCACGTTGCCGCGCGCGGACGCGATCACGCCGCGCGAGCGGAGCCGTCGTTCCACCGATGCCGAATCGGCACCGACGACGAACGCGGTCGTGGGCGATTTGCGAGCCGAGTCGCCCGTGCCATACAGCGTGAGACCGCGTGCGGCTCCGCCGTGAACGAGGTGATCGGACAGCACCCTCGTCCACGACGAGATCCGGGCCGGTCCGACCTCGTGAATGATCTCGAGCCCCGCCCGGGCGATGTACGCGTTGATGATCGGAGGCGTGCCGCTGTCGAAGCGTCGCGCACCCGGCGCCCAATCCAGCGCCGTGGGGTCGAACGCGAACGGATTCACGCGCCCGAACCATCCCGTGATCGTCGGACGAAGCTGCTCTGCGAGGTCGCGCCGGATATAAAGGAATGCGACGCCAGCGCAGGCCATGAGGTACTTGAGCGTACCGCCCGCGAGCGCGTCGATGCCGAGCGCTTTGACGTCGATCGGCTCCGTGCCGAGCGTCTGGTACGCGTCGACGAAGAGGAGCGCACCGTGGGCGCGCGCGATACGCGCGATGGCGCCGATGTCCTGCTTGAAGCCGTTCCCGAAGTACGCGTGGCACGCCGAGACGACCCGGGTGCGCTCGTCGACGCGCGCGTACTCGGCGACATCGATCGTGCCGTCGGCCGAAAGCGGCGCCCAGGAGACCTCGGCACCGCGTGGCTGCTGCGCCAGCCAGACATGCCCCACCGTGGGAAACTCGGCGGCGCTCGCCAGGACGCGATTCCGCTCGCCGTCGAAGGTCAGGGCGCTGGCCAGGGCGCTCACCGCGTGCGACACCGAGCTCGTGACCGCGACCTCGTCGACATCCGCGTTGATGAGGCGCGCGAACGACTCGCGGGCGCGCTCGACTTCGGTGACCCAGGCATCCCAATCCATGCCGTCGCGGGCCCACGACTCCAGATAGGCGTCTGCGGCGGCTCGCGTCGCGTCGCTCTGCGGCGCCTGGGAGCAGTTGTTCATCGGGATGGCGTGCGCCAACAAGGGAATGCGCGACCGCCATTCCGCGATGTCGTATGCCGGGGCAGGGATTGTGTTGTGTCGAAGCACGCGATCCAGGTGCGGGGCAGGGGGACCGACGGGAGCGGCCGCAACGTTGCAGCCGCGCGGGACGGGAAGGAAGGCCGCCTCTTGGCCGAGTTGCCGCGCGACACTAGCTTCGCGGACCTGACGTGGACTTTACACGGGCGCGCTCGTCGATCGCGGCCGCGCTGCCTGCCCCCGACTACCGATATCGAATGCGCGCTCGTCGTGTTGTCTTCGCCGTGTCATTGCTCGCGCCGATCACCGCGGCCGCGCAGGCCAGCGGCTTTGGTCCGATCGTCCTACAGCTTCCCGCGAGTACCCGTGCCATCGGGTTTGGCAACGCGTATGTCGGCGTGCGCGATCCGGAGGCGGTCTTCTACAACCCGGCGCAGCTTGGCGTTCGTCCGGGTGTCGCGATGTCCGTGGAACGCTACGGGTCGTCGGCGACGGCGGGTGCGGTGGCCACGACGTACGTCTTCGGCCGGTTCGGCTTCGGGTTCGGAGCGCAGTTTCTCGACTACGATGCCCAGGCCCCGCGATACCCGGAGGCTGCGCCTAACGGGGAAGCCCTCGTCGGCGGCGGGCCGTTCCCCGCCTCGAGTCTCGTGGCGGCGACGTCGCTCGAAATGGCGTTCAAGGGGATCCGGTGGGGGATCACCGGCAAGTTCGCGGAAGATCGCGTGCAAGGCGCACGCGACGGCGTGTTGTTGGCGGACGTGGGAGCGGCCAGGGAGATTGGTCTCGGAACGGCGGGCGTGACGGTGCAGAACCTGGGCACGAGCGCTCACTTCGCGGGCACATCGGCTGCGCTGCCAACTCGCGCGACGCTGGGCTACGCCATTGCCGGCCCCGTCGGTCCACTCGATGCGGCTCTGAGCGGTGCACTGTCGGTGCGACGTGGGGGCCGCGTGTCACCGGCCGGCGGGGTAGAGGTTGGCTACGTGCCGATCGAAGGCGTGGTCTTCGCGGGCCGCGTGGGCGGTCGGCTGCCCGAGAAGGATGCGGAGTCGCCGCTCACGCTGGGGGCGACGTTCACGTTCGACCGGCTGTCGATCGACTACGGCTTCGAGCCCTATCAGGGCCGCGACGCTCACCGGATCGGTCTCCGCATCCGATAGAGGTTGACCCGGGATCAAGGGGGTCAGAGCCCTTGAACGGCGGGGTTCAAGGGCTCTGACTCTTGAAACCTCTGGCCTTCGCTCGGAATGACAGTTAGTTCCGCTGCGCGAGATACGCGGGATCGATCGCCGAGAAGCCGATGTCGTCCACCACGACCTGGCCGACCTGCGTGCGATCGAACACGAGCCGGATCGTCCGCACCCGCGTCGCATCGAAACCCGTCGAGCCGCGTGTGAATTCGCGGACCGGCATCACGTAGGTCTGCAGCACGATCTCGTAGGTGTTCGGAAATACGGTCTTGTCGCGGCCTTTCCGGCGGTACACCGTGATCTCGAGCGGCTTGCGCGGTTTGCCGAACTGACTGAGCGGCACGCGCGCCGTGCCGCCTGACGCGTCCACGAGCTCCACCGTCAGATCAACCGGCGTCGTGTCCGGAGCCGCCTTTTTCGCGTCGGGCTTCTTCGACGCGGCTGGCTTCGCGGCCGGCTTGCCCTTCGCGCCTGACGAGTCCGCCCGCTTCGTCGTGTCCGGCGTCGTCTTGCGCGGCCCCGGGGTCGCGGGCGTCGGAGCGAGCGACAACACCACCGACGAGCCATCGGCGACACTCCACGCCGAGCGGACCGAATCCGGGATCGTGATCGAGTAGCTCGCGGGAGCGCGAGGCTTCGTCGTGTCCTTCCCCGCAGGCTTGTTGTTCCAGCCTAACCAGACCGCGTTCGTCCCGATGTCGCTGTTGCGCGAACGAATGGGGATGGGCGCCTCCTTCCAGCCAGAAAGGCTGTCCGCCGAGATCGTCACGCCGCTCACCGAGCCCGTCGTGACGTCGACGTCCTCATCGAAGCCCGCGAGCGCCTTGAAGCCGTTCTCCGAGAACCGTGTGATGTACATCGTCTTCGGCAGCCACTGCCCGATCGTGCGATGGTCCCGGAACATCGGCAGATAATCCTTTTTGCCCTTGAGCGTGGCCTCGAGGAAGCCGCCGATGTAGACCTTGCTGAACTGGCGCTGCTCCTCCGGCGGGATGAGCGCGTCGAGCGCGAGGGAGCGGCCGCTGCGAGGTCCGTTGTCCTTGTTGCCCCACACCGTGTTCCATTGCCCGTGGTTCGCCCGGTACATGTACACCGCGGACTTGAACCACGGCTTGCCGTCCGTGAAGCGGATGCGCTGGTATTGCCTGAGCCCTGAGAACGCAGAGACGTCGCCATCGTGCGACCCGTGGAACACGAGGTAGTTCACGTTCTCGACCGGTGTCGGCTTCCCGGCCGGCTGATACTGACCATCGACCGGCGCGATCGCGACGATGGACTTGATGTCGAAGTTGTAGGTGAACTTGACAGTGGCATCGTCCGGGTAGTGCGACAGACGATTGAACGCCGCCGCGACCGCAACCGCCTCGCCGCCGCGTGAATGCCCCATGAGCGCGATGTTGCCCATGTCCACCTTGTGGTAGAACGGGCTGCCTGACGAGTCGTTCCACGTGCGCCACCGGCGGAGGTGCTCGAGCAGCAGCCAGCCGCGGCCGTCGTTCTCCCCGCGCAGGTTGCCGTTGATGAAGTTCTCGTCGACCGACGCGAGAATGAATCCGCGCGACGCCAGCAGTTGCCCGAGATAGCCGTATCCGGGGTCCGAGAAGTCCTTCATGTTGTGGTTGCCGTGCACGACGAGCACGAGCGGGAACGGCCCCTCGCCCTCCGGATACCACACGCGGCCGTTGATGGGCAGCTTTTTGAAGTCGAAGCCCCAATACTTGGCACGCGACTTCGCGATCTCGGGAGTGGCCGACACGAGTGCCGATCCATCGACCGTTCGCGTCTTGAGCGCCACCGAGTCGCGGAACGCCGATCGGCGCTTGTCCGTTCCGCTCCCGTATACGAGCGTGCGGACAGTGAGCGTGCCATTCAGCCCCGGGTTCGGTGCCGAGATCGCCTGGTGAGCGAGGACGACCGGCGAGTCATCCTTCGTGAGCTTCATCGGCTGCTGTATACACGCGGAGGCAGCCAGCACCGCGATCCGCCCAGTCTGATCGGATGCGTGTTCGCGATACACCGCAAGGGCTTCGTTCGTAGCCGCCCAGGCGTGGTCGTCTTCACGATGCGTGCGGAAGCCACGCACGAGGTCGGGCGTGGCGATGGCTTGCAGGATGCGGAATGCGTCGAGCGCGTCCTTTTCCTTGAGCCGG
>Ga0207674_10008923_pt1 | contig 11523 bp, 10 predicted proteins | sample KBSCornC72_FD_184303 | JGI IMG/M metagenome (GOLD analysis project Ga0207674, IMG submission 184303) | Corn rhizosphere microbial communities from Kellogg Biological Station, Michigan, USA - KBS Corn C7-2 (SPAdes) (version 2) | ecosystem: Host-associated > Plants > Roots > Rhizosphere > Soil ... | reverse complement strand
TCCACCATTCGCTCAACTGTCCAGCCAGAATCGGCGCGGTCACGGCGACGAAGATTGGGGCATGGCGCACGCTTCCAAGCGCCATGTGCGCCCACGCCACGATCCACAGTCCCTCGACCACTTTCCAGCGCCGGAATTGCGCCCCTGCGACGATCAATCCCACCAGCAGCAGTGCTTCGAACTGAAGCATGTTCTCCGATCGGAAGCTCGGCGATTGAAATTCCTGAATGACGTTCCGAATCCAATCCGAACGCAAATATTGCGCCACATGAATGTGCAGATTCCAGCCATACGGGTTCACGAGCGACGCGGCCGCACACGCCAGCGTGAGCTTGCCGTAACGCACGGCATCGCGCATGGTTCCCACGGATCCGAACCACGCTTCTATGGCCGTCCCCACCGCAGCCAGCCCCAGCACGACGATCAGAGCCAGAAATCCACCGTGCAGATTGGTCCACACGATGGTCAGCGGCACCAGCAGCCAGAGCTTCCAATTTGGCTTTAGGCGATCCTCTTCGATCATCCATACCGAAATCGACAGCAACAACAAGGTCAGCAGATGCGGCCGGGCTAGAAAGTGCATGCTGGATCCGCCTACGCCCAGCAGCGCCACCGCCACCGCCACAAACAGGTGCGCGTCGCGGCGGACCATTCTGCGGATCAGCGAGATGGCGAATAGCGAAATTAGTATCCCGGCCATCAGTACGATTCCTTTCAGTCCGAACACGCGATGCAATCCGCCATCGATGACGTCGGTCAGCCACTCCCATGCGTACCAGGGGGCGTCGGGTTTAGAAAAGGAATAAAGATCGTGCCGCGGAACAGCATGGTGATCCAGAATGTATTCGCCGGTTCGGATATGCCAGCCTACGTCAGCGTCCGCCAGCAACCCCTGCCAGCCGGCCGCGCCTGAGCTCATGAACAACCAGATCAGAACGGCCAGGAAAAACAGATCGGATAGAGAAGGGATGAAGACACGAGCCCACGCGCGAGTGAGAATCGTATCCATCTTCGGCGTCGTCTTCTTTTGCGCGGATGGCCGAATGCCGGTAAGCGTTTGCGGAGGCGTCACAGGGTCCCTTCCTGGAGAATCGGCTGTTGAGCGTTCCAGCGCCATGGGAGCATGAACGCCAAACTGGAAAGAAAGGCCAGCAAAGCCAGGGGCGTGGCTGCAGCCCCAGGTGCTCCGGCCAGACCCAATAACAAGGGAAGCGGCGTAAGAAGGACTGTCGCCGCGATCCGCACCCCCTTGTCATGGCTTTCAAACATGGCCAGCCACAATCCCACCAGCAGTAATCCGGCGTCGTAGCCGTAAACGTGCGGAACAACCAGCAAGGATCCGGCACTGGCCGCAGCCACGCATCGCCACAAGGGAGCCCGCCAGCAAGCGACAGCGGTCAGAACCACCACGGCTGCGGTGAGTACTCCAGTGACAGCCACACTGTCGATTCCCATGTTCAGCGCCAGACCGCGCACGTTGATCATGAGCTCAGGGGACGGGCTCAGGCGCCGCAGATCGCCCATTTGTAGGAGCGCGAAGTATCGGGCCATCCCACCGGGACCGGCTAGTGACAGCGAGACCAGTAACTCCACGGCCACCGCTGCACACGCACCAGCCATCATCCGCCAGCGTTTCTGGACCAGAAGAGCCAACGGCCACAGAAGAAATAGATGGAACTTAATCAGCCCAAACCCAAGCACTGCTCCGCTTAAGAAATGCTGCTCGCGCCGAGCCAGCGCGTAGACTCCGAGAACGACCGCGGCGATCAGCACGCAGTCCTGTCCATGCGCGATCCCCAACGCTGTAGGCAGATACATCGAGCCGAAGATGAGTGCGTCCGCTCCCCATCGCCGAAACGCCCAAGTCCAGGTGCTGATAAGAACCGCGGACTGCACCGCGAGCCATACCCAGAACGCCGCCCCAAAGGGCAGCCACGCCATTGGAGCGAGCAGCAGCGCATAGAACGGCGGGCGCACAAAAGGAACGACTTCAGGAAGCTGCGGCGCATATTCCCGCTCGCGCTGGAGCTGGACTTCAGGCGAATGCATCTCCGCAAAGGCTCCATCCCGCGCCAGCGTTGCGCCCGTATACAGATTTAGAAAATCGTGGAAACGCGCGCCCGGAATCACGATGGATCCCAGCAGAATCCAGAAGGCGCAAAATGCTATGACCGCAAGCACGGCATAGAGCGGAATGCTCCGGGCGCTTTTGAACGCACTTTGCCCTGCCGGCGCGATGGCCGGGATGCTCTGGGTCGGGTTCACTACCCTGTTATTCGCCCTGGATGTGCGTGTACTTTAGGTCGTCTTGGGTAAGCTCCGCCGACTGCGGTCCTCGGCGGGGGATGCCGGGTGTCTCCAAGCCTAGGAGTTTACGGCCCTGAATGGCCAGTTCGAAGCGGTCTTTGACGCCGGTCTTCTCGAAAATGTGCATCAAGTGCACCTTTACGGTTCCGGCGGTAATCGAAAGAGCCTCGGCGATTTCCTTGTTCTTGAGACCTTCGCAAATCTGCTGCACGATTTGTTTTTCCCGGGGGGTTAGCCGCGGAGCCGACCGGCGTTCGTTCCCCTCCAGCTGCTGCTCCGACGAGCCCTCGATCCACACATCGCCACGGCCCACGGTGCGGAGACAATCCAGTAAGACCTCGACCTGCGAAGTTTTCTTCAACACGCCGCGCGCGCCGCATCGCAGGGCACGGAAGCAATCCACTTCCGCCAGATCCTGCACCCATAGGACTGTCTGACATTTGCCAGACGCGCTTTTCACTTCGGCGATAAACTCGAACACGGCTTTCAGGCCGGCGGAGTGATCCACCAAAATGATGTCGGGTTGGTTCTGCCGAGCCGCGGAAAACGCGTCACTCAGTGTGGGCACAGAGCCCTGATAATCGAAATCCTCACAGCCCGCCAACACTTTGGCTAGCCCTTCGAGAAGGATCGGTTGTGACTCGCACGCGAATATAGAGAGACGGCTCAAGAGATTTGCCTTTTAGCTTATGAATCGTCTCCGGTTATGGACACGGATAGGTACTAAGTGCCGATTGAGTGCAAACCGTGAGGCGGAAAGTACTAGCGTTAGGAAGATTTCAGCGGTCCGGAACTGACGGGCGCAGCACGGTGAAGTATTTGAGGTGGCCTGTAGAATTGGGGTTCCCACTCTCTATCCTGCGACTTGGCGTACGCAATAACCCTGGATCGAGCCTAGAGTAGAATCCAGTCTACACGCTTGCCTAACCGGTGGACCAAAATGCAATTCGACGATCGCCTCGGCCAGGTCCTGCTGATCTGCGTCGCAGTATTCATAGCCACACCTTTGGCTGCTCAGCCAAAGTACACAATCATCGACCTTGGCACACTTGGTGGAGATTCAAGTTTTGGTTACGGCCTCAATAGTTCGGGACACGTCACTGGACACTCGCCCCCGAAAACCGTTTCCAATACACGCGCGTTCTACTACGACGGTCAGATGCACGACCTTGGAACTCTAGGCTCGTCCGGGGATGCAAGATTTGGCATTTTCAGTGCGGGAAACAAGATCAACGACTCCAACCAAATCGTTGGGACGACTCTCGACGCTGCGGGATCGGGCCAAGCATTCTTATGGGACGCGCAGCATGGAATGCAGAGCCTTGGTCTCTCCAATACATACGGGGTTGCAATTAATAGCAAAGGCCAGATTGTCGGAGAGACTGCTTCCGTCTCTGGTGGGCAGGTAGGCCAGGGATCCAACGACCGGAGTGCACTGGATTCCTTTATTAGCGAGCCTGCCTGGTTGCTTCTTGACCAATGGCAATGCACTGAACGATTCGAGTACTGTCGTTGGCTATTGCCAGTCCCACACCAATTCAATTCAAGCATTTGTTTGGGATAACATCCACGGGGCCCAGGCTCTCGCGCCCGGGTCTCTTGAAAGTTTAGCGTGGTCGATAAACAATAAAGGCCAAATAGCGGGCAGCATAGTTGTTGGTTTAGGAGTTGGCAGGGCAGTCAAATGGGCTGGCCCAGGGAGTATGCAGCTGTTAGCTTTGATCTCCGATCCACGAGGAAATGTATTGAACACGGACGCCTACAGCATAAATGATCAAGGCGACATTGTAGGCATCGCGGTCGGTGGGATCCAAAATGCTGCCCTATGGATCGGATTAAGCGGCTATCTTCTCGATGATCTAATTCCAGCGGCGAGCGGGTGGCACCTAGTCCAAGCGAATGGGATCAACAACAAAGGTCAAATTGCCGGATACGGAGTCATTAATGGCCAGACTCACGGTTTCCGTCTCGATCCGGTAACAGATACAACGCCGCCCATCATCGTTCCTCAAATCACTGGGATCCTAGGTACGAACGGTTGGTATCGAAGCAATATGACGGTAACCTGGAGCGTAACCGATCCTGAATCCGGCATCGCTTCCTCCAATGGGTGCAACACAGCCAGCCTCACAACAGATACGCCTGGCGTCACATTGACGTGTTCAGCAAGGGACGGGGCGGCTTTATCCATTTCGGATTCCGTGACCGTCAAGATCGACAGGACTCCGCCCGTGATTTCCGGGATGCCCTCTGCTGGATGCTCTCTGTCGCCTCCAAACCACAAGCTAATCCAGGTCGCCACGGTGACAGCAACGGACGGGTTGGCAGGTATTGTCCCGGGTTCATTCAAGGTCACGGCAATCCGCAACGATCCGACGAATGGCGCCATCGTGATCACTGGCGGCCCAAGTCGGTTCACCGTCCAACTGGAGGCAGATAAGGGTCAGATTTACACCATAACCGCGACGGTGAGTGATCTGGCCGGAAACGTCGCGGCCCAGCCAGCCACCTGCAGCGTGCCACACGATCAAGGGAAGTAGGCGCTTAAGACGATCCCAACTGTCCGGAACTGACAGGCAAGGAATTCGCGGGCAGTTCATCGGGCGAGTTAGAGGCCAGCATCAAACCGATGAGCGCTACAGCGGATGCCGTAAGTCCCCAAGCCGTCAACCAGCCGTGCTCAATCATGAATCCTCCCAGCGGAGGCGCGATGATCAACGCTACCGAGTTCAGCGATTGCGTCAGTCCCAGCACCACGCCTTGTTCTTCGCGCGGTGTTGCTTGCGTGATCAAACTGGTGAGCGTAGGACGCACCAGTCCGCCGATAGACGTCACCATGGTCGCTAAGGCCAGCATCGGGATCGAGTGGCAGAATGCCAGGATCGCGTAGCCTACGGCATAGCCCATAAAGCCCGATCGATTCAGCGCACGCTCGCCGAATCGTCGGACTAATCGTCCTAGAGCGGGGCCCTGGAGACATATTCCCAGCAAGCCAGCGAAAGCCCACGTATAGCCGACCTGTTCGGGGCCAAAAGGCCTCCCTGCCCATGTGAGACGTCGTTCCAGGACCAGCGGCATTCCCGCGATGAACATAGAAAACCCAAAAGCGAAACTGAGGAACTGCCACAGCTTCGGCGCGAGGTTCGGCTGGCGAAAATATTCCGCGTACGCACCCCATTGCACCAAGGAGAGCCGCTTGCCGCCGGGTCCCCCAGGACCCTTCCCTGCTCCGGCCGGCTGAACAGCCGGCAACAGGAGATACGTAGTCAGGATGCTGGTAGCCGACAATGCCGCCGCCGCAAAAATCGGATACCGATAGTCGTATTTTGCAAGTAGTCCCGAGACCGCCGGACCGATCAGAAAACCCAATCCGAAAGCGATGCCGATAATGCCGAACGATTTTGCGCGGTCTTCAGGCTTGGTTACATCGGAAATGTAGGCCTGCGCCAACGACAGATTCCCGGCCGTGCATCCATCGATGGCGCGCGCCAGAAACAAAATCCACAGCGTCGGCGCAAAGGCCGTGACTAAGAATCCGGCGAAGGTTCCCGCTTGGCTCACCAGCAGCAGCGGCTTGCGGCCGGTATGGTCCGACATTCGCCCCAGCAGCGGCCCGGAAAATAATTGGCAGGCTGCGTAAATCCCGATCAACCAGCCGACTTCGGTGGGGCTGGCTCCCAACTTTTCGGCATAGAACGGCAGCAGCGGGATCATAATCGTCAAGCCGAGAACATCCACGGCGACGATCAGGAAAATGGCTAACAGAGGAGAGCGAACCAACTTCCATGATCCCACGACGGCAACCAGTGTCGCTGCCGTAGAATGGATGCAATGGAGATAAATCAGGAGTTCTATCGCATCGGAAAGCTGCCGCCCTACGTGTTCGCCGTCATCAATGAGATGAAGGCTAAAGCACGGGCAGCCAGGCTGGATGTGGTGGATCTGGGGATGGGGAACCCGGACGGCGCGACGCCCAAAGCCATCGTTAGCAAGCTGGTGGAAGCCTCGCGCAACCAGCGCAACCATCGATATTCGCTCTCCAAAGGCATCCCGCATCTGCGCCAGGAAATCGTCAAGCGCTACCAGAAAAACTACGGCGTGACGCTCGATCCGGAAACGGAAGCGATCGTCACCATCGGCGCGAAGGACGCGCTGGCTCACTTGCTATTTGCCGTGATCGGACCGGGCGATGCAGTGGTTTCGCCCAACCCGTGCTATCCGATTCACCAATACGGCGTGATCATGGCCGAAGGCCACGCCTGTCTACTCCCAATGCCGACGCCGGCCGACTTTCTGCAGTCGCTCAATGACCTCTATAAGAAGTCATCCAAAGCACCGTCGATGATTCTGATTTCGTTCCCGCACAATCCCACGACGCAGTGCGTGGACCTGGATTTCTTCAAGGAGATCGTGCGTCTTGCCGCGCATCACGGAACCATGGTGGTCCACGATTTCGCGTATGCCGATCTCGGATTCGACGGCTACAAGCCGCCTAGCCTGCTACAAGTGGATGGGGCCAAGGAAATCGGCGTCGAGATCTTTTCCATGTCGAAGAGCTACAACATGGCCGGCTGGCGGGTCGGATTCTGCCTGGGCAATCCCAAGATGATCGGCGCTCTGGCGAGGATCAAGAGCTATCTGGATTACGGCGTGTTCCAACCGATCCAGATCGCCTCGATTATCGCGCTGCGCGAGTGCGAAGAGGACACCAAGAAGATCTGCGCGATGTATCAGAAGCGCAGAGATGTCCTGATCCAGGGATTGAATCAAGCGGGCTGGCCGGTGGAGCCTCCCAAGGGCACAATGTTCGTTTGGGCGCCGCTGCCGGAGAAGCACAAGAACATGAGTTCGCTCGAATTCTCCAAGCTGATGCTGGAGAAGGCCCTGGTCGCCGTATCGCCCGGCATCGGATTCGGACCGATGGGCGAAGGGCACGTGCGATTCGCGCTCATCGAGAATCCTCAGCGCACGCGCCAGGCTACCGCTGCGATCAAGAAGATGCTGGCGTGAACGTCGCCATCGCTTCGCCTTGTTCACCGATCACGCGGATTGCGGTCGCGCTCCGTAGATACCGAGTGCTCCCGTGACGGGCCCCATCGCTTTCGGTTGTGTTCCGATTTATTCAGTGTCCGGCTCGCGCAGGCTTTCAGGGCGCTCATCACCAACTCCGGACTTCGGTCTGCCTCGACCACAACGTGCACGTGGCTCGGGCGGACTTTGAGCCGCCAATAAGTCCATCCTCGACGCGCACAGGCTTCCTGAAGTCCCTTCAACGTAGTGGCGCGACGAGCCTCGTTCAAAGTGTATGGTTCCTGAGTCATCACGCTGCGTTCCCAACACAGGCGCGTTGAATCTTCGGCAAGAGTTGGGCTGCCGACCGTGTTATGCTCGCGATCGACGGCACCCTCACGGCCATGCAGCCACGACCCGTAACAACCAAACGTGATCAGGTAGGCCGCTCGCTGGCGCTCGCGGTTCTGTGGCTTAGGATTCACTTCGCAGAGAGTGCGATTTCCACCCAAATACTCTCAAGCCCAGCGAACCGCGAACGCCAGTGAGCGGCCACCCGTTATTCCTGCTCCGCGAAAACTTTCCCGTAGCTCTTGCCATACGGATAGAAGCGATCTTTCTCGCCCCTCGCCCACGCCGCCTTCATCTCGGCACTCGTGATGTCCCAATCCGGACGGCATTTCTTCAGCACAGCCCGCAGATCCTGCCGGAGTTCTTCCACCGTCGGACGCCCAAAGAACCAGTAGCCGCAGTAGATCTTGAACACCACCAGCCCCGGCTCCAGGACGATCGTATGCGGAATCATCGGATTGTGCCCCGGATCCGTATATTCGGCGATATCCAGATCCTTCTGGACGGTTCGCCCCGCATCCGACAAGAAGGGCCAGTGGGCGTCTACGCCGGTGCGATACTCATTGGTTTCCACCAGGTTGCCAGTACTGATCGTGACCATGCGGCAATACCCAACCTCCATCTCACGATGAAGCTGAATAAGCCCTTCGGCCTGCCGCCGATCCTTCGGGCAGAAGCTGCCGCGGCTGAGTACCAGAATCATGGGGTCGGGACCCTGCAGCTCCGATAGCTTCCGGCGTTTTCCCGTATGATCGGTCAGTTCATAATCGGGGAGCAAGGCGCCGGGCACAATGTCTGATCGCATGCTTCATTTTATGCGCTAATATCAGGCCATGGCCGCGCTTTTTGACCAGTATCATAGTCCCCTGGTCGACCTGCGCGACATCACCTCAGCCTACCTGGAACCCCTGCTCCACGAGGAAACCGAGGAGTGGCGAACCGAGCTGAACTGGGATTATCGCCCCTCCGCCGACTTGGTCCGCCGATTCGTCGATATGCGCGCCCTCACGGGTTTCGCCCTGCCCGGCCAGACCGACGCGGCCGGATACGCCTACTACGTTTGCGAAGAGGGCAAGGGCCTGATTGGCGGCCTTTACATGGGGCATGAGAAGCGCACCATTGAGAACGAGAACGCGCTGCTCGCGGGTATCCTGGACGCCATGTGGCGCACGCCTGGCACGCGCCGCGTCGAGGCTCAGCTCATGATGCTGAGCTCGCCGCTCAACCGCACCATGCCGTACCCCAAATGGATCCGGACGTTTCCGCGCAAGTTCTTCGAAGCGTCCTTGAGCGAGATCGCTTCCCTGCCTGCGCGCGAGCCCAAGGTCGCCATCTCGCCCTGGTCCGAGAATCGCCAGGACGATGCCGCGCGTCTGGTGGCCGCGGCCTACGCAGGTCACGTGGACAGCAACATTAACGACCAGTACCGTTCGGCCGGCGGCGCGCGACGATTCTTGACCAACATCGTGCAATATCCCGGCTGTGGCACATTCTTCGCGGCGGCATCCTGTGTGGCCGGACCAGCCTCGGGCCGCGCTCTCTATGGCGTCTGCCTCACCAGCCTGGTGGCCAGCGATGTCGGACACATCACCCAAATCTGCGTGGCTCCCGCTTTTCGCGGCACCGGCCTCGGCTACGAGCTGCTACGCCGAAGCCTAGTTGTTCTGCGCGAGCACGGGTGCCGCACTGTGAGCTTAACCGTAACCGCCTCAAATACTTCCGCCATTCAGCTTTATGAACGGATGGGCTTCGTAAATCGTCGTGACTTCGCCGCCTACGTCTGGGAGATGAAGTAACAGCCTGCTACGCTAGCTGTATGGCGTGGTTTGCCCGGGAAAAGCCCGGGATGGAAGAAGGCTCGGCCGAAGGGGAAAAGCGAGTTCGCACCGAGGGGCTCTGGCAGAAGTGTCAAAGCTGTGGCGAGATCATCTGGAAGAAAGCCCTGGATGAGAACCTCCAATGCTGCCCCAAATGTGAGTTTCATTTCCGTATCGACGCCCGTGCGCGTTTGAGCATCTTATTCGATGGGGAGTATGAAGAATTCGATACGGGAATGAGTTCCACGGACCCGCTCCGGCTGGACGGCGCCTATCGCGACAAGCTGGCCGCCGCGCGCGAAGCCACCCAGCTTTCAGACGCCCTGGTGTCGGCCGCGGGAAATCTGGATGGACGCCGCGTCAACATCTGCGCCATGGAGTGGAAATTCATGGGCGGCAGCATGGGCGCGGTGGTTGGCGAAAAGATCACGCGCGCGATCGAACGTTCGGTTCAGGACCGCACGCCCCTCGTGCTGGTCTCGACCTCGGGTGGCGCGCGCATGCAGGAAGGGACCATCAGCCTGATGCAGCTTGCCAAGATTTCGTCGGCCTTGATGCGTCTGGATGAAGCCCGCGTTCCCTATATCAGCGTGATGGCCGACCCGACCTCCGGGGGCGTCACCGCCAGCTTCGCCATGCTGGGCGATTTGAACATCGCCGAGCCGGGTGCGCTGATTGGCTTCGCCGGTCCGCGTGTGATCGAGCAGACTATTCGCCAGAAGCTTCCCGAAGGATTCCAGCGCAGCGAGTTCCTCCTGGAGCACGGATTCTTGGACGCTATCGTCAAACGGTCAGAAATGAAAGCCTACATCGCGCGCTCATTGAAGTTCTTCTGCGATTAAATGATTCAACTGAAAGGCGCCGGGAAACGCTTCGGCCACAAGCTCCTATTTGAAGACTGCGACTGGCTGATCACGCCCAAAGAGCGTACTGGCTTGGTCGGAGCCAATGGAACCGGCAAGTCCACACTGCTCAAGATCCTGTGCGGCATGGAATCCCTGGATTACGGCGAGATCACCTTCGCCAAAGGGATCAGTCAGGGCTATCTTCCGCAGGACGGCTTGTCGCTCACTGGCCGCACCGTTTTCGCCGAGTGCATGAGCGTCTTCGAAGACCTCCGCGAAATGGAGCAGGAGATGGAGTCGCTGCACCATAAGCTGGCCGAACTCGATCCAGCCAGCGCCGAATATGCAGCGGCCTCCGACCGACTCCACCGCATCGATTCGGAATTCCGCAATCGCGACGGCTACGCCATTGAGGCGCAGGTCGGCACCGTGCTCAATGGCTTGGGCTTCCGCAAAGAGGACTGGCCGCGCAGGACGGAAGAATTCTCGGGCGGCTGGCAGATGCGGCTGGCGCTGGCCAAGCTGCTGCTGGAAAAACCCAATCTGCTGCTGCTGGACGAGCCCACCAATCACCTGGATCTCGAAGCGCGCAACTGGCTGGAATCCTACCTGGCCGGTTATCCCAACGCCTGCATTCTGATTTCGCACGACCGCTATTTCCTGGATGTGACAGTCAATCGCACGGTCGAAATCTGGAACAAGAAGGTCAATTTCTATACCGGCAACTACGAGAAGTATCTGAGCCAGAAGGCCGAGCGAAAAGCCCAGTTGGAAGCCGCCTATAGCAACCAGCGCGAGCGCATCGAGCAACTTGAAGCGTTCATCAACCGTTTTCGTGCACAGGCCACCAAAGCCAAGCAGGTGCAAAGCCGGATCAAGGAGCTAGAGAAGATCGAGCGGATTGAGATCCCTCCGGACGAGCAGACCATCCATTTCTCCTTCCCGCAGCCCAAGCCTAGCGGCCGGATCGTGGCCGAGTTCAAGGATGTCTCCAAGAGCTACGGACAGAAGACCGTTTTCAGCGGCGCCACTTTCATCGTTGAGCGCGGCGACCGGATCGCGCTGGTGGGTGTGAATGGCGCGGGAAAATCCACGCTGATTAAGCTGTTCGCCGGAGCAGAGCCTCTCACCTCGGGCAGCTATACGCTGGGCCACAACGCGATTCCCGATTACTTCGCCCAGGATCAATACAA
>Ga0207674_10008921_pt1 | contig 11524 bp, 5 predicted proteins | sample KBSCornC72_FD_184303 | JGI IMG/M metagenome (GOLD analysis project Ga0207674, IMG submission 184303) | Corn rhizosphere microbial communities from Kellogg Biological Station, Michigan, USA - KBS Corn C7-2 (SPAdes) (version 2) | ecosystem: Host-associated > Plants > Roots > Rhizosphere > Soil ... | reverse complement strand
CCGGCGGCGCCGCCGCGCCCGGCCCGCCAACCTGCCGGTCGACCCGCGGCTGACCGCGCTGCGCTGGCTCGCGCCCAGCCTGGCGGTCGAGGAGATCCAGACCCGCGACGGCGCGCAGATCGGAGTCGCGCGCGACGATGCCGGATGGTTCGCGGTCGCCGCGGTCACCTCGCGATCCGCGATGAGCGACGAGCCGCGCACCGCCCTGCCGCTGCACATCATGGCGCAGGCGCTGGTCGAGGTCGACCAGCCCGGGTCGGTGATGCAGGTGGTGACCCACACCGTACCGGCGCCCAGCCTCGACTCGGACTCCGGCAAGCCGGCCGGCCACTCGTACCGCGAGCTGCTGCAGCGGTTCGGGCCGGTACCGATCCCGGTGGACCGGGCGACGTGGGTGGCGGTACGGCTGGACGCGCGGGCGCTGGCGGAGTCCGGAGTGGACGGTGGCGTCGAGACGGAGCAGGCGCAGGCGGCGGTCGCCACGCTGGTGCGGCGGGTGGCCAAGTCGCTGCGCCAGGTCGGCATCGGCTACCACGTGCTGGACGCCGACGGCCTGCTCGACGCGCTGGCCCGCTCCTGCGACCTGCTCCAGCCGGCGCAGGCCGGCCCGACCCCCGACCCGCGCGAGGACTGGACCGCCTGGCACTCCGGCCGGCTCGCGCACCGCTCGTTCTGGGTCGAGGACTGGCCCAGCATCGCGCAGAGCGGCGCCCTGCTCGACTGGCTGTCCACCGCGCCGTCCGCGCAGTCCTCGGTCACCACGATCCTGACGCCCGACGGCGACAAGGTGGACCTGCGGTGCCTCGTGCGCATCGCGGCGCCACCCAACGAGCTGGCCGGGGTGGTCCGGGCGGTGGACAAGGGCGCCCGCCGGGCCGGTGCCCGGCTGTTCGCCCTCGACGGGGAGCAAGGCCCGGCGGCGTACGCGTCGGCACCGACCGGAGGCGGAGCGCGATGACCGGACCCGAGCAGGAGCACCAGCGCGACCGCGATCCGTGGGCGCCCCGCCATGGCACCCCGTCCCAGGGGGTACCGCCGCAGGATGCGCCGCAACAGGGTGCGCCACAACAGGGTGCGCCGCAGCAGTACGCGCCGCCGCAGCAGCAGCCGCAGTACGGCGGCTCGTACGCGATCCGTGGCCAGGGCGGGCCGGGTGCCGTCGCCGCGCCACCGCCCGTACCGGGCCAGGCCGCGCCGCAGGCGCCCCAGCCGGGTCAGTTCGCCCGACCGGGCGCCGCGCCGGGCCAGCCGGGCACGGCGCTCGGCCGCCCCGGGTACGACACCGGCGCGCTCGCCGCTCCCCCGGCGGTACCGGGGCGCACGCTGGCCCGGCCGGAGGCCGGCACGGCGGCGACCGCGGCGGCCGCGGCCACGGCGGTGGCCGCGCCACCCATGGCGTACGCGGCACCGTCGGGTGTGGCCACCACCGCTCCGCAGGGCCCGCACGAGGGCACCGTCTACCGCAGCCGCCGCCCGGCCACCGGTGCGAACGGTCACGACGTACCGTCCGGCCGGCTGCCCCGGCTGCACGTCAGCTCGCACCTGGTGTCGCTGGCGACGCTCGCCCACCTGGGCGTGGCCTCGCCCGGTACCGGGCTGATCCTCGGCGCCGACGTGGAGGGCCAGGCGGTGCCGGTGCGCTTCTTCCGCCCGGAGCCCACCACGGTCACCCTCGTCGGCGGGGCGTGGGCGGCGCAGCTGGTGCTGTTCCGCGCGCTGGCCCTGGGCGTACGCACGGTGGTGATGACCGGCGACCCGGCGAGCTGGCAGGGCTTCGGCGAGCGCGCGACCGGGCAGAGCGGCCGGGTCGCGGTCGTGCACGGCGAGCAGCAGATGGCCTTCGCCGCCACCCCGCAGCAGCCGGTACTGGTCGTGTACGACCTCGGGCTGGTCGGCCCGTCCGCGGCACCGACGCTGGGGCCGTGGCAGACGCAGCTGACCGTGCTGCGGCGGTTGGACGAGCCGGGCGTGCCCTCGGTCGAGGGCTGCCAGATGGTGATGATGCAGCGGCTGAGCCTGGTCGAGGCGGCGCTGGCCGCCTCCGCGCTGCGGCTGACCGGGCAGAGCGCCCAACTGCTGCAGCGCATGGAGGACGACATGGTGGCGCTGCTCGGCGGTGGCGCCGACCGCTACGTGTGGCTGACCCAGACCGGTACCGAACGGCAGTTCATCGGCCCGCCGCGCCGCTGACGCGGCGGGCCCCCGGAGCTAGCCGGTGGCGTTCCCGCGCAGCGTCGGCTTCGGCTCCACCTGGTACGCCTGCCGCTCCGGCGCGTTGTCGAGCACCGTGCCGCCCGGCGTCTGCACGGTCCACGGGTCCTCGGCGCCGAGCAGCTTCTGGATCTTCTCGAACTCCCGGTCGACGCGCTCGTGCTCCTCGTCCCGGCGGGGTTCGACGTTCTTGCGGCGCGAGGCCATCTCCGGCTCGGTGACGCCGGCCGGCCGGCGTGCGCCACGCAGGGCGCCGGCCGGCGGCTGCGGCTCCTCCGGCGATCCGCCCTGCCCGAGCCGGGTACCGCGCAGCACCGGCCGGGAGGTACCGGGCCGTCCGGGGTTCAGCGTCTCGTCGTCGACCGGTCCGGTCGGGCCCATCGGCGCGCCGCCCTGCTGGCCCGGTCCGCCCTGGCGCTTGCGGTTGAGCACCGGCGGGCTGGAGCCGGGGCGCGCCGGAGTGCCGGCGCGGTTGGCCGCGTTGTCGTCCGGTACCGCCGGCCGCCGGCCACCGGGCGTGCCGCTGCGCCCGCGCAGCACCGGGGGCGCCGAGCCCAGCCCGCCGGGCCGGCCGAACTCCTCCTCCTCCGCGCCGGGTACGAGCGGCCGCTGCTGAGGCGGCGTGGCCGCCTTGCTGCGCAACGTGTTGGGCGGCATCTGCCCGCGGCCCTGGCCGAGCCCCTCCCCCTCGGGCGGCGTGGCCTTACCCAGCGTGCCCTTGACGAGCCTCGCCGCGTTGGGCGGGATGCCCAGCCCCTTGCCCAGGCCGGTGAGGTTGGTCGGGTTGGCCATCCCGCTGGTGGGCATGCCCTCCAGCGGCAGCCCGGTCGTGAGCATGCTCGGGTTCATGAGCAGCGACGGGTCGACCTGCAGGCCTTGGAGGTTCGGCACGTTGGGCACGGAGACGTCCGGCATCTCGTGCGCGACCAGGTTCGCGGTCGACGGAACCGTCACGTCCGGTACCACGGGGACGTTCTGGGTGTTCGGCACGTCGGGGACGTTCGACAGGTCGGGTACCTGCGGCAGCTGCGGCACGTTGGGTACGGTCGGCACGTTCGGTACCGACGGCACGTTCGGCACGTTCACGTTGGGCACGCTGGGCACGTTGAGGAGCAGCTTCGGGTCGGCCATGACCGCGTCGGTCGGCCCCTCGTAGACGGTGCTGCTACCGCTGTTGAGGTGCTCGTTGATCACTTGCCAGTACTCGTGGGCCATCGAGTACTGCAGGGCCCGCGCCTGGACGTTCCACTGCTCCGCGTGGTCGCGCAGGTCGCTGAGGTACTGGTCGGCGTGGTCCTTCTTCGGGTCTTCCGAGCCCTGGTACTTGTAGTAGTCCGCTCGGGAATGGTGGATGTTGGACGGCCAGCCGTTGGAGAAGGAGACCATGTCGGACTTGTACTTGGCGTAGAGCACGTCCATCTGCGCCCGGTGGTCGCGGATGGTGCTGGCCAGGTATATCAGGCCGAGCGAGTTGGTGATCGCGCAGCTGTACCAGTCGTCCAGCGACTTGGCCGCGGCCCCCGGTCCGCGCATGAGGAACGCGTTGGCCCCGTCGCCCTTCCAGGTCTTGGCCAACGCCTGCGCCTCGTTGGTGATCGAGTCGCGGAGGTTCTCGATGACCATCGAGACCTTGAACCACTGGTCCTGGAGCTTGTCCACCTCCTCGGGGGACTGCGAGGCGAAGCGCCGGTTGATGACCTCGATGGTGTCCGCGCCGGCCTGCCGGGTGTAGTCGTCCTTGATGGACTTGCCGTGGTCATCGGAGTACTTGGGGTCGGCCCAGTTGATGGTCGGCTCGTACTCCGGCAGGTTGCTCGTGTCGGCTTCCGGGTAGTGCATCAGGTCGTCGCCGATGTGGTGCTGTAGCTGTTGCATCTGCGTCAGCTGCTTGTTGCCGGTCGACGTGTAGCCGAAGTACGGATCGTCCGTGTTCGTTGTCATCGCGGGCGGCCCGTCAGTATCCGCTACCGTGCTGCTGCACGTAGTCCTTGTCGCCCATCGTGTGGTACTGCTGCTCCGCCGCCTGGATGGGGCCCTGGTCGTTGGCGTTGCCGCTGCTGGGAGCCGCCACATGGGTCGGGTCGCCGGTGACCGGCTTGCCGTCCGCGCCCACGGTCGTGGTGGTGACGGTCTGGCTGCCGTCCGGGTTGCTCACCACCTGCGTGGAGCTGCTGCCCGCCGCGTTCGGGTCGTCGTTCGGGCTCTGCGTCGTGGTCTGGTACTTGTACCCGCCGCGCACGCTGTACTCCGCCTGCGTGGTCTGCCCGACGACCTTGCCCCCGGACATGTACGTGGTCGTGGTGGTCGTGCCGGCCGACCACGAGTTCGAGTCCCCCCGCGTCGTGACCGTCTTCATCGACCCATCGGCGTAGATGTACTCCACGTCGCCCATGGGCAGGTAGATGGTCTGGACCGGATCGGCGCCGGTCATCGCCATCGGCTGCTGCGGCGCGTTGGCCGCCGCCTCCATCTGCATGTCCACGTAACTCTTCGTCGGCGCGCCCTTCGGCAGGCCGTCGGGGCGGGTGGCGTTCGGGTCGTCGAACGCGAACATCACGTCATTGAGGTTCGCGCTGTTGGCGTTGTCGCTGTTGTTGTAGACCTCGGCGATGACGCCCGCCGCGTTACCGATGCAGGAGATGCCGGCGCTGACGTCCTTGAAGAAGGCGGCGAACTTGGCCTGGTTGTCCATCATGAGCTGCGCGACGACGACACCCTCACCAAACACCTGACCCTGGGAGGCGCCGCGGTTGACGAGCCCCATGGTGATCATCGGGCCCATCTGGCTGAGCACCTCCGACGTGACCGCGATCGACTTGGGGGCGAGCTGCATGGCCATCTTGCTGTAGTAGTCGGCCAGGTCCTTGACGTCCACCTGCACAGGCGTGTAGCTGTTGGTCCAGTCCTGCGGCTCGTTGCTGGTGGAACTCCCCACATCTGGGTCCCGCATGCGTCCTCCGTCCCCGCGCCGCATACCCGTACGGCCATCAACGCCGTGAATGCCTTGCCAAGCCTATTACGTCCATACCAGCCCGTGCCATCCGCCGGCACGCGGACCGGCTACTCCGCCGGCGGTACCCAGGGCAGCTGCACCAGCCGCTGGCCCTCCCGCCGGGTGACGAGCCAGCCCCGGCCGGGCGGCAGGAACTGGGGCTTCAGGTTGCCGAAGATCGGCCCCTCCTCCTTCGGACCGGACATGAGGATACCGGGTGAGGCAAGTTCGCGGATGCGCCCGATCACCGGGTCGAACACCGCCCGGGCCGCGCCGCCGACCCGCCGCGTGACGACCACGTGCAGGCCGATGTCCCGGCCCTGGGCGAGGAACTCCAGCAGCGGCAGCAGCGGGTTGTTCATGCCCGCGGCCACCAGGTCGTAGTCGTCGATCAGCACGAACAGCTGGGGACCGCGCCACCAACTGCGGTTGCGCAGTTGCTCGGGGGTCACGTCCGGGCCGGGCAGCCGCTCCTGCATCACCGCGACCACCTGCTGCACCAGGTCGTTGGTGACCTGGCTCGAGGTACCGAAGCCGATCAGGTGCTCCGTACTCACACAGCCGAGCAGGCTGCGCCGGTAGTCGACCAGGATGATGCGCGCCTCGCTGGGCTGGTACGCCTGGGTGATGCCGCGCGCGAGCCCGCGCAGGAACGAGCTCTTGCCGCACTCCACGTCGCCGAACAGCAACAGGTGGGGTTCGCTGTCCACGTCGAGGAAGACCGGCTGCAGGTCGGACTCGGCGATGCCGATGGGCAGCCCACCGCCCGCCTTCGGTACCGGCAGCGCCTCGAACGGCAGCTCGTCGGGGAGCAGCCGCACCGGTGGCGCGGGCGGCCCGGTCCAGGTGTCCCGTACCACCTTCACCACCTGGGTCACGCCGTCGGCCAGGTCGTCGACCGCCTGCCGCCCGTCCACCCGGGGCAGGCCGGCCAGGAAGTGCTGCCCGTCCGGGGTCAACCCGCGACCGGGCGTCTGCTCGGGGACGTTCAGCGCCTCGCGCCGGTTGATCACCGAGTCGCTGGCCTCGCCGAGCTTCAGCTCGATCTTCGTACCGAACATGTCGCGCAGCGCCGGACGCATGTCCATCCAGCGGGTACAGGTGGCCAGGATGTGGATGCCGAAGCCGAGGCCGCGCGCGGCCAGCTCGCCGACCACCGGCTCCAGGTCCTCGAACTCGCCGCGCAGCGTGGACCACCCGTCCACGGCCAGGAACACGTCGCCGAACTCGTCGTCGGCGATCCGGCCGTCGCGCAGCATCCGCCGGTACGTGGTGATGCCGTCCACGCCCATCGCGGCGAACCGCGCCTCCCGCTCCTGCAACAGCCCGGACAGCTCGGCGATGGTGCGGCGCACCCGGTTGACGTCCCGCCGCGTGGCCACGCTGCCCAGGTGCGGCAGCTCCCGCAGCGCGGTCAGCGCGCCACCGCCGAAGTCCAGCCCGTAGACCTGTACCTCGCGCGGGGTGTGGGTCAGGGCGAGGCTGACGATGAGGGTACGCAGGAAGTTGCTCTTCCCGCTCTGCGGGCCGCCGACCAGTACCAGGTTGCCCATGCCGCCGGACAGGTCCAGCCACATCGGGTCGCGGCGCTGCTCGAACGGCTTGTCCACGATGCCCACCACGCCGTGCAGCGCGCCGAGCAGGTTGCCGTCGTGCACGGTCAGGCCGCGCTGCGGGTGGTTGATCAGGGGCGGCAACAGTTGGTCCAATGTGGACGGTTCGGCGAGCGGCGGCAGCCAGACCTGGTGCGCCGGCGGGCCCTGGCCCTCCATCCGGGCGACCAGGACGTCCAGCAGCGTCTCGCCGCGTACCCCGTCGTCCGGCTGCGCCTCGATCGCCGCCGGCTTCGGCTCGTCCGCGGGCGGGGCGACGTAGTAGGTGGAGAAGTCGCGCACCGGATCGACGTACCGGCTCACCCCGGACTGCCCGGCGCCGCCCCGGCGGTACGTGCCGGAGACGTAGGCGGCCCGGAACCGGATCAGGCCCTCGGTACCGGCCTTGATGAACCCGTGTCCCGGGGAGCGGGGCAGCTCGTACGCGTCGGCCACGCCGAGCACCGCGCGGCTGTCCATGGACGAGAAGGTCCGCAGGCCGATCCGGTACGACAGGTGGGTCTCCAGCCCGCGCAGCCGCCCCTCCTCCAGTCGCTGCGAGGCGAGCAGCAGGTGTACCCCGAGCGACCGGCCCACCCGGCCGATCTGGACGAACATCTCGATGAAGTCGGGGCGGGCGGTGAGCAGCTCGCTGAACTCGTCGCAGATGATGAGCAGGCTGGGCAGCGGCTGCAGGGGTACGCCGGCGGCCCGGGCCCGCTCGTAGTCGCGCTGGTTGTCGTACCGCGCCTTGCGCAGCAGCTCCTGCCGGCGTACCAGCTCGCCCTGGATCGCGCCGAGCATCCGGTCGACCAGCGGCAGCTCGTCCTCGAGGTTGGTGATGATCGCGCTGGTATGCGGGAGCTTGTCGAGCTTTGCGAAGGTCGCGCCGCCCTTGAAGTCCACCAGTACGAAGTTGAGGATCTCCGAGTCGTGCGTCACGGCCAGCGCGAGCACCAGCGTGCGCAGCAGTTCGCTCTTGCCGGACCCGGTGGCGCCCACCAGCAGGCCGTGCGGGCCCATGCCGTCCTGAGCGGACTCCTTGAGGTCCAGCTCGATCGGGCGCCCCTCCAGGCTGACCCCGATCGGCACCCGCAGCCGGTCGCGGTTGGGCCGGCTCGCCCACGAGTCGGCGAGGTCCAGCTCGTACGGGTTGCCCAGGCCGAGCAGCTCGGCGAGGCCGAGGTCGGTGGTGACCGGCTGGTCGCTGAAGGACGCGGCCGACAGGCGCAGCGGGGCCAGCTCCCGGGCCAGCACCTCGGCCTGGGCCGGCTCGAGCCAGTCGGCCCGCCCGACCTCCGTCGCGCCGTCCATGGTGGTACCGGTGATGGTGCCGTCCTCGGCGATGTCCAGCACCACGGCGGACTCGTCGAGCAGCCGGGGCGGCCGGTTGGACAGGTCGATGAGCGTGACGCCCTCCACCCCGCCCTCGGTCATCAGGTGGTCCGAGCCGGCGGTGGAGCCCCCGTCGATGACGATGACCACGTGTGGCCCGCTGGCCATGCCGCCGCCGGCCGGGTTGAACCGGGGCCGGTTGGCCAGCACGTCGTCGAGCATCGCCTCCAGCGCGCTGATGCCCGGCGCGAACAGGCGCAGCGGGCCGACCGCGTCGCTCTTGCTCGGGTGCTGGGCGTGCCCCAGCCACTTGGCCCACTCCCAGCGCGGCCGCTGGATGTCCGCCGCGCAGACCCCTACCACGAGGTCGTCCGGCGCGTGGAACGTGCACAGCTGGGCCAGCATCGCCCGTACCAGCGCACGGGTGCGCTCCTCGTTCCCGCGCAGGTACACGTGGGCGAAGTCGCGCAGCGCGATGGCCACCGGCAGGTCCGGTACCACCGAGTAGGTGGTGACGAAGCGGCGCAACGCCATGGCGGACAAGGGGTCCAGCTCGTCGACGGGCCGGGTCTGCGGCGGTATCAGCGGGGTCGCGATCTCCTGCGGCCCGAGGCCGATGCGTACCACCCCGAAGTCCCCGTCGGCCCGGCGGCGCTCCCACAGCCGGCCGGTGGTGACGAGTGTCCACAGTGAACCGGGCGCCGGGTGCCGGTAGTGGATCGCCTCCTGCTGCTTGCGGATCGTGGCCCGTACCTGGGCCCGCAGCTGGCTCAGCCGCCGCATGTACTGCCGGCGGGCGTCGGCCATGTCCTGCTTGCTCTGCCCGCCCTGGCCGGTCAGCTGCATGGCCACCATGCCGAGGATGGACACGCCGTACATGCCGCCGGCCACGTACGCGATCGGTCCGCCGCGCTGGGTGCCCATCATGAGGCCCATCGCGGCCGCGCCGGCCACCATCGGCATCGTCATGAGCATCCGTGACCAGCCCTTGCCGGACGCGCTCGGTACCTCGGGCGGCGGATCGAGGACGACCTCACCGCTCGGGACCAAGGGCGCGGGTCGCCGCGGTGGCCGCTTGACGATCACCAGCCCCACGAGCGCCCCTCTCCCCATGTCCTCCGGCGCGCCCATCGTAGAACAGCCTCGGATGGGCCGGACGGTACCGCTTCTGGTGCACCGGCCGCGACCGGTCCGTGTTAGGTTCGGCGCGCGGTGCGGTCCGGCGTGATCTGGGTCCACCGTGTCCGCTCCGCCGGTCCGGAACCGATCAGGAGGTGAACGCCGTGACGGCCCCGGGTGGCCTCGGTCTGGCCAGGGTAACGGTTGTCGCACCGAAGCGGCGCATCGACGTGGCGCTGCCGGACAGCGCGCTCGTCGGTGAGCTGCTGCCGCACCTGCTGAGGCACGCCGGCGAGGACCTGCCCAGCGCCGAGGACGAGCAGGCCGACTGGACGCTGCGCCGCACCACCGGCGCCGAGCTCGAGGTGACCCGCAACCTCGCCGCCCAGGGGGTACGCGACGGCGAACTGCTCCAGCTGGTGCCGCGCCAGATGGACTGGCCCGAGCTGGCGTACGACGACGTGGTCGAGGTGGTGGCCAGCGGCGCCCGCCGGGCCGGCCGGTCCTGGGGCAAGCAGGCGACCCGCGCCTGCGGGCTCGGAGTGACCGCCGCGCTGCTCACCTTCGGCCTGGTCGGACTGCTGCTGGCCGGCCCGCCGTGGCAGGTGCCCGGCCTGGCCGCGCTCGGCCTCGCGCTGTTGCTCGCGATCGTCGGCATCGTGCTGTCGCGGTCCGGTGGCGACGCCGCCGCGGGCGCGGTGGCGGCCGGGACCGGCCAGCTCTACGCACTGGTCGGCGGCCTGCTGGTGGCCGCGCCGGCCGGTACCTCCCTGCTCCGGCTCGGCGCGCCGCACGTGCTGCTGTCCGGCGCCGCCCTGCTGGTCTTCGCGGTCATCGGGTTGACCGGGGTCGGCGCGGTGCAGCGGCTGTTCACCGCCGGCATCGGGGTGGGCTCCAGCGCGGTGCTCGCCGCGCTGCTGTGCTACGCGGGCATGTCGGCGGCCGGGGCGGCCGCGGTCGCGGTGACGCTGGCCATCGGGCTGCTCCCCGGCTATCCGCTGATCGCGAGCTGGCTGGGCAAGCTGCCGGTACCGGAGCTGCCGGACCGGCCGGAGAAGATCCTCGAGGACCGCCCGGTCCCGCCGCGCACGGGCGTGTTCGCCTCCGTCGCCCGCTCGATCGAGCTGCTGTCCGGCATGCTGCTGGCCGCCGCCATCGTGGGCAGCGCCGGCGCCTTCGTGCTGCTGCGCGCCGGGGGTACCGGCGGTTGGCTGCTCACGCTGGCCGCCGCCACCGCGCTCCTGCTGCGCGGCCGGCTGTTCCCCACCCCGCAGCAACGGTTGCCGCTGCTGGTCTCCGGGGTCCTCGCGCTGGCCCTGCTGACGCTGGAGCTGACCCTGCGCATGCACGGCGGCGCACGGCTGCTGGTCGTGCTCGGCATCGTGATCGCGGTGATCCTGGTGCTGACCGCTACGCTGACGTACACCACGCGGACGCCGTCGCCGTACCTGGGCCGGCTCGCCGACATCTTGGACGTGGTGGCCATCATGGCGCTGGTACCGCTGGCCGCCTCGGTGGTCGGCATCTACCACGCGATCCAGGGCGTGTTCGCCTCGATCTGAGGAGGTAGACATGGCGTCCCGGCGCGACCAACTGCAGGCGTACCAGTTCATGACGCAGCGCGTCCTGTCCGCGTTCGTCATGCGGGAGACCGACCCGGCGCAGTCGCCGCTGCGCCGCGGGGTGGGCGCGGTGTTCGCCGGCCTGATGATCGCGGTGATGGTCGGCGCGGGCTTCGGCGTCGTCGGCATCGTCACCAAGACGGGCAGCAACAACTGGCGTACCGACGGCGCGGTGGTCATCGAGAAGGAGACCGGCGCGAGTTTCCTGTACGAGAGCGGCACGCTGCACCCGATGCTCAACTACACCTCGGCGGTGCTCGCGGCCGGCCGGTCGACCGCGGTGTTCCACGAGGCGCGCAACTCGCTGAGCGGGGTGCCGCGCGGCTCCACCCTCGGCATCCCGCAGGCACCGGACTCGCTGCCCGGCCGGGACAGGCTCCTGGACGGCCCGTGGACGATGTGCACCGTGAGCGCGTCGGGCGGCCGTACCCAGGTGACCCTGCTCGTCGGCCAGGCGCCGCTCGGCGGGCAGTCGCCGGGCGCGCAGGGGCTGCTGGTCGTCAACTCGGACGGCGACACGTACCTGGTCTGGCAGGGCCGGCGGTACCTGGTGCACCAGCCGAAGACCGTGGTGGCGTCGCTGTTCGGCGCGGTCACCGCGATCCCGGTGGGTACCGCGTGGCTCAACGGGCTGCCCTCGGGCGCCGACATCA
>Ga0207674_10008916_pt1 | contig 11527 bp, 12 predicted proteins | sample KBSCornC72_FD_184303 | JGI IMG/M metagenome (GOLD analysis project Ga0207674, IMG submission 184303) | Corn rhizosphere microbial communities from Kellogg Biological Station, Michigan, USA - KBS Corn C7-2 (SPAdes) (version 2) | ecosystem: Host-associated > Plants > Roots > Rhizosphere > Soil ... | reverse complement strand
GTTGAAGTGGTGTTCGATCCGCCTTGGAAGCCAAACCGAATGTCTGAAGCTGCCAAGCTCCAACTCGGCCTCGATCTGGGAACCGATTCCGAGCTTCCCATCTACCGCCAGTAATAACTTTCACAGATGTGGACGGCGCGGTTTCTGCCCACGAGCTATTCGGACATCCAACCCTGAGTTGTCAGCGGGCGGCGCCGACCGCCGTGTCGCTGCCCACCTTCTCCCACACCGTCAGGTCTTCCAGCAGCTTCTGCGCATGCGCGCGCACCGCCCCGATCGAATCCGCGCCCAACTGCAACCGCAGCGGCGTCACCTCCGCCCTGCTGGTGAGGTCGGGCTGGACCGGGATCGACGACATCCTGTCGGGAGACGACAATTTTCTGCTGGCCAACTCCCCGCACGGCGACCCGGCCACGCTGATCGATAAGCTCGGCGAGCGCTTCGAAATAGTAGGCACGAACATCAAGAAGTGGACCGTGGGATCGCCCATCCAGGGGCCTCTCGATGCATTGGAAATCATTCTGAAACGGCGCCCCTTCGAGGCGGACCAGGTGCAGAAGGTAGTGGTCCGCATGGCCACCAGCGACGCCAACACCGTCAACAACCGCGAGATGCCGGACATCAGCTTGCAGCACATGGTGTCCGTAATGCTGCTCGATAAAACCGCATCCTTCGCCGCCGCTCACGACAAGCCGAGGATGCAGGACGCCGCCGTCCTGCGCCAACGCGCCAAGGTTGAATTGAAGGCCGACGTCGAGCTCGACAAACTGCACCCCGCGCGCGTATCCATCGTCGAAGTGACTCTAGCCGACGGCACCAAGCTAAGCGAACGAGTAGAAGCCGTCCGCGGCACTGCCGAAAACCCCATGACCCGCGAAGAAGTGATCACTAAGGCTCGCGAACTGACAACGCCGCTGCTCGGCACCGACAAGTCCGCGAAACTAATCCAGAAGATCCTGGCCCTCGATAGCGTGAAAGACGTGCGCGAGCTAAGGCCGCTATTGCAGCGCGGGTAAACTAGTCTCCCGTAATCAACCGCGCGCCGCGATCGAACGTCAGGTACTGAAATCCCCAGCGTATAAACACCAGCAAGCGATTGCGAAACTGCGCCAGATACATCAGGTGCACGAACAACCACAGCAGCCACGCGGGCCAGCCGTGGAAATGCAAACGCCCGAAATCGGCCACGCCAGCTGCGCGTCCGATGACCGCGAGGTTCCCCTTGTTGTGGTAGTGAAACGGCGGGACCGTACGCCCTTCGGCCTGCGCGCGGATCAACCTGGCCACGTAACGGCCTTGCTGCATCGCTAGCGGCGCTACTCCCGGCAGCGCTTTACCGTCCTGCTCGAGAACCGCCAGATCGCCAATCACGAAAATTTCAGGATGGCCCGGAATCGAAAGATCCGGCGCCACCATCACGCGTCCCTGACGATCCAGCTTCGCCCCAGCGCGTTCCGCCAGCACGCGTCCGAAAGCCGACGGCTGCACGCCCGCCGCCCACAGCACCGTGCGCGTCACCAACCGCTCCTCACCATCCGGAGTCCGCAGCGTAAGACCCTCAGCGTCCATTGCCGTGACTTGCACGCGCGTTCGCGGCCGCACGCCCAGACGGATGAGTTGGCGCGCCGCTTGTTCGGACAAGTCTTCCGGGTAAGTGGGCAGCACGTGCGGCGAGCCGTCCAGCAGCAGAATTCGCGCGTCTTCCGAACGAAAGTGGCGGAAATCCCGCCGCAGCGTGTCGCGCGCGATCTCGGCGAGCGCCCCCGCGAGTTCCACACCCGTCGGCCCCGCGCCTACGACCACAAAAGTCAGCCAGGCCCGCCGCACCGCCGGATCGGGTTCACGTTCCGCAGCTTCGAAGGCATCCAGGATCTTGTGCCGCATCGCGGTCGCGTCTTCGATCGACTTGAGCCCAGGCGCAATCTTCTGCCATTCCTCGTGTCCGAAATAGTGATTGCTGGCGCCAGTCGACACAATCAAATGTGTATAAGCGATAGGCGCCTCGCGCGCCAGCACCACGCGCCGGTTCACTACATCCAGATCTACTGCTTCATCGAGCAGCACGAAAGTGTCGGGATACCCGCGCAACAGCGAGCGGAGCGGCGCCGCAATCTCTCCCGGCGACAGCGACCCCGTCGCCACCTGATACAGCAGCGGTTGGAACAAATGAAAATTGCGCCGGTCAATCAGCGTGACTTTTGCGTGACCGCTCAGAGCCTTGGCCGCGTACAGCCCGCCGAATCCGCCGCCGAGAATGACCACATGTTGCATTGCATTAAATCAACTCGAGTATCTGCTGCAGGGCATCGCCGAGCGCTTCCATCTCCGATTCGGCGAGAACCCCAATTCGGCTTTGCAGGCGTTCCTTGGCGATGGCCCGAATTTGATCGACAACCGCCACCGCCGGTCGCCCCTCACAATTTACAGCAATCAACATGGGAGGCCAAGCTTTGGGAGAACTAGAAAGCGGTACGACAACTACTGTACGCCGATGTTGGTTGACCAGGTCGCGCGTCATGACAACACAGGGCCGCGTCTTGGCGATTTCGGAGCCGATCGTCGGATCGAGAGCCGCCCACCAGACTTCACCGCGCCGGGGCGTCACTCCATGGCTCCTCTATCGCGTCGCAAATCTCACCCCACTCTTGTTCGATCGCCTTGACATCGGGATCCTGATTCGCCATGAGACAAGCCCGAATGAGAGACTCGTCATCCTCACGCAGGCTCTTTTCCAAAACCTGGGCCAGAAACCGGGACCGTTCACGCGCAGGAACGCGCTTGACCAACCGGGATGCCAATTCCTCCGGTAAAGAAAAGGTCATCTTTCTGGCGGCCATAATGCCATACTACCATACTGACATCGGTCCGAGCCGCACGTAGCGTTTCAGGGCATGCGAGTTCACTCTTCGTCTTGCTGCGCCGCCAGATTCGTCACCACGCTCAAGTCCTCCAGCGTCGTCACGTCTCCTGTAACCGTATGCGAAGTCACAATCTCCCGCAGCAGCCTCCGCATGATCTTCCCGCTGCGCGTCTTCGGCAGAGCATCGGTGAAGCGAATCTCCTCGGGCCGCGCGAATGCCCCGATCTCATGCGCCACCCACTGCCGCAGTTCCTGGCCAAGCTTGTCGTGGTCCCCGCCCTGCCCTTTCTTGAGTGTGACGAAGCAGCACACCGCTTGCCCCGTGATCTCGTGCGGCTTGCCCACCACCGCCGCCTCCGCCACCACCGGATGCTTCACCAGTGCCGACTCCACCTCCATCGTGCTCAGCCGGTGGCCGCTGACATTCATCACATCGTCGACGCGGCCGAGAATCCAGTAATACCCGTCGTGATCGCAGCGCGCCGCGTCGCCCGTGAAGTACGCGCCCGGAACCTTGCTCCAATACTGTTCCTTAAACCGCTCCGGATCGCCCCAAATGTTGCGGATCATCCCCGGCCACGGCCGCCGCAGAATCAGGAAACCTTCGTGCCCAGGCTCCATCGGATAGCCGTGAAAATCCACAATGTCCGGAACGACTCCCGGCATCGGCAGCGTCCCCGACCCCGGTTTCGCCGGCACCGCCCCCGGCATCGGAGCGATCAGAATCCCTCCCGTTTCCGTCTGCCACCAGGTATCGACAATCGGACACCGCCCCTTGCCGATGACGCGGTTGTACCATTCCCAAGCCGCCGGATTAATGGGCTCGCCCACCGACCCCAGCAGCCGCAAGCTGGAAAGATCGTGCGCGGCGGGCCACTGATCGCCCTGCCGGATCAACGCGCGAATCGCCGTCGGCGACGTGTACAAAATGCTCACACGATATTTCTCGACCAACCGCCACCAGCGGTCGAACTGCGGATAATCGAGCGTGCCCTCATACATCACCGAAGTCGCGCCGGCCGAGAGCGGCCCATAAACGATGTAGCTATGCCCCGTCACCCAGCCAATGTCGGCCGAGCACCAGAACGTGTCCTGGTCCTTCAAGTCGAAAACCCATTTCATCGTCGCCGTGACGTGAGTTAAATAACCCCCGGTAGTGTGCAAAATCCCTTTGGGCTTTCCAGTAGTTCCCGACGTGTAAAGCACGAACAACGGATGCTCGCTATCGAGCGGCACCGCCGGACACTGTTCCGCCCCCGGCCCACTTAGCACCGCGTCCAGATCGTGCCACCAAGAATCGCGCCCCGTTTGCATCGCCGTTTCCGAACCCGTGCGCCGGTATACGATCACATCGCGCACACCCGGACACTCCGTCAGCGCCTCGTCGACGGCCGTCTTCAACTTCACTTCCTTGCCGCGCCGGTAACCACCATCGGCGGTGATGACAACGGTGGCGCCCAGATCCTGAATGCGCGCCTTCAGAGCTTCACCGGAGAATCCGCCGAACACCACGCTATGCGTGATCCCGAGCCGCGCGCACGCCAACATGGCGATGGGCAGCTCCGGAATCATCGGCATGTAAATGATAGAGCGGTCCCCAGCCTTGTAACCGCGCGCCTTCAGCACGTTCGCAAAGCGCGACACCAGGCGTAACAATTCCTGATAAGTGATCGACCGTTGTTCCCCCGGCTCGCCCTCCCACAGAATCGCCACTTTGTTTTTGCGATGTGACGCCGCATGCCGGTCCAAACAGTTATAGGAAACGTTAGTCTTCGCGCCCACAAACCACTGCGCGAAGGGAGGCTGCCAGTCCAGCACCTCCTTCCACTTCTCGAACCAGTGAATTTCGCGCTCCGCGATGTCGCCCCAGAACGCTTCCGGATCCTGCTCCGCGCGCCGGTATAGCTCGCGGTAGCCTTCCATGCCTTGTACGTGTGCCTGGCGAGCGAACTCGTCGCTCGGTGGATAGACTCCCGTTGTACTCATCGAAACGGATTGTAGCAAACGGCAGGCGTCAGGATTTTTTCTTGACGAGTTTGCGCTTGATGTCCGGCCAGAATTCCTTGAGGACTTGCGAAAACGCATCCGTCCCCACCTGGATGCCCAGCTTCTGCACATTATCGGAAACGTTGCGCGTATCCGCCGGATAATACAAATTCGACAGCGCAACCGTGGTTCCGTTGCCCAACCACTCCGAGAAATTGAACGTCCAGCCCCCCTTATCGGTGCGCGCCACAAACACGCGCGTCAGCGCGTAACGAGTCCGATGCCAGGTGCTGCCGCCGCTCGATCCGATGCGAAAATAGCGCGGGTCTTCGTGCAGCAAGCTGGGAAAAATCGCTTCCGTCATCAGATTGCCGATAGCCTGGTCGCCATAGGATGACGCCAGCCGCTTCGCATACCCTTCCACGCCTTGTCCGAACGACGGGTTCTGGTTTTCTAACTGATAGAATCCCGCGAACGCCGCGGCCGTCAGATACACCGGATAGTCGAACGAATCTTTGGCGGCAATGTAGATCTTGTGCCGCGTGGTAATGCGCATGAAAGGAGCCGACCCATCCGCCGTCCGATAGTTCGGCAGCACACCGAAAATGCGCTTGTCGATGGCCGGCGCCGCCGGCTGGGGTGCAACATTCTCAGCGTTGTCAGTACTTTGCGCACCCAAATCCGCCGGCAACATTACCCACACGGCGCTGCAGAGAAGGGCACTACGGAGAAAACGAAGGAGAGACACTACTCCTATTAAAACGCATCCGCGCGCGCTCGGGTTACCTCGGCCGCCACTTTAATCAAGCCGGGTAACTGCCCGCAATGTAGTGATGCAAGTGATGAATTTCCTCTTCCTGCCTGCGAATCACCCAGTTGACCAGATCGCCAATTGACAGCACTCCAATCACCGCCTCCTGGCTCACCACCGGAAGATGGCGCACGCGGCGATCCGTCATCACTCGCAGGCAATCGTCGACGCTCTGCTCCAGAGTCACGACGATGGGAGGGCTCGTCATAATCTCACCAACCGTGGTCTCGCGCGAGGCTTTGCCCTGCAGAATCACCTTGCGCGCGTAATCACGCTCGGAAAAAACTCCACAGAGATCGGCGTCCTCCATCACCAGCAAGGCGCCAATATCTTTATCCGCCATGATTTCTAACGCTTCGTAAACCGGCGTCTCCGGCCCAACCGCGCAAACGCCAATTCCTTTGTGGTCGAGAACCGCGCGAACAGTGTCAGTCAGTCCCATTACGACCTCCGTGTGAATCATAGTCCTCCCGGCGCTGGTGTCAAGGGGTATGACGCCGCATGCGGCGCCAGCGTTGCAGCAGTTCCCGCATCTTTATTTTTTTCCTGATGGAACCTCACGACGTCCTTAGATTCCGATGGAGTTGACCTACTGCCAGTAATTCCGATCGAGACTCCGGTACTGCACCGCTTCCGCCAGGTGCTTCGCAGTCACGCCGACCGTGTGATCCAGATCCGCGATGGTGCGCGCGACTTTCAGAATACGATCGTGCGCGCGAGCGCTCAGCCCCATCCGCCGCACCGCCATTTCCAGCGTGCGCTCGCCCGCCGCATCCAACTCGCACAACTTGCGCAGTTCGCCTGCAGGGATGTGAGCGTTGTAATACCCGCGGCTCTGCTGCAACTCCCGCGCCGCGCACACCCGTTCGCGCATCGCGGCCGACGAAACGCCCGCATCCTTACCGCGCAGTTCCTGATACGGTACTGCCGGGACTTCGATGTGCATATCGATGCGGTCGAGCAGCGGTCCGCTCAACTTCCCCAGATAACGCTGGATGATCGCGCCGGTGCATCTGCACTCCCGCGTAGGATCACCAAAAAATCCACACGGACACGGGTTGAGCGCACCGATCAGTAAGAAACTCGCCGGGAATGTCAGCGTCATCGAGCTGCGCGCGAGCGACACCGCGCGTTCCTCCAGCGGCTGCCGCAACAATTCCAAAACGTTGCGCGCGAACTCCGGCAATTCGTCCAGAAACAAAACTCCGTGATGCGCCAGGCTCACCTCCCCCGGCCGTGGAATGCCTGATCCGCCACCGAGCAGCCCCGCATCCGACACCGTATGATGCGGCGCTCGAAAAGGACGCACACTCAGAAACCCCACACCCTTTGGCAGGGTCCCCGCCACGCTGTGGATCTGCGTAGTCTCGATGGCCTCCTGAAAAGTGAGCGGTGGCAAAATTCCCGGGAAGCGTTTCGCAAGCATGGTCTTCCCTGACCCAGGCGGCCCGATCATGAGTACGTTATGTGACCCCGCCGCCGCAACCTCTAAGGCGCGCTTGGCGGTATTCTGCCCCCGCACATCCTTAAAATCTGAACCGTTCACCGCCGCGTGCGCAACCCCTGCCGCTAACGCTCGGGTCACTGGCTGGAAGTTATCGGACTGCTGTAAGAACGCCACCACCTCCGCCAAATGTTGCAACGCGAACACGCGCACGCCCCCGGCCATCGCCGCCTCCGCCCCGTTCTCCGCCGGCACCACCAGATTCCGCAGCCCCATCTTCTGCGCCGCCACCGCAATCGACAACGCGCCGCGCACCGGCCGCAGCGTGCCATCGAGAGAAAGTTCGCCCACGAACAAGTGATCGTCCGGCGGTGTCACCACGCCCATCGCGCCCAGAATCCCCAGCGCCATCGGCAGATCGAATCCCGCGCCTTCTTTTTTGACGTTCGCCGGCGCCAGATTGATCGTGACCGATTTATTGGGATACCCAAACCCCGAATTCAGCAGCGCGCTCTTGATGCGCTCACGGCTCTCCCGCACCGCCACGTCCGGCATGCCGACGGTGATGAAATCCCGCCCCGCCCCCGGGTACATGTCCACCTCGACGTCAATGAAATGCGCGTCAATGCCAAATACTGCAGCCGAGCGAGTCCGCGAAAGCGCCATCAAACACTAGTGGCGCGCAGGCCGGATTCCTCGCAACTTATATAATTGACTTGAGGGGAAAATGTGCAGAAACATCAAAACGCTTTTCAACTTCGACCCACCCGTCACTGAGGACGAGGTTCGAGCCGCCTCTCTTCAGTTCGTAAGGAAGATCAGCGGCCTCAACAAGCCATCCAAGGCAAATGAGGGGGTTTTCGAGGAGGCCGTCGACGAAATCGCCAGCATCTCCACTCGCCTGCTGCATTCGCTCCAAACCACCGCGCCGCCCAAGAATCGCGAAGAGGAAGCGCTGAAAGCCAAAGCCCGCGCCGCACAGAGGTTCGGGACTGCCTAGAACTGCTCTCGCAGCCGATCCGCGAAAGACACCAAAATGGGTTGCATCCCCCGCGGCATCCACAGCATCTGAAATGACAGGGTGGGTCCATGGGCGCTGCTCTAGCACTAGGAATCCGCAGCCAGCTTGCCGAGCGCCGCTCACGCTTGGACCAGCTTGTAACCGAGGTAGAAGACCCACGAGACCTGGTCCGCTTGCTGGACCAAGTCGACCGCGCCCTTGACCGTCTGGCGCTCCCCAGCTTCGGCGAATGCGCCGTGTGCAACGGGCACTTCGATGACCAGGAACTGCTCGACAACCCCCTGGCCACCTATTGCCTATGCGACCTTTCGGACGCGCAGCAGAGAATGCTGGAGCGGGACCTGGAACTCGCCTGGCGGATCCAAGCCTCCTTGCTGCCGCCCGCAAGCCTCTCCGCCGCCGGCTGGGATGCGCATTATCGCTATCAGCCGCTCGGCACCATCGGCGGCGATTACTGCGACCTGTTGCCGCAAAGCGCCGGCGCAGCCAACTACCTGTATTTTCTGATGGGCGACGTCGCGGGCAAAGGCGTGGCAGCTGCACTGCTGATGTCCCACCTAAGCGCGACGGTGCGAAGTCTGGTCCGCGCCGGTGCGGGCTTGGAGGAGTTGATGCTCGAAGCCAACCGCACGCTGCGCAAATATTCGCCCGAGGCGCATTACATGACGCTGGTAGGCGGACGCGCCCGCTCCGATGGCCGCGTGGAGATTCTCAATGCCGGACACACCCCGCCCATCGTGCTTCGGAAGAACCGGTCTGAAAGCATTTCATCCACCGCCCCGCCCATCGGCCTGTTCGATCGCACAACGGATAGCGACGCGGGCCTCGACGGTCCGCAGGTGGTGGAACTGGCGCTCGAACCCGGCGACACCATTCTTCTCTACACCGATGGTCTTACCGAAGCCAGCAACGCCCAGGAAGAGGATTACGGCTCCGCGCGACTGATGCAGCTAGGAGCCCGTTTGCGCGGCTCCGATCCCACAAGGTTGGTGGCGGAGTGTCTGAAAGATTTGAAAACGTTCCTCGGCGGCGCCCCCAGGTCCGATGATCTGGCCGTAATGGCTCTCCGCCGCGAGTAAGTCAGACCAAGGGGTCCGAAGGCTTCACCGGTGCAGAGGACCCAAGTGTCTTGCGCAGATTCCCTATGCCCGCTGCTCTTCGACTGACCGCTCCGCCATCTCGCCGATAATCGGCAGCCGGTAATGCTCCGAGTGGCTCACCTTGATAATCATCACAATCCACGCCGCCAGCACCAGCAAATGCAACAACCCGCCCAGCGGACTGAACGCGTGCCCCATCCCCAACATGCCGAAGCGCAGCGCCGGCGAAACCACCCAATCCACGATCAGCCAGGCCACGAACAAGTACAACCCTTGGAACGCGTGAAAACGCACCTCGCGCGCATCCGGCGTATCGCGCTTGTAGCGCCGGCTGGCCAGAACAATGATCGCCGCGATCCATCCCAGCCACGGGATGTAGCACAACAGCGCCGCGTTCTTGCCGCTCATCTCGCCCAAGAAATCCGCCTGCCGGGGGTTCTCTGCCCCGCCCCCGGCCGTCCCCGCCCCCGGCGTCACCGGCTGCGGGGCCCCGCAAATCGCGCAGAACTTGTCCGCCGATCCCGCCGGCTTCCCGCATTTGCAACAAAAAGGCATTTCGATTTTTGTCCGACTCTATTATGCTGTACGTTACGGGCATGAGAGAAGTTCCCCCCATCCGAACGGTCCTGGTACGCCTGCTGCTGGTCGCCGCGCTAGCCGCATCAGCCCAAGCCGCCAAAACCCTCGATATTTATTTCATCGACGTCGAAGGAGGTCAGTCCACTCTCATCGTCCCGCCCTCCGGCCAGGCCCTGCTAATCGACACCGGCTATGCCGGCAATAGTGGACGCGACGCCATCCGCATTGCCGCCGCCGCGAAAGCCGCCGGCGTCAAGAAAATCGACACCCTGCTGATCACACACTTCCACGCCGACCACGTCGGCGGCGTCCCCAATCTGCTGGAGCGCCTTCCGGTGACGACGTTCCTAGACCACGGCCCCAGCGTAGAAGACGAAAACAAGTATCCCGAGCCGTATCAAAAAGCCTTCGGCGCTTCCCCACACCGAGCCATCTCCCCCGGCGACAAAATTTCCATCAAAGGACTCGACGTCACCGTCCTGACCGCCGGCGGCCGCCCCCTTGACCGCAAAGGCGAACCCAATCCCTTCTGCGCCGGCCTCTCCCCCGTCAGCGGCGAAACCGGCGAGAACCCGCAGTCCGCCGGAGTGCTCATCCAATACGGTAAGTTCCGTTTCGTCGACCCCGGCGACATCATCTGGAACGAAGAACTCGCTTTGCAATGCCCCGATAACAAGGTAGGCAAAGTGGACGTCTACCTGACCGCCCACCACGCCACCCACGTCTCCCCGAAATCCGTTTACGCCCTGGCCCCACGCGTGATCGTGATGGACAACGGCCCCCGCAAAGGCGGCATCCCGGACGCCTGGAACCTGCTGCACGCCATGCCGGGACTCGAAGACATCTGGCAACTCCACTTCTCCGTAACCGGCGGCAAAGACCATAACCCCGCCGACCCCTTCATCGCCAATCTCGAAGAGCAGTGCCAAGGCGTACACCTAAAGCTGTCGGCATCCGAAGACGGCTCTTTCACCCTATTCAACCCCCGCAACAAATACAGCAAAGCCTACCCCGCGAAGTAGCGGCGACCACTGAACCGCCACGCGCAGAGTGCGGCGATCTCCCTTGCCGTTCACCCCTCCCCGCCGTCCCCCATCCCCCCGCAACTCAAACACTTCCCGCTTTGCCTTTAGCCCCATCCGCACATTACCGTGCACAATGCAATCAGATGTAAAGCCTGCGCAGGCTGGTCGTTGTAGTTTAGTGGAATCCGTGCCCATTGCAAGATGGGCTAGCCGCCCCGAAAACATTGAAGGAAGGGCGGGACAGGATAAGAATCGCGATTCTTGGTTCATACGCGCGCCCCGCACACGGCGCAAGGTAACCGCGAAGGAAATAGGAGAGAGCAAATTGCCGGTTGATTCGGATCTTCTTTAAGACAGGCAGCCGCCCGTTTCCATCACCACTCCGGTGGGCTGGCAGCAAGACCAGCCCACCGCGAGACGATTTTGCAGCGATCGGCCCTCATCGGTTCCCATCTGCGAGCCAATATTCCCTTCAGCCGAAGTGTCTCTATTCCCCCAAACCTCCGTGTATCCTGGAGGTTGCTCCTTTCCTCGTCAACTTATTTCGTATTTCTGGTGGCGATTTTTCTGCTCTACTGGCCGCTGGCCCGTGTGCGCGCGGTGGCGCTCGCCCTCATTCTGCTGGCCAATTATTTCTTCTACGCGAAATGGGATCTGCATTACCTGGCGCTCATCCCCGCCGCCTCTACCTGCGATTTTCT
>Ga0207674_10008912_pt1 | contig 11530 bp, 12 predicted proteins | sample KBSCornC72_FD_184303 | JGI IMG/M metagenome (GOLD analysis project Ga0207674, IMG submission 184303) | Corn rhizosphere microbial communities from Kellogg Biological Station, Michigan, USA - KBS Corn C7-2 (SPAdes) (version 2) | ecosystem: Host-associated > Plants > Roots > Rhizosphere > Soil ... | reverse complement strand
GACCTTGAGGCCGAGGTCGCGGTGATGCTTGGGCATCGACCGGTTCACCTGGTCGATGAAGATGATGTACGGCTCGCCGGTCGCGAGGCGAGTCTCGACCAGCTTCTGGAACAGCGAGCGGGCGTCGACCTTGCCCCGCTCCGAACCGTCCTTGGGGCTGCGCAGCACGAACTCGGCGCCTTCGCGCACCGCCTCCATGAACTCGTCGGTGACCAGCACGCCGTGGTGCAGGTTCAGCGCCTTGCGGTTGAAGTCGCCGCTCGGCTTGCGGATCTCGAGGAACTCCTCGATCTCGGGGTGATTGATGTCGAGGTAGCAGGCGGCCGAGCCGCGCCGCAGCGAGCCCTGCGAGATGGCGAGCGTCAGCGAATCCATCACCCGGACGAACGGGATGATGCCGCTGGTCTTGCCGTTGAGGCCGACCGGTTCGCCAATCCCTCGGACGCGGCCCCAATAGGTGCCGATGCCGCCGCCGCGCGAGGCCAGCCAGACGTTCTCGTTCCACGTCCCGACGATGCCTTCGAGGCTGTCGGAGACGCTGTTCAAATAACAGCTGATCGGCAGCCCGCGGCCGGTGCCGCCGTTCGACAGCACGGGCGTCGCCGGCATGAACCACAGTTTCGAGATGTAGTCGTAGACGCGCTGGGCATGCGCTTCGTCGTCGGCATAGGCCGCGGCGACGCGCGCGAACAGGTCCTGATAGCTTTCGCCGGGCAGCAGGTAGCGGTCGCGCAGCGTGTCCTTGCCGAACTCGGTCAGCAGGTCGTCGCGCTTGTCGTCGGTCTTGACGGCGAAGCGCGGCGCGTGGACCGACTTCGAACTGGAAGTGGTGGTCGCAACGTCGTCGCTCGGTACATCGGAGCCGTGTGAAAAATCCATTGCGCTTCCCCGTCCTTCGGCGGTCCCCTGGAGAACCGTTTGTTCTTCAAACGTTCGACTCGGAGCCATGGCCCGGCATCCTAGTCCTTTTCGCGGTCGAGCGGGGCTTTTTACATGCTCGTCCCTGTGGAAATCGGGGACGAGTCGGCCCGTCGCCGGAATATAGTGATTCCGGCGCCGAACACCAGTAATTGAGGCATTCCCCCCTCGCGCTACCACCTATTGTGCCTCATCCACGTTTGGATGCAAGCCGGTAAATGCGGGTTAACGATATTTTTCCTGTGGATTGGCGGCTGCGACACAGGGCGCGCGGCGGGCCAGTTCGGCGTTGCGAGCGCTTTGCGGCCCGGCGAGAAAACTGGCGACGGCGGCGGCAATCGGCTGGCCGCTATTGACCTCGAAAAATGAGAAGCCCGGCTGCGGATTGACCTCGAAGCAGTAATAGTCGCCGGCGCGAGTCAGAAACAGGTCGATGCCGGCAAATGCGAGACCGAGCGTCCGGGCCAGGACCAGGCAGCGCTCGGTGATGTCCGGCGGCAATTGCGTGGCTTTCAGAGTCGCTCGGCCGCCATCGAGATTGGCGTAACGATAGTCGACGTGCGTGCTCTCGATCGCCGTCGCGAACACGTCGTCGCCGATCACGTGGACGCGGATGTTCTGGCCTTGAAGCTCGGCCTGGAACTGGACCGGACACCAGCCGAGGCGGTTGAGCCGGGCGAGGTCGGCGTCCTCGAAGGTCCGAACCACCGACCGCAGCCCGCTGATCGACTTGTAGATGATCCGCTCGTGCCGGGCGCGAAACTCGAGCACGGTTTCAGGGTCGCTCGTGATGAGGGTGGGCGGCACCAGGAAGCCGACGGCGGCGATGAGCTGCGCCTGGTAGGGCTTCGAACCGTTCGAGCCCTGCATGTCGGTCCGATTGACCACCCGGGCGGGCGCAATCTCCGCCCAGCGATACAAAGCGTCGTGAAAACCGCGGGCGTGCTTTCGTTGCGGATCGCCATCCGGAAGCCCGTCGAGTTCGGGCAATCGCATGTCATCCATCAAGCGCAGATAGACACCGGTCACGGCCTCGAGCTCGACGATCTCGTCGCCGAGCGTCAGCTTTCCCCGGATTCCGTCGCCATCGATTGACCAGTCCAGCCGGTAGGCGGCGACGTCGCGCTGATGAACGATGCGGAATTCGCGGCCCTGCCCCGCCAGCGCCTGAGCGACCATCGCCAGCGGTGCCTCGCTCCGGATGCCGGCAAGGAGGATCACGTCAACGCCTCCGCCAGGGCCGCAACCAGCGGCTCGCCACCCGCCTGAAGCAGCGGGAAGGGCGACGCGGTGGTAAAGCTCCAGTCACCCTCATCGTCGCGCGCGAAATCCACGCCGAGAAGCGCGGCGCCGGACTCCCGGGCCAGGGCTGCGCAGGGCCCGGAGAGCTCGCCCGGGAGGTCAGGCCCGAGCAGGACCTTGTCTTCGACCACGAACGCCCGGGCGTCGGCGCGTCGGGACACCCACGCCAGCTCCGGACCGTCGCCGGCGGACTGGCGCCAAGGTTCAACGGCCAGACCCGCCGCGACCGCCATTGCAACCCAGGCCGACGGATGCCGGAAATTACCGCACAGGCCCTGCGGCGTCGGGCGATTGATGACCTTGGCCGGCCAAAGATGAAGCCAGCTCAGATGCATCGCGAAGACTTCCTGCATCGCGTAGCTGAAGTCTTCCCCGCCGGTCGCGCGCAGCCGGTCCAGGGGTGCGGTCATCAGGCGGTTGAGGATCGGCACCGGCTCGCCGCTCGAGAGACGCCGGCCATCGGGGAGGTCGATCGAGATCTCCCCGCGGCCATTGGCGTCGAGCGCGTGCTCGAACCGAACGGAGGCGCCGAGGAGCGGCGCGAGGATTATGTCGCAGCGCACCCCAAGCGATTGCAGCTCAGCCGCGGCCCACAGCGCGGGCGCGTCGGTGGTCTCGCACAGGATGACGGCCGAGGGCGAGGTCCGCGGGCTCGAGCGATCGCTCACGCCTTAGCGTTTCGGCTTCGCTTTGTCGCTTTCTCCGGCCAATGCGCCCTCGCCCAAGTCCGGCCGATCCTCCGGCTTGATGAAATGCTCCGCCGTCCCCATTCCGGTCATCATCGCCCACTGACCAAGCAGGCCGTCGGGGAGCGGGTCGCCGGGCTTCCACGGGGTCGGAGGGCCGAAATCCGGCTCCCGCTTGAACTGGATGTCGATCTCGGCCTTCTCGTTCTTATTCTCCTTCCACTCATGCTTGTGATCCTTGAGCTCCTTGATCTCGTTTTTTATGTCCTTGTGGTCCTTGAAATCCTTGTGGTCCTTGTGATCCTTGAAATCCTTGTGCTGCTTTTGATCGACAATTTCCTTGATGAACACCTTGTCGAGTGTCGTCTTGTGTTCCTGGGCGACGGTCTTGTCGATCAGGGGACTTTTGTCTGCGGTTTTGTTTGCGGAGGCGCCGCCCGCGGCCTTGCGGGAGCCCTTGGGTGCCCTTGCCATTTCACACACTCCTGTAAAACAGATGAGGTGACTGGTTACGCGACTCACCTGGAGGCGTTCGGCACGATGAATTCTTACCACCAAAGCGCTGACGACGCGACTCGTCGGGGCCGTAACTTCTTCAGCAACAACGGCTAAGCTATGGAGCTCGATCGCGCCGGCGCGCAACCGTTCAAGGGTGCGCTCGACGGGGACGCCATGGCGGTGGTCGATGCTGCGCTATCGGCTTTGCCGGTGGATCGTCCCGGGGTGCGCTTCTCGGATGCTCCGTCGCTTGAGCCGCTGCTGGCGGCCGATGGTCAGGTCGGGCGAATTGCCGCCAGCTTCCTCGGACCAGCGTCCCGGCCGGTGCGCGCGATCCTGTTCGACAAGTCCGAAGCGACCAACTGGGCGCTCGGGTGGCACCAGGATCGGACGATCGCGGTCGCCGAGAAGGTCGACGTGCCCGGCTTCGGACCGTGGACCCGCAAGGCCGGAATCGCGCACGTCGAGCCGCCCGTCGCAATCCTCGAGGCGATGGTGACACTGCGCGTCCACCTCGATCCGGTCGACGCGGACAATGCGCCGTTGCTGATCGCTACGGGCTCGCATCGTTTCGGGCGGATATCCGAAGGCGAGATCGACCCGTTGGTCGAACGGTGCGGCACGAGCGCCTGCCTCGCCGAGCGCGGCGACATTTGGGCCTATGCGACGCTCATCCTCCACGCCTCAGAGGCCGCACGCCGCCCGCGCCGGCGACGGGTGCTGCAGGTGGATTATTCGGCGGCGGAGCTGCCCGGCGGGATGCAGTTCCACGGCATTTGGGCGATCCCGCCCACCGGGAGCACGTAACCGCGCGCGACTGTCAGATCGCGCAGGCGTTCAGATCGCGCAGGCGTTGCGACCCATTGCGGACATTCGCGATCCGTTTCAGTCTGCAGCCATGCTGAAACGATCGATCGTCGCCGTCGCCCTGGGGCTCAGTGCATCGGCGCCGGCGCAGACGCCCGCCCTGCCCTTCGTCCTCAAGCAGGTCGGCCCCGGCGTCTACGCGGCGATTGACGGGCCGGAGCATAAGGCGGGGTCCAACGCCGGCTTCGTGATCGGCGACGACGGGGTGCTGGTGGTCGACGCCTTCTTCACGCCCGACGCGGCGCAAGCGCTGGTCGGCGAAATCAGGCGCATCACGCCCAAGCCGATCCGCTATGTCGTCAACACCCATTATCACGCCGACCATACCGGCGGCGACCAGGTGCTGCGCGACGTCGGGGCGGTGATCATCGCGCACCGCAACGTCCGCGGCTGGGTGCGGGTCAACAACATCAACCTGTTCGGCGACCGGATCACGCCCGAATTGAAGGCGCGGATCGCGGCGCTGCCGCTGCCCGATGTGGTGACCGACAAAGACCTGACGGTGTGGCTGGGGTCGCGCAAGGTGGTGGTCCGGACGGTGCTCGGCCATACCGGGGGCGATATCACCGTCGCGGTGCCCGACGCGCACGTGCTGTTCGCCGGCGACATGCTGTGGCGCAAGGTCGCGCCGAACCTGATCGACGGCTCGGTGGCACAGTGGCAGGCGACGGACGCGGACCTCGCGGCGATGCCGGACGCGGCGCAGATGCAGTTCGTGCCGGGGCACGGCGACGTCGCCGACGTGGCCGACGTTCGCGACTTTCGCTCCTATCTCCTCGACATCCGGCGGCTGGTGGCCGCGGGTCGCAAGGCGCGGCTGAAGGACGAGGGTCTGGTCCAGTCGGTCGCGACGAAACTGCGCGCGCTCCACCCCGACTGGACGATCAGCGACCGCGCGATCGCGGCCGAGGTCAAATATATGGATCAGGAACTCGCAGGCACCAAGAAGCGTCCCGTCCCCCAGGCGGACTGATCACGAAGGGGAAAGTCGGATGAAAGCACTGGCCCTGGCGGCATTGCTTGCTGTCGCGTCCGCGCCGGCCGTCGCGCAGGTCGACACGCAGCGCATGTCGGAGATCACGCGCGTCCTCGCCTCGGACGAGTACCAGGGCCGCGCTCCGGGGACTCCGGGCGAAGCGAGGACGATCCCGTACCTGATCGAGCAGTTCCGCGCCGCGGGGCTCGAACCGGCCGGCGAGAACGGCGGGTGGACGCAGACGGTGCCGATGATCCGCACCCAGCTCGAGGCGCCGGTCGCGGCGTCGGTGCGGCAGGCGGGGCAGACGCTGCCGCTCAAGTTCCCCGACGACGTCTATCTCGGCACCGTGCGGGCGACCGAGCGGGCGCGGATTGCGAACGCGCCGATGGTGTTCGTCGGCTACGGCGTCAGCGCGCCCGAGCGCGGCTGGGACGACTTCAAGGGCGCCGACCTGAAGGGCAAGGTCGCGGTGTTCCTGGTCAACGACCCGGACTTCGAGGCGGCGGCCGGCGAGCCGGTCGCGGGCAAGTTCGGCGGCAAGACGATGACCTTCTACGGCCGCTGGGTCTACAAATATGAGGAAGCGGCGCGGCGCGGCGCGATCGCGGCGCTGATTGTCCACGAGACCGATGCGGCCGGCTATCCGTGGACGGTGGTCAAGAGCGGCGCGGGCGAGAGCTATAATATCGTGCTGCCCGAAGGCGCGCAGCAGCCGGTGCTGCTGCAGGGCTGGATCCAGCGGCCGGTCGCCGAGGCGCTGCTGAAGCGCGCCGGCTACGATTACGAGACGCTGAAGCGGCGGGCGCGGACCGCGGCGTTCAAGCCGGTCGATTTGAAGGCGGCGTTCAGCGCCGACATCCCGGTCACGCTTAAGCGGATCACCAGCCGCAACGTGCTCGGCAAGCTGACGGGCGCGAAATATCCCAATGAGACGGTGAGCTACGGCGGCCATTGGGACGCCTACGGGGTCGGCCCGGCCGATGCGCAGGGCCGGACGATCCGGCGTGGCGCGGCCGACGATGCGGTCGGGCTCGCGGCGATGCTCGACGTGGCGCGGCGCTTCGCCGCCGGGCCGCGGCCCGACCGGACCCTGGTGTTCGCGGCGTGGACGGGGGAGGAGCGCGGGCTGCTCGGCTCCGAATATTATGCCCGCCATCCGCTGTTCCCGATGGCGACGATGGCCGCCAACCTGACCTTCGACACGCTGCAGTGGGCGGGGCCGGTCAAGGACGTGGTGCTGATCGGCCAGGGCCAGAGCGCGATGGAGGATCTGCTCGCCGAGGAAGCGAAGAAGCAGGGCCGCTACGTCACTCCGGAAGGCCATCCTGAGCGCGGGCTGTTCTACCGCGCCGACCATTTCTCCTTCGCCAAACGCGGGGTGCCGGTGCTGCTCGATATGGCGCTGGCCGGCGCCTACGACATGGCCGACGGCGGCCGGCCCGCGGGCGAGGCGTGGCTTAGCCGGTTCACCACCAATTGCTATCACCAGACGTGCGACAGCTGGTCGCCGGACTGGAACCTCGCCGGCGCCGCGCAGGAAGCCGATTTGTTCTATGCGATCGGCGCCCGACTCGCGAACAGCCGCGAGTGGCCGCAATGGCGCTCCTCGTCCGAGTTCAAGGCGGTGCGCGACAAGAGCGCGGCGGCGCGCGGCGGCACGAGCCGCGCCGAGCGCGGTCACTAGCGCTCGCCACGATAGAGTCACGAAAGGCGGCCATTACGGCCATGGCTCGACTCGTGATTTAAAATCGGTTTACAATGGCGGGCAGGCCGAAGGCCTAAACAACAGGGGCACAGGAATGAAACGCTATTTGTTTGCCGCGGCATCCGTTGCCGCACTGGTCGCCTCACCGGCGGCCGCCCGCGACCATTCGGCCTATTTCGGAATCGAAGTGGGCCCGATGTGGGCGAAGGATTCCCATGTCGTCGACGATTTCGGCGACGGCAGCGCCGACTTCTTCACCGTCGACCACAAGATGGGCGTCGATGGCGACCTCATCGCCGGCTACGACTTCGGCATCGTCCGGGCCGAGCTCGAAGGCGGCTACAAGTGGGCCAAGCACGACAAATATTGCGACAGCAGCGATTGCATCGGCGCCGACGGCCATTCGCGCGTCTATTCGATCATGGGCAACGCGATGGTCGACCTCGGCAAGAACGAGGCGGTCAATTTCTACGCCGGCGGCGGTGTCGGAATGGCCTGGGTCCGCGAGCGCTTCAGCATCGACGGCGACAGCGACGCCTTCCACATCAGCGACAGCGGCTTCGCCTGGCAGATCATCGCCGGCGTGCGCGCTCCGGTGTTCAACCATTTCGACGTCGGTCTCAAATATCGCTATTTCGACGCCGGCAAGGTTAAGGAAGACTTCGGCGACGGCGAGGTGATCCGGACCAAGTTCCGCTCGCACAGCATCCTCGCCAGCCTGATCTACAACTTCGGTGAGGTTGCGGCTCCGCCGCCGCCGCCGCCGCCACCGCCTCCGCCGCCGCCTCCGCCGCCTCCGCCGGCGACGCAGACCTGCCCGGACGGCTCGGTGATCCTGGCGACGGACGCCTGCCCGGCGCCGCCGCCGCCGCCGCCGCCGCCCGAACCGGCGCCCGAGCGCGGCCAGTAAGGCACTGCTCAGTCAACGAAGCGGCGGGAGGGAAACCTTCCGCCGCTTTTCTTTGCGCTTCACGCGGGAGCGATGACCCGCAGCGCCTTGGGGCGGATGCGGTAATCGAGCGGCGGCGCTGCGCGGAGGACTTCGCCATCGAGCGACACCGCGAGGTGACTGCGCCGGCTCGCCACGCGCAGCCGCTCGACGCCGTCGAGCTCAACCATGTCGTCGCGGCGGGCGCGATTGACCAGCGCGCGGATGCTGGCGGCGATCATCCCGCGCCGCGTCTTCTTGCGCATCACGAGGACGCACAGCCGGCCGTCGTCGAGGCGTTCGCGCTGGCCGGCCGCGGCGATGTCGAGCCGGTACTCATTGTTCCCGACGAACAGCAGGGGCGTGTCGATCCGGGCCTCCGCTTCCTCATTGACGGTGAGCGTCAGCCGACGATGGTGGAATCTTACGAGCGTTCTGACCGATGCGACAATCATCGCCAGCCGCTTGCTTCGGCCGAAGCGTTTGCGCTGCACATCGCGATCGATGACCATCAGCGGATACAGCCCGATCGCGCTGTTGTTGATGAAGATGCGGCCGTTCATCTCGGCGACGTCGACGCGCCGTTCCACGCCGGACGCGATCAGCTTCGCCGCGTCGTCGAGATCGGTCGGGATGGCGAGGTCACGCGCAAAGTGATTGAGCGTGCCGAGCGGAAGGACGCCGAGCCGGGTCCCGGTGCCGACCAGGGCCGCCGCAGCCGCGGCGACCGTGCCATCGCCCCCGCCGACGATGAGCAGCTCGTCGCCGCGCTCTGCGGCAGCCTTGGCCCGGACTTCGCACTCGCCGCCGTCGATCAGCTCGACTCTTGCCGGAACGCCCGCCGCTTCAAGCGCGGCCGCGACTGTCTTCGCGATGTCCGGGTCGCGCGCGGCCGCGCCGCCGGACCGGTTGATGAGAACGGCCGTGTCAGTCACGGCCGCTCAACGGCTCAATCCGCCGGACCGATCCGGAACGCCGCGAGCTTGTTGCCGTCGGGGTCGCGGAAATAGGCGCCGTAGAAGGCGCCCGGGCCCTCGTCGCCGCGAACGCCGGGAGGCCCCTCGCAGCTGCCGCCGAGCTCCAGCGCCTTGGCGTGGAGCGCGTCGACCTTGGCCCGGCTGTCGACCACGAGCGACGCCATGTTGCCGTTGCCGGCGCTGGCGGGATTGCCGTCATAGGGCTTGCACACGGCGAGGGCGGGCTTGCCGAGGCCCGTGCCGTACATGGTGAAATTGTCGCCGAACTCCATGATCCGGCCGGCGCCGACCACGGGCATCAGTGCATCGTAGAAAGCGCGCGATTTCTCGAGATCGTTCGACCCGAGCGTGACGTAACCGATCATGACTGCTTCTCCCGATTGGCGTTAAGCTCGTCGCCCTTGCACGCGCCGACGCGGTGCGATTCGGAGTGCGAGCGCATCTTCATGCTCTGCCCGCGCGGGCCGCCGCTGACGTCCATCGCCATGGTCGCTTCGTAGCTGTCGCGGGAATAGCTGCCGGTGATGGTCATCGCCATACCTTCCGACCCGCGGCCGGGGCAGCTCAAGGCGGCATCGATCTTGCCGCCGGACATGGTGAAATGGTCGTAACGGCAATTGCGATTCTTGCCGGCGAAGAAATCCTCCTTGGGCTTCTTCACGTCGGCGTCGGTCAGGCAGGTGGCATAGGTATTGTCCTGAAGCTTGCCCATCGTCTGCTTCATCTGCTGGGCCATTTGCGGCGGCATTCCGGGAACCTCGATGTCGAGCAACGACACCTTGGTTTCCCACCGGCCGGGATCCACGAAGCTGCCGTCGGAGCCCGCTTCGCGGACCTTTTCGGCGACCTCGCCGACGCTGGCGTTCTTGACGTTGATCTCGGGCCCTTTGTTGCACGCGGCGAGCGCCGCGAGTGAGAGCACGACCAGACTGTAGCGCATCCGAATCCCCCTTGCTGCGAGGGCACCATATTGCGCAGGCGCAGCGCCGACCAGCCAGGATCAGTTCGAAGCGAACTCGGCGAGCTGGCGAAGCCGGACGTCGTAGAGGTCCGCCAGGCACTGGCTCGACCGGCAGTCGGACCGCTGGCTCAGGAACAGACGTTGCGATTGCAGCAACTGGCTCCGAACGTCGGGCGGCAACCTGCCCCTCAGCGCGAAGTATTGCTGGGAGGCGCGCCGGTCGCGGTCGGCGAGCGCGACGTCGCTGCACAGCATGCTTTCCACCGCCGTCGAGGCCCGCGCGCAGTCGAACGAGGGCCTCGGCTCGCCGGTTGCGACCGGGCCGGCCGATCCGCCGGAGTCGGGGAATGCGGCAGGCACTGCGGGAGTGGCCGGCGCCGGGTCGGCGGCGACCACCGGCGTTGGTGCGGGCTGCGCTTCGGTTTGGGGAGAGCTGGCCGCGGCCGGCTTTGATTCGGCCGGGCCGTTCGCCTGGTGAGTGCCGGCTGCGGAGGCCTTGTCCGACGTCCGGTCGAACGCGAGATAGCCGCCGGTGACGGCCGTGATTAGCGCCGCCGATCCAGTCAGCACGCCTGGCAAGCTCGACCAGAAACCGGAGCGCTGCTCTTGGTCCATGAAGCCCCCGAGTCCGCCCAGTGTAGCGCGTTTGCCCACAAATTTGAACGGGCTATGGCGACAGGCCGTCCAAGGGACAGGAGCCTCGGCTTGCCCGCGGCGAAACCGTGCTCAGGGCCTGAGGCGATAGCTCGTGGCGTCGCTGTAGGCCGTGCCGGCCACGATCTTGTCATAGGTGACGTCGATCGAATCCTTCGAATAGGTGCCGTGAGTATCGATCGTCGTTTCCCCTAAGGGGCCGTTGCAGGTCTGCCGGACGGTGAACGAGCCGCCACCGACATCGATGCGCCGGTCGTCGCAATCGGGCGAATCGCCGCTGCCGCCGACCAACTGCACCAATTGCTCGCGCGATGACGCATCGACGTGGCTGTCCGACTCGTAGCGCGTGGGCACGCCGCCGACGTTCACATCGCGAACCACGTGATATTCGCCGGCCTTCGGAAATCCGTTTTCAGCGACCGGACCGTCATCCCGAGCGTTGGCCTGGGGCATGGAATCGCAGCTGGCCAACGCCGCCCCGAGGATGGTTACGATGACCACACGCATGCCTGCTCCTTGCTTCGTTGAACCGGAACGGCCTAGCCGCCATCTGTAAACAAATGGCCATCCAGATCCGCACCTCGCTCGCCGAGCCCGAAACGGCGGAGACCTATGTCCCGCACCGTCCGGCGCGGCCCCACAAGGCCGAGGGCGGACAACCCTTCCAGCTGGTCTCGGAGTATCAGCCCGCGGGCGACCAGCCGACGGCGATCGCCGAGCTGGTCGGGCAAATGCAGGAGGGCGAGAAGAACCAGGTGCTGCTCGGGGTCACCGGTTCGGGCAAGACCTTTACCATGGCCAAGGTCATCGAGACGCTGCAGCGGCCGGCGTTGGTGATCGCCCCCAACAAGATCCTCGCCGCCCAGCTCTACGGCGAGTTCAAGAGCTTCTTCCCCGACAATGCGGTCGAATATTTCGTCAGCTATTACGATTACTACCAGCCCGAGGCCTACGTGCCGCGCACCGACACCTACATCGAGAAGGAGTCGAGCGTGAACGAGGCGATCGACCGCATGCGCCACTCGGCGACGCGGTCGCTGCTCGAGCGCGACGAC
>Ga0207674_10008911_pt1 | contig 11530 bp, 14 predicted proteins | sample KBSCornC72_FD_184303 | JGI IMG/M metagenome (GOLD analysis project Ga0207674, IMG submission 184303) | Corn rhizosphere microbial communities from Kellogg Biological Station, Michigan, USA - KBS Corn C7-2 (SPAdes) (version 2) | ecosystem: Host-associated > Plants > Roots > Rhizosphere > Soil ... | reverse complement strand
GCATCCCGACCCACGACGAGACTTATTTCCTCGTCGATCCGCTCGACGGCACCAAGGAATTTGTCCGGGGCGGCGATGACTACACCGTCAACATCGGGTTGATTGAGAATGGCATTCCCAAGCTGGGGGTGGTGTTTGCGCCTGCCACTGGGCGGCTGCACGGCGGCTGCGTCGGTAGTGACGCATGGGTGGACGAAGGCGCCGGTCGCACAACCATTGGAACGCGGTCGCGGGGCGAATCGCTGATCGCCGTCGCGTCGAAATCGCACCTCAACCAGGCAACGATCGACTATCTTGAGGCTGCAGTAGGCATGTGCGGCTATGCCGCCATCGGATCGTCGCTGAAGTTTTGCATCGTTGCGGAAGGCGAGGCGGATATTTACCCGCGGGCTTCGCCGACGAGCGAGTGGGACACCGCTGCGGGGCATGCGGTCCTGCTGGCTGCGGGCGGGCTGGTGGACGGGCCAGACGGGACATCGCTGCGCTACGGCAAGCCGGCGTTCCTCAATCGGGCGTTCGTTGCGACCTCGGGATGGAAACCGCCGCGGCTCGATAGCTTTCTGGAGCCATTCGCCGGCGGCGGCGATCTTCCCCAGGGGCTCTGACCTATTTCATCCATTGCGGAGGCAATTCCGCTCGTTGCCGGAGCGAACGGCTGAGCCGAAGCGACTGAACCTCCAGCCGAGCCGCCTCGATGCGCATGTAAAGCTCAAAGGCTTCGGCCCGCGGGACCGTTCTCAAGTCGAGCATTTGGAACAGCCGCTGCGCGTCGTCGAGGGCCTGGGCAAGCTCGGCAAGCCAGCGCGCCCGCTCGGCCGACGGCACTTCGGTCGGTACGCTACACATTCATCCCCCCGGACGGTAGAATATCATGGTGTACGCGAAGTTAATGTGGGTTCCACGCCATCTGCTCCGTTCTGGAGCCGAAATCGTCTGACTTTTGTCCACAATGCGCGTTATCAGGGGGTGCTCGGTCTCGCTTTTCCTCTGGGGGTAACCCGTATGGGCGCGTTCCTGACCGGCACCGGCAATCAGTCCGGATTCGATGGTCCTCCGGTACTTCTCGCCGCGACGAGCGAAGCGGCCCTGTCTCGCGCCGAAGCTGCGGTGTCGGCTGCCGGACTGCGGATTGGTGCGAAACTGCCAGTTGAAGAGGCCGCGGCCAGAATCGACCAACAAGTGTCGGCTTCCGCAGTGTGGATCGAGATCGATGCCGATTGCGGCGGCGCGCTCGATGCGCTGCTCAGCAAGGTCGACGAGGACGTTCGCAATCAACGTTATGCAGCCGTCGTGTCGACCGATCGAGCGATGGTCGACATCGTCGCGGCGCATATCGAGGAACGTGCCGTCGAGATCATTGTCGATGCCGACGCAGCCCAGCGCGCGACGGCGCTGCCCTTCGCCTTCGCATCCCGCGAATTCGCTGAACGCATCAATGACGTTGCAGGCGACAATAATGCCGAGCGGCTGCGCCAGCTGAGCGAAGAGGTCAGCCGCATCGCATCCACGCTTGCCCGCCTGTCGGACGGTCCCGGCAGCCGGCCTGCCACCATGGAAAATGTTGCCGCTGGCGACGCGCCGCCCTTATCGGCCGATACCGTCCGCAGCGTGATCCGCGCCCGACGGCTTCGCTCACGCTACTTCCCGGAAGAGCTGTTTGCCGATCCGGCGTGGGACATGATGCTCGACCTGCTGCAGGCAGAGATCGCGCAACTGCGTGTACCCGTCTCGAGCCTGTGCATCGCCGCCGCGGTGCCGGCAACAACAGCGCTGCGCTGGCTGAAGACGCTCGTCAGCCAGGGCATTTTCATGCGGCATGCGGATCCCCGGGATGGCCGCCGGGTGTTCGTCGAGCTGGCCCCGCCGACGAGTCAGGCGCTGAGGCGCTATTTCGCCGAAGTGGCTCGGGTCCCGGCGATCTGAGGCGGCTTGCGATGCGGCTGCCCTCGTGGCAGTCGGAAATCGCGGGCGGTTAGCTCAGTTGGTAGAGCATCTCGTTTACACCGAGAGGGTCGGCGGTTCGAGCCCGTCACCGCCCACCATGCATGCGCGCCGTCCGTGAGCCGGACAAGCACGCGCGAAATCATTTTCGTTGCTTCGCCTGATTGAGCGTCACTGCTTCGCGTACCAGTGCCTTGAACGCTTCATCGTTGACCCTGTCGCCCTCCCGAATGTCGATCGCGCGGCGGGTTCCGCCGTCGAGGCTGGAGTTGAACATTTTGGACGGATCTTCGAGCGCGGCGCCCCGGGCGAAGGTCAGCTTGACCTTGTCCTTGTAGGTTTCGCCGGTGCAGATCATGCCGTCATGCGACCACACCGGAACGCCGGACGGGGAGCTGGGCTTGCGCCATTTGATCTCCTCTACGACCTGTGGGTCCGCTTCCTTGATCAAGGCGCGGAGTCGGCCGAGCATGGCACCGCGCCAGCCGCCGAGCTCAGCGATCCTGTCGTCGATTTCGGCAGAGTCCATCACCGAGTGTTCCTCGTCACAGGTTGCGCACCAGCTTTGCCGCTACCGCGAGCCACGGCGGATTGGCAACGACCTGCTGACGTCCGCCCGGTTCGAGTGGAAGTATTTGCAGCTTCTCCTCGTCGCGGTTGATCAGCCGGCCGAACAGGAATCGGCCGGAGGGACGTGGAACCAGCACGTCGCGGTTCAGCGCCCGAGCGTAATCGGCGGGTGCAAGCGTGTCGCACCACAATTCATCGCCTGTGCGGTAATCCCCCAAGCTGCCGGCGACCAGCACGCCGATCTGACCGTCCGCCACCCGGGGCGGGACGATGATCGCAGCTCGCCTGGGGGCCGTTGCTCCGCCCGGACCGAGCAGCGCCGCGACCTTGATCTCCGCGCTGTCACCGCCGGCCACGAGATCCTGTGCCTGCACTCCGAGCGCGCCGGCAATGCGGTTGAGCCAGCCGATCGACACAGTCCGCGTGCCCGTCTCCAGCCGTCCGATCGTCTGCGCTGTGGTCGGTGGCCGGCAGCGCCTGGCAACATCATCGAGCGTCAAGCCCCGAGCGCGGCGGACTTCCCGGATTCGCGTGATCATCATTGCCCCCGACGAACCAAAACGGTTTTTATACTGTCCTACACTTTCGCCGCTGTGGCAAGAGCCCGCCGACTCGCAAGATGGAGGCATCATGGCAAGGACAGGGCAGCGCCGCCTGCTCGAAGAGCGCGCGATGGAGCAAGGCATCGCAGCCGCCAAGGGCGACGGAATCCGGGCCCGTTCGGTCACCGTCAACATCGCCGAATCCCCGCTCGGCTGGCTGTTTTCGCGTGGACTGGTCAGCAGGCGCCAATTCGATGCGGGAGAGCGCCTGCGGACCGATTGGGAGCGTGCGCAGCTCGCGCCGCGCGTGACGATGGCGTGGGACGCGGCTCCGGTCGCGCGAGGCCGCGGAGGCGCTTTGGCGGCGACCGACCTCAACGGCGCGCAACTCGATGCAAAGCGCCGTTTCGATAGTGCGATCGCTGCCGCCGGCCCTGGCCTCGCCGACATCTTGTGGCGCATCGTCTGCGCGGGCGATGGCATGCGCGAAGCAGAGACCGCGCTCGGCTGGCCGGCGCGGGCCGGCAAGCTGGTCCTGACGCTGGCACTGGACCGCGTCGCCGATTTCTATCGGGTCCGTTAGTCCTTGCGACCGGTCCGGTGATCCGCGGGCGCCTTTGGCTTCTTTTCCGTTGTAGCCGTTTCGCCACGGCCGAGCTCACGATCGCGCAAGGTCGGATCGTGAAGGTTGTCGCGCGACTCATCCTTGCCGCTGTTGCTGCGCATCTTGTCCTCTCCTAATGCGGTCACCGGACCAACGGGCGAGGGCGCTTCAGTGTCCGCCGTTCGCCGCAGACAGGGGGAAAGCAGCCGATGATCGTCTATGGTTCGTCCTTGTCGCCATATGTGCGCAAAGTGCTGGTGTTCGCGGCCGAGAAGGGCATCGAGCTCGAGCTGAAGCCGACCGGCGATGCACCGGGCCAGCCTGGGCCGGATTTCCTTGACGCCAGCCCCTTGCGGAAAATGCCCGCGCTGCGAGACGGTGACTACACACTCGCGGATTCGAGCGCGATCATTCATTACCTCGAAGCCAAGCACCCGCAGCCAGCGCTGATCCCGGCCGAACCCGAGCTGCGCGGCACGACCATCTGGTTCGAAGAATATGCCGATACCGTGCTCACGTCGTGCGGCACCAAGATGTTCTTCAACCGGATCGTCTTGCCCGTCTTCCTGAAGAGGCCCGGCGACCTCGAAGCGGCTGACAAGGCCGAGCGCGAAGAATTTCCGCCGATCCTCGACTATCTGGAAAGCGTCGCGCCGGGGCCAGGCGGATTCCTCGTTGGCGACAGGCTGACCCTTGCCGACATCGCGGTTGCAAGCCCGTTCGCGAACTTCGAGCATCTCGGCTGCGTCAAGGATGAAGCTCGGCACGGCCGCCTCTATGCCTACATCGACTCAATCCTGTCGCGGCCGAGCTTCGCGCGATGGATCGAGCGCGAGAATGCCATCCTGTCCAAAGTCGCGGCCTGATCCAGATCAGAAGCGCCGCGCTCCCTACCGGAACGCGGCGCTAATTTTTCGAACCGGAGCGCTTAGAAGGAGCTGCCCCCGGACGATCCCGACTCGCTGCCAGACTGGTTGCTGTCGGATTCATCGTCATCGTCGAGGGCGCCGCGGCCCTGACGGGCGAAGTCCGAACCGCCAGTCGCATCCGACGAGGAAGACTCGCTGGCCGAGCCTGACCCGGTGTCGCGTTCCTGCAGATAATCGTCGGAGCCACTGTCCCGTGAGCCGATAAAACCTTCGCCCGACGATCCGCTGCCGGAGCCTTGCGCCTGGCCGCTCGAGGTCTGGCCGCCGAAGTCTGCGCCCTGTGTGAGCGTAGTGCCGGAACCTGTGTTGCTGTCGTTGCCGCCAATCGGCTGGCCGCTCATGCCGCCGCCGGCGTTGGCGCCGCCCGCAATCGAGCCTCCATTAGCATCGGCAGAGCCGCTTTGGCTGCCGCTGCTCTGGCCGCCGAAACTGCCCTCGCTGCCCTGGTTGCTCATCGTCTGCTGCGAGCTTTGGCCGTCGTCGTCTTGCTGTCTCTGCTGACCGGTGGTCGCCTGGCCGTTGCTGCTCTCATTATCCTCGAATTGCTCGTCGTCGCGCTCTTCAGCCATTGTGGAATACTCCCTCACGAACAGCCCCGATTGCTCCTGCTTCTAAACAGGATCGCCCGCGAACCGTTCCGTCGGGCGAACGGGCTTTTCGACGAACCGCTCGGCGCAGGAACAAGAAAGGCCGCTGCCCTTTCGAGCAGCGGCCTCATTTCTCGCAGCGCGGCGAACAGCTTCAGGCTTGCTCGTCGCTGATGCCGACTTCGGCTTCTTCCGGAGTGCCGGGATTTTCCGGAGCTGGCGGAATCCCCGGCTCGAGCCCGGGATCGAAATCCTCGGTGAACGCCGCGGTGTCGCGCTCGAACATTTGCGCCATGACGTCGACCCCCTTCGCCTGAAGATCGGCCTCCTCAGGCGAGCGCGCGACGTTGACCTTTACGGTCACCGCCACTTCGGGGTGAAGCGCAATTTTCACTTCGTGCAAGCCGATCGCCTTGATCGGGCGGTCGAGCACCACCTGGCTCTTGGTCACCTTGGCGCCGGCAGCTTCGAGCGCATCGACGATGTCGCGCGCGCTGACCGAGCCGTAGAGCTGGCCGGTGTTCGACGCCTGCCGGATGAGCTGGACCGTCTTGCCGTCGACGCCCTTGGCGTCCTTTTCCGCATCGGAGCGGCGCTCGGCATTCTCTTCCTCGATCCGCGCGCGGTTGGTTTCGAACAGCTTGCGGTTGCTGTCGTTGGCGCGGAGCGCCTTCTTGCGCGGCAGCAGGTAATTGCGGGCAAAGCCGTCCTTGACCTTCACCACGTCGCCAATGGCGCCGAGCTTCTCGACGCGTTCAAGCAGGATCACTTCCATCGGTCGCTCTCCTTACTTCACGATGTAGGGAAGCAGGCCGATATGGCGGGCGCGCTTGATCGCCTTCGCCAGCTCACGCTGCTTCTTGGATGAGACGGCGGTGATCCGCGACGGCACGATCTTGCCGCGCTCCGAGACGAAACCCTGGAGCAGGCGCACGTCCTTGTAATCGATCTTCGGCGCGTCCTTGCCCGAGAAGGGGCACGATTTGCGGCGGCGGAAGAATGCGCGGGCCATTATTCGACCTCCTCTTCACGGGCGGCGCGAAATTCGCTGCGCTCCGGGCGCTCGCCGCGCTCGGAGCGACGTTCGCGCTCCTTCTCGCCGCGACGCATCATCGCCGACGGGCCTTTTTCATGCTCGTCGACGCGGATGGTGAGGAAGCGGATGATGTCCTCGTTGATGTTCGACTGGCGCTCGAGCTCGGCAATCGCTGCAGCCGGCGCGTCGAGGTCGAGCGCGACGTAATGAGCCTTGCGATTCTTGGCGATGCGGTAAGCGAGCGACCGCAGGCCCCAGGTCTCGGTCTTGGCGACCTTGCCTTTATTGTCTTCGATGATCTTGGTGGCGTTTTCCGCGAGCGCATCGACCTGGGCCTGGGCGAGGTCCTGACGCGCAAGGAAAACATGCTCGTAGAGCGGCATGTTCGTCTCTTCTGTTGGCCGATCGCTGACGCCGCCCAGTGCGGCGCCCCTCCGGCTGTCGTCTAAAAACACTGGGGCGCGAGACCAGCCCGCACCCCATCGCCGGCGCCATTGCCGCAAAACTCCCGAAATGGCAAGTGGACGGAGTGGCGACGCATTTAAAATCAATCGAGCCGAAGCCAGACCCGCTCGACGGCATGAGCCTGCCCGGATGGCTCTATCATGACGCCGAATTCTTCGAGGCCGAGAAGCGGGCGTTCCTGCGCGCAGCGCCGCAAGTGGTTTGCCATGAAAGCGACATCGCGCAGCCTGGCGAGTGGCGGAGCCTCGACTATCTCGGCGAAAGCGTCATGGTTATTCGCGGCGATGACGGCATGGTGCGGGCGTTCGCGAATGTCTGCCGCCATCGCGGCTCGCGCCTTGTCGACGGCAGCGGCGGGTGCGCCAAGGTGCTGACCTGCCCCTATCACGCATGGAGCTACGCGCGCGACGGACGCCTCGTCGGCGTGCCGCACCGGCAGGAATATCCACATCTTCGGACCGAAGAACTCGGATTGATGCCGGTAGCGCTGCAATGCTGGCAGGGTTTCCTGTTCGTGACGCTCGAACCGGGCGCGCCGGCGGTGGCCGAGATGATGGCCCCCTATGAAGCGGAGGTCGTGCCCTACCGCTTCGCGCAGCTTCGGGCGATCGGTCGGGTGACCTTGCGGTCGCGGCAACTCAACTGGAAGACCATCGCCGACAATTATTCTGACGGCCTGCACATCCCTGTTGGCCACCCCGGACTGACGCGATTGTTTGGCCGCAACTACCGGATCGAAGCGCGGGACCATGTCGACCGGATGGAGGGAGACCTGGTCGACAAAGCTTCGGCCAATCCGTCGGAGCGCGCCTATCAACGCCTGCTTCCACGCGTCGACCACCTGCCCGAAAGTCATCAGCGCAAGTGGCTTTATTACAAGCTGTTTCCGAACGTCGCATTCGACATCTATCCCGACCAGGTCGACTTCATGCAGTTCCTGCCGGTGAGCGCGACGGAGACCGTCATCCGCGAGATCAGTTACGCCATTCCCGACGAGCGGCGGGAGATGCGCGTCGCCCGGCATCTCAACTGGCGCATCAATCGTCGCGTCAATGCCGAAGACACCGAGCTGATTACCCGGGTACAGCTCGGAATGCAGTCGCCGGCCTATGTCGCAGGGCCGCTGGGAACGAGCGAAGTGTGCCTGCGCAGCTTCGCGCAGAAGCTTCGAAAGCTCATTCCAGAGGCGCGGCTGGAGCAACCTCCGCCGCCAGGATGGACCCGGCCCTCGAATTGAGTCGATGCATGGCAGCGCGGATCATCATCCCCGCAGCCAGCAGCACCAGGCACCACAGGTCGGCCTCCAAGCCTATGCCGTAGGTCGCGAAAGCCATGAATAGAAGGCTCGTCGCGATGGCAATGCGCGCGACAGGCTTGATACAGAGCTTCCACGCGGCCAGCGCGCTTGTGAAATAGACGACTAAAACGGCTGCGGTCGACAACAGGATGATGAAGGTGAACAGTTTGGCTGTGGCGCGACTGCTGTTCGCGAGCAGCAGCAGGATGGTCAGGCCCGATCCGACGACTTGCGCCACCACCGGAGTGTTGATGCCGCGCGTTTTGGCCATGACGGCAGGCAGATCGCCGCGCAATGCCATGGCATAGCCCAGTTCGCCGGTCGCGAGGATCAGTCCGTTGAGGCAGCCGATCGCAGCAATGGCGATCGCCAGCGCGGCGAAGGACGCGATGCCTTGTCCCCAGCGGGAAACCAGGACGTCGGCAAACGGGGCGGGAGAGGCCGCGACGACATTTGCAGGCAAAAGCATCTGAATGCCGGTCCCCGCAACCATGTAGAGGACAACAACGAATGCCGTGCCGCCGAGGAGTGCGCGCGGGATCGTGCGGCCTGGATCGCGGACCTTGCCGACCGGCGTGGTGCCGCTTTCGAATCCAGTGAATGCGAAAAAGGTCAGCGCCGTGGCAGCGGCGACATTGGCGATCGTAATCGGCATCGCGGGAAAGGGTTGGTAGCCAGCGCCGCTCGCCCCGCGATCAACGAACAACCAGACTACCGCCAGCAGCGGCAACAGCTTGATCGCCACGGTCACCACCAATAATCCGCCAGCAGCGCGAACCCCGATCGCATTGACGATCGTGAGCAGGACGACCCAGCCGATCGCGAACGCGATGATCAAATCCTGTCCGCCGAACTGCGGTCCAATGAACGACATTGCCGATGCCGCAGCGACAGCGACCGCCGCCTGAGAAACCCAGTTGGACACCCAAAAGGCCCAGGCAACAAGGAAAGCGATCGTCGGACTAAATTCTCGCTCGATATTTGCCTGTATCCCGTCACCGCTCAGCCGTGACAGTTGTGCGAGCGCAAAGACTATACACAGCACACCGACACCACTGACCAGCCAGCCAATCAGGACGTTGCGTCCCAGCGGCGCGAGGCTGACCGGGAGCATGAATATCCCTGAGCCGATGATCGTCCCGACCACCAGTGCCGTGGTCATCCAGACGCCCATTTTGCCGTCGTTGGGTCGGCTCATCGGCATTCTCCCCCCGGAGACGCGGACGCAAACTGGCTGGGACTGAAACTCAGCCTTCGGCAGGGACGGCTGTCGCACGTCCATTGCGATTTAACCAGCGCGAGATGGCGCGCACCGGAAGGCCGGCGAGCGCGAGCCCGAGGCCCCACAGCGTCGCTTCCCATCCTGCGCCGACGAACATCGCTAGCGAATAGAGGACGGCGATCACCGCGATGATTGGAGCGCGGCCGGTGACCCGAAGCTTGATCGCGGCTGCCGCGCAGACCGCGTAAAGCACCAGCGCCGCGACAGTCGAAACGAGCGTGATGAACACGTAGAGCGCGACGAAATTCTTTGACGAGCTCGCAAGAACCAGGAGCGCTGCGATCGCAGCGCAAATCAACACGGCTCCGAAAGGCGCGCCCACCGAATTGGTCTTGCGGAAGACGGCGGGCAAGTCGCGGGCGCCGGCGATCGTCCGGCTGATCTCGGCTGCAAACAGGAGCAAGGCGTTGGCGGTGCCGAAAGCGCTGATCGCAGCGATGATGGCAACCACCATCCCGGCGACAGGACCGAGGATCGGCGCGATCGCGTCGGCGAACGGAGCGCCGCTCTTGGCGGCGACGGCGCTCGGCAGCAGCATCAGCGTGGCGATCGTCGACAAGAGGTAGATCACCGCGGTGAACCCGGTGCCGGCGATGGTCGCCACTGGCACAGTCGACGTGGAATCTCGCGTGACGTTGGCGGTTACGGCGGCTGCTTCGAAGCCGGTCAGCGAAAAGAGCATCAGCGCCCCGGCGATGGTGATCGGGGCAATGCCGATTGCGGTCGGCTCGAGAGATTCAACGGCTTGACCGGTGCCGAAGCGAACCGCGACGAACAGCACCACCGCAAGCAGCGGGACGATCTTGATCAAGGTCGCGATCACCTGGAGTATGCCGGCCGAGCGCGCGCCGCGCAGATTGACCACCGTCAGGATGGCGATGCTGCCGAGCGCAACGGCGATGAGGCCGGGACCAGCCCCGACGGCCGGAAATACGTGCCCAAGAGATCCGGCGACCGCGACGGCCACGCCGGCGACACCAGTGATTTGCGAGACGACGTAGCTCCACAAGGTCAGGAATGCCGCAGTCTCGCCGAATGCCTGAGTGACATAGGCAAAGGGGCCGCCGGGGATCGCCGCCGCCAACCGCGCAAGGCAATAAGCCAGGCACATCGTCCCGAATCCGGTGAGCAGGAACGCGATCACCAGATTGTAGCCGTAAGGCGCAAGCGTGGTCGGAAGCAGGTAGATGCCCGATCCGACCATCGTGCCGACGACCATCGCCATGCTCATCCAGCGCCCGAGCATCCGCGATGAGGGCTCGGGATGGGTGTCGATGGGGACGACCTGGTCTGTCATCCGGCGGGCTTCGCATCCCTCGCCGGGGTTGGCAATCGGCACGCCCGCGCCTAACCGCCGCGCGACAATTCAGGGGAGCTCGATGCGCGCGTTCATCTTTCCGGGGCAGGGCAGCCAGGCGGTCGGAATGGGCGCGGCGCTGGCCGAGGCGAGCCGCAGCGCACGTGACGTGTTCGACGAAGTCGACGAGGCGCTCGGCCAGAACCTGTTCAAGCTGATGCGCGAAGGGCCCGACGAGGACCTCAAGCTCACCGAGAATGCGCAGCCGGCGATCATGGCGCATTCGATTGCGGTCCTTCGAACGATGGGAATTCAGCTGGCTGACGTGGCACGCTTCGCTGCGGGGCACAGCTTGGGCGAATATTCGGCTTTGTGCGCGGCCGGATCGTTCGACCTCGCGACCACGGCGAAACTGCTCAAGCTTCGCGGCCAGGCGATGCAGCAGGCGGTGCCGGTCGGACAAGGCGCCATGGCCGCTTTGTTGGGTGCCGATCTCACGCTGGCACAGAAAATTGCGGACGCGGCGGCTGAAGGCGAGGTGTGCACGGTCGCGAACGACAACGACCCCTCGCAGGTGGTGATTTCCGGCAGCAAGGCCGCCATCGACCGCGCGATCGCCTTGGCGAAGGACTTGGGCGCGAAGCGCGCCGTGCCGCTGCCTGTGTCAGCGCCGTTCCACTGCCCATTGATGCAGCCCGCCGCAGAAGCGATGCGCGATGCGCTGAGCTATGTTGTCGTCGGGAAACCCGCCGTATTGATATTCGCCAACGTCAGCGCGCAGCCCGAAACCGATCCTGACATCATCCGCAACCAGCTGGTCGATCAGGTCACAGGGATGGTCCGCTGGCGGGAGAGCGTTTCCAACATGTTCGATGCGGGCGCGCACCAATTTGTCGAGATCGGCGGCAAGGTGCTGGGCTCGATGGTCAAGCGCATCGTGCCCGACGCGCAGGTGACGAGCATCGTCACGATCGAGGACG
>Ga0207674_10008908_pt1 | contig 11532 bp, 8 predicted proteins | sample KBSCornC72_FD_184303 | JGI IMG/M metagenome (GOLD analysis project Ga0207674, IMG submission 184303) | Corn rhizosphere microbial communities from Kellogg Biological Station, Michigan, USA - KBS Corn C7-2 (SPAdes) (version 2) | ecosystem: Host-associated > Plants > Roots > Rhizosphere > Soil ... | reverse complement strand
ACCCGAACGAGGCGCCGCTGGAGTCCATCGAGCTGGCGCATTCGACCGACGACGTTCACTGGGATCGCGTGCCGAACTTCGTTATTTCTGGAACGAATCCATGGGACAGCCAGGTAATCTGCGATCCGAGCGTCGAGCAGATGCCCGACGGCTCAATCCGCGTGTGGTTCGGTGGTGGCGACGTGGCCCGTCCGGATCAAGGTCTGCACGGTCAGATCGGCGTGGGTGTTTTGCGGGGCAATAGACGGCGCTAGCGAACGACGGTCACTTCCTAATGGCTTCGATTGCTGCCCATGTAGATAGAGCAGCGCCGACGAGAAATAATGGTACGGTCCAAAACCAGCCAACGCTGAAGTGCCAGCTGCCAAAGGATGCATAAAGAACGTAAGGACCAAGAAACGTCTTCGGTATTTTGCCCCACGGAATCCACCGTTCCCAAGGGAGCCACGCTGTAATTAGGATGGGCAACAGCGGTATGAGAGGGACAATGATCAGCACATCAATAGGCCGAGGCATCAGAGCACCGATTTAGCTAGCGTTCGATCCGCGCGCGACCGCCGCGTAGAATCTACTCGCGCTTGGCGACCTGTAACTGGCTGAGCGTCTCGGCGTAGGCCGCGATACCTTTGTAAAGCGCTTCCGCGATCTTCTGGCGATGCTCGGTCTTGCGCATCAGCGCTTCGTCGCTCGCGTTGGTCAGAAACCCGATTTCCGCCAGGACGCTGGGCATCTGTGCGCCGATCAGCACCACGAACGGAGCTTTCTTCACGCCCCGATTTTTCGTGGACGCGCTCGCCTTGGTCAAAGTAAACAGCGACGTCTGCAGACGCGAAGCGAACTCGCGCGATTCGTCGATCTTGTCTCTGAGTGCGATCTTTTCCAGCACGTCTTTCAGATCGAAGATGGAACTCCCGGTGGCCGCATTCTCGCGGGATGCCACATCCAATGCCGATCGTGAAGTGGTGAAATTCAGATAATACGTTTCCACGCCGGTCACCGATTTCACCGGTGAAGAATTGGCGTGAATCGAGAGGAACAGGTCGGCCTTGTAGTCGTTAGCGATCTTGGTTCTGCCTTCCAGCGGAACGAACGTGTCATCGTTGCGCGTTAGCAGGACTTCGCTGCCCAGCCGATCCTGGATGAGCGCCGCCAGCCGCTGCGATATATCCAAAACCAGGTCTTTTTCGTACAAGCCCGAAGGCCCGTGTGTGCCCACATCGTGACCGCCGTGGCCCGGGTCGAGGACTACGCGTCCCAATTTCAGACCCAGGACGCGAGTCAGCGAACGATCTCCGCTTGCATTGCGCGCAGCGGCTTTGGGTTCAGGCAGAGACGGTTTCGCCGAGACGGGAGGCGCGCTCCGAGTTGGCGCGGGCGGTGCGGGAAGCTTGAGTGGGCCGGTTCCAGGAACCGCACCAGCGGGTTTGCTGACCGCGACTAGCGGGGGCGGAACAGGCAAAGGTTTTGGTGCTGGAGGCGTCTCGGTATGAACCTGAACCGGGGGTGGCTCGAACTTGCGCGGCTCCGGAGCTGCATCGGCGCGCTCGCTTGTACCCGCGCCAGTCGTACTTGCTCCCTTAGGCCGAAGCTCGATAATGAGCCGCTCCGGATTAGAAAGTTGTGAAGCTGTGAAATCCGCTTCCTGCTCCAGATCGAGCACGATACGAGTTACGCCGTGCTGAGTTTCCGCAACCCGGATTTGCTTGAGCGTCCGATCCCCCACTGGAATGGATTTCTGAGCCATCCCAGGCTTAGCCCCCTGCACGTCGAAAAACAGGCGTGGGGGATTCTCCAGATGGTCGGATTTGTATTTGAATTCGGAGGAGACTTCCACCGCTACGCGCGTCGTCTCACCGGTGGACCAAAAGCGCACGGCAGTAACTTTGCTGGCCTGCGGGCTGGCAGCGGACTGCGCCAGGCAAACCACAGGCGTGACCGCCCACAACGACACAAGGATCGCGCACAGCCAGTTACTGCTGTGTCGTCCTGAGATGCAACCTGCCTTCAGCATCGACAAACGGCTCCAGTTTCGGGTGTTGTTCCTCCATCACCCCAACTGGCGGTGCAACAGGCTCCGCCAAGTGTTGCGCGGCTGCCTTTTTCGCTGCTCCGTACTGCTGGCCGACCCTGTTTACGTAATCCTGAGTTTCCGGGTACGGCGGGATCCATTTGTATTTTTGCACGGCGCCCGGTCCGGCGTTGTAGGCTGCCAGTGCCAGGCGATCGTCTTTATACATGTCCTGTAAGTACTTAAGATAACGTACTCCGGCCTCGATATTCTGACGCGGATCGAAACTGTCAGTGACACCCAGGCCGCGGGCTGTGGGCGGCATAAGCTGCATCAGACCCTGGGCGCCTTTGGGCGAAACGGCGTCGGGATTGTAATTGCTCTCCACACGGATGATGGAATGCACCAACAACGGGTCCACATTGTTGTCGTGCGCGGCCTTTTCCACCATTTCGGTGATATTAACCGATGACGCCGTAGTTTCCTTGGAGACGGTGCTGACGGCAGCCACGCTTCGGACTAGTTTTCCAGTGCGGCGGTCGGCGCGAACCACCAGTGTTTTTTGCGCGGACGGATTCGCAGCCGCGATATTTCCCGCGGCGCCTAGGGGGGAGGCGGCCAGCATCATGGCAAGTGCCGTAATGAAACAAATATACACCGTTTTGTTTGTGAACTGGTGTGTCAATGTGCTGTCCGCGATTGCTACCATCGTCTCATGGCCGTTCATTATACCCATCGGCTGCCCGCCGCGGAATCCGCGATTCACTCTAAGCTCCTAAAAATGCAGGACTTCGCTATCAAGCTGGAGGCCCAATGAGCGAGGGCTCGTCCCATTACATCGAATTCGCGCACGTCTATAAGACGTTCGATAAGCCGGTTTTAGTCGATGTGAGCTTTACGGTCGATGCCGGCGAGACGCTGGCGATCATCGGGCGTAGCGGCGTCGGCAAGTCCGTGAGCTTGGCCCACATCATGGGATTCCTGAAGCCGGACCAAGGCCGTATCCATGTGGCGTATTCCGATATCACAGACATGAAAGAGGCTGAGCTCCGCCTCATTCGCAAGAAGGTCACCATGGTGTTCCAATCGGGGGCGCTGTTCGATTCGCTCACGGTGGGTGAAAATATTCTGTTTTCGCTGGAGACGCGCGACGATTACAACGAACAGAACAAAGAAGACGTGGTGCGCGGCCTGCTGAATATGGTGGATTTGGGGAATTACGAAGACATTTTCCCCACCGATCTTTCCACGGGACACAAGCGGGCGGTGGCAATTGCGCGTGCGCTGGCGGCGCAGCCCCAGTGCATCCTCTACGATGAGCCGACCACCATGGTCGATCCCATCATGGGCGATCACCTGATCGAGCTCATGCTGCGTCTGAAGAACCAGCTCCGGTTGACCGCTGTGGTGGTCACCCATGATCTGGACCTGATGCGCCGGGTGGCTGATAAGGTCGTGGTGCTCTTCGAAGGCCAGGCAATTTATTTTGGGCCGGTAGCAGATTTGGAAAAGTCGGAGCATCCGCATATTCAGGAGTTTCTGGCTATGGATCGAGTGGCCTGAACGCCTGCATGCAGAACATTCGAAAAGATTTATATTGACAAAACTTAAGCAGTAAAGTAACCTCCCAGGAGGTCTGCCGAAGGGCTTATCTGTACCAGGGGGGGTAATGCGATTACTTTGTCTGCTCAGCTTGCTGTGCGTCTGCACGTTTTCACTGTTTGCTCAGGCCGGCGCCGGGACTATTACTGGAATCGTTTCCGACCCGACGGGCTCTGTAGTATCCAACGCTTCGGTCGAAGCCAAGAATGTCGAAACGGGAAACGTCTACCGGGCAACCTCGACCGATACGGGGAACTACACTATTCCGCAGCTCCCGGCCGGGCGTTACGAACTGTCGGTGAACGTTAGCGGTTTTAAGAAATATGACCGGCAGAACCTGACACTGGCGGTCACGCAGGTCATGCGCCTCAACGTGGGTTTAGAAGTCGGCTCCAACGCTGAAACCGTAACAGTCACGGCCGAAGCGTCACTGCTCAAGACCGAGAGCAGCGACGTGACCCACAACATCACCATCGACAATATGACCAACCTCCCCATCCTGGGGATTGGCGGCAATAACACTGGCAGTTCCGGCATTCGAAATCCTTACAACTCGACGGTCATGATCCCCGGCGTGCGTTACGTGGTGAACAGCGCGATGGTGGTCAACGGCGCGAACAGCAATTCGGAATCGGTGCGTATTGAGGGCCAGGATGCGACCAACCACACGCTCAATGCCTTTTCGCTTCAGCAAGAACAACCGAGCGCGGATTCGATCCAGGAGGTGGCCATTCAAACCAGCAACTACGCCGCCGAATTCGGGACGGCGGGCGGCGGCGTGTTCAACATCACCATGAAGTCGGGCACCAATCAATATCACGGGACTGCCTACGATTACTTCGTGAACGAGTTTCTGTTCGCGGGCTACCCGTATAGCAACGACGGCAGCGGGCACAAACTTCTCCCCCGGCAGCGCCGAAACGATTACGGCGGCAGCATGGGAGGCCCCATCTACATTCCGAAAATCTACGATGGCCGGAACAAGAGCTTCTTTTTCTATAACTGGGAAGAGTACCTTGAAAACCAGCAGCTAAGCCCAAGCCAAACGTTGCCAGTGGACTTGTATCGCAACGGCGATTTTTCCGCGATTTCACCCAACGGAACCTGTAGCCTGTGCGGTCAGTTAGGTATTCCTACGACGCCGTTGGCATCTAAAGACGCTTTGGGACGCAATATCTTTGCTAATACCGTTTATGATCCCAGTACGCGAGCTGTAAATTCTGCTAATGGACAGGGTTACGCGAACGTGTTTGTTAACAACAAGGTTTCGCTGGCGCAATTCGATCCGACCACTAAGAAGATCCTGAACCTGATTCCGAAGGCAGCTAACCAGTCGCTTTTGACCGCGAACACGTCGGGAAGCCAGTTAGGAAAGAGGACCACCGCGATTCCGTCACTTAAGGTCGATCAATCGATCAGTTCGAAGCACAAGGCATCGTTCTTCTGGAACAACACGGGAACCGACAGCCAGTTCTCCTTGCCACTCGGAGGAGCGGATGCATTGCCCGATTTAATTTCGGCCGCTCGCGGGACCTTTATCCACTCGAAAATCCTCCGGTTGAATTACGACTACACTGTGACGCCGAGCATGCTGCTGCACTTAGGCGCAGGCTTCCAGCAAATCAATTTCAACGATGATTCGCCCTACACGACCTTCGATCCGCTGAAGACTTGTCTGCCCAACCAAGGTACTTCCTCCTGCACGACCCTGGGATTGCAAGGCTTTGAGAATGCGAAGTTCTTCCCCACGATAGCCTCGACTTTGGGAACAGGCAGCATTGGAGGAATGCAGCAGATGGGGAATGCTTTGGTTCACACCTACTACCTCCAGCAGAAGCCCTCGTTTAACGCCAACACAACTCTGATCCACCAGAGTCACACGATGAAATTCGGTGGCGAGGTGTATTTTCAGGGAACGATTACGAATCCGCCCTCCGCTGTTGGACTGGCGTTCGGAGCCGGAGCAACCGGACTTCCGTTTACGCCGAGCGCCGGTTTGTCCGGGCAGACGATTGGTATTCCGTTCGCCAGTTTCCTGCTCGGCGACCTGAACGTATCCGGCCTAACGGCCGCAGCGAGCCAAATTGCACCAACCGATTACCGGGTTGGCAAATCCCAGTGGGCTTTCTTTGCGCAGGATACCTGGAAGGTAACCCGCAAACTTACCCTGGATTACGGTTTGCGCTACGATTTCGGCGGTTACGCGCGCGAGCAGTACGGCCGGTCCGCGAACTTCTCGCCCAACGTTCCGAACCCTTCGGCGGGGAATCATCCAGGTGCGGTGATTTATGAAGCGACTTGCAACTGCAAGTTTGCATCGAACTATCCATTTGCATTTGGCCCGCGGCTAGGTGCGGCCTATCAGATCGATCCGAAGACCGTCCTGCGCGGCGGTTGGGGCGTCGTATACTCGTTCACGCCAGACGTGGCAGGCAACGCGGCTGCCACGCTGAATTATCCTCAGACGGGCCCAAGCCCCTTCGTGAATATCCAGACTCCGGGTGTTATTCCGCAGGCTGTGTGGCCGGTATTCGATCCGGGTTTGTTCCCGGCAGTTGGTACAACAGCTCAGTCGCCGTCTGCTATCGATCGCAACGCTGGCAGACCCGCCAGGCAGAACCAATATAGCTTCGGCATCCAGCGCGAGATCTCGCGCAATTTGGTGATCGAAGCTTCCTATGTGGCTAATCGCGGTGTATGGTGGGCCGGACAAGGCGCCCAAAGCGGAACCGGGCCGCTGGGCTACCTGAATCAGGTTTCGCCAGATACCTATGCCAAATATGGCCTGTTTCCCTACACGAACGTAGCCGACAACACGCTGATCGCCCAGCAGATCAATACCACGGGGGTGATTACGAGACTTGGCAACCTGCTCCCTTATGCAGGCTTCCCAACGAGCAGCAGCGTAACCCAAGCGCTCCGTCCGTTCCCGCAATACAGCGCGCTGAATGTCAGCGTTTCGCCCACCGGGAACACCTGGTATGACTCGCTCCAAGTTAAAGCGACGAAGCGTTTCTCGCGCGGCCTCCAGGTAAACTCGAACTTTACATGGTCCAAGGCCTTCAATTCTGCGCGCTCGGATTTATTCAACCCCGACAGCCAGCATAAGGCGCTACAATCCACCGACCAGCCGTTTCTGCTCAACCTCAACGCGACGTATACGACGCCGGGCTCACGCTTCCTGAATCGTTGGAGGGCCGCGAATTGGGTTGTGAAGGACTGGCAGATCGGAACGTTCGTTCAGTACGGTAGTGGCCTCCTGCTCACGCCGCCCACCCGAGTCAGCACGAACAATCTAGTGGCTGGCGGGTCTCAGATCCGCGTTCCCGGCGTGCCGCTTTATCTCAAAGATCTCAACTGCCATTGCATCAATCCGTACACCGATCAAGTGCTGAATCCGGCGGCCTGGCAGGACCCGGCTCAAGGCGTATTTGGCCCGTCCGGTTTCTACTCCGATTTCCGGGGTCCGCGCCGTCCGCAGGAGAATATTAACTTCGGCCGGAATTTCCGCCTCAAGGAGCGCATGAACTTGCAGATCCGAGCTGAATTTGTCAACATGTTCAACCGCACGTATTATCAGAACCCGACGACAACCGGCAACCCGATCAATCCTCCTTCCAGGAACGGATCTGGCCAGATCACCAGCGGATTTGGAACCATCAATGAGGCCGTCTCGGCGGGCTCGCTTCCGACCCTGGCGCAGCCGCCGCGCACCGGTACGCTGATCGCGCGGTTCACGTTCTAGACCGCGGCCTTTAATCCAAGCACTTAGCGTCGCCGTCTTGAGAACGACGGCGAGGTTAATCTGTTTTTTGAGCCTGTCGCGTTCCGCGACCGAGTGCGATAAAATCAGTTTTGTCATCCAGCCTTGTCGCCATATATCCCGGATCCTTTGACCCGATCACCAACGGGCACCTGGATCTGGTTGCGCGCGGGAGCCGGATGGTGGGGCGGTTGATCGTGGCGGTGCTCCGGAATCACTCCAAGCAGCCTCTTTTCAGCGTGGAAGAGCGCCTGGAAATGCTGGCCGAAGTGGTGAAGCCTTATCCGAATGTGGAAGTCGGGGCGTTCGACGGGCTGCTGGTGGATTATGCCGCATCGCGCGGCGCGACCATGATCATGCGCGGCATTCGCGCAGTCTCAGACTATGAGCTGGACTGGCAGATGGCGCTCATGAACCGGCGGCTGCGTCCCGAGATCGAAACGGTTTTTTTGGTGGCCGGCGAAGAGTATTCCTTCATCAGTTCGAATCTGGTGAAGGAAGTAGCCGCGCTGGGCGGAAACGTGAGCGGAATCGTGCCGCCGCTGGTGGAACAGCGGCTGAGGAAAAAGATTCCGGCAAAATAAGAGTGACTGGGGAGTGAAGACAGCAATGCCAACCGTACAGGAACTAGCAGAGAGAATTTCGTGGATCAGCGAATCGTCCACTATGAAGGTGGCCGCCGAGGCGGATCGCCAGCGCCGCGAAGGCGTGGACGTGGTCGATTTCAGCGCGGGTGAGCCGGATTTTCCGACTCCCGACAACATCAAAAACGCCGCCATCGACGCGCTCAATAAGAATTTCACCAAGTACACGCCGGTTAGCGGCACCGTCGAGCTGAAGGAGACCATCTGCGACTATCACAAGCGCAGCTACGGCACGGCGTATTCGCCGAAGGAATGCATTGCCACCATCGGCGGAAAGCACGCGATCTTCAACCTGGTGCAGGCCCTGATCGATCCGGGCGATGAAGTGATCATTCCAGTGCCCTATTGGGTCACCTATAAGGACGTCGTCAATTTCGCCGCGGGCAAGTGTGTGTTCGTGGATACCGACGAACAGGAAGGCTTCGTTCTCTCGGCGGCGCAGGTGGAGCGTCATATCACGCCCAAGACGCGAATGATCATGCTCAATTCGCCGTGCAATCCGAGCGGCGCGGTGTACGAGCGATCTGAGATGGAGAAGATCTTTCGGATCGCCAAGGATCGCGGCATCTGGGTGATGACTGACGAATGTTACGAACGGTTCCTCTATGACAGCGAACTGTTCTCGCTGGCTTCCCTTCCGGACGCCAAGGAGACGGTGGTGGTTGCGGGATCGCTTTCGAAAACCTATGCGATGACCGGCTGGCGCATGGGATTCGTGCTGGGTCCCGCTGCGGTGGTGGCCGGGATCAACAAGCTGCAGAGCCACACCACGTCGAATCCGACTTCCATCACACAGAAGGCGGCCATCGAGGCGTTGCGCGGACCGCAGGAATCTGTGGGCATCATGCTGGCCGAATATCGCCGCCGCCGGGATTACGTGATCGGACGGCTGCGTAAGATGCCGGGCGTGAAGGCGCAGGAGCCTCGTGGGGCGTTCTACGCGTATCCGAATGTCAGCGCGGCGTTTCGCAACGGCATCACCAGTTCGCTGGAGTTTTCCGAAAAGCTCCTGGCTGAAGAGCACGTGGCGGTGGTTCCCGGGGAAGCGTTCGGAACGGCCGACCACATTCGCTTGTCCTACGCGACTTCGATGCAGGAGCTCGAAAAAGGACTGGACCGGCTCGAGCGGTTCATTAAAGCCCACGTCTAAATGTTGACGCGGCTGACTCCGCGCTTCGTGCCGAAGGTTTGGGGCTCGACGCATCTGACGCCCTGGTATCCGGACAGCGCGGAGAAAATCGGCGAGGTTTGGTTTGAGAGCAAACCCAAGCCTCCGCTGCTCATCAAGTTTTTATTCACCACGGAAGCCTTGTCGGTTCAGGTGCATCCTGAAGGCAAGACGGAGATGTGGCACATTCTGGCGGCGGAACCGGGTGCGAAAATCGCCGCGGGCTTTCGAAAACCCATCACTGCGGAACAGTTGCGGGAATCGGCACGTTCAGGTGAGATCGAGCATCTACTGGAGTGGTTCGAAGCGCGGCCCGGCGACACATTTTTTATTCCTGTAGGGACCGTTCACGCCATCGGCGCAGGATTGACGCTATGCGAAATTCAACAATGGTCCGACGTCACGTATCGGTTGTTCGACTACGGCCGTCCGCGCGAACTGCATCTGGACGAGGGAGCTCGCGTGAGCCACCTCGGCCCGCACGCCGCACGACAGGGTGCTCGCGAAGGCGTGCTGGTATCGTGCCCTTTCTTCACCACGGAAAAAATTCGACTGGACGGCGGAATGCGAGTGGACGCTGGGCGAATGATTGTCGTACTGAACGGAGACCTGACGATCGGCGGGCAAAACGCGCGGGCGGGAGAAGCTTGGCACGCGGATGCCGGCGCAGTTGAACTGCAAGGCCGGGGGACCGTCTTAGTGGTTTCTCAAGAGTAGAAAACTCGCAACGTGGTGAACGTGAGGGCATGCGTCACCATCGAAGCGCGGATACTGCTGGCCTGCCGGAACGCGAGTCCGTAGAAAACGCCGGCTACTGTCGCCAACAGAGCGAATCGCCAGTTGGGGAAAGCCTGGTACGGCAAGTGTACCGCGCCGAACAGGATCGACGTCGCGATCAGGCCAGCCCACTCGTTTCGCAGCCAGCCGGTCATCCATTGTTGGAGCAATCCGCGGAAGAAGAATTCTTCGCTCAGCGACAGGACCCACAACCCGCCGAAGAAATACAGCACCACAATCGCCGGAGTCTTGAACCAGGCGGCTTCCGGCGGATGGAACTTTCCCCATCCGATCCACCAAGCTAAAGTAGCCACCACCGGCGCCATCAGCACAAAAAAGATCGCGCCGATCTTCCATTCGCGCAGGGACGGCCAGAACCCGAAGCCGACTCCCTGCACGCGGCGGACGCTCAGCATGGCGAAGGCGCCCGTGCGGATCCACATGGCCGTTCCCAGTGCTTCGAGCTGCAGCTTCGGATCGGGGCGAATATATAGCGATGGGAATACTTTGGCGAGCACTACGGCCGCCATCAGCGCCAGCAGCAGCAGATCCACGGTGGGCTTCTGCGGCAGCACCACGTACCAAAACGCGACCAGGCCGGATAGCAGCGCGATCCCCGCAAGCGACTGCCATCGGAACGATCCGAACGCCAGCGCTGCGGCGCAATAGGGCGCTACGGCCGCCAGCACCAGCACGGCGGCAACGCCAGCGGGCCGAAGTTTTTCCAGACGCTTCCGCCAGCTTTCGACGCCAAGCGTAAGAAAGAACGTCGCTTCCAGCAGAAACGCCGGAAGGGCAGCCAGCACCACGGGAGAGGGGATGCCTCGTTGCAGGCTATAGAAATATCCTGCCGTCGCGCAGGCCAGCCAGAATAGCGGCAAAGCCCAAAAGATCATGCTTGTCGGTCCATGGTAGCAATTACGCTTCTCTTTAAATCGCGCACAACGGAGCGCGGCGTCGATCATTGCAGATCCAGCGGGGCCGCCGCGCCCTGTGCGCTCCTCCGTAACCTTTCGAGAGGTAGCGAGTATTCTTCTATGTAACTGTGGACACGTCTGTGAGCCAGCAAGATAACGCGGTGATGGCGCAAGTGAGCGCGGGAAAGGTGTCCCAGCTCGCCGTGCTGTTCGAACGCCATCATCGGTCACTGTTTCGATACTTCGTATCCATGAATAGCGCGCGGGAGCAGGCCGAGGACCTGGTCCAGGACGTCTTCTTTCGCATGCTGCGATACCGGGAAAGCTATGATCCGGCGCAGTCTTTCACGGCCTGGATGTATCAGATCGCACGTAATGCGGGCGTGGACCAGGTGCGGAAGCGGAGGCCGGCGGAAGTGGTGGATATCGATGCGGTATTGGAAAGGCGTACGGAACTGGTTTCAGCCTCGCCTGGGCCGGAAGAAAGGGCGTCGCACCATCAGGATCTGGCATTGCTGCGGCGCGCGATGGGCCAGCTGCCCGACGACAAGCGGGAAATTCTGGTCCTGAGCCGGTTTCAGGGAATGAAATATGAAGACATTGCGGAAGTGCTCGGCTGCGAGGTGGGAACCGTGAAAGTGCGTGTATATCGG
>Ga0207674_10008907_pt1 | contig 11535 bp, 13 predicted proteins | sample KBSCornC72_FD_184303 | JGI IMG/M metagenome (GOLD analysis project Ga0207674, IMG submission 184303) | Corn rhizosphere microbial communities from Kellogg Biological Station, Michigan, USA - KBS Corn C7-2 (SPAdes) (version 2) | ecosystem: Host-associated > Plants > Roots > Rhizosphere > Soil ... | reverse complement strand
CTAACGATTAGGACCTTATGAACCAGGTGGAAGAAAAGCAACAACTGCTCGATCGATTGCAAACGAACGCGTGGTTATCGCGGCGGTTATGCTCGGAAAGCTCGGAAACTTGCGCCCAAATGGACGCACTGAACCAAGAGGGGGAATATTTGCAAACAACCGCGACATCAGAGACGTCAATCATTCATGTGGTGGACGACGATCTGCCGTTTGCCACAGGACTTTGCCGGCTACTGAGGGTCAGCGGATATACGGTGCGCAGTTATGCGGACGCCGGAGAGTTTCTGATGGCGCAGATGCCAGACACACCAGGATGCATTCTGATGGACTTCTGTTTGCCGGGTCCGAGCGGGCTCGAATTGCAGGCTGCGCTCGCCAGCCGCCCAGTGTCTTTGCCGGTTATATTTCTGAGCGGCCGCGCTGACGTGCCGACTTCCGTCCGCGCCATGAAAGGCGGCGCGTTGGATTTCCTGACCAAACCAGTCGAACGCGAGACTTTGTTGCGAGCTGTGCAAAGCGCTATCGCGCGATCGATAGATAATCGTGCCAGGAGCGAGCTGCTGCGTGAGCAGCGGGCGCGGTATGAACGGCTGACCAAACGGGAAGCAGAAGTATTCGAACGTGTCGTCGCCGGCAAGATGAACAAAGAGATCGCCGGCGAACTAGGGGCCGCGGAGCGCACGATCAAAGCCCATCGCGCGCAGGTGATGCAGAAGATGCGGGTCTATTCGGTAGCAGAGTTGGTTCACGTAGCCGATCAACTCGCGGCAGCCCCACCATGCGCCAGGACATCTCCCTGAAAGGACGGACTGCAGCGTTTACGCGCTTACCCGCAATCGTTAGACTTTTTTGCGCTCTCGTCTCGTTGCCTGAGGCGCAGCAAATGCCGGGAATTGTTTGGGACCGGTATTGACCAGGCTGAAGTGCGATGCAGTTTGAGCGGTGACGGTCGATCGCATTGTTCGGCCGGGACGCGGAAATTAAAGGTTTCCTCAACTGTGATTCTCGACTCTATCCGCCATTTCCGGGACCGCTGTCAGCTCCTCTTCAGCCGGCACCACCGGCAACGTAAAGTAAAACGTCGCGCCTTTATCCGGAGCGGCTTCGCACCAGATGCGGCCGCCGTGCTTTTCGATGATTTTTGTGACATTGGCGAGGCCGACGCCGACGCCTTCGTATTCCTCGTCCTGCGGAAGACGCTGAAACGGCTCGAAGATTTTCCTGGCTTCGTTCATGTCAAAGCCGGTGCCGTTGTCTTTCACAAAAACGGTCAATTGTGAGCTGTGTAGCGGAGCGGGTTTCGCATCGATTTCAATGAGCGTCTCAGGCTGGTGCCGGGTATATTTGAGTGCGTTATCGAGCAAATTGGCTATAGCAAGGCGCAGCAACCCGGGGTCGCCATAAACATCCGCCAGCGGCCCGAGGTTCCAGACGATTCTGCGTGCACCGAGGTGGGGCTGGAAATCTTCGATCAAACTTCTGACGAGCTCTCGCAGGTTCACTCGCTGTCGCCGTAATTCGCGGCGGCCCAGCCGCGCCAGTTCCAGCAGGTCGTGGATGATTACATCCATGTGCTTGGATTCGCGAACGATCAGCGCGAGCCATTCCGAGTGCGGTTTCGAGAGAAAAACCCCTGCTTGCTTCTGGAGCAACTCGGCGAAAGAACTGAGGCGCCGCAACGGTCCGCGCAAATCGTGCGAAACGGAAATGGTAAAGGATTCGAGGTCGTGATTGGCGGCGTGCATCTCCATATTCAACCGCTCGACCTGTTTCACTTTGGAAGCCAGTTCATGGCTCTGTCGCTCGAGATCAGTGCGCGCCTCAAGTATTTTCGCTTCCACGGCCCGCCGACGGCGGATCTGGTGCTTCAGACCGAAATTCCACAGCAACAGCAGAATGGCGAGAGCTATTCCCGAGGTCGCGGCGTAAATCGCCCGCCGGCGCCAGATTGCCCAATCCCGGGCTTTGCCGATGTCCGGGGTGAGATGGCCCGCGTAGATGGTTTCCAGTTCGTTGGCGGTAACTGTCTCGAGGCCTTTGTTGAGAATCGAGACCAATTCCGGCTCGTCTTTGCGCACGGCAAACCGCAAGGGAAATTCGTATTGGGTCATACCCGAAATCTTCAAGTTAGTGAGTCCGTTCAATCGGACTACTCGGCTGGCCACGGCGAGGTTTTGGACCGTGGCGTCGGCCTGCCCGTGCGCCACCAGCTTCAACGCCTCTTCGGCATTGTCAGTCAGAATAAAATGAGCAGTGGGCAGATCGCGATGTAATTGGTCGGTGATGACGTGATCCCGCGAGGCGGCGATGCTCACCCCGCCAAGATCGCGCATCAGCGTTAAAAACGCCGCGTCGCTTCGAGTAATGACCACGACCGGAAATGCTCCGTAGGCGCGGGTGTAATTGAACGCGCCGAGGCGCTCCGGGGTTTTCGCCGTTGCGGAAAGGAAATCGACCTCTCCGGCTTTCGCCTTGGCGTAAATGTCAGCCCAGGACTTCCCGGCGACGATAGACAACTGAATTCCCACGCGCTGCGCGACCAGGCGGGTCAGGTCGGCATCTATTCCGACCAGACGGTGATCCAGGTCAAAGCTAGAGAATGGCGGCCAATTGGGGTCAAAGCCCCACCGAACCAGCGGATGAGCGCTGATCCAATTGCGCTCGGCATCGGATAGGGTGACGCGAACGTCGCTTTTTGGGTCGGCGAGCGCGGCGGCTGCGCTCAACGGTAGCACCCCCACGCCGAGGCATTGTATGATTACGGTTAACCCACGCAAAACTGCCGAGCATGATTCCATGACTGCTATTAGTTACCGCATCTTTCAGCCGTCCCTTCGGGACCTGACCGGCGACACGCCGGACCCAAGACTCAAATATTGAGCTATTTCTTTTCTCCCTTCGGAAGAGAGCGCATCGACTCACGTCCCGTATTGCGGCTGTTGCAGTGAGTCACATTCCGGCGCGAAATTGATTCCGAGCCAGTAGGTCTCGAGATGTTCCACGAGTTTCACGAGGTGCTCATTGCTGAAGGGCTTGACCAAATATGAATTGGCGCCCAGGTCATACGCGTGATTGACGTCCAACGGGCAATCGGACGAGGTCAGCACGGTGATCAATAGCCGCTTGAGGCCGGGTTGGCTGCGAACCCATTGCAACACGCCGAAACCATCCACGCGCGGCATCTTGAGGTCGAGCAAAAGCAGGTCAGGCGTGGGGTTTTGCTGCTGATCGCTGGATTGGAGGTAACGAATCGCTTCGTGACCGTCCCTGGCGAACTGCAGGCTGGCGTTGACGCCGGCTTTCGAGAACGCCCGCTGCAATAGGAAGGTGTCATCCGCATCATCATCGGCAACGAGAATGGTTTTTCTGGCGGGCATGGGTCGGGTAAAAGTTGGGTGCATAAGGAAACCGAGATGGTTTGAGGGGTTAAAAGTGATGTTTGAAGGGCACATATTGTGAATGGTCTTGACTGAAGTTATCGCCTAACGATCGATTTCATAAATCCCGCGAAGACCAGCAACAGCGCGCCGCCGATGCATCCGCCTGGCGTGCTTGCCCAGGAACACTTCAATATCCGTGCAGTAAGCGTCACCGGCCCAAAAGTGCTCGAAAATTTGTCCCCCGGCGCCTCCTCCCGCGACTCCGATAAGAGAATCGCACAGCACACCCCAGCTCAGTTTCGAGAATCCAACCCCAGCGATATAGCCGCCAACTGCCCCGCAAAAGAGTTGTAGAAAAAAAGCCCGGATGTTCATGACGAGGGTGTTCCAGAACTTCTCACGGCTTTTCCGATGCGAGCGAACCGCAACTGTGTGGCGGGATAGGCTTCGATCCACGAGATGTCTATCTGAAGGGAACAAGCCGAATCTCTCGCTTCGGGCGCGACGCGACTTTGTTCCAGCGGAAGGGCTGCTCCGATTGGGGACGAAAAATGCGCAAGCCGCAAAGATTGATCGTTTGAAAAGAGATAAAGGTACGTGCCCATAATTCAGTTCGTTTCGCCTTTCGCCATCCTGATCTTTTTTTCGAACGGGACCCGCAAGCGCGGGGGGACGCTTGCAGGTCCTTTTTCTGACCACTCGATCCTTCAGTTGAAGGACAGGAGAAACCTAAGCTAAATAAATGGAGTGCCTATTCGGAGAATTGCTTGAGAAGAGGGCGGGAGTTTTCCTTAACACTCAGGGACAAGGTTTTGCTTGACCATCAGTGCATCGGAGGCTTGCCGCGCTCTCGAATTCCGGGCTGCGGAAGGAATGGAAGCGCGATGAGACCCTGTTGGATCGCAAATTGAACCAACTGGGCGACGCTGTTCACGCCGAGGTCATGCATTATCTGATACTTGTGCGCCTCCGCTGTGCGGGTGGAGATATCGAGGGCCGCCGCAACTTCTTTCATCGTCTTCCCATGGGCGATCAATCGGAGGACTTCCGTTTGGCGCGAAGTCAGGCCTTCAGAAGCGTGGTCGGGTTTCAGGTTTTGCAAACATGCCTGCAGCACTTCGTTCGTGATCCGGGGTGTGATGTAAGTGCGCCCGGCAAGAACTTCGCGGATCGCCGAAATCAACTCTGTTCCCGCACAGCTTTTCAGAACATACCCTACTGCCGCGCCTACTGACTGATACGCCCGCAGCGCCACGGCCGGATCGTCGAGCATCGTCAGAAACACAACCTTTGAGGTAATTCCAGCTTTGCGGATTTGACATACGGCCTCGATACCGTCGACCTCCGGCATTCCAACATCGGTCACAATCACTGTGGGTTTATGTTTGAGTGCGAGCGAGACCAACTCTTTCCCGGAACTGGCGCAGGCCACCACGGCGAACTCTTTTTCTAAAACTTCTTTGAGACCATCAAGCAGGATTTGATGGTCGTCGGCCAATAGGACACCAATGGGTTTCTCGGAAGGTCTCACTTTCGGAACCGCCACCACTATGAAACTGCCTTGCTGTTTCGATTAAGCAATACGAAAAAGTACCAATAGCGCCTGTACGTGGAACTCCCCGCGCATCGAAAACGCGGGGACGTCGCCAACTTCTGGAGTGCGGCGTGTTCGCCGCTTCCTGCTCCGGCTATTCGCGAACAGGCTCGAAACGCCAGCCTTATTGCGAATAGATCCGGTTGTCCGTGTTGGTGTGGCCAGTCGCTGACGGGGGAGGCGTCGGCTTAATGGCGATGCCGTTTTCGACGCGCAATACTCCCCGCACATTCTGAGCGATCCCCTGCGCCTTTTCCTTTTCAGCCTCGGTGCTCACAAATCCGCTTAGTTGCACCAGCCCGCCGAACGTACTCACATTCACATCGTTGAATTTGTAAACCGGGTCCATCTTCAGGCCCTCTCTGACCTGCTCATTGACGTGTTTGTCGTCAATCATCCGGCCGTTGCTGAGCTCGGCCGAGCGATGTTCATTTTCGGTTTTGCAGCCATTGAGGCCCGCAATGGCAAGAATGCCCGTGACTGTGCAAACGAGTTGTCTCATATTCATTTTGTTTTTTCTCCTGTTGTTCTTTCCGCCTGGCTGGCGATAGTCAGGTTCACAAATCGTGAGTATTTACTTTTCTCATTGGTTGCAGGAACTGAGATATTCGCACGATCTATATTTGTTTCGCAGCTTGAATGCTGCGTGACAAAAACTCTTCCAGCGTCCGGGCGAAGTCAAAAAATTTGCGCTTAGTACTTTTTCAGCGCTCTGACTCCGAAATAGATCGAATAGAATCTTTGTCCACGCAGGTTAGATTTATCAGATGTTAACTGACGCTCCGGAAAACTGGGGATCAGACGAAAACCACGATGAAAACGATAACTACGAACAAAAGCTTCTTCGCGTCGCTCATTCTGCTGCTCAACGCCGCGACCGCGCCGGCAGACACGATGGCCCCCTTTGCCAACGTCCGGGGTGAAACCTGTTTCGCGGCTCACGAGCCCACGCTCGATATTTACGGGACCGTAAGAGATAACTGGCACCTCGGCATAGGTGCGGGCGCCAATTACTTTTTAACTCCATGGCTGGGAGGCGGAGTCGAAACGCGATTCGAGAAATTTGACTGGCCGAACGAAATGAGCGCCAGCCTCATCGCTCGCTATCCACTCGAACAGTGGCGGCTTGCGCCTTACGCTTACGGTGGGGGCGGGCGTCAGTTCCGGGACGGAGCGCAATGGCTGGCCCATATCGGTATCGGTCTCGATTACCGCGTGTGGCCCAGGATTGGCCTGTTCGGGGATGTTCGGGAAACCTTTGCCGAAAAGAGCCGTAACTTCGCTCTTTGGCGATTGGGCGTGCGCTTGCGTTTCTGAGTTCAATGAGACCCGATAAATCATCGATCCTCATCGCTGAGGACAATCTAAACGACGTGTTTCTTTTGAAGACGGCCTTTCAGGAGGCCGCGCCCAAAATACGCGTCGATGTTGTCGCTAACGGCGAGGAACTGATCGACTTTCTGCAATCCAGACCGAGGACAGGCCAGAGCTCCATTCCCGCTTTGATACTGCTCGATTTGAAAATGCCGAAGGTGGATGGCTTTGAGGTCCTGGACTGGATACGGCATCATCCGGACTTCAAACGTTTGCTGGTCGTGGTCTTCAGCTCGTCCGGCGAAGCGGGGCAGATCAATCGGGCTTACGATCTGGGCGCGAATTCCTATTTGATGAAGCCTTTCGACTACCACCAATTAACGGAGCAGGTGCGCAGGCTTCTCACCTATTGGATGGACACTAATCTAGCTCCCACCTTTCTTCCCAGGGCGGCTGATGCAACGGCACATGAGAAAGTTAATTCACATGTAGAGTGAGGTTGAAGCATCGCAAACGTTGACGCTTGGAACCGAACTTCCCTGGCGCGCTCCCCAAATCGGATCACAAGCAGGTATGTGTGATGCGCTGAAAATCCCGTTCGATCCCGGCCACCGGCTCGCGATTTGGTGTCCGTGGGGAATGGTTGATGAACTGTTTGTGATTCAACTTTTTGCCGACCATGAAAGAGGTATCCGAGCCTTCGACGCTGTTGGATCTAATACGGGTGATCAGCATCCCGCTCAGAAGCAGTGCTATCCAAAAACACGCCAAGGCCCAGACGTCCGTTAAACAAAAACCAATGAGATGCGCGCTGGGAACGAAGCGCTTTCATTCCTGGCAAACGTGTGGACTTTCGGCGCAAGATGTTGTCGCCGGCAGCTGCGCTGTTACAATTGTTCCGTGCGGTTCCAGTGCGGTGATGCGAAAAGTTCCCGAAAGTTGCTCGACGCGCTCTCTCATGCTGCTGATCCCTAAGCCTCCGTGCCCATTTCCATTCAAGCCGACTCCATTATCGGCCAGTGCGAGCGAAACCCGGCCTGCACCCACGGCGACGTTGACCAGTACCTCGGACGCATGCGCATGCTTCACGACATTCCGAAGTCCCTCCTGCACCACACGGAAGCAACATATCGCCACGGTGGGTGAAAGTCCTTTGGTAGAGCCATCGATTCGCAGATCGATTCGCAAGCGGCTCAAAGAACTGAATTCGTTGCACAACGATTGTAACGCCCCATCCAACCCACGCTCTTCAATGGCGGACGGGTGCAGTTCGTGCGCGATCAGGCGAATTGCCTCTCCCAGCGCCGCGGCCTGCCCTTGTAGTTTATCGACGCGAGTTGCGAGCGCCGGTATATCGGCGCTTCGGTCGATAATGTAATGTTTGAGGTTGCTCAGTGCGATCGCGTGGGCCGCCAGGCGCTGGCTGAAATCGTCATGCAGATCCCGTGCAATCCGGCGCCGCTCCTCCTCCTGGGCCTGCGCCAGGAGATTCGTCAACTCTTCGGCCCGTTTGCGCTCGGTGATGTCAATGGCCGAGCCGATGTAACCAGCGAAATTCCCCTCTGAATCGTAGCGCGGCCGGCCATAGTCCAGCACCCAGCGATACTCGCCATCATAGCGTCGCAGCCGGTATTCCATTTCAAATGGTTCCCGGACCTGAAAGTGCGATTCATAGATTTCGAGACATCGCGCTCTATCTTCCAGATGGATTGCCTCGGCCCAGCCCAAGCCCTTTTCCTGTTCCAGAGTGTGTCCGGTAAACTCCAGCCAACCGCGATTCACAAAGTCGCAGCTTTTGCTTGTGTCCGCTGTCCAGAGCATTACCGGCGCTGTGTCGGCAATGGTGCGAAAACGCCCCTCGCTCTCCATAAGTGAAAGCTCAACCCCCCTTTTTTGTTCGCCGAGGATCGCGACGAGATAACAGGGCGCGCCGATCAGGAACATGAGATCTCGCAAAGCCAGGATATTGTCCGACTCCAAGGCCGCATGCGTGTGTCCTTGAAACGCGGCAAGGACAGAAAAGATTTCGATGATTAATATGGAGACCGATGCGCCGAGCATTCCAAAGCGAATCGCCGCCCAAAACAGCAGCGGAATGGGGGAGTAGCACATAGGCTGGTTGAACATGGTATCGCCGGGATGCAGGTAAAATGCCGAATGGCCCGCGAGAACCAACGCCACGAGCAATGGCGCGGCTTCTTTCCAGCGTTTCATCAGTCGTTTCCAGTCCTGCGCAGCATTCCCAAGAAACCCATACAAGATGGCCGGCGTGATGATTAGATGAGCCGCAGCGTCCCCCAAAAACCACTGCCGCCAGGCCGGCCAAAACTCGTAGCCTTGAACATGACGGCAGGCCGCTCCGCCGAGTGCGCTCAGCGCGGGCGCAATCAGGACCGCCACCGCACAGAATAGTCCATACTCCGCGACATCACCAAAGCGCAGTGGGTTCTTCAGGCGATGGCGCAACACACACGCTACCAACACGGCTTTGCCGCAATCGTTCAAGAACGCGGCCAGCAAAAACCACGCAGGAATCTTCCAGGGCATTGCCAGGAGGCAACGCCCTGGCAACGTTGAGAGCAACAAAATCCACCATAGACGTGGTCTCGCCAGCAGCAAGGCGCAAAGTAGCACTGAATCCGGGAACCAAAGAGGGGAGGCGCTGCTGTGGCCGAATTCCATTCCGTACTTGTACGCCAGAAGAAAACTCACCTGGAAAAGACAGAACACAGCGATCTTACGTACTCGCAGCCAATCGAGAGCGTGCACAAACAACGGTGCAATGCGATACCGCCGCTCACCTCTTATCCTACCCGAGTCACGACGCTGGGTTTCCACTATGACTCCACCCATAAGGGCATAGTCGCAACTGGCATTGGGTTTTGTCCATAGCACTTAGGTGCAAGCCGTATTGCACCAAAGTGCAACGCCTTTCCGGACAGGCAAGTTCTCCTCGTCACCCCTTTGGATCCAAATCAACACTGGGTCACAGTCGAACCGTGGCTGCGAACCAATTGAAAGGACAAATTGTACGAATTGTAGCTGTCGAAGATGGCCAAGCCATGAATCTGGCCCGGTGCAAGTTTTTGAATACCACTGGATTCAGCCCTTTCGGATTCGGCTGAGGGGTGCTCAATGCACCCTTGAGCATGCCGCATGTGCGCCTGACGGCGCTTCCGCTTTTGAAATTTCTGGAGCAGCGTCCATCAGTGTCATTTGCCACTTGCGCTCAGCCGTAGTCCCAACGGGCAAATTCCTTTGCACCAAAGGACAATTTAAAACGCAAAACTCATGCTCAATGGTTTCTGAGGATGAGGACTGATACGCATCACCTTATGAACAGGTGGCCCAACACACACTCCACTTCGCCTATGTTGACTACGTTACTCCCCCTGGACGCCTTAAAACTCTGTAGAGACGCACAACGCCAAACCGGCCTCCGGGATTTTGGCAGCCCGCGACTCGAACCTGCCCTTTCCACGCTTGTCCAAAGCCTCGATCGCGAAGCAGATTTGCATCCGCTCGGCCGTGTGCTCATGCGCATCCATTTGCGCGGGCTTCTCCAAACCCGCCTCCGCCTGGTGGAAGCCTGGAAGAAAATTGATCTACTGCGGAATGCCGCCTCCAGCACCGACGCAGAGAATCCCCGCGGAATCAACCCGATAAAAAACCCTATTTTCATCATCGGCATGCCCCGAAGCGGCTCGACGTACCTGCATGAATTGCTGGCCCAAATTCCAGGTTACCGCGCGCCCCGCGTCTGGGAAGTGATGTTCCCGGTGCGAAGCCGGGGCAATGTTGCGAACGACGCGCGGCAGCGTATTCGCAAAACGGCGTTCTGCCTATGGTGTTTTCGTATACTGGCCAAGCAGGCGGATGCCGTTTATCCGATGCGCGCGACGACTCCGCACGAGTGTGTCGCTATTCACAGCCACACGTTTCTCTCGCAGGAGTTTGTTTCGACGTGCCGCATTCCATCGTATGAACGATTCCTGCGCCATGCTGATATTACGCCTGCTTACGAATGGGAAAAACGCTTCCTTGAATATCTTCAATCTGAAGGGCCTGCTCCGCAGTGGGTCTTGAAATCCCCCGATTACGTTTTCGGGCTGGAACAGTTGCTGAAAGTTTTCGCCGACGCGACGATAATCCAGACCCATCGAAATCCAATTGAAGTCTTGCGGTCCTCTACGGCTCTGACTTGCGTTCTGCGGGGACTGTATGGTCGTCCTGGGGGTTTCGATGAAATTCATTCGCGCGAAGCCGCCGTCATCGCGAAGGGCGCCGAGTGCTTCATGCAATTCCGCGACGATCACCCGGAGCTTGCGCACCGGATCATCGACGTAAGATATCCCGACCTCATCAACGATCCTGTAGGTACAGTTCGCCACATCCTCGAACATGTGTGCAACCGCATGACTCCGCAAATTATGAAGCGGGTCCACCAGATAGCTTCGAGCCGTTCGCGGTATCGCGGCGTGCGGTCGGTTAACCCGCCCGGCGGGCCCGCACTGGATCAGCAGTTCGGGCTGCGCTTCCAGGAATACTGCTCCCGTTTCGGCCTTCCGTTTCGTGACCCAGACTTTCCAACAAATACGCCGATGCTTCATGATCACGTCCGGTAAAGTGCTCAAAAATCTTCGATTTCCAATTTCCGTGCCAGTTCACGGAAATCGAAAATTTTTGAGCACTTCATTTTTGGAAATTTTAAAAATATTTTTACCATAAAACATTCGAGATCGAGTCCAATTGAATTGGTTGAACAGCAGCTCCAGCATTTCGCTGATGTGGTCCTGAAATTTTTGAAATTTTTGTAAAATTTTTGTATGGGAGCAGGTTTACGCATTTATTGATTATTTAATTAATTAATTAATTAATTTCTGGGGTTTGGCGGGAAACATTTGGAGTGAAGCAGTTTAGGAGCAGAAGTTCCACCTATGGAGAAATTGGTTGTGGGAAGGAGAAGTTACAGTTGTGGAGAAATTATTTCTATTCTTTCTTCGAACTAATTTCTCCACCTGGAAATTGGAGAGATATGATTCAGTGAAGGATTTCCAGATTAAGGCAGATGATAGGGTAGGGGTTCGAGCTATTATTCCATAGGTAACTCCTGGTCATAGTCTCCCGGGTACGGTCTGTCGTCCGCGTGCGCCTCCAAAAAGTCCTTAGCTTCAGTGAAGTTGAAACGTGTTCCGTCCAGTTCTACGTAGAAGTCGGTCCTTTTGACTTGTTTGTTGTTGGATTTTG
>Ga0207674_10008906_pt1 | contig 11535 bp, 16 predicted proteins | sample KBSCornC72_FD_184303 | JGI IMG/M metagenome (GOLD analysis project Ga0207674, IMG submission 184303) | Corn rhizosphere microbial communities from Kellogg Biological Station, Michigan, USA - KBS Corn C7-2 (SPAdes) (version 2) | ecosystem: Host-associated > Plants > Roots > Rhizosphere > Soil ... | reverse complement strand
GAGGCTGGCGACACCGGCTATGCGTATATCGTGAGCCGCTCCGGCGAGCTCATCGCCCATCCTCAGGTGAGCCTGGTCTTGCAGCGGCGCGAGCTGTCCGGGCTCGAGCAGGTGGCGCAGGCGCTCCGCTCCGAAGCCGGCGCCGGCACCGTCGGCACCCTCGGCCGCAACCTGCAGGGAGAGCGGGTGTTCAGCTCCTATGCGGCGGTGCCGGGGCTGGACTGGATCGTCTTCGTCGAGCGTCCCGCCGATCAGGTGTACCACCCGCTCCTGGCCTCCATCCGCCGCACCTCCGTGCTTCTTCTCCTGGCCCTGGGCATGGCGCTCCTCGCCAGCGTGCTGGTCGCGCGCCGGATACTGCGCCCGCTCGAGGCGCTACGCCGCGGCGTGGAGCGGGTCGGCCAGGGCGATCTCGCCTTCCGGCTCGAGGTCAAGACCGGCGACGAGATCGAGGACCTTGCCGAGGAGTTCAACCGGATGAGCGCGCGGCTCCAGGAAGCGTATGGCGGGCTCGAGCAGAAGGTGGCCGAACGCACCCAGGAGCTGGTGGAGCTCAATGGCCAGCTCGACCAGGCCAACCGGCTCAAGTCGCAGTTCCTTGCCAATGTGAGCCATGAGTTCCGCACGCCGATGAACGCCATCATCGGGTTCACCCGGCTCGTCATGCGGAAGACCGAGAGCCAGATCCCGCCGCTCCAGCACGCCAATCTCCAGAAAGTGCTCCTCAGCGCCGAGCACCTGCTCACTCTCATCAACGGCCTCCTCGATCTCGCCAAGATCGAAGCCGGGCGCATGGAGGTCTTCCCGGTGGTCTTCGACCTGCGGGAGCTGGTCCAGGGCGCGGCCACCACCATCGAGCCGATGCTGAAGGCGGACCGCGTGACGCTCCTGACCGATGTCGCCCCCGACATCCCCCCGCTTCTCACCGACCGCGACAAGCTGAGGCAGATCCTCATGAACCTCCTGGGCAATGCCGCGAAGTTCACCGACGAGGGCACGATCACGGTGCGGGCGGCGCGTGTCGGCGGCGCGGTCCGCATCGCCGTCGCCGATACCGGTATCGGCATGCCGGCGGAGGCGCTCCACTACGTCTTCGATGAGTTCCGCCAGGTGGACATGTCCAGCACCCGGCGGCACGGCGGTACCGGGCTGGGGCTGGCCATCGTGCGACGGCTCACCCACCTCCTGGGCGGGCAGGTCACCGCGGAGAGCGAGCTCGGCAAGGGCTCGACCTTCATCGTCACGCTCCCGCTCGCGCCGGCCGAGACGCCGGCCGCGCCATGAGCGGCCCCAAGCGCATCCTGGTCGTCGAGGACCAGGAGCTGAACCGGGACCTCCTGGTGCAGATCCTCGAGGACGCGTACGCGGTGGTGGTGTCCGTGGATGGCGCCGACGCGGTGGCTCGGGCCGAGCGCGAGCGGCCGGACCTGATCCTGATGGACTTCGGCATGCCGGTCATGGACGGCTGGGAAGCCACCCGGCGCATAAAGGCCGACCCGGTGCTCCGGCACATCCCCATCATCGCGATCACCTCGCACGCCATGGTGGGCGACGAGCAGCGGGCCCGGGAGGCGGGCTGCGACGACTACATGGCCAAGCCCATCCACGAGGACGAGCTGCGGGCCAAGATCCGTCACTTCATCGGATGAAGGACGAGGACGCCATGCCAGAGCGAATTCTCATCGTCGACGACGAGCCGTTCAACCTCGAGCTGCTGGCGCAGGAGCTGCGGGACCTGGGATACGACGTCGAGCGCGCCCGCGACGGTGCGGAGGCGCTGGCCCGCGCCGAGTCCTATCGGCCGGACCTGGTGCTGCTCGACTACATGATGCCGGGCATGAACGGCCTGGAGGTGCTCCAGGAGATCCGGAAGGGGGAGTCGGAGGTGCCGGTGGTGATGATCACCGCGCACGGAAGCATCGACATCGCCGTCCAGGCCATGAAGCTCGGCGCTCAGGACTTCATTCCCAAGCCCTTCGCGCCGGACCACATCGCCCTCGTCGTGCGGAAGGCGCTCGAGCATGGCCGTCTCACTCGCGAGGTCGCGGTCTTCTCCGAGGCCATGGACGAGCGCTATCACCTGGTGGTCGGCCGGAGCGCGCCCATGGCCCGCGCGGTGGAGCTCAGCCGGAAGGCGGCGGCGAGCCGGGCCACCGTCCTGCTGCTGGGCGAGAGCGGGGTGGGCAAGGAGGTCTTCGCCCGTGCCATCCACAGCTGGAGCGAGCGGCGATCCGAGCCCTTCATCGTCATCAACTGCGTGGGGCTTTCCCGCGAGCTCCTGGAAAGCGAGCTGTTCGGGCACGAGAAGGGCGCCTTCACCGGCGCCCATCGCCTCAAGAAAGGCAAGCTCGAGCTGGCAGACCGCGGCACCGTGCTGCTCGACGAGGTGGGCGATATCTCGCAGGAGCTCCAGACCAAGCTGCTGCGCTTTCTCCAGGAGCGGGATTTCGAGCGGGTGGGGGGGACGAAATCGATCTCGGTGGACGTCCGCATCATCGCGGCCACCAACCGCGACCTCGAGGCGGCCGTCAAGGATGGGCGCTTCCGCGAGGACCTCTATCATCGGCTCAATGTGGTCCCGATCACGCTCCCGCCCCTCCGGGAGCGCCGAGACGACATCCCCGCGCTGGCCCAGTTCTTCCTCGAGCGATTCGCCCGGGAGACCAAGAAGGGCTTCGTGGAGATCGCGCCCGAGGCGCTGGGGCGGCTCTCCCGCTATGGCTGGCCGGGCAATGTGCGGGAGCTGGGCAATGTGCTGGAGCGGGCCGTCGTGCTGGGACACCCGCCGCGGGTCACGCTCGAGGACTTGCCGCCGCGCCTGATGGCGCCCGAGCCGCCGGGGGGCGGCGAGGCGACGACCTACGGCGCCGCGGTGACGGCGTATCGCCGCCAGGTCATCGTGGCCGCGCTGGCGCGGAGCGGGGGGAATCGCGCGGCTGCGGCGACCGCGCTCGGCCTGCACCGCACCCATCTCATGCGGCTGCTCAAGGCGCTCCGCATCGAGTGAAGCGCTTGCGCTACTGATCCGTCGCGGAATCGCGACGCGCGGGCGCGACTCAACCGCTCGGGCGGCGCGGGGCGCGGGCACGATTCGCCTGGATTACGCGGGGTTGGCGGCATCGTGCGGTCCGCGGACGCGGTGGTATGTGGCTTGCTCTCTCGTATCGGTCATGAAACTCATGGCCGTCCTCCTCGCGCAGGTTCTCGCGCTGCTGCTCATCAATCAGGCCGGGTATGCCGTGGTCTCGGTCCTTCACCTCCCGGTGCCCGGCAATCTCCTGGGCATGCTGTTCCTGCTGATCCTGCTCGTCACCGGCGTGGTGCCGCTCCGGTGGATCGAGGCCAGCGCGTCGCTTCTCATCCGCCACCTCGCGTTCTTCTTCATTCCAATCGCGGTGGGCTTGATGGCCTTTGGCGAGCTGTTCCTCGACAACGGGCTGGCCATCCTGCTCACCCTCGTGGTGAGCGCCGCCGTCGGGATCTGGGTGTCCGGCCTCAGCGCCCAGCGCCTGGGAGCATGGGGACGGAGGAAGAAGCCGTGAGCCTCTGGACCACCGGCTTCTGCATCGGCGTGACCCTGGGCGCCTATCTCCTGAGCCGCCGGCTTGCCCGCCGCTATCCGTCGCCGCTGACCACGCCCGTCTTCTTCAGCGCGACGCTGATCATCCTGATTCTCGCCCAGAGCGGTCTCCGAACGGCCGACTACGAGCCCGCCCAGCGGATCATGGTGTTCCTCCTGGGCCCGGCCACGGTGAGCCTCGCGGTACCGCTGTACAAGAACCGCCAGACCCTGCTGCGCAATACGCTACCCGCGCTTCTCGGACTCGGCGTCGGCTCGCTGGTCACGCTGGGTGCGGCCCTGCTCCTGGCCCGGATACTCGGGCTGCCCGAGGTCATCCGCGCGTCCATCAGCATCAAGTCGGTCACGGCGCCCATCGCCGTCGAGCTGGCGCCCATCATCCATGGCAGCCAGCCGTTGACAGTGGCCTTTGTCATCGCCACCGGGATGATCGGAACCATGCTGGGCCCGTGGTTGATGACCATCACCGGCATTCACGATCCGCTGTCGCGGGGCCTCGCTCTCGGGACCATCTCGCATGGGCAGGGAACGGCGCAGGCCGTCAGCGAGGGTGAGCTGCAGGGAGCGGCGGCCGGAATCGCCATGGGGCTGGCCGCCATATTCACGTCGTGCATCGCGCCCGTCGTGGTGCCGATGCTTCGCTAGGGGGAGACGAGCATGATCTCGGATCAGCGGAGGATGGATTGGCGCGTGGTGGCCCTGTCGATCGCGGGCTTCGTGGTGGTGGCGGGCCTCGCGCTCGGCGGACTGGCGGGGGGCGCCGGCACCGGAGGGTATAGCGCGCCCCGCCCGCCATTCGAGGTTCGCGAGCGGGCCCTTCCGGCGCGCCTTGCGTCGGTGGACGAGGCGCTCGCGCACAGGGACGTGACCCGGGCGGTGGTCGAGTGGCGGAGCGCGTATGGCGTGGCGCTGCAGTCCCGAAAGTGGGAGTCGATGGTTGCCGTCGGCGACGCCGCGGTGAGAATCGACGCGTCGACGAGTCGCTTCGCGGGACATCCATCGGCCTTCCGGGCCGAGGCCCGCCAGGCCTATCTCCGGGCTCTCTTCGACGCCCGAGCCGCCGGATCACGGGAAGGCATCCAGCGAGTCGCGGCGGCCTATGCCGCCCTGGGCGACGCCGAGATGGCCTCCATGGTTCGTTCCATGGCGCCGGGGCGGCGATGAGCCGGCGCCGGCGCGTGCTGGCTCTCGGGCTGGGCCTCTATGCCATCGCCGTGGGCGTCCTCGCCGGGATGCTCCTGGAGCGCGTCCGCTTCGACGCGGAACGGGCCGCGGTGCTGACGCGCGTGACCATGGCCGAGCAGCGCCTTCACGCCCGGCTCATGGAGCTCGAGCGGCATCGGGCGCCATGAGTCAGCGACATCCTTGGCACGGAAGATGCTCTGACTGCTTGTGAAGTGGACAACGCCAAGGAGGAAACACACATGCTGGGACTTCTCGTGGGAGCTATTGCTGGTGGTCTGGTGGTGTGGAAGTATCGCGATTCTCTCAGTGCGTACGTGAAGGGCAATGCGGGACCGACGCGGGACAAGGTAGATGGGCTGCTCCGGACGGTTCAGCAGACGTCCGAGTCCTTCCTCGACCGCACCAAGGAGCAGGTCTCCTCGGGGCTCGAGCGCACCCGGGAGAAGGTCCGCGCGGGCGCGCCGCACATTGATCGAGGAATACCTACCGAGTAGTTACTACAGCGAGTGAGTCGAGGGAGACCATGAACATTCTCATGCAGACGCTCTTGCGAGGGGTGCTGGATCGTGTGAGCCAGGCCGACCTGGGGAGACTGCCCGCCTCCTACCAGATGGCGGGCGGCGGTCTCATGCGCCGCATCGCCGCCGCAGGAGCTCTGCGCCTCGCTCTCCGCTGGCCGGGACTCGCGGTTATCGTTGTCCTTTCGGTGGTCGCCGCGCGCGTCATGGCGGCCCGGCGCCACCGATCGGACGAAGTGCCCCGGGCGCTCCCGGTTCCTTGACGCGGTCGCGCCCTCACCGACCGGGCTGAAACAGCTCGATCGGATTACCCGACGGGTCCTCGATGATGACCTGCGCCCCGCCCGGGCCGGTCACGATGTCCTTTGTCCGGAATGGCACCCCGAGCGTCCGTAACCGCGCCACCTCCTTTTCGAGATCGCCTACCTGGAGATGAATGCGATTCCAGCCGCCGGGTACCTGCTGTCGGCCGTCGGCGAGCGCCCGCTTACCAGAGCTGCCCTCCCCGCTCAGCAGCAGCCGCACACCGTCACGCGCAACGGCGGCAAATGCGGGCGATGCGTCCAGCTCCAGCGTGAAGCCCAAGACGGTGGTGTAGAACTTCACCGCCACGGGTACATCGTCGATCATGTACCGCACGCCGACTTCAGACATCGCTGACGCTCCTTTCCCTGTTTCAGCTCGACGTCCACCCCAGATTAAGGCGTGACGGCCGCGCACGCGCCACTGTCAATGGCGACGGCAAACTCGAAGTATTGCCGGGGGAGCCCGCCCACGTGCGGGAGGGGGACCCACCAGAGCAACCATTCGTTGTTTGCGGACCAGGCTGAGTACTGCTTGTAGCACGCGGAGTAGTCGCCCTGCGACCCGTTGCCGGGCGATGGACGGATGCCACGGTGCTCGCAGTTGCCAATGTCGGCGCTCGGATGAACGGCAAGGATATAACCCAGTGGCTCCACGGAACGCCCGACGGCGAGCGGCACATTCGCATGGTCACGAAGCGTGAGGGTCACGCCGTGTGGAGCACCGTAGGCCTGGCGCTCTGACTTCTGCGCGTAGTCGTCGACGCGCAGCTGGAGCGAGGCGTGGTTCAGCGAGTACCAGTATCCCCAGGCGAGGACGAGCACACTGACCGCGATGGCGCCGAGTATGGTGGTCGCCCAGGCGCGCGTTATTGAGGGCTCCCTCCGAGCCGGGTATTTTGGAAAGACGCTACCTTCCACGCTCCGTCTTTCTTGACAAACACCCGAGTGCTCCGCTCGCGGTGGGCGGGGAGGCGCTCTCCGGCAGGACCGATGAGGCCGCTCAGTTCATTGGTGACATGCGCCAGAGCGACGTCGGGCCCAAGGAGTCGGATGGAAGCATCGACTTCGAGTAGCGTCGCGTTTCCAGCCCGCGTCAGGAAGATCCGGTTCAGTCCCGCTTCGATCTCCGCGGCACCCTTCATCACTTCGCCGCGCACGGTGACCAGATCCGCATCAGGCGTGTAGTACTGCACGAAGCCCTTGGCGTCGTGGCGGTTGAACATCGCAGTGGTGGCCGCGATGACGCTCCTGATCGCCGCCTCGTCCACCGTAGTCACGGTCCCTTCCTCCGCAGTCTCTCCAGCAACTCTGCTCAGGAGGTGCGCATCGTCCGGACTAAGGTGCCCACGATCGCCACTCCCAGCCGACACCCAGGATAACTAACCCGGGGATGGTCATGCAGTTAGGGCGCTGGTTCCATGCCTTGAGCTTTAATCAGGGGAAGCGCGACGGGCCCGGTAAGGAACCTCATCAATTCTCTGGCCGCGTCGGGCGACCGCGACGCGGCGCTCACACCTCCGGTGAATGTTACATGGAACTGGATTTCTGCGGGCAAGGGTCCAACGAGCTCGACACCGGGAGTTGTCAAAATCTGAGTGATGACGACCATGCCAAGCTCGATTTCCCCCTTCGCAACAAGCTCGGAGACGATATCGGTGTCCGGGCGCGTCACTTTGTGTTCGATGGCTTCGGCCACACCGAGACGCTTGAGCATGCCAGCCAAATAGACGCCGCTCTGCCCCTCCTTCAGATACGCAATCGACCTTGCATTGAGGAGGGCGCGCTTGAACGCTTCCACCGTACTGACATCCGGCTTGGACGCCCCGGCGCGGACCTGGACACCGATCCCGGAACGCGTAAGATTGATGCGCGTATCCGGGATGATCATGCCTTCCCTGATGAGTCCATCGATCTGCCCGGGTGCCGCGACCAGAAAATCGAACGGTTCGCCCGCCTGGATCCGCCGAACCATGCGAATGGCGATATCGGTGGTGACATTGAGGCGGTGGCCGGTTGCGCGCTCGAACTCTGGCCCGATCTTGTCGAGGACCGTCGCAATGGCCCTCGTACTGAAGATCTTGATCTCAGCCGCATTCAAGACGCCCGGCCAGCCCAGGAGGACTGACAGCGCCGACGTCGCGATGGCGCAAATTATGGGACGGATGGCTAGGTTCTCGGCTCATACCGCATCGCCACCGCCCCCGAGCCGAACTCCAGCCGGCTTACGAGCTTCAAGTCGATACGCTTCGACAGCCCGGCGAACAACGTCGGCCCATGGCCCGCTAGCCTGGGGTGTACCACGAACTCGTACTCATCGATCAATCCCAGCTCCGCCAACCTCGCCGGGAGCTTCACGCCTCCCAGGAACAGTCCCTTACCCGATTCCTGCTTGAGCTGCTGGATGGCCTCCCCCAGCTCCCCGCGCACGAGCTCCGCGTTCCAATCAACCCGGTTCAAGGTGCTCGACACGACGTACTTCTTCGCCGCGTCGATCGTCCGGGCGAAGGGTTCCATCCAATCGGGCCTCGCTCCCGTCCGCGCCGGCGACCGAAACGCTGCCTCCATCATTTCATAAGTCACCCGGCCAAAAAGGAGGGCATCGGCCCGGTGGAGGTTCTCGACCGCGTGACGATGCAACTCTTCGTCCGGGATAATTGCACGGTGATCGCAGCACCCGTCCAACGTGACGTTGATCGAATACCGAAGGGGTCGCATTACGTAAGAGTACCGATCGCCACGGGGTTCGAGCCGCCACCGTGCTGGGTCATCTCTCCACGACAGCTCGGATTGGAGGTCTCGTGGGCAGTTGACGCATCGCTCAACGCGCGCCTGAAGTGCCACACATCTCAGATGGGACGAATATCAGCGACAGATTCCTCTCCGGTACGACGATCTCGTAAGCCGTACCCTTGTCCGTAGGAGTCTGCGTCATAGTTACCTTGTGCCCACCCTTGCGCATGAGCGCCGCAAACGCCTGCGGGTCATTGATCTCACCGAGTTCAGGGATCTTGCGCTTTAGCGATTGGACCCTCGCGCACTCCCCGTGGCGCGACAGAAGGGACCATGGCTCTGACGCCGGGAGTGTTGGTGCAACCGCTGATGCCATGCAGAGCAAGAATACCGGCACTAGAGAACGGACTGACATGGACGCCCGCTCCGTAGCCTACTCAATCACGCGGTCGGCCCGGAGAAGCAGCGATTGGGGGAGTGTCACCCCCAGTGCCTTCGCGGTCCTGAGGTTTACCACCAGCTCGAAGCGCGTCGGCCGTTCGATGGGCAGGTCGCCCGGTCTGGCGCCCTTGAGGATCTTGTCCACGTGGGTGGCCAGCTGTCGGATCATCGCCGGGACGTTCGGGCCGTAGGTCATAAGACCACCCGCCTCAGCGAAGGACCCCCACAAGGAGACGGCGGGCAGGCGCCGCTCCCGGAGGAACTCCGTGATGCGCTTCGCGTTGAGGTTAATCATCCGCGCGGGGACGACCATCACAGCATCAGCGCTCCCGGTCGCCACGGCGCGGAGGGCGGCGTCGAGCTCTTCCGTCGTCCGCGCCTCGACAGACTGGAGCGTGATCCCGAGGGACCGCGCCGCGGGCTCGAGCTCCCTGACCTCCAAGTCCACGTGGGTCGGGTCCCAGAGGACCGCCACCCGGCGCGCGCGGGGGAGGAGTTCCTTGAGGAGCGCCAAGCGCTTGCCCGCCAGTTCCGAGGAAATAAACGTCACGCCCGTCATATTGCCGCCCGGCCGGCTAAGACTCGGGACCAGCCCGATCTCCACCGGGTCCTCACTCACGGCCGCGACAAGCGGAATTGGGGCCACGACATTCTTGACGAGCCGGGCGACGTCTGTCCCGACTGTCACGATGATGTCCACTTTCGACCCGACAAGGTCGCGCGCGAGGTCGGGCAGCCGCTCGGGACGGCCTTCGGCATAACGGATCAGCAGGGCCATGTTCTGCCCTTCGACCCAGCCCAGTTCCTTCAAGCCTGTGACGACTGCCCCCTCCGGAAACGCCGCGGGGGGCGGGCTCCCGTAAACGAGCAGGCCGACTTGGGGAAGTCGCTTCGCCTGCTGAGCCTCGCCAGGAGACGCGGATACCAGTAGTGCCGCCATGACGAATCCTGCCATCGCGATCTCTACTATTCGCATCAACGCGTTCACCTCCCGGCAAGACAGCATCGTTGCAACCTCCGCCCGTCCGCCCATCGTGATGTTAGATGGCCTCGTGGTCGACGCCCCAAGCAGTACTACTGCTTGCACAGCCCTTTCGGCGTCCAATTAATTGGTGCCGTCCATGGATGTGCCGACTCGTGGAGCACGAGCCAAACCGAACGCCGCTGCTCCGTGCCCGTAGCGAGGATTGTTACGGGCGTGTCGGCGGGGATAATGTTGGTGTCGCCGGCGCGCCCAACCATTTTGCCGGCGGGCGTCTCGACACACATTTCGCCGGCCGTCGTGTACCACGCCTCGGGCCCTGGATGATGATGCACCGGTGTCACGTCGCCTACATTCGAGATGCCCTCAGCGTACAAGGCGGTGTATCTTTCGCCCGACTTCACAAGGAGTGGACCGATCTCGGCTATACGCACGCCACCAGGCGGGCGCCACCCGGCATGGGCAACCGTGAACAGCCAGATCTTCCCAAGCGCCTCGACGACGGTTCCCTGCAGTCCCTTCGCCGCCTCGGCTGCAGCGCGCGTTTCATAGGCGTCCAAATGCCAGTAGACCGCTGGCTCGGACACGATGCCCAGCGACTCGCTTGCGAGAAGCCAGCATCCGGCGTCTCGCCCTGCCCGCTCGCTGACCGGAAGACAGGTTCGACGCGGCGGACTCGCCTGCGCGAATGCCAGAGAGGTTTGTGCGACGAGCAGCGACGAGGACGCGGTCACAACCATCGCAGTCGCCACCACGGCGCGAACGACCGAGTAGATAGTTCTCATACGGGGCCCCCACTCGGCCAATGCGATCTAACGCCCGCTCTACTGCGAAGTTGGACCACGCCCGCCTATCCATGGCTCCTGCTGTAAGGCCCGACGAGCATACCTGCCCGCTCGAGAATGAACAACGCCCCTCCCAGCACAATGAAGCCGATGATCCACGTGAGTAGAGTAATCCGAAGCCATTTGCTGACGAGCTCGTAGAGACGCCGGGCCTGCGGGTCTTCGCGACGGAACCGCTTCAGACGTGGCCACTCCGTCCGCCAGGTTTGGGCGGTGAGAGCAATTCCATGAGACCTGGCGAAGCGCAGCTCGCGCCAGAGCAGCCACGCGAACGCATCCACGGACCAATGAAGACAACGACGACGTATACGGCAGCATACGGGAACGGGTCGATTGGTGTCATTGCTCGTTGGTCTAACGCTCAGGCTGAGCGGCCGGCGTCGAGCCGGGCCGCTCCAGCCTGGAGTTGGGCCGTTGTCGGTCACTCTATGATGTGATCGGCGCGCAGCAGAAGCGACGGCGCGATGGCGAGCCCGAGCGCCTTCGCAGTCCTCAGGTTGATGACGAGCTCGAACTTCGTGGGCTCCTCGATTGGAATCTCGGCCGGCTTGGCCCCCTTCAAGATCTTATCCACGTGCGTGGCGGCCTGCCGGTACAGGCGGTTGAAGTCCGGAGCGTAGGACATGAGCCCGCCGGCCTCGACGAATCCGCGCCAAAAGAACGACGTCGGCAGCCGCGCGTCGATTGCTAGCGCAGCGAGCCGCGCGCGATGGACAATGAACATCGAATCGCCGACGACCCATACCGCTCCTGCGCGCCCGGTTGCGGCGGATCGGAAGGCCCCCTCGATGTCGTCGGGACTCACGACCTTCAACGGCTGGATCTGGATGCCACGCGATCGGCCCAGTTCTTCCAGGTCTCGTACCGTTCCCGGGTGCAAGGGATTCGCCGGCGTCCACAGCACGGCCAGGCGCTTCATGTCGGGCACGGCTTCTCTCAGAAGCTCCAG
>Ga0207674_10008903_pt1 | contig 11538 bp, 9 predicted proteins | sample KBSCornC72_FD_184303 | JGI IMG/M metagenome (GOLD analysis project Ga0207674, IMG submission 184303) | Corn rhizosphere microbial communities from Kellogg Biological Station, Michigan, USA - KBS Corn C7-2 (SPAdes) (version 2) | ecosystem: Host-associated > Plants > Roots > Rhizosphere > Soil ... | reverse complement strand
TGCGTGCCTTGCGCACGGCTTCGCCGATGGCGGGGCCTTGCAGGCCTTGTTCGATGAAGGGTTGCGCGGTGACGGTTGCGGCGGCGTCGCGCGCGGCGCGCAGGAAATCCGCTTGCGGGTAGGCATCGTTTTCGTGGTGGAGGCGGCCGCGTTTGTCGGCGGCGCACGCAACGAGGAAGGGTTCGAGGCGTTGCGGGCGGCGGAACGCGTCGAAGGCTTCCAGCAGCGCCAGCACGGTGGCGGGTTTCAGTTCGAGCGCGCGATGCGCATCGAGATGATGGCGGCAGGTCAACGCGGCGAGCTGCGCGTGTTCGGCCGGTACCTTCAGGCGCTCGCACAGTGCGGCGAGCGGTTTGAGGCCGCGGTGTTCGTGGGCGATGTGCCGCGGCAGTTCGTCTTCGGGCGTCAGTGCCTTGCCGAGGTCGTGGGTAAACGCGCAGAAGCCGGCGACGTCATCGCCGGGCGCGAGTTGCGCCGCCTGATCCAGCACCAGTTCCAGGTGTCGGCCGCAATCGACCTCGGGATGGTGCTCGGGACTCTGCGGCACGCCGTACAGCGCATCGACTTCGGGGAACAGCACGGCCAGCGCGCCGCATTCGCGCAAGGACCGCACGAACGCCGAAGGCACGGGTTCCGCCAATGCCTTGCGCGTTTCCTGCCATACGCGTTCGGGAACGAGGTGTGCGGCTTCCCCGCTCTCGACCATCGTGTGCATCAGCGCCATGGTTTCGTCGGCGACGCGAAAGCCGAGCGGCGCGAAGCGCGCGAGGAAACGCGCGACGCGCAGGATGCGCACGGGGTCTTCGGCGAATGCGGGCGAGACATGTCGCAACATGCGTTCGTGAAGATCCTTCGCGCCGCCGTACGGGTCGACCAGCGCGCCCGATTCGTCGCGCGCCATCGCGTTGATGGTGAGATCGCGGCGGGCGAGATCGTCTTCCAATGTCACATCGGGTGAGGCATGGAAGCTGAAACCGTGATAACCCGGCCCGGTCTTGCGCTCGGTGCGCGCGAGCGCGTATTCCTCGCCGGTGTCCGGGTGCAGGAACACGGGGAAATCCTTGCCGACTGGTTTGTAACCCAGCGCCAGCATGTCTTCCGGCGCTGCGCCGACCACCACGTAGTCGCGATCGAAGTGCGCGCGGCCCAGCAACTCGTCGCGTACCGCGCCGCCGACCAGGTACACGCGGTGATCGCGCTTCGGCATCGTGTCAGCCCTGCGTCAGGCGCGCCTGTTCGAACCGGCGTTCGCGCGAATACACGCCCAATGCCACCGGCAACATCGCCGCAAAACGCCGCGGCGTGATGCCGAGGTCCGCGAAGCCGTCGCGCGTGCCGACCGAATCGACGCCGAGCGAATGGAAGTTGTCGCGCGAGAATGGCTTTCCGGGAATCAGTTCGGCGACGATCGCCTGCAGGTGTCCGAGCAAATTGGGCAACGGCAGCACCATGCGACGCAATCCCGCTGCGTCGCGGATCATCCGTACGATCGTGATCAGTTCCAGCGTGTCCGGACCGTACAATTCGCGGATCTTGCCGATGCTCGCGCGGTCACCCAGGCAGCGCCGGATCGCCTCAGCGACATCGCGCACGTAGGCCGGCTGGAATTTTGCGTGCGGCTGCGCCAGCGGCAAAACGGGACCCATGCGCAACAGTTTCAGGAAACGGGACACGAAGCTGTCGTCGTTGCCGTACACCACGCTGGCCCGGTAGATCGTCCAGTCCATGCCGGAATTGCGCACCTGCGCTTCGGCCTCGCCGCGCGTCTTCAGGTATTTCGACGCGCGGTTGCCGGCATTCAGCGAACTCATCAAATGGATGCGGCGCACACCCGCTTGCCGGCAGGCCGCGATCAATGTGGCGGTGAGATCGACGTGCGTATGCGTGAAGGTGGCGCCGCCGGTTTCGTTGAGGATGCCGACCAGGTTGATGACGGCATCGTGGCCGGCGACGTGTTTTTCGAGCGATGCGCGATCGTACACGTCGGTGCTGATCGTGCGCACGTTGGGCAGCACGTTGATCGCGCGCTTCTGTTCGCGGTTGCGGCTGAGCACCGTGATGCGATGCCCATCGCCGGCCAATGCGGCCAGCAGGTGGCTGCCGATGAATCCGGTGCCGCCGAGGACGACGTAGCGTTTGGGCGTCATGGCGAAGTTTTTCCTGTAATGGCAGCGGTCGCCGCGGGTGCGGGCGCCGGAGCGCGGCACACGACCTGTTTGCGCGCAGGGTCGGCGCTCGGATCATACGGCGTACCGATCGCCGGCAACCGCGAAGAGACGGACACCGGTTCGCCGTGCAGGCGCCAGCCATAGAGAGTGGCGAACGACATCACGCGCGTCACGTAGTCGCGGGTTTCGTTGTACGGGATCGTGAGGATGAAGGCTTCCGGATCGAGGTTGCCGCGCGCGTCCACCCAGCGCTGCGCGTTGCCGGGGCCCGCGTTGTACGCGGCCGACGCCAGCCACGGGCTGCCGTCGAAGCGCACCGCGAGGTTGGCAAGGTATTGCGTGCCGAGCGGAATGTTGATGGCGGGGTCGTACAGGCTGGCGCCGCCGTTGTAGGGCAGGCCGCTGCGGCGCGCGACCAGGGTGGCCGTGCCCGGCAGCAACTGCATCAGGCCGCGCGCGTCGGCGCCGGAGTGCGCGTCGGTTTGCCAGGCGGTTTCTGCGCGGATGATCGCGAACGCCCACGCCGGATCGATGCCCGCGTTGCGCGCCGACGTGATCACGCGATCCTTGTCCGCCAGCGGGAAGCGCAGCGCGTAATACTGCAGGTCGCCCGATTTGCCGAACGCGAACACCGCGCGGTCGACCCAGCCGCGGCTGGATGCCAGCGACACCGCCTGCAATTGCTGCGCGGGCGCGAGGTTGGCGTAGGCGCGGTTCCATTCGCGGCGCGCGTTCGGCAGCATGTCGAGCGCGAAGAATTCGAAGGCGCGCGTCATCCCGGCGTCGGTTTCGACCTGCTGCAACGCGGCTGGATCGGCGCGCAGGGTTTGCGGGCAGATGGAATAGGGCAGGTTGGCCTGGTCGGCCGCGAGGAATCCGTAGAACGTCGCCTGCTGCGCGAGCGATGTGTAGCCGTCCAGCGCGGCTGAGGTTTGCCCGAGTTTCTGCGCGATGCGCGCTTGCCAGTAGCGCCATTCGTCGTGCTGCATTTCATCCGGCGTCAATGCCTGGAGCGCCGCTTCGGCGGCTTTCCAGTCGCCCTGCGCCACCGCCGCGCGCACCCGCCATTCGCGCGTGGCGTCGGTTTGCGCCGACGGCGGCAGGTCGGCCAATTGCGTTATGGCGTCGGGCCCGAAATCCACCGCGTTGTACAGGGCGAGCGCGGCGAGCACGCGGTCGCGTTGGTCCCGATCGAACTTGAATTGTTTGGACAGGGTGCCCCAATACGTTTGCGCCTGCGCGCTGTCGCGTCGCGCCATGCGGATCAGCGCGCGACTCACCGCTTCGCGGTTGCGCGGCGTGTCGGAGAACGTGGCGGCTTTTTTCAACAGCGCCGTCGGCGAGCGCAAGGCGTCGGCAATGCGTTGCGCCTCGGCCGCATCGGTGCCGGACAACCACTGCGCGGATTGTTCGATCGTCGAGGCCTTGCCGGCGTCAGCCGCACGTTCGATGCGATCCCACACGCGTTGCGGCGCCAGCAATCCCTGCGCCGCGGCGGCGGAGAACACCGGCGTACACGCGGACGGCACGCTGGTTTGCTTCCACAGCGCCGCAAGATCGCGATCGAAATCGAGCGGCTTGCCCTGCGCAAGGTTGGCCTGCAACGCGTCACAGGTGAGCGTGTCGCCCAGGCCCGGTTGGTAGAAGTGCTGGAAATTCGCCCAGTCTTTCTGCTGCGCCAGCCAACCCAGTTCGGCCTTGCGCAGGTCGTCTGCCGGGATCATGCCGGCGTATCGCTGCAGGTAGGCGTCGATCTGTGCAGGGTTGGCGGTCTTGATGTCGTGCTGCAGTGCGGCCGCTTCGAGGTACGGATACAGCGGATAGTTCTGGAGGCCTTGCGCCAAAGCGCGCCAGTCTTGCCCATTTTGGGCAGCGGTGTAGGCCGCGCGGAATGCATCGCGCTGCTGTGCAGGAGTTGGCGCGGCGGGTTGGGCGAAAAGGAAAGGCGCCGCGCCGAGCAGTACGGTGACGGCAGCGAGGCGAAGATGAAAGCGCAGCGCGGAGCGCGGCAGAAGCAATCCATTCATGCCCGCGATTCTAGACGATGCAGTGAATCGGGGTTCTTGTGCTTGCTGCAGGTTGCCGCGCAAAAGCAAGGCCGCTGTCGCGGCTTTTCACGAAAGATTGTTTCCCGCAAGCTTCAGTTCCGCACGGGCGGATTGTGCCTGGCGCGATGGGTGCGGCGGTTGTCGCGGTTGTCTGTGCGTTGCACCTTGCCGCCGGTCTGACGGGGTATCGCGGCGCGCCAAATGGTTCTACGCCGCGGCTTTCCACACGGTCACCGGCACCCGTATCTCGGCCGCCAACGGCAGGTGATCCGAGAACGCCGCAGGCAACGTCCACATGCGTTCGACGGTGGTTCCCGCGCTGACCAGGATATGGTCGATCGCGCGCTGCGGACGCCAGCTCGGGAACGTCGGCGCGGGATTCATGGGTGGCGCCAGGGTCGTGCGCGCGAACAGGTTGCGCAACTCGGGGCTGTCGGGCGGGCAGTTGAAATCGCCCATCAGGACCACGTTGCCGTGGCCCTGCAGCAGTTCCGCGATGAAGTCGATCTGGCGTGCACGCGACTGGGTACCCAGCGACAGGTGCGCGACCGCCACGGTCAGTGTGTCGCGGCCTTCGCCGTAGCGTGCCAACAGCACGCCGCGACCCCGCAATCGTCCCGGCAGCGGATAGTCGAGCACTTCGCTGGGTGCGTTGCGGCTGATCAGGCCGTTGGCGGTATGTGAAACACTGGAGAGCCTGCGGTTGGGCTGGTGGCTCCAATACGGCAGTCCCGACGTTTCCGCGAGGTAGCGCGTCTGGTTGAGGAAACCCGAGCGGATGCTGCCCGCGTCGGCTTCCTGCAGGCCGATCACGTCGAACTCGGCAATGCAGCGCGCCAGGCTGTCGAGGTTGCCGAGCTTGTACTTGCCCGGAAGCACCGCGCCCCAACTGCGCGTGAAGTATTCGTGATAACGCTTGACGCTGGCGCCGGCGAGGATGTTGCAGCTCAGCACGCGCAGCACACCGGTTCCGGGAACGGTGGAAATATCGGCGCTCATTGGATTGAGGTTACCACTTCGTGATGCAGACTTCCGTGTGCCGGAATGCACGGGTGGCGGAGGTTCAGTGCTTCCCGGCGTGCTGCACCATCCACAGGCCGACTTGCTGCAACTGCGCGTAGCTGGTGATTTCGGCGCTGCGCATCATCGCGACGAAAGGCGCGTCCTTCGCATCGCTGGCACGACGACCTACCACCAATGTCGGCGTGGCATCGATGCCCCAGCCCATTTCGGCGTGCTGGTCGGCCGCCATCTGCCTGGTGGTTTCCGCGTTGGTCGCAGCGGCGAGGAATTTTTGCTGATCCACGCCGTGGCGGCCGTACCACGCCGCCAGGTCCTGCAGTGAATTGAGCGGGTAGTGCTCCAGCATGGCCTTGAAAAGCGCGTCATGCGTCTGTTCAAAGACGCCCAGTTGGCGCGCCGCGTAGTACGCCTGCGCGTACGGCACCCATGAAGCGTTGAACACGGCCGGCATGTAGCTCACCTGCGTGCCCTTCGGCAGCTCGGCGCGCAGCTTGTCCATGTACGGCGCGAACTCGGCGCAGTGCGGGCAGCCGTAGGAAAACACCTCAACCACTTCCAGTGCACCGGTCGGGGCCGCTTGGCCCTTGGGGGGTGCCAGCTTGACGTATTCCTTGCCTTCGGTGAACGCGGTGGTGACGGCGGGCGCCGGCGTTGCTGCCGCGGAAGGTTTTGCCGCAGTGTCGGCGTCGTTGTGCGCCGAGCACGCGGCCGTCAATACCAATCCGCAAACCAGCAAGGACACGCGGATCAGGCGCGATGTGGTCATGTCACTTGGCCTTCTTCGCGGCGAGTTCCTTGTTGATCAGGAACAGTGTCAGGTCAACCATGTTCTGGGCGCCCTTGGCGGAGGACGGATCCAGTCGCCACTTGCCGTCGATGACGATGGTCGGCGTGCTGTTGACGCCCCACGCCAGGATCTGCTGGTCGGCGCGCTTCATCTGCAGGTTGACCGCGAATGAATTCGCGGTGGCGACGAACTGATCGGGCTTCGCACCGTACTTCGCGTAGAACTTCGCGATGTCCTCGATCTTCGGCATTTTGTCCATCGCCTTCGGGCGTTGGGTGGCCGGGTCGTAGGTTGCGAGTTCGCCGTTCGGTCCCCAGATCGCCTTGAACATTGCATCGTGCGACGCTGGCGTATCCACGCCCAGCGCCTTTGCGGTGAAGTAGGCGCGCTGGAGGACCGGCCAGTCTTCGGTCGGAACGAACGACGCGGGCAGGAACTCCAGCACCGAACCGCTGGGAAGTTCTGCGCGCAACTTGTCGAGGTAGGGTTCGAACTGGTTGCACGCCGGGCAGCCGAACGAGAACACTTCCGTCACCATCACCTTGTCGGGCTGGTCGGTGGGCTGCGGGTTCTGGATCGCGAAATAATCCTTGCCTTCGGTCCATTGCTGCGGCGCTTGCGCGAACGCCAGTGCGGCGGTTGCGGCGAGCAGCAGGAACACAACGGTGCGTCTGATCATGATCGGAGCCCTGTCTGAATCACGGAAGATGGCCGGCAGTCTGTCGACCCGACCCTGAACCGACCGCGCGCAACGCGGCGGGTTCAATCGATGGCGTCGGACTTGGCGGCGGCTTTCGGCGCGGGCGCGGGATGCAGGCCCTCGACGTAACTCGAAACCGCCGAGATGTCCTGCTCGGTCAGGTGCTGGGCGATTGCCGGCATGATCATGGCGTGCGTGTCGTTGCCCCACGTGGTGCCGTCGTGCCAGGCCTTCAGCTGCGCCTGGATGTAATCGGCGTGCTGGCCGCCAATGTTCGGCACGCGCCAGCCCGGGTTGCCCGCACCATCCGGACCGTGGCAGGCCATGCACGCCGGGATGCCGCGGTTGGAATCGCCTTCGCGGTACAGCTTCTCGCCATCGCTGGCGAGCTTGGCATCGGCCACGCCCGGCAGACGTTTCTGCTGCGAGAAGTACGCGCCGATGTCGTGCATGTCCTGCGGCGCCAGCGCCGCGGCCATGCCCTGCATGATCGCGTTCTGACGAGTGCCGCTCTTGAAGCGCATCAACTGGGTGACGATGTACTGCTCGCTCTGGCCGGCCAGCTTGGGATATTGCGCATCGCTGGAATTGCCATCCATGCCGTGGCAGGCGCCGCAGGCGGCGGCCTTGCTCTGGCCGGCGGTGGCGTCGCCCGGTTTGGTCGCGACGGCTTCGAGCTTGGCGAATTCGGCTTCCGCGGCCTTGGCGGCGGCGCCCGTGCTCGCGGCGCTGGCTGGCGCGGCGGCACTTGATGCACTGGCGGCCGCGCTCGCGGCGGGGGCGGACGCCGCGGGTTTCGACTCGGCCTTCGCGCGCCTGGCCGGCGGGGCCGACAGCGCCACCGCGATCGGCGCCGTGGCGACGAGCATGACAAGGACAGCAGCTGAGCGCCGGAAACCCATAGAATCCTCTCTTTCCCGTAAGGCGTGAGCACCGGCGCAACGAGCCGGCGCGAACCGCGGGATTATCGCCGCGGGGGTAAACATGCGTCAAACACGTCATCCCGGCCAGGGAATGGCCGGGGCCCAGGCACAGGGACGTAATAACACAGCGGACAATCCATTGCGCGGTGCGGCCTTCGTGCTGGCGGCGCATCGCCTCGACCAGCTTCCAGCGGACACGGGCGCCGAAGTCGCCTTCGCCGGGCGCTCGAACGCGGGCAAGTCCAGCGCGATCAACGCGCTCGCCGACCAGGGTGGATTGGCCCGCACCAGCAAGACGCCGGGGCGTACGCAGCAACTTGTCGTGTTCGCGCTGCCGGACGGACGCCGGCTGGTGGACCTGCCCGGTTACGGTTACGCCGAGGTGCCGCCGGCCCTGCGCCAGCACTGGAAACAGGAAATCGATGCTTACCTGCGCAAGCGCCAGTCGCTGCGGGGACTCGTGCTGATTGCGGACATCCGCCACGCGCCGGCGGCGTTCGACCGGCAGATGCTGGCCTTTTGTGCGGCGATCGAACTGCCGTGCCTGATGTTGCTCAGCAAGGCCGACAAGCTGTCGCGCGCGCAGGTGCGTACCCGCCAGCGCGAAATCGAGGGTGAAATCGCGAAAGACGGCGCGCGTGCGCAGATGATCGCGTTCTCGGCACCGGCTGGTACCGGCGTGCAGGAAGCCCGCGCGGCCGTGGCCGAGATGCTGGGTTGAGGCGAGTGCGAACATCCCCCCGCGCCTTCGGCGCGACCCCCTTCGCAAGCGAAGGGGGTGACTGCGCGCGTGGCTTCGCGCTTTCCCTCCCCCTTCGCTTGCGAAGGGCGGAGCGAAGCGAACGCGCGCGCAGCGCGGGAGGGGGATGGCTCTGCCTCTTGCGTTGCGCGTCACGCCGCCCCATCTTGATCGTCTTGCCCCACCCAAAGGCGTGCGCATGTCCGGTCCCAGCCACGTTGCCGAACAACCGATCGAGCGGCGCGCGCAACTCGTCGATTACCTCGCCGCTGGCGGCCGTCCAGCGGAGCAGTGGAAGATCGGCACCGAGCACGAAAAGTTCGTGTTCCGCACCGACGATCTGCGTCCGCCGCCGTATGAGGGCGAACGCGGCATCGGTGCCTTGCTGCGCGGCATCGCCGGTTGCGGCTGGGAGCCGGTGGCAGAGGATGGCAATGTCATCGCGCTCACGCGCGGCATGGCGTCGGTGACGCTGGAACCCGCCGGGCAACTCGAACTCTCCGGCGCGCCGCTGGAAACCATCCACCAGACCTGTTGCGAGGTGCAGGAACACCTCGATTGCGTGCGCCGTGCCGCCGAGCCCTTGCGACTCGGCATTCTTGGCATGGGCTTCCAGCCGAAATGGAAGCGCGACGAGATGCCGTGGATGCCCAAGGGCCGCTACGCGATCATGCGACGCTACATGCCGACGGTCGGCTCGCTCGGCCTCGACATGATGACCCGCACCTGCACCGTGCAGGTCAACCTCGACTTCGCCGACGAAGCCGACATGGTGAAGAAATTCCGGGTGTCGCTGGCGCTGCAGCCGATCGCGACCGCGCTGTTCGCCGATTCGCCTTTCACAGAAGGCAAGCCGAACGGTTTCCAGAGCTATCGCTCGCACATCTGGGCCGACACTGATGCCGATCGCACCGGCATGCTGGATTTCGTGTTCGACGACGGCTTCGGTTTCGAGCGTTACACCGATTACCTGCTCGACGTGCCGATGTATTTCGTGTATCGGAATGGGCGTTACATCGACTGCGCGGGGCAATCTTTCCGCGATTTCCTTGCCGGCAAATTGCCGGCGCTGCCGGGCGAGAAACCAACCCTGCGCGACTGGTCCGACCACATGACCACCGCGTTCCCGGAAGTGCGCCTCAAGCAGTATCTGGAAATGCGCGGTGCCGATGGCGGTCCGTGGAACCGTTTGTGCGCGCTGCCCGCGTTCTGGGTCGGCTTGTTGTACGACGTGGAGTCGCTGGATGCCGCGTGGGATCTGGTGAAAGATTTCACGATGTCCGAACGCCACGCGTTGCGCGACGGCGTGCCGAAGCACGCATTGAAACTTCCGTTCCGCGGCGAAACCGTGCGCGAGTTTTCCTTGCGCGCGCTGGAGATCGCGGGCAACGGCCTGAAACGGCGCGCGCGGCTCAACCGCAACGGCGTCGATGAAACCATGTTCCTGCAGCCGCTGATCGAGCTCGCCGAAGCCAACCAGACGCCGGCCGAACGCAAGCTCGAACTGTTCCACACGGAATGGAACGGCAGCGTCGACCCGGTGTTCCGCGAATTCGCGTATTGACGATGAGTGCATCCGCGCACGCGCTTGCTCGGCCTGCCTGGGAAAGCCTCGCCACTCGCCATGCATCGTTGTCGCTCGGCGGCGCGTTGGCGAAGCGCTACCAGCGCGATGTGAACGTGTTTGCGTCGTCGCGCGACGGCAGTCCGGCAGCGTTGGATGCTTTGGCGGCATTGGTGGAACCCGGCGAACACGTATACGTGCTGCAGGTGCCGGAGATCGCGATACCTCCGACGTTGCATGCAACGAAAACCGCTCTCGGCGTGCAGATGCTGGCGACACGCCCCGTCGATGCGGCGCCTGCTGATGACGTCGTCATGCTTGGCGATGCGGATGCGCCCGAGATGCTGGCACTGGCGCAACTCACGCAGCCCGGGCCATTCCTGGCGCGCACGCACGTGATGGGCGTGTTCCGCGGCATCCGCATCGATGGTCGTCTGGCGGCGATGGCGGGCGAACGCATGCGTATGCCCGGCTATACCGAAGTCAGCGGCGTGTGCACGCACCCCGATTTTCGCGGACGTGGACTCGCGCGGCGCTTGTCGGCGATCGTTGCGAACGCCATCCAGGCGCGCGATGAAACGCCGTTCCTGCACGCGTGGAAAGACAACCGACCGGCGATCGCGCTCTACGAAAAGCTCGGCTTCCGGCTGCGGGCCGAAGTGAATGTCGCAGTGCTGGAGCGCGCGCGCTGAATCGCTGGACCGGCGCGCGTGCGAAAATGCCGAGTTTCCGGACGCTGCGGCGGCACACATGGAGGCCGCGATGGCGCACTACGAATTGTTGAACGATGACATCGTCTGCATCGACACCGCGCAGCATCGTCCGCGCATGGCGGCCTGCTACCTGATTGGCAGCGGCGACCATTACGCGTTCGTCGAAAGCGGCACCAGCTTGTCGGTGCCTTTGTTGCTTGACACCTTGGTGGAGCTTGGTGTGCCGCGCGACGCGGTGGATTACGTGATGCCGACGCATGTGCATCTCGACCATGCGGGCGGCGCGGGCGCGCTGATGCGCGAGTTGCCGAACGCGCGGCTGGTGATCCATCCGCGCGGTGCGCGCCACATGATCGATCCATCGGTGCTGATTGCCGGGGCGACGGCCGTGTATGGCGAAGACGCGATGCGCGCGACCTACGGCGAAATCCTGCCGGTGCCGGAATCACGCGTGCTCGTGGCGGACGTCGAAGCTGACCGTGATTTCGAACTGAAGCTGGGCGATCGTCGGCTGCTTTTCATCGATGCGCCGGGCCACGCCAAACATCATTACGCGATTTGGGATGGTGCGAGTCGCGGCTGGTTCAGCGGTGACGTGTTCGGGTTGTCGTATCGCGAGTTCGATCATGCTGGCCGGAATTACCTGATGCCGACCACCAGCCCGGTGCAGTTCGATCCCGTCGCGTGGGAGACGACGCTTGCGCGCATCCTTGCGTCGCATCCCGAACACATTTACCTGACGCACTACAGCCGTGTCGATGCGGTGGCCGAACTGGCGGATGATTTGCGCGCTGGGCTCGCGGCTTACCAGCGCATCGCGCATGCGAATGCGCGTGCGCAGGATCGCCACGCCCGGTTGTATGCGGACCTGAT